>NPIF01003616.1_pt1 | contig 14148 bp, 12 predicted proteins | sample 8637461 | NCBI WGS metagenome assembly NPIF01 (sample SAMN07420641, study PRJNA396082) | bioreactor metagenome | isolation source: sample BR12 brine-fed electro-methanogenic bioreactor BR | place: Japan: Kochi | collected 2016-12-09
GAGTTCCTGAACCGGCTGGACGAGGTGATCCTCTTCCATCGCCTCAACCGCGACCACATGGGCGGAATCGTCGACATTCAGCTCAGGCGCCTGGAGAAACTGCTGGCCGACCGCCAGATCCGGTTGCAGATGGATGAATCGGCCAAGGCCTGGATCGCCGACAAGGGCTACGATCCCGCCTACGGCGCCCGCCCGCTCAAGCGCGTGATCCAGCAGTACCTTCAGAACAGCCTGGCCGGGCTCATTCTCGAAGGGCGCGTCCGGGAAGGTGAAACGGTCACCGTGACCGCCGGCGAGGGCGGCCTGGTCATCAACGGGATCAAGGCGGAAGCGGCGGAGTAGGGCTGTCCGGCCCTATTCGTCGTGGGTCATGCGATGCTCCCAACTTTCCGAGCTTTCGGCGATGGCGGCGCGAACCGCCGCCTCGTCCTTGGCCCGGAATGCCGAGAAGATCTGCTTATGATCCTTGAGGGCAACCTCGGGCAGGGTACGCATCGACGTCTCGATTGACGCCTCGAACATCTCCAGCATGGTTTCGCCAACCCGGATGACCATGGGGTTGCGTGAGGCGTAGCTGATGCCCTTGTGGAAGGCCAGGTCGTGCTTGGCGCTCTGCACCCTGTCCTGCAGAGCCGATTCCAGGCCGTCGATGGTCCCCTGGATCAGCTGGTAGTCCTCATCGGTCGCCCGGTGCATGGCCATGACCGTGTAGGCCGGCTCGAACATCATGCGGAATTCGAGGATGTCCTGCGTCACGCCCCGGGCCAGGATCAACTGGTAGACCAGGGTGTTGAGCGAGTTCTCCCCGGGATGGTCGCGGATGATCGTGCCCTGGCCGCGCCGGACCTCGACGATCCCCATCGCCTGGAGCATTTTGACCGCTTCGCGGACGCTCGATTTGCCGACGCCCAGGTTCCGCGTCAATTCCGCTTCCGAAGGCAGGAAGTCGCCCGGCTTCAATTCGCCCCGGATCAATGCCTGTTTGATGCGCTCCATGACGAGGACGACGACCGAGCCTCGATTCACCGGAGAAGTCAGTGAACTGCCGCCAAGTGATTTCTGCATGTGGAAGTTCTGCTCCACGTTCAAGCTGCGAAGGCCCTGTGAATGGCCTCGCGGTCGTCGATGCCAGATGCCAGCAGGACGGCCAGTTTGATGCGGGCCTTCTTGCTGTCGTAATCGCCGCCGCGGATGGCCCCGCGCGCTTCGAGGTCCATGACCCCACCGGCGAAATCATAGACGGGATAGACCCGTCCCTGTTCGCATCCCGTTGTGATAATGACGTGAACTCCCCTGTCAACTGCACGACTCACGGCCGGCACACACTCCGGCGCGACGTGCCCCCGTCCGAGGCCTTCTAGAATAATTCCTCGAGCCCCGTTGTCCAACGCGCAATCAACCAAGGCTCCGTCGGACCCCAGAGATGCCTTGACGATGTCGACGCGTGGCGGGATGTCGGCCGGATCGAACACGTCGTCGTTGAGCGGCCGTTGCACGACGCAAACGTCGTCGCGGTCGACATATCCGAGTTGACCGAAGCCGAAGACGGTGAAGGCATGCGGATTGAAGGCGTGCATCTTCTTCACGTACCGGGCCGTGAACAGGGCCTCGTTGAACAGAACCAGCGCCCCCATGTCGCGGCAATCATCCGATGCGGCGGCGAGGATGGCCTGGCGGATGTTGATGAACGCATCCGTCCCCATCTCCGTCGGAATCCTCTGTGACCCGGTGAGGACGATGGGCCGTGGGTCGCGTACCGTCAGGTGGAGGAAGTAGGCCGTTTCCTCCAGGGTGTCCGTTCCGTGCGTGACGACGACGCCGGATACCGTGTCATCGCGAAAGGCTCCCAGGATGTCCGAGCGCAGCTGCATCAGCTTTTCGAACGTCATGGCGTTGCTCGGTACCTGGAAGACGGAGCGCACGTCCACGTCGAACGGCAGGTTCAGGTCCTGCATGCCCAACAGGTCTTCGCCGGGCAGCGCCCCCGAGGCAAAAAGGCCGGTTTCGGTGTTTTCGATGCTGGCGATGGTTCCGCCGGTCGTCAGCACGACAACCTTGTTTTTCATTTGTTTCTCCTTCAACGCGCTGCGGCGTTCGCCCGCATCAACTGAAAACGGTCAGCAATCCGGGAAATGCGACGAACAGAAGCAACATGAGGACGTAGACGAAAATGTAGGGCAGGGCCTGCAGGGCCACCGGTTCGACAGGCTGTTTGGCGATGTTGGCCGCGATGAACAGGTTCAGCCCGACCGGCGGCGTGAACTGCCCGACCGAAAGGGCGATGATCGTGAAGACGCCGAAATAGATGGGATCGATGTTCAGGGCGGTGACGATGCCCATCAAGGTCGGAACCAGCAGGACGAGCGCCGCGACGTTGTCGAGGAAGGTTCCGACGACGAGAAGCATGGCCAGCACCAGCAGCATGACGACATACTGGTTGTCGGTGATGCCCAGAACGAACTCGGCGAAGTTCTGCGGCACCTGTTCGGCCGTGATGATGAATCCGAACAGATTGGCGGTGCCCATCAGGAACATGACCAGCGCCGCGTTCTCGGCCGTCGTGATCAGGATGTCGAACAACGAGCGCCTAGTCAGGGTCCGGTAGACGACAAATCCCACGATCAGGCCGTAGAGGCATGCGACGGCGGCTGATTCCGTGGCCGTGAAGGCACCGCTGTAGATGCCGCCCAGAATGATCAGCGGCATGAGCAGCGCGATCAGGCTGTCCTTGACGACGATCCAGGCCTCGCGCGCCGAGATCGCGTCTTCACGCACGAAGCCGCGCCGGCGGGCGATGACGTAGTTCAGCGCGATCACCGCCAATCCGATCATGATGCCGGGAATGACGCCACACAGGAACAGTTTGCCGATCGAGGCGCCGGCCATGACGCCGAAGATCACCATGGTCAGGCTGGGGGGAATGATCAGGCCGAGGGCGCCGGACGCGGCGATGACGGCGGCCGAATAGGATGGGCTGTAGCCGCGCTTCACCATCGGCGGGATCAGGACCGACCCGATGGCCGCGGTCGTTGCCGGCGCCGAGCCGGAGATCGCGCCGAAGAAAGCCGAGGCGCCGGTAGCCATATGTGCCATCCCGCCGGGATAACGACCCAGCATGACGGCGGCGAGGCCGACCAGTTTGTCCGAGATTTTCGCCTCGGCCATGATGTTTCCGGCCAGCAGGAAAAGGGGAATGGCCATGAACGAGAAGTTGTTCATGCCGTTGAAGATCTTCTGCGGCAGGATCAGGAAGGGGATGTGGCTGCCGAAATAGATCGAGGTCAGGGACGCGATGCCGAGCGCGATCACGATCGGAATGCCGAGCAGAAGAAGAACGAAAAAGCAGACGAAGAGAATGGTGATCATGTCGAACACGTTCCTCGTACAGGGGTAGGTCCGTTCAAGCGCCGGCCGGTCATGACTGGGAAGCCTGGGGATCTTTGGCGCGTCGGACGTCGCGAATGATCTGTTCGACGACGTAGAGGATGGAAATCGCGCTGCACAACGGGATCGCCAGGACGATCCATCCCACGGGCAACCCCGAGGACGGAGACATCTGGACCATGGCGCGCTGGGTCAGGGTCCAGCCTTCCTTGCACAGGATCACGAAGAAACCGATGATCAACAGGTAGCCGAGCCATCGCGCGGCCGTGTTCAGGGCCGGGGGAAGACGATCGACGAAGAAGCTGACGCTGATGTGCGTTCCGTGGCGGATGGCTACCGAGGCGCCGAGCATGATGACCCAGGCCATGCAGTAGATCGAAAGTTCCTGCGTGGTGCCGAGCGGATTGCTAAGAACGTAGCGGAAAAACACCTGCACGAGGACCAGGAGGGTCATCACTGCCAGGAACACGGCTGCGAGAACCTGGATGCCCCGGTTGAGGAAATCGAGGTATTTCATGGGCCCCTCCCTTCATGAATGATTTCCCTCGGAGACCGCGTAGTGGTGCCGCCGGTGGATGAGCGTGACGGCAAGTCCGCCGTTCTCCGCAAAGGGAAAACCGTGGGAACGGAGCCCCGGGCAAAGATGCCCCGTTCCCATGGGTAAGGTGTCCGGCTGAGCCGGCATTCGCGTTCGGTTTTTATTTTAGGGTCGCGATGATCTCGTCGATGATTTCGCCGCTTAGCTTGGACTTGAACTTTTCGTAGACCGGCAAGACGGCTTTCTGGAAAGGTTTCTTGTCGACGTCGTTGATCTTCATTCCCTTGGCGGCGACTTCATCCCACTGCTTCTTTTCGAGCTCGTTGACCATGTGGGTATGAACGGGACCCATCTCGAAGCCGGTCTTCAGGATGGCGTCGCGATACTCCTTGGGCATGCCGTCGAGCAGGTTCTTGTTCATGATCAGGGGCGAGGACAGATGGATGTGCCCGGTCCGCGAAACGTACTTCTGCACCTCGTAGAACTTCTGCGTCAGGATATGGGCCGGTGGGTTTTCCTGGCCATCGACGATTCCCATGTGCAGGGCCGTATACAGTTCGCCGAATGAAATGACCGTCGGGCCGGCGCCCAGAGCCTTGAAGGTCTCGACGAACACTTCCCCTTCCGGGACGCGGATCTTGATGCCCTCGAGGTCCTGGGGCTTGGTGATCGGCCGTTTGTTGTTGGTGATATGGCGCATGCCGTTATCCCACCAGCCGATGACCACGGCGCCGTGCGGTTCCAGCTTTGCGGCCAGCTTGGCGCCGATGGGGCCGTCCAGGATGGTGCGGGCGTCTTCCATCGAAGAGAAGATGAAGGGCAGGTTCAGGATGCCCATGTCCGGTACCCAGTTGGAAAGAACGGTATCCGACGTCAGGACCATGTCGTGGGTTCCCAACATGGTGCCTTCGACGGATTCGACTTGTTTGCCGAGCTGGTCGGCCGGGAAGACGGCAATTTCGACGCCGCCTTTGGTCTGCTCTTTGACCTTCTCGGCGAACATCGTGCAGATGTCCTGATAGTGGTGATTGGGCGCGCCGGTATGGCCCAGTTTCAGCTTGTAGGATTTTGCTGCTGACGCGGTGCTGGCAATTCCAAGAGCAAGGCCGATCGCCGCTGTCACCGCGATCATTTTCTTCAACATGGATCTCTCCTCTCAGGTCGAATTGAGTCAATACCGAGGGAGCCGTCCCGCCGTTGGGAGTGGCCCCTACAACCATCGCGAACCGTCGTCGAGAATCCCCCGTTGGATCCAAGCACGATTACCTTGCCGCCATCAGTCATCAGATGTCAATACATAGGTCATCAGATGTCTTGTGTATTTGGTCGCCGAAACGTCGAAATTCCGTGGCCACGGGATGGGAACATCCACGGTGTCGAATGCCAGGCTCGTCACGGCCCAGCGCCGGGTTAACGGGAGGGCGGGAAGCCTGAGCCTTGAACCAAACCCTTGAAAAGCCGGGGATCAGCTCCCAAATCACGGGAAGGTTGCAGAACTTGGGGACATTTGACTGGAGGAGGAATGACCAAAAGACCCGTAAACATCTCTCGGCTCGGCGATCGTCGCGGCCAGAGCCCGGCCTCGCCCGCCTTTTGGGTGCGCAAGGCTTCCATGTCCTGGCGCAATCGCCCCGAAACCGGACGGATCATTCGCAAGGCGCCTCAAACCGCTCGCGGCTGACCGCCGCACCCGGACCTTGGAATGGCCGGTGGCTGATCGAAGCCGCCGGCTTTCGTTTGTCTGGGTGGCCGAAGGGGCCGCTTCGGGATCACGGATTGATCTGGATTCCGTCGGCACCGGTCACCGGGCCCTGCCAGACGATGGTCTTGCCCACGGCGAGGGTCTTGCATGGACCTTTGTCCAAACCGTCACAGTACTGCAGGGCAAGATACTCGGTGTCCCCGTCCGTGCAATTGACCTGCGTGCAGGAACGGTAGAGCCCGTGACGCCCGTCTTCGGTGACAACGAAGGCGCCACGCGCACCCTCTTCCATGTACTTGTTGAGATAGTTCGTCAGGCCGGGACTGAGCGTCAGCGGGCCGCTCCCCGGATTCTTGGCGAGATCGCACCCCGCCAGCGCGGTGACCATCAACGCGGCTGAAATCAGACGAACGGTTCCCCTCGAATGCCGGGTCACGGAGACTCTCCCCTCTCTTGTACTGCGGCTTGTAACAGCCGCTTCTTTCTTCTCCCGCCATCCTTCCAGATGTTCCCCCGCCGGGCAAGGGAAGCCGATCCAGCTTGACCGATTTGGAAGTGGTCAGCGGTATATCTACGCCTTTCGAGTTACCCCATTCGGCACCCGAACCGTTCGGCCTCGCCGGGCCGACTGTTCACTTCAGGGTTTTGGCGACGCGGAAGCCGGTGAAGTTGTTCGGGCGGTTGGCCGTCAGGAAGAGGCGGGTTTCCGGGCGGAGCTGCCACTGTTTATGTCCGGCGGAACCGCCGCGCGCGGCACGCTCGTCACATCTGCCGGTTTCCGTCGCCGAGCCGTCCGCCTTCGCCTGTTCATAGGTGTCCTTGCAGTCCTCGACCCATTCCAGGACGTTGCCGGCGGTGTCGTACAGCCCGAAGGCGTTGGGAGGGTATTGCCCGACTTGGCCGCCCGAGGCTTGGTTGCTCCCAACATCAATAGGGTTGGAGCCGCAATCGCTGCACCGCGCGTTCCCGTTTCCGACGTCGTCGCCCCACCAGTAGGTGGTGCAGGCACCGGCGCGAGCGGCGTACTCCCATTCCGCCTCGCTCGGCAGCCGGTAGTCGCCGCCGGTCTTTTTCGACAGCCAGTCGACATAGGTCTTGGCGTGGTACCAGCTCACGCCGATCACCGGCTGCCGACCCCGGCCCCATCCGCGGTCCGACGGGACGTAGCCGTTGCACCCGCCGTCGGCTGCGCAGGCTTCCCATTCGTCGAAGGTGACTTCGTACTTGCCGACCGCGAACGGCTTCGCGAAGGTTACCTCGTGCACCGGTGTTTCGCTTCCGGCGGCCGTCGATCCCACGGCATAGGCGCCCGCCGGCACCACCACCATCTCCGGGCATTCCGGGCAGTCGCGGAATGCAGAGCCCGGTTTGCCGTCGAAAAGGGTCGCATCTGGCGCGGCGCAGCCCTTGGCCTGCCAGATGGGAATCCGGGTCGTCGGCTCCACCGGCATCCTGATCGGCCGGCTCCTTGTCATTTCCGCGCGGTCCTGAGGGCGCTGGACCTCCTCCGGCAGACCGACGATCGGGCCGTTCCAAACGACCCTTCGGTCGAGTAAGAGAACCTTGCATGTCCGGTTGCAGTGTGACTCGCATGCCTGATTGGCGAGATATCCGGTGTTTTCGTACAAACAGGATCCGACAAGAGCCGGACAGTATCGGTAGGATGAGCACTGTCCGTCCAAGGTGACCGCAAGGGCTCCGGGTCTGCGTTCATCCAGGTATTTCTGGACATATCGAGTCATCCCGGAGGAGAGAATCAACTGACCGGAACCCGCGCCTTCGTTGACTGTCTGGCAGCCCGCAAGGATCAGGGTAAACAAAAGCACTCCGGTCAGCCGGCGTAGAACCGAAGTCGATCCGATCATCTCATCCCCCCATTTTGACGCGATCTCGCTGGTCGAGGTTCACGCCTCGGAGGACATCCTTGCAAAAGCCGGAAAGACACTCAAGGGTTGAGGTTTTTTGCGCACTGCTACGTTTGGCGCACCAGTCTCTTGACGGCTCAAGCAGCCAGGGCGACGCGCAGCAGGCCGGCGACGGCGAGGGCGGAAAGCAGAGCGATCGCCAGCCGCCGGTAGGTTTCAGGCTTGGCGGCATTGAAGGCGCGTTGGCCGACGCCGATGCCGATGGCCATGGGCACCAGGAAAAGCCCCGCCCGCCACAGGATCTCGCTGTCGAGCAGCCCGTTCAGGTGGTAGATGCCGGTGCCGTAGACGTCGGTGCAGAAGGCGATGAACACCAGGGTCGCGCGGATCGTGGCCGGGGTCAGGGGAGTCGACAGCAGGAACAGCGCGTTGGGTTGGCCCCCGAACGACGCCGCGCCGTTGGCCGTGCCCGAGAACAGGCCGACCGCCAGGCCCCACTCGGAGCGCGGATGGCCCGGAAAGCGGAATCCGCGCCACAACAGGATACAGATTCCCAGCACGAAGACGGAGAGGACGGCCCGCATGACGGGCACCGGAAGGTTGACCAATAGATAGGCACCGATCGGGGTGCCGACGGCCGAGCCCAGAAGCAGCCAGCCGGCAAGCCGCCAATGCACGTGGCGCCAGGTTCCCGGCAGCATGCGCAGGCTGGCGGCGATCTCCATCAGCATGGCCACCGGCACCACGCGGGCCGGCGGCAGGATCAGGGCCAGCGCCAGCACCATGATCGCCGACATCCCGAAACCCGAAAATCCCCGGACCAGACCGGCGACCACCACGACCAGGACGGCAAAGCCGGCCTCCGCCGCGCCGAGGCCCAAAAGGGACAGGAGGCTATCCATTCCGGCGCCGGCCCCACGGTCCGCGCCGGCTCCAGGGTCCGGAACGGATCACCAACCCGGACGGGCCCTTCGGCGGGGCCTGCCAGGGGCGGCCTCCCAGAAGGCCGACCAGGATGAGCCCGGCCAGGAAGCCGCCGATATGGGCGAACCAGGCAACCCCGCCGCCCGTCGCCCCGACCGATGAGGTTCCCTGCCAGACCTGCAGGCCGAACCAGACCGCGGTATAGGCGATGGCCGGCACCGAGAAGATGACCGGCAGGAAGAAGATCGGTTGGATCAGGGTGACCTTGGCGCCCGGGAACAGCCGGGCATATCCGGCGAGCAGCCCGGCGATGGCGCCCGAAGCGCCGAGCGCCGGCACGGTCGAATTCAGGTTGAACAGCACGTGCCCGACGCTGCCGGCCAATCCGCACAGAAGATAGAAGGCAAGATAGCGCCAGCGCGCCATGCGCCCTTCGACCGCCATGCCGAACAGCCACAGGGTCCACATGTTGAAGATCAGGTGGAGCCAGCCCCCGTGCATGAAGGTGTTGGTCAGCAGGGGCCAGTAGTTGTAAGGGTTGAGCCCCGCATGGCGGGCGATCTCGGGATTGGTGTAGATCGCCGGCACCAGCGCATAGGTATAGACGAAGCGCATTTCGGCGCGCGGGTCGAGGCCGATGTGATAGAGGAACACCGCAACATTGGCGACGATGAGCATCATCGTCACGACAGGCACGTTGGCGCCGGGGGCGGTGGTCCGGAACGGGATCATGGCACCAATCTAGGGCCGCTTGCGGCCGCTGTCAGCCGCCAACTCGATGAAACTCTCGGGTTGGGAGGGGCTGCCGGAACTTAATTCCGGGTTTCGGCCATCTCCGTCTGGTCGGTAAGGCCGGCGAACAGAATGTCGATATCCGCACGCTGCTCCTGGAATCGCGTCAGTTCGGCACCCTTGAGTTTGCGGCCCGACGGCATGCGAACCTTGAGCGGGTTGGTCTGCTTGCCGCTGCGCAGGATCTCGTAGTGCAGATGCGGGACGGTCGTGACGCCGGTATTGCCGACATAACCGATGACCTGCCCCTGTTTGACCCGTTTGCCTTTGCCCATGCCGCGGGCGAAACGGCTCATATGGCCGTAGGCGGTCGAGTATTCGGAGTTGTGGCGGATGCGGACGTAGTTGCCGTAGCCGCCGTTGCGCCCCGCCAGCTCGATGCGGCCGTCGCCGGCGGCGTAGATGGGGGTGCCGATGGGCGCGGCGAAATCGACGCCACGATGCATCCGCGTGTAGCCGAGAACCGGATGCTTGCGCTTGCCGTAGCGGGATGACAGACGGGCCCCGTCGATGGGGGTGCGCATCAGGGCCTTGCGCGCGCCCTGGCCCTTCTCGTTGAAATAGTCGATATCGCCTTCGCCGGTCTCGAAGCGGTAGATGGGGTGCTCAGCGCCGCTCAGGGTCAGATTGGCGTAAACGATTTCGCCGTCCTGCAGCAGGTTGCCTTCCTCGTCGTAACCGCGTTCCCACATCACCTCGAACCCATCGCCGGGCCAGATGTCGCGCTGGAAGTCGACGTCCCAGGAATAGGCGCGGATGAGCTGGAGCAGGACGGGAATCGGAATGCCCGCCTTCTGGCCGTTGACGAACAGACTGCTGTCGATCTGACCGGACGCACGGGCCGGCTTGAAGGTCAGCTCCTTTTCCGATTCGAAGGCCTTGAACCCGCCTTCCGTTGCCCGGGCAACCTTGACCTCCCGGATCACATCCGGGGCCATGGTAAAGCCGACGAAGGCGCCAGGCGGTTCGTCGGTGGGGGCCCGTTCGAAGATCACGGTGACCTCGTGGCCGGGACGGATGCGGCGGGGATCGAAGATCTCGGTCATGGCATCGATCGCCGCGACGGCCTCGCCACGGTCCACGCCGGCCTTGACCAGCATGGCAGTCAGGGTGTCGCCGTTCTTGGCCCGGATCGGCAGGCTGTGGCGGATGGGCTCGATCGGCTCCACGGGGACAGCAATCTCGATTTCGGGATTGCGGTCGGGACGCAGGGTCAGCGCGGCGGCGGGATTGCCCAGGGAAATCGGCGCCCGGGCAAGTCCCGGCGACGACTCGCCGGAAGCGGGGACCACGTCCTGCCAGTCCGGCACATCGGTGAAAAACCGCGCCGAAACGAATGCGCAAACGAACAAGGCCACGGCGGCCAAGGTTACTCTCAAGAGCATCGGGTTATCGTTTCCGTCCCGTTATCTTGGTTGAAGCCCGATTGTGTAGGCAATCCTTCCCCAGGTGCGGTGGCCTTTTTGACCCTTGCGCACAAGATGTCGGGGCGGAATCGTCCTGTCAATGGGGATTTCTCCCAATATCCGATTGAGAATCAAAGCTATGAGCCAGTTCTTAAAATTCGGTTGATTCTTTGTCGGATGGTGGTGAGTTCCGATCGCGGGAGACGGCAATCATCGGCTTTCGAGGCGGCGGACGAATTCCTGCAGCACGATGCGGTAGAGTTCGTCCTTCAGCACATCGTCCTCGACGCCCTTGTCGAGATTCGGATTGTCGTTGATCTCGATGACGAAAACGCCCTTGTCGGTCTGTTTGAGGTCGACGCCGTAGAGTCCATTGCCGATCAGTGCCGCCGCCTTGAGCGCCGTGGCGACGACCTCGGGAGGCGCATCGGCGACGGCATGGGTCTTGAATCCGCCCTCGACGTGACGGCCGTCGGCCGTGTGGTTGACGATCTGCCAGTGCCGGCGGGACATGAAGTACTGCGACACGTAGAGAGGCTGGTTGTTGAGAACGCCGACCCGCCAGTCGAACTTGGTGTACATGAATTCCTGGGCCAGGTTGAGGTCCGATTTGCGGAACAGTTCCTTCGACGTGGCCAGCAGTTCGGCCCGGTCGGTTACCTTGTGCACCCCGCGTGAAAACGATCCGTCGGGGATTTTCAGGACCACCGGGTAACCGAGAACGTTTTCGCAATCCAGGACATTGTTGCGGTTGATGATCAGCGTCTTGGGTGCCGGCAGGTGATTGGCCTGCAGAAGTTCGGCGAGATAGACCTTGTTGGTGCAGCGCAGGATCGANNTCGTCGTTTCGCGGATGAACAGGGCGTCGTATTCGGCCAGCCGCAGCAGGTCCTTACGCTGGATCAGGTCGACGCCGACGCCGAGACTGGGACCTATGGATGCGAATTTCTTGAGCGTTGCTGCCGACGAGGGTGGCAGGTGCTCGTGGGGATCGTGGAGGATGGCAAGCGTGTAGCGCGGGGTCGTGCGGGCCCGCGGCGGCCGCCATCCCGAACGCGTGTACTCCTCCATGGCGGCCAGGAAGAATTCGAACGCCTCGGGGGTCAGTTCGGCGGGCGATGCGATTCCGATCTCGCTGACATGCCAGTCCGGGTCGGCTCCGACGCGAATGGTCAGCAGGGGCGCGCGGAACCGGTCGAACAGCCAACGCGCGAAATCGCGGAACCGCGAGTCGGGAGTCTTGCCGAAAATGACGGTCAGCGAGAACGCCGCATGCGGCAGTTGCTGCAGCTTGTCCAGCGTTTTGGTCAGGGTCGCGTTGAGTTCGGGCAGGGCCGGCGCATAGATGGTCTTGCGCGAAAGTTCCAGGATGGTTTCGACGGTCGGGATGACCCGCTGCCCGCGCGCCTCGGCCAGCAAGGAACAATAATAACCGGCCTTCATGTATTCGAAATTGCCCGAAAGATTGATGACCTTGTTCTGGCGCCCGCCGTACTGGGTGGCGCCGGTGACGTATTCGCGGGCGGTCACCGCGGTGCCGGTGGCGGTTGCCCAATCACGGTCGGAACGGCTGTCGACGATGATGATATGGCGGGACATCAGCTTGCCTTTTGGGAACGGTGGACGATCACCGCGGCACGGAGACCGGCGCTTCCATAGCGGGCCATGCGGTCGAATTCGCGGTGGGTGACGGGAATGTTCATCGCGTCGGTCTGACTGCGATGCTCTTTCAGGTCGACGAACGGATCGTGCAGATAAATGAAATGCGTGTCATGGCCGGTCAGGACGACCCAGTGGGGCTGGCGGTCACCGCACAGCCGGTAGGAACTTATCAGCACCAGCGGGATGGCGCCCTCATCGAACGCCGCGAGCAGCTGTTGCCGCGAAGGTGCCGACGCCGAAACTCGAAGGCCGACCTCTTTGGCCTCGCGACGGAAGTCCTCGTAGACCAGTTGCACGACCTCGCGTTTTTCGGTGCTGCGGACCATATCGATGAACAGCGGCCCCTTGTGGCTGACGTAGACCCGCGCGTCGAACCCCCGCCTTTGGGCGGCCAGGGCGAGCCCGACCGGGCCGCAGCCGCCGTGACCGGCCATCATGAAGATGGTGTTGGCCTCGCGCCACAGCCGGAGTTCCAGCTTGCGGTCGAGGCGCAGCGACGGATCGAGCGCTTTCATGGCCATCATCAAAGCGGCCGCACCGCAGGTGAACTCCAGCGTTTGTGCGTAGAAAGGAATGCGGCTGAGTTCCGGAAGATCGCCGCCGGCCAGTGTCTTCTGCATGCGGATGGCGTCGCAGCCATCCTCGTAGTAGCCCTTGATGGACCCGATCTCGCGATATCCCTCGCGACGGTAAAGGGTGATCGCGGGTGCGTTGTCGGTGCGGACCTCGAGGCGCATGACGGCGCGGCCGTCGGCGAGCGCGGCGGCCTCGGCCTCGCGCAGCAGACGGATGCCGAGGCCGGCTCCCCGGTGATCCGGATCGACGGCCATCGAGTAGACCCGGCCGAGCGAGGTATGGCCGGGCAGCAGGACCACGAAGTATCCGACGATGGCCCCTTCGGATTCACAGACGGTGAAGGTGGCCCTCGCCTTGGTCATGAGATAGAGGAGAACCCGCCGCGAAAACCGGTCGATGGGAAAGGCGGTGTTCTCCAGCCGCACCAGTTCGGGCAGGTCCTTGGGATCGGCCGGTCTGAACAGGACGGCGCCGGTGGATTCTCGTATAGGCGTATGGTTATACAGCGGTTGCCCGCCACCGGGAGGAGGTGTTGGCTTCATGCGGGTGCGGCCGGCTGCTCGGTTTTCCGGGATGGTTGACTTCATCGCCTATGTTAGCGCAGTCGCGGCCGCTGAAAAGTCCTGTATTGAGACGTCTTAAAGAATCTTTCCGGCAGGCGTGATGCGCCGGCCGGGGAGATTCGCCCCGTGACGCTTTTTCGGGTTTGGCCGTTATCGCTCCGTGGGTCCCTTCAGAGGCGCTTTTCCCTGGATTTCCGCTGCCAATCGGTCGTCGTAAAAAAAATGCAAGAAAGGCTTTGACAGGGTCCGGCCAACTCCGTATAAACCGCCCCGCAGCGAGGGCACGGGTCCTACCCGCCACCTCGTTGTTTCTCTCTCTGCTCTTTGACATTGTTGATTTTGGAAGGGATACGCGGGCGGCGGTTGAGCTGGCTTTGTGGTCGGTTTGAGAGCTGCTTGTCCTGTGTATTTCGGTCACACAAAATGACTCTGAAATGTGCGGGATTAGCTCTTGTTTTTCCTGGCTGGTCTTTCTTTGGAGAGGCGAGTTGGGGGATCAACTTGAGAGTTTGATCCTGGCTCAGAACGAACGCTGGCGGCATGCTTAACACATGCAAGTCGAACGAGGGCCCTGGCTTGCCGGGGTACCCTAGTGGCGCACGGGTGAGTAACGCGTGGGGACCTGCCCTGGAGTGGGGAATAACGACGGGAAACTGTCGCTAATACCGCATACGCCCTGAGGGGGAAAGGCTTCGGCCGCTCTTGGATGGACCCGCGTCGGATTAGCTTGTTGGTG
>NPIF01001761.1_pt1 | contig 14147 bp, 5 predicted proteins | sample 8637461 | NCBI WGS metagenome assembly NPIF01 (sample SAMN07420641, study PRJNA396082) | bioreactor metagenome | isolation source: sample BR12 brine-fed electro-methanogenic bioreactor BR | place: Japan: Kochi | collected 2016-12-09
GATTCGTCGGCCAGATTCGACGGTCAAATTCGTCGGCACGCGTTCGGCGCTCGCATCCCTGCTCGCTGCTCCTTCCTCACCGGTCGGCGGCTCGTGCCCGTTCGCTGCGCTCACCATGGACGAACACGCAGCGCGGATCGGTCGGCTTGTTCGCCACGCAGGCCATCAGGTCGGCCAGGTCGTCGGCGTTGATCCAGCCTCAGAGCCCCGAGCGCAAGCTCCGGGGGCACCGGAAGCACTGGACGCGCAATCCGCTCCAGGGCCCGTAAGGAGCGCTCGATGGCCACACATGACCCACGGTCGCCCGGCAGGGCACGAACCATTGCCGTCATCTGCGGAACGGGCCGTCTCGATTCGGCGGCGGCGACCTTCCGAGGAGCCAGGCCAAAGCCAGGCCTCCGTCCCCGCAATTCAGTATTCAGATGTCAAAGAGCAGCGAAACGCCCATTCACGGCATCCCGCAATTCCCATACAGCATATCACGGCACACCGAGCCGACGCAACGACCAATCTGTAAGCGCCCACCAGAACCATTCTGGACTGGTCGGCTATCCTGGCTGGCGTGTTGACTCACGCGTATTTGATGGTCAGGAGGTTGCGCAGGCGGAGATCGCCCTGTGGATGCAGCGTATGTTCGCCCGGCGCAGCGAACGCTATCTCGACAATCCCAACCAGTTGAAGCTGGATCTGGGCGGTGATGACCAGGCGGCCGACGCCGCTGACGGCCTGGACGCGGGGATCGAGGAGACGGGGATCGAGGAGGCGGCGGTCGAGGAGACGGGGATCGCGGTCAAAGGCCACGTTCGCCGTCAGCGCAAACGGCGGGACGAAGCGTTGGCCGAGCACCTCGAGCGCTACGAAGTCGAAGCGGAGGTTCCCGCGGACGTTCAGAACTGACCCCAGCCCGGGCCGCGGCAGTTGATCGGCTATGACACGACGGAAACGCTGGAATTCGAGCGGCCCAAGTTGCGGGTGCGCGTCACGAAGTACCCCAAGTATGCGTGCCCGCAGGATCCGGCCTGCGGCGTGGTCTCGCCCGAGCGACCGGGGCGTGCGTGGGGGATACGTGGGCACGCACCAGTTCGATCAGGGCCAACCGGTCGACGGGCTTGCTGGCGAAATCATCGCATCCCGCGGCCCGGCATTTCGCGCGGTCGGACACCATGGCATGGGCGGTGAGGGCGATGATCGGCCCCGTGTATCCCTGCTCACGGAGCGTCGTCGTGGCCGTGTAGCCGTCCATTTCGGGCATTTGCATGTCCATGAGGATGACGTCAAACGCCTGAGGCGGGTCGCCGCGCCGTCGCTGGTGTACGCTGCCCAGCGCCGCTTCGACTGCGTGGAGGCCGTTCTCGACGACCGTGACCTCCATGCCGGCCTTCTGCAGGATGTAGGTGAGCAGGCGCTGATTGTCCGGTCCATCCTCCGCGAGCAGAACCCGGCAGGCGAGTGGTTCGTCGTCAACCGGGATCGGAGGCGCGACCGGTTGCGGGATGTCCACTTGGTCGAACGGGGGCACAAGCAGCGGTACGTCGCCGAGCGGCCCGGTGGCGATGCGCACTCGGAAGCGGGACCCCACGCCTGGGGCGGTTTCCACGAGGAGCACGTCGCCCCCCAGGGCTTCGGCCAGTCGCTTGCTGATCGCCAGCCCCAGCCCGGTCCCGCCGAAGCGGCGGGTGGTGGAGGCGTCGGCCTGTTGGAAAGGCACGAACAGCGCCGCGGACTGCGCCGCCGACATGCCCACCCCGGTATCGACCACGTCGAACTCCAGCACGGGTTCCGGGTCCACTCCGGTGACCAGGCGGGCGATGAGATGGACCTCCCCGACCTCCGTGAACTTCGAGGCGTTGCCGAGGAGGTTGATGAGGATTTGCCGCAAGCGGACCGGGTCGCTGGCGACCGTCCGGGGGAGCGGTCCGTCGAACTCGATGTGCAGCCGCAGTCCTTTTGCGTCGCAGCGGACACGGATCAACTCTTCCACCTCGCGGATCACCTGCAGTGGCGAGCAGGCGATTCGCTCGACGGACAGCTTGCCCGCCTCAATCTTGGAGAGATCCAGGATGTCGTTGATCAGCTCCAGCAGGTAGCACCCGTTGCGGATCATGATCTCCAGGTACTCCTGGTGATCTCCCTGGCCGAACGTGCAGTGCCCCGGGCACATGTCCCGGACGGCTTCGGCGAAGCCGAGGATCGCGGTCATCGGTGTGCGGATCTCGTGGCTCATGTTGGCGAGAAACTCGCTCTTGCTCGCGCTGGCCAGCTCGGCGAGGACGGCCATGTCGTTGGCCCGGGCGGTGGCCGCTTCGAGTCGCTGGTTCGCATCGCGGAGATTGGCCTCGGCCTGCTTCTGCTCGGTGATGTCGCGCAGAATGCCCACCGCGTGCCACGCCCCGTGCAGATCCACAGCCGACAGGGAGAGGGCGATGGTGATCTCGCGACCATCCTTGCAGCGGGCGGCCAGTTCGGTGGTCCGCCCCACGGCGGCGCCCCGCCCGCTCTTTCGGAAGTCGGGAAAGGCGGCGAGATGGGCGGCGTGATACGATTCGGGCGCGAGCAGTTCATGGAGGTTCTGGCCGATGGCCTCGGCGGCGGGGTAGCCGAGAATCGTCTCCGCGGCCGGGTTCCAGAAGGAGATTGCGCCGGCGGTGTCCATCATGATGATGGCGTCCTGGGCCGACTGGGTGATTCCGCGCAGCCGGGCCTCGCTGTCCCGCAGGGCCTCCGCCGCGTGGCGGCGCTCGGTGATGTCGTCGATGATCCACACGGCGCCCTTGGCAAGGTCGGGGGGGCAGACCGCCCGGCCGTTGAACTGGCACCACACGGTATGCCCGTCGCGGTGGCGCATGGGCCATTCGAGTTGCAGGAACTCCTGCTCGGCGAGTCGCCAGTAGTACTTCTCGCCGAACTCCTGGAAGTGCTCGAGGGAGAGGTGCAGATGCTCAGGGCCGCGTCCGAGGATTTCCTCGCGGGTATAGCCCAGCATTTCCGCCATGCGCCTGTTCACCTTGGTGACCATGCGGTTTTCCAGTAGGACGATTCCCACGGGGCTCGTCTCAAAAACCGCCTCCTGCTCCTCCACGGTCCGCCGGATAACCTCTTCGTGCCGGCGGCGCTGCGAGATGTCGCGCACGAACTCGATGACCGCATCCACCTCGCCGGTCTGCGGATTGGGCATGGGGTAGGCGAAAACCTCTATCCATTCGATCCCCGCCGCGGGCGAACCGGGCAAGATGTCCGTCTCGAGTCGTCCCGAGTCGAAGGCCCGCAGGGTGGGGCAGGGATCGCAGGCTTCGCTCCGGCCACGGAAGCAGGCGAAGCACTTCTGGCCCGCCAGGGGGCTGGCCGCGGAGTGCCAGCGCCGCATGACCGGGTTGGTCATCCGGATCGTGAGGTCTCGGTTCAGCACGGACACGCCGTCCTGGATACTGTCGAAGACGCTGTTGAGGAATTCGCGCTGGGTGCGGACCTCCTCCTCCACCCGCTTGCGTTCCGTGATGTCGCGACTGATGCCCAGGATGCCGATCAGCCGCCCGGACGAATCGCGATACGGAATCTTGACGGTATCGAGCAGGACACGCCGACCGTCGGGATAGGTTACCCATTCCTCGTTCCGGCGTGACTGACCGTGCGCGAGCATCTGTTCATCGTGGAGCCGGAAGGAATCGGCGATTTCCCTGTCGAAAAGCTCGTGGTCGGTGCGGCCGATGAGCTCCTCGCGTGGGCGTCCGACAAACGCGGCGAAACCTGGATTGCAACCCAGGTAGACGCCCTGCAGGTCCTTGTAGAAGATCAGGTCCGGGATCGCATCGAGCAGCGAACCGATCAGTCCCGCCTGTTGCAGAGCATGGTCTTGCATGCTTCGGCGTTCGGTGATGTCGACATCGTTGCCGCAATATCCGCGCAGGGTTCCGTCCCCGTTGTGCACGGGAAAAGCATAGGTCGACACCCAGATCCGCTGGCCATCCCGGCCCTGCACAACGCGCTCCAGGCCGTCGAGGCGCTGTTTTTCGTCCAACGCCTTGAAGGCGGCGGCCTTGAACGCCGCCCGGCCCTCCTCGGGGTGCAGATCGTGGAAATGCACCCGGCCCACCAGCTCCTCGGGCCGATAGCCGATGACCTGCTCCGCGACGTTGCTGACGAACGTGTAGAGGCCTGCGGCGTCCACTTCCCAGGTGATGGTCCGGCTCTGCTCGGCGAGCCGGTGGAAGCGCGCTTCGCTGGCTCGCAGATGGGCGACGGAACGCCGACGCAGGGACCCGAACGCCCGAATCAGCAGCAGGATGATGAGCGCCTCGGCCGCCATGAGGAGCACCGCGGCCAGGACGGTACGCCAGTGATCCCGGATAACGCTCGAGGGCGGGTTGTGGATCACGGCGTCCGTCGGCCAGCTTGTCCGGTCAATACCAAACCGCTCCGCGACGGTTGCCTCCAGGATGCACCGATTGGGACTGGTACGAACGATCGGCACGTCGCCAATGGCCGCCCCGCTTAGCAGGCGCAACGCCAAGGCGCCGGCGACGCGGCCCTGGTCCGGGGCGCTGGCCATGTAGCCACCCACCACGCCGGTACCAATATAGAAATCCCAGAGGCCGAAGATCGGCGCCGGCGACGCCGCGACCAGGCGCGTCGCCGACGTTTCGTAGGCGTAGTACGTGCCGTCGGGGTCGCGATTGTGCACTGTCAGCAGCACCGCATCGCGGTCGGGGTCGAGCCCCCCGAGGCGCTGCTCCAGCAGCGTCAGCGGCAGGTTTTCCCAGTATTCGACCGGCACACCCGTGCACACGTCTCCCAGGGCCGTCCGTGCCGCCCGCAACTCCGCATGGCCGGTGACGGTGTGGTCCCCGATGACTATGCAACGGTCGAGCCCGGGACGCAAACGGCGAATCAGTTCGAATGTGCGTCGGGCGTCGGTCCGTTCGACCACTCCGGTAACGCGCGCACGCGGAGGAATCATGTCGTCGCAGAAGTTGTTGATACCACAGAAGACCGCGGGAACATCGCCAAAGAGGCGTGAGCGATGTTTCAGGAAAAACGTCAGCGCGGCGTTGTCACTCGCAATCACGACCTGGGGTGGGCAGGCCTGGTGCTTGGCCACGAGGAAATCGACCAGTTGCTCCTCGAACTCGACCAGCGTCGTCCGCTTGGCGTCCAGGTAGTCGCTGGCGATCGAGCACCCGGGTCCATCCTCCAGGACCTCGCGGATGCCGCGATCCACGCCGTCCGTCCAGGACAGGCCGGAATGATAGGAGTGGAGCACGAGCACGCGCGGCAAGCCGGCGGGCCCGGCATTCGCCGACCGGCCGGGTCCGGCGACCGCCGGCGCCGCGCCCACCAGCAGGGCGCACACCAGGGCGCAGATCCCGGTTCCGCGCGCGGCGCGACTTGCCCCGGAATCGTGTTCGGCGCCTGCGGCAGGGGCAGGGCGTGACACCCTGGCCGCGGCCAGGTGCTCCCCGTAGAATTCACTTCGTCCTGTCGTGCCGTGCGACCGCGATCGGATCATCTCGACGATGCCCCATTGGGTAGGCCGGCGACGTAGGCCGTGTCCTCGCAGAGCTGGGCGTGCTCCATGGCATAGACCGCAAGGAGTCGATGCGCCGCCTGCCACGCTCCCAACTTACGCCGCAGCATTTCGACGGCGCTCGCCAGGTCCGGGTCCCGCAACGACCAGGTTTCCAGGTGTTCGGCGACCTGCCGCACCGACGCGCCGATGTCGCTGTTCAATTCCGAGGCCAGGGCCAGATCGGCCAGCCTTCCCCTGACTTCGTTCGTCAGGTATGCCGGGTCGGCGTCGATCTGGTGCCACGGAGTCTCTCCCGCAGATCGCAAGTGGTCGGGCATCGTTGTGTCTCCGTAACTGTGCTCAGCTTGGCCGCTGTACCCGGCGCGGTAACCCGCCCCGCCGAGCCGCCATGCATCTACGGCGGCGATCGACATCCTCTCCCCCGCGGCGTCTGCTGGCCTGCCGCGTCCGTGCGGGCCCGGCGAGATCCGCCTCGCGAACACGCACATCATCGGCCACTTGCGGGCGGTAGTGCATACCCCCTTCGGTCCATTCGCGGCCGCCTGCTGATTCGGCCGGACCAGGATCGCCCCCCTGGACGAAAAAAGCCTTGTTTACCTAGTGCATTGCGCGACTGTGCCGGAGGGAGCGCCGCCGGTGCCAACGTCCACCGGCAGCGCACGATGTCGACTAGGCTTCGACGAGCCCTTCGCGAATGGCGAAACGGGTCAATTCCACACGATCGTGGATGTCGAGCTTGGCCATGATGTTGTTGCAGTGCTTGTGAATGGTTTTGCTGCTGCGGTTGATCAGCACCGCGATTTCCCGCTGCGCGTACCCCCGGGCGAGGTAGCAGAGGATCTCGGTCTCCCGGCGCGAGAGGGTGGCCGCCCGGGAGTGCATCCCGGGCGCAAGGCGGGCGCCCTTATCGGTCACGACAATACGGGCTTCCACCTCCAGCGAGAAGTGACGGCGGCCCCTGGCGGCGGCCCGGATCGCCGCGATGACCGTCTCGGGCGGCTCGTTCTTGGTGACGTAACCGGCCGCCTTCACCGCCAGGGCTTTGTCAATATAAGCGTCGTTGAAGAACGCACTGAGGAACACCACGCGGGTATCGGATCGCACGGCCTGAATGGTCCCCGCCGCCTCGAAGCAACACACCCCGGGCATGTCGATGTCCAGGATCACGACGTCCGGGGCCAATCGTTCAGCCAGGGCGATCGCCTGCGCCGCGTCGACCGCACTCCCGACCACACTGATCCCCGCTGTCGCCTCCAGGTGAGCGCCCAGCATCCGGCGCACCAGCGCGTGATCATCCGCCAACAGGACCCGAATCGTCCGGCTCATTCGCCTGCTTCCTCCGCAAGTCGTTCCGCCACCACGCGCTGAAACACCACCATCTCGAACGGTTTGCGCAGCAACACCGAGTACGCGTCCACTTCGTCTACCAGCGCGCGGTCCGTACCGCCCGTGATGACGATGGCCGGCGTGGTAACCCCCTCGGCACGCAGCCGGGCGAGGCAGTCGAGACCCGTGCCCTCGGGCAGATCAACGTCCACCACGAGCAGGCGCAGGTCGGCGCGGTGCTGTCCGTGCTCCCGCAGCAGCGCCGCCCCGTCGCGCGCCTCGATGACCTCGAAGCCCTGCCGCGCGAGCGTCGTCGCCAGCAGGCTGCGCACGTTCCAGTTGTCCTCGGCCACCAGCACGGCCCCGCTTCCCCGGGGGATGAGGGCGTCGGTGCCTTCGACCCTGTCGTTCGAATCTGCCGCGGCGACGACGGGTAATCGGATCGTGATCCGCGTACCGGCATGGGGGGTGCTGTTGATCTCGATCCGACCGCCGTGCTCCGTGACGATGCCGTGCACGATCGCGAGGCCCAGACCCGTGCCCTGCTCGCGGGGCTTGGTGGTGAAGAACGGCTCGAAGACGCGCTGCACGACCGCGTCCGTCATGCCCACACCCGTATCGGCGACCATGAGCCGGGCAACGCGCCCCTCGACGACGGGATAGCTCGCGGCGTTCGAGAATTCCGCAAGGTGTCCGGGCTCTTCGGCGACCACCACCCGCAGTGTGCCGCCGTCCGGCATCGCATCCCGGGCATTGATGGCAAGGTTAAGCAGCACCTGCTGCAGCTTGGTCGAATCGGCTGCCAGCCAGATGGGGGCTTCGCCCTTGGCGTCCAGTTCGAGGGTCACGGCGGCTGGCACCAGCCGGCGAAGCAGGCGCATCGAGTCCTGCACCAGGCCGCGCAGCTCCACCCGCTGCACGTTGCCGGGTGTCTGGCTGGCAAAGGTCAGCAGGGAGCGGGTCACCCCGGCCGCCTGTTGTGCAGCATCCCGGATGCCCGCCAGCGACTGCTCCGCCAGGGGGTCGGAGCCGACCACGGGGGCGAGCAACTCGCAGTATCCGTTGACCGCGGTGAGCAGGTTGTTGAAGTCATGGGCCACGCCGGCGGCGAGTTGCCCAACGGCCTCGAGCTTCTGCGACTGGCGCAACTGCTCCTCGAGGTCGCGCTGCACCCGCTCCGCCTGTTTCCGCTCCGAAACGTCCCGGAAGACGCCCATGTGGACCGCACGGCCGCCAACGCGAATCCTCCCGCCGGAGTTGATTTCCACCGGGATGTGGCGCCCGTCACGATGGACCACCGAAACCTCGCTGTGGCACAAGCCGCGATTCCGGACCGAGTCGCTGAACAGCTCGCGGTATCGTTCCGCCGCCCCGGGCGGGTGCAACTGGGTCTGGTGCATCCCGATAAGTTCGTCGCGGGTGCGGCCGGTCAACGCCTCGGCCATGCGGTTGACTTCGAGCAATCTGCCGGTCGCCACGTCGGCCACGAAGATCGCGTCCCCCGCCGACTCGACCAGCGAGCGATATCGCGTCTCGCTGTCCCGCAGGGCGTCGACGGTACGCTTCCGCTCCGTGATGTCCTGGCTGGTTCCCACGATCCGGTAGACGCGGTCGTAGCGGTCCCGGATGGGATGGAGGGTGGTTTCCCAGCAGGTCACGGCGCCCTGGAGAAGCAACTGCTCTTCGTAGGTTTGCGGGCGCCCGGAGGCAACGCAGGCGCGGTAGTGCCGCAGCATCCTCTCGGCGTCGGCGGGGGGCAGAACCTCGTGCGGATTTCGCCCCCGGATCTGTTCGGGGGTGATGCCGGTCAACCGGGCGTGGTGCGGGTTGAGGTCGACGAACTCGAAGTCACCGTCGGGCAACACGTCCACCACGAAAACGGAGTGGGCGAGGCCGTCGTAGATCGAGCGCAGGAAGGTCTCGCTCTCGCGCAACCGCCGGTCGGATTCGTTGAGTTCGGTGATGTCCTGGGTGGATCCGAAGAGGCGAACGATCCGCCCGTCCACGTCCCGCTCGGCGAACCCGGTGACGAGGCACTCGCGCACCTGTCCGTCGGTTCGCAGCGCGCGCAGCTCCAGGGAATAGGGTTTACCTGTCTGGCGCGCTTCTTCCACCACGCGCTGCAGCCGCGTGAAGTCCGCGGCCTCATAGAGCCTCGCGTGCTCCGCCCAGATCGGGGCCGGTCCATCCACCGGCAGTTTGAAGATGCGATAGAGTTCCTGCGACCAGGTCACGTGGTCCGTCGCGATCTGCCATTCCCAACTGCCGACGTGGGCGATCTTCTCGGTTCGCTCCAATCGCGCCATGCTGCGCTTGAGCGCGGTTTCGGCGCGCTTGCGGGCGGTGATGTCGCTGCTGATGCCGCACAGGGCAACCGGCTCGCCCCTCTCGTTGCGCACCAGTCGCGTGCGCACGTCCAGGACGATGCGCTCGCCCTGCGCGTTGATGTTGACCAATTCGCCCTGCCACCTTCCCTCCTCCCGGGTCAAGCCCACCAGGTCATGCTGGGAGAGTCCTTCGACCGGCTCGCTGCCGTAGACGCTCACATGCTGCCCGATCAGGTCGTCGCGCGCTCTGCCGAGTACACGACAGACGGCATCGTTGACGTACGTAATCACGCCGTCGAGATCCGCCACCGTCACGAGATCCTCGATCTGGCCGAGCACGTCCGACTGCTGCCGGAGGCGCTGCTCGGTGCGCTTCTGGTTGGTGATGTCCACGTGGGTGCCGAGGGCGCGTACGGGCCGCCCCTGGGCATCGCGCATCAGCGACGCCTGGGCGAGGATCCAACGATAGTCGCCTTGCCGGTGACGGAAACGGAATTGAACCTCCCAGCCCGAAGCCTCGCCCGCGAAGTGTGCCTGGATGTGTTCCGTCGTTCGGGGCAGGTCGTCGGGATGAATGCGGCTGCGCCATTCTTCGATGTCATCGCCCACTTCTTCGTCGGCATACCCGATCTGGCGCTTCCACTCCGCGGAGTAGAACACCTTGTTTGTGCAGATATCCCAGTCCCACAACCCCACATTGCCGGCCCGGATCGCCGCGTCCTGACGCAACAGGGCGTCGCTGAGGGCCTGCTCCGCGTGCTTGCGCTCGGTGATGTCCCGGCCGCTGATGCGCAGCCCGGTGTACGTCTCGGATTCGTCGAAAATGGCCTGCCACGAAAACGAGAACCACCGGGTCGAGCCGTCCCGGCACTGGATTCGGCCGGCGTAATCGTTCACGGACCCGCGCTGGGCAAGATCGGCGCACAGGCGTGCAGAGAATGCGGCGCGGTCATCCGCGTGCAGCAGTTGCGCGGGGTAGTTCGGCATTGCGCGGCAGGCGTCTGGCGTGTACCCGGTCAGCGCCTCGGCGGCCGGGTTCACCCAGCGGCAGGTACCGTCCGGCGCCAGCCAGCTTTCCCAGTCGGCTGTGTAATCGGCGATGCTGCGCAGCGTCTCCAGGGCGTGCTTGCGCTCGGTGATGTCCTGGCCCACAATGATCGCCGTTGGTTTGCCGTCCACCTGGGTCGCGACCGAGGTCGAGATGGTCCACACGACCTGGCCGTCGGGCCGGCGCAAGCGCAGTTCCATGGGGGGGTTATGGTCCCCCGCCTCGACCACGCTCATCCGCTGACGGATGGCCTCGTGATGTTCCGGATCGATGGTCGCCAGGGCGTCCAGGCCGACGAGTTCCGCCGGGTCGGCGTAGCCCAGCAGCCGTGCTGCGGCGGGATTGCCGAAGATGTACTTGCCGTCGCGAAGCATCATGATCGAGACCGGTGCCGCGTTCACCAGGGCCCGGAACTTCTCCTCGCTCTCCCGCAACGCCTGCTCCGCCAGCCGCCACTCGGTGATGTTCTCGTGGGCCACCACAACGTGCCGCCGATCATCGCTGAAGTACGGCGTGACGCGACCTACGAACCAGCGCCGCTCGTCCGGAGAATGACAGGTATACGCCGAGGTGAAGTGCGGCAGGGCGCCGGCGAGCACGGCGCGGATACCGGTCGCGAAGCGCTCCCCCTCCGCGTCGCCCGCCCGTGCGGCGGCGGCGCAGACGTCCAGGTAGTTGCAGCCTACCGAAACCGCGTCGGCGGAACACGCGTTGTTCTCGGCGAATTCCCGCCAGGCCCGGTTCACCACCAGGATCCGCCCGTCCGCGTCGAGCAGGGCGATGTTCGCTGCGAGGCCGTTGAGCGTGCTCAGCAGGTTGCCCTCGGAGCGGCGCAGCGCCTGCTCCGCGACCCGCTGCTCGGTGACGTCACGGGCTACCCCCAGCATGGCGACGACGCGGCCATCGGATCCGAGCAGGGGGGCGACATTCGACATGTGCCAGCGCCATCCGCCGCCCCGGTGACGCACGCGATAGGTCAGCCCGCCGGCACGCTCGCCGGTTGCGACCACCTGCTCCAGCAGCGTGGCGCACGCGGCCGTATCCTCGGGATGGACCCACTCCCCGAAATGCCGACCCAGCAAGTCCTCCGGCACGAAGCCCAGCGCCTCCCGCAGGTTGGGTGAGGCATAGCTGAAGGTCCCTTCCGGTTCCAGGATATAGATGATGTCGTTGGCGTTCTCGACGATTTGCCGGAACTTCTGCGCGCTCTCGGCCAGCGCGGCCTTGGCCTGGATGTGTTCCGTGACATCCATGCCGATGATGGCCAGCCGGCTGGCAGAGCCGTCGCCATTGGGCACCGGCGCCACGATGTTGTCGATGTACCGCCCGCCGCGCCGGTCCACGAACCGCGTCGAACGACCGGTCTGCAAGGCGCGCTCGACCTGCCGGCGACGACCGTCGCGGACTTCGGCAGGGATCAGGTCATAGATGTTGTGCTGCAGCAACGCGTTTGGTGATATCCCCAATCGGCGAGAGACAACAGCGTTCGCCGCCACCAGCATTCCGTCCGGTTTCATCAGAAGAGCTGATTCCGGCAGTGCATCGAGAAACGTCTGCAGGGATGCCTCCATCTGCGTTGGCCGAGAAATATCTTCCACGCAGACGAGCACCTGCCGTTGACCGTCCATATCCAACGGGTTGGCGGACACGAGCAGATGCGCCTGCGTGATCTCGTTTTGTTGCCGCGTGGCAAGTCGGGCGGGCACCTGGTACTGCGCCTTCCCCGTCTCCAACACCGCGCTCACCGCCTGCCGAACGGGACACCCCACACAGCCGGGGCTGGCCCCGCAGCCTTGGGGATGGCTCAGCGCATTAAGACAGCGCAGCGCGTGACCGAGTGGGCTGCCCGGCGCTGCGGGAATCCCATTCTCCGCGGCGGCATTCGCCGCGCGGTTGCAGTAGCTCACGCGGTGATTCGAATCGACAACCATCGCGGCGACGGGAAGATGATCGAGAATGTCAGACAACAGGCGCTCGTGCGTCTCCGACGCGGACCGCGCCGCTTGCCCGGTCACCAGTTGGCGCAGGAACCAGTCAACTTCGAACGCGGCGTGGTCGGCGCCCGGTTCACAGCACGTCGGCAGGTAACAGGGATTGCAGCACACCCAGCCTCCGCGAATCACCACCGGGTGCGTACGGATCACCTCGCGCAGGATCGTCGCCGGGAAACGCCGCAGGTCATACATGCAGAGGGAGATGCAGTCCTGATCCGGGATCAGCATGTCCACCCGGCCCTCGTACTCGGTAAGCCGTTCCGCACCGGGCACCGGAGCCAGCGCCCAGTGCGTATCCCCGACCGCCCGCAGCCCCGCGAAACCGGAAGTCTTCGCCTCGGCGGTCGCCCGGCTCCAGAAGTCAAGCACGCACTCGGGCAGGAAAGTGCCATTGGCCAGGTAGGTGTCCTCCGGGGCGCGGACCAGCAGTTGTCCGGCCGTCCGGGCGGCGGCCACGTCGGTTCCCTCGGCCGCAAGCGTCGCCAGGATCCCCGCGGAGGATTCGGCATCGGTGACGAGCACGCACTGCTCGTGGCGTTGCAAGCCCAGTTGAATGAAAGGGACGAGCACGGCGTGCTGCTCGGCCGGCGATTCGTACAGCAGGCAGATGTGATCACCGGCGTTCAGTTCGGCGATGGCTTCATTCAGGCGGGTGGCATCCGGCCCGGTCCGCTTCGCGACAAAACCCGGGGGGATGCCGAGTGCAGCGTTGCCGGGGCAACTGTCGCGGCCTTGCGCCCATGGGGGCCAGTCGTGCTGCCGGACATGACGCGCTCCTGATCCTCGGGGGGAAAGAAAGGGATCGACCACACGACGAAAGCCCGTTGAACGCCGCCATTGTCACGCAAAGCGTCACCGCCAGCAAGGAACTTCCGGCGTTGTACAGCGCCAAAGGGCGCGGGGTGGCTCCCGCGCCGCCAGCGCGTGTGCAACGCGACACGCTTCGGCGTGATCAAGAGTCATCACCATGCCCCTGCGCGGCGAAAACACGGCGTTGCCATCGCAGGTGACGCTCGCGCTGACAATCACACCACAATACACCAGGAAGTGTATTGACCGGGCCATCTCAGCGCTGGTCGCCGCAGCGAACCGAACGGTTCAGACTCGCGCAGTGACCCGAACGGCTTGACCTCGATGTTGTCCAACCACGCCCCGTTCCTGTGCCGGTGCAGCGTGGGTACCCACGAGCCCGACCGACAAGACGTCGATGCGGTCGGCCGGTCGGGGTGGTCGCGGCGAGGCGCGCAGGTCGAGCATCGTAGGCATCGTCAGCGAACCGGTATTCGGCCAGGTCAAGCGTAGCTTGGGATTAACCCAGTTCCTGTTGAACGGCATCGAGAAGATGCGCAGCGAATGGCGGATGGGTGCATGGCGCACAACATGAGGAGAATGTGTGCCACGGCGTGAGAAAGGCGGATGCGGCGGTGTTGCAATCGCCAGACCGGCTCCAATCGGCCAGCCGCCTCGAGATGGCGGCCGTAACCGTCACCGGTCCCATCACCAGCGCCGGACGCCACGCGCCGGGAAATTAAATGCCGGCGGCAAGAACCACCGCTCCGTAAGCGTTCATCGGACGCTCTCCTGGCTTGAAATGCACCTGCGGAAGTGCGAGCCGAAGGAGTTCGACCTTGACGCCCTGGCCCGTAAGACGGAGGGCGACACCGGCGCCGACATAGCGGAATTCGTGGAGTTGGGATTGAAGCCGGCATTCCATGCGATCCGGAACTGGTCATTGCCGTCACGAGAAGGCTCGACACGCACACCAAGCCCGCGGGGAATGGCCACAGCACATCCCGGCCGCTCACCGGCAATCCGGCCATGATACGCGTGACGAGGTGAATCGAGCCGTCGTGGAGGAGCCCTGAGGGGACAGGCACACCCAATCACGAGGAGCGGATTTTTCTGGAGTCTGTAGCAACATTGCCGGG
>NPIF01002915.1_pt1 | contig 14147 bp, 14 predicted proteins | sample 8637461 | NCBI WGS metagenome assembly NPIF01 (sample SAMN07420641, study PRJNA396082) | bioreactor metagenome | isolation source: sample BR12 brine-fed electro-methanogenic bioreactor BR | place: Japan: Kochi | collected 2016-12-09
CGAGACATTGACAATACAGTTATCAATAACATCCCGCCGATGTCGCCGCTGAATGTCATGGCCATGGAAGATGCGATGATCACCCCGGGCGCGGATGCCTTGATCGAGTCGCCCGCCGGCGTTCTCGCGATTCTGCTGACTGTGCTGGCGGTGGTTCTCTCACTTGCCAGGCACGCGAAAACCGCGTGGTTCTTCCGCATCATCCCGGCGCTGGTGTTCTGCTATTTTGTGCCGACGGCACTGTCGAACCTGCACATCATCCCTGTTGATACGGCCCTCTACGACTGGGTCAAGCAAATCGTGCTGCCCGCAGGGCTGCTGCTGCTGACGCTCTCGCTCGACGTTCGCGGGATCCTGAGGCTGGGACCGAAAGCGGTCATCATGCTCCTGACGGGAACGGCCGGGGTGGTGATCGGCGGTCCCATCGCGCTTTGGCTGTGGAAAAGCCACGTTCCGGATGACGCGTGGAGGCCGCTGGCGTATCTGGCGGGCAGTTGGATCGGGGGCGGCGCGAACGCCGTTTCACTTCAGAAGAGTTTCGGTGCCTCGGACGCGTCGATCGCTCCGATCATCGTTGTGGATGTGGCAGTCGCAATCATCTGGATGGCGTTTCTGCTGTTTTTTGCCGGGCGGCACGAGGGCATCGATCGGTGGCTCAAAGGGGACACCTCGGCGATCGCGGCACTAGAACGCAAGATGGCGGAGTTTCACGCGAAGGTGGCCCGAATCCCGACGCTGGCGGATCTGATGGTGATTCTGGCGCTGGCCTTCGGCGTGGCCTGGGCCAGCGACCTGCTCAGCAAGGAGATGATCCTGCATGAGCCGTTCCTCAGTTTCGACAGATACCTCGGTTCGTTCGCGTGGAAGGTCATCCTGGTCACGACGCTCGGCGTGATCATCTCATTCACGCGGGCGCGACGGCTCGAGGGCGTGGGTGCGTCAAGCCTCGGCAGCGTCATGATCTACCTGCTCGTTGCCTGCATCGGCGCGGGGGCGGACTTCGGCAGGCTGCTGGAGCCCGAGGCTCGCTGGTTCTTTGTCGTCGGGCTGACTTGGATGGCGATTCATGTGTCTTTGATGCTTGTCGTCGGGCGTCTGATCCGCGCGCCGTTCTTCTTTGTCGCTGTGGGATCGAAGGCGAATATCGGCGGCGCGGCATCGGCGCCGGTTGTTGCGGGCGCGTTCAATCCGGTGCTCGCGCCAGTGGGCGTATTGCTTGCGGTAGCGGGTTACGTGCTCGGCACGTATGCCGGCTTGCTGTGTACGAATCTCTGCCGATGGGTGATGGGGGGCGTCTAGATCATGCGATTGTTGCTGGTTCAGAATCACTATCACGTTGATCCGGGACTGGTGGCCGAGGCACTTAATCGCCTCGGCGTCGAATACGAACTCGCGAAGTCGTACAACAGCGAGCCGCTGCCGAATCCGCTGGCGTTCAGTGCGACTGTGATCTTCGGCTCGCCGCGGAGTTGCTACGACATCGACGAAAACCCCGACCTTTTGCGGGTGCGCGACCTGGTAACGGATTGCGTCGCGGCCGACAAGCCGGTGCTCGGGCTCTGCTTCGGCGCGCAGTTGCTTGCGCAAGTCCTCGGGGCGCAGGTATATCGGCACACTCAACTCGAACTCGGTCGGTGCGCGGTGACATTGAGAACTGAAGGCCGCACGTCCCCGTTCTTCGCGGGTTTTCCAGAGCAATTCGAGATGCCGCAGTGCCATTTCGACACGTTCGACTTGCCGCAAGGTGGAAAGCATCTAGCCGAATCGGCCGTTTGTGCGAACCAGGCATTCGCGGCCGGTCCCCATGTCGGGTTACAATTCCACCTTGAGGCGATGCCCGCAAGAGTCGCCCGCTGGGCTGCCGAATTCACCGACGATTTGGAGCGGCGCGGAATCAGCGAGGAGGAGATGCGGCGGGAAATGGAAGCCATCCTGCCGGAACAGACCCGACTTTGCGATGTATTCATGGAGAACTTCCTGAGCGTCATCGAGTGATGGTGCCGCCCGGATTTCCTATCGAAGCCAACGAGTATGCGAGCCAAGCGGTTGAGGAGTAGAGAGTTGTTTCGAAGCGATTTGATCGCGCGGCCGTCGGTCATCGCGATTTGCCTGTGCATGGCGGTCGGTTGCCGCCAGCAGACGACACAGATTGAAGCGCATCGGCGGATTATCGCCGAGGTGATGACAGGCAGCGAGATCACGCCTAATCTTCGGGCGATTTCGATGCCCGGCGGCCGTATCAGCGGATCGGAGAATGGCCGCAAGGCCGAACAACTGGTCGCTGATAAACTGCGATCCTACGGCGTGCCGCGTGTGTATTTTGAGCCGTTTACGATGACGTCGTGGCTTGATCGCAAGACCGAGGTCACGGTGCTCGACGACCCGCCGCTTAAGCTGGAAATCGCACAGGCACTGGGCAACTGCCTCAGCACGCCGCCCGAGGGCATCACGGGCGAACTCGTCGATGTCGGCCACGGTGTCCCCGACGATTTTGCGGCGAAAAAGGACCAACTCGCCGGCAAGTTTGCCATGGCGCACTACGGCAATGTGCATCGCCGCGAGAAGATGGACAACGCCATCGCACTCGGTGCGCTGGGCTTGCTGCATATGTCCCGTTTCGACGATCGTGTCGTTGTCGGCACATGTCATCGTCGGCCGAGGCCTGAGCCGGGCATCGCGATCACCAAGAAGGACGGTGACATGCTGGCCGAGCGGCTGGCCAGCGGCGAACACGTGCGGGTGAATGTGAAGATCGACGCTGAATGCTGGGAGGCCGAACCGCGAAACGTCATCGGCGAAATCCCCGGTTCCGGACCGCACGCGGACGAGATCGTCATCATCGGCGGACATCTTGATAGCTGGCATCTCGGAGAAGGGGCTTTGGACAACGGCACCGGCTCGGCGGTCATCCTGGAAGTCGCAAGGGTACTTGCCTCGCTTGATCCGCAGCCGAAGAGGACAATTCGCTTTGTGTGGTTCCAGGGCGAGGAGCACGGCTTGTTCGGCAGCTACGCGTATGCGCGGGCCCACGAGGACGAGATGGATCGCATTGTCTGTGTCGTCAATGTGGATATGGTCGGCGAGCCCCGATCGTTCGTGCATCACGGCCACCCCGAGATCGTGCCGTTCCTGAAGCGGATTATCGATGATCTGCCGGGCTATGGGATCCAGGACGACGTACGCGAGTCGATTCACACGTACAGTGATCACGCGCCGTTCATGAAACGCGGCGTTTGCGCGGTGAGTCTGTCGGGTGACATGGGGCCGGGCGTCAAGTACTACCACACGAAGGGGGATCTGTTCGAGAACGTCGAACTGCGAGGTTTGAACGGCGCGGCGGCCGTATTGGCGGTCCTCGTGCATCGGCTCGCAANNCCGACGGATCGGCTCGATCCCGAAGTCTTAAAGCAAATGCACGGATGGACCGACGGATTCTGAGGCCGGGAGGCACGCGAAACGGCCGAAATCGTCCCGGCTTGACCCCTTCGCCGCGTGCGCGATATGCTCGGGAGCCGGTGTTGTTTGTAATGTGCGATTCCCCCGACCTGGATCGCGCTTGTCAGGATTGTTGACAGGGAACACGGCAAAACGTGATCGTCGATTGTCACACGCACATCTGGGCGAGTCCCGATCAACTCGGGCGAGCCAAGACAGACGCGAAGCTGCGGCCCAACCAGCGTCAGTTTCGCGACGACCCCGAAGAAGAATGGCCCGATGCCTCTCCGGAGGAACATCTCGCCGCCAGCGAGCCGGTAACGCGCAGCATCGTGTTCGGCTTCAAGAGCCGCTACCTCGACGCCGAGATTCCGAACGATCTGGTTGCGGACTACGTTCGCAAGACGCCGGAGAAGCTGATCGGCGTGGCTGGGATCGATCCCACCGATCTTCCGTCGGCGCTCGATGAAATGCAGCGGATGCGCGCCGATCGCGGGATGAAAGCGATCGCGACATCGCCGGCGGTACAGGATTTTCATCCTGCCGACAGTCGAGCGATGCAGGTGTTCGTGGAAGCGGCCCGTATGAAGATGCCCGTCTTCATCCACCAGGGCTTTCAATTCTGCTCCGCTGGGAAGATGGAGTTTGCCCGGCCCGTGCTGCTTGACGAGGTGGCTCGCGAGCTGCCGCAGTTGAAGATCGTGATCGCCCATATGGGGTATCCCTGGGTGGAAGAGTGCGTGGTGCTGCTGGGCAAGCATGCAAACGTATTCGCGGACATCAGCGCGCTGCTGCATCGCCCGTGGCAGGCGTACAACGCGTTGCTTTCGTCATATCAGTACGGCGTGATTGAAAAACTGCTTTTTGGCAGCGACTTTCCGTATTCGACGCCGGCCACCGCGATCGAGTCGCTCTATCGGCTGAATCAGCTTGTGACCGGCACGAACCTGCCGACGATACCGCGGTCATTGCTGGCTGGGATTGTCGAGCGCGACGCGTTGGGGCTGCTCGGGATAGAAACGACGATGAAACGGGCAGCGGACGAGGCGGACAGCCTGATTGACGACAATGAAGCGTGAAGTCGGGGAGCCAATCCGGTCGTTCAACGGGGGCATTGTGGGGAATTGGCAGCAACAACGTTGGACGCGACGGAGAAGAACGGAAAGCGACAGCAGGCCCCGTTGCGGTATCCGCTGTGCGGCGATCGTTCTCGCGGTTCTTGTCGCACTCTGCGGCTGCCGCAAGCAGGAGACGCGTTTCGACATCTACTCGACCGGCGATCGGGACAATCCCGAGCTGTTTACCGAGTTTTTCGAGCCGGGCGCGTTTTCGATCTCCGGTCTGAACAACTGGCGCATCGTGTTCGAAATGCCGGAAGTCATGATTCAGGTTGAGGAGCCGACCGCTGAGGGTCAGTCGGATGGTGCGGCCGGCGAACCGACCGTTCGCAACGTGCCGATGGCGCAGTACGTTCAGATCGAAGTGTTCTGGCAGCCGCTGCCCGGCACGACGTATGCGGAAAGCAGCCAGATCAATGCGAGCATTGTCTATTGTCTCGTGACGGCCTCCGACGCGATTTCCTACGAGGGGGCGGGCTTCGTTTACTTCTCACAATCGCGCGACGGCGAGACGATCGAAGGGCGGATCGAATCGGCGACGCTGGTGCCGGTTCGCCGTGCGGGCTCTCCGCGAGACATCTTCGGCCCGTGCCGCCTCAACGCTGAATTCACGGCGGAGAAGGACGCGGCACGCGTCGTCAGCGTCGTGCGGAGATTGCAGAAGTTGCTCGGCCGGCCCGCGCCCGCGAGCCGTGTGCCGCTGATTCAACCCTGAACCGCCGGCGTTCAGAGTCAGCTCGGCGATTTGACGGTGCTNNAAATCCGGCCTCCCGGCAGGCATGCAATGAACGAGTTCCACGACAATCTCTGGGCGCCCTGGCGGATGGAGTACATCCGCTCGCTGGCGGATGAAGTCAAGGAAGAAGGCTGCTTTCTGTGCAGGTACCACCAGTCGCCGGACGCCGATGTCGAGAATCACGTGATCTGGCGGAGCGAGCACTGCATGGTGCTGATGAACCGCTTCCCCTACACGAACGGGCATCTGCTGATCGCGCCCGCCGCGCACAAGCCTGATCTGCCCGACCTGTCTGACGAGGAGATGAACGATCTCTGGCGGCAGACACGCGACGCGAAGATCATGCTTCACAAACTGCTCGGGCCGCACGGCTTCAACATCGGGATCAATTTCGGCCTGTGCGCCGGGGCGGGACTTCCCGATCACATGCACGTTCATATCGTGCCGCGCTGGAACGGCGACACGAATTTCATGGCCGTCTTGGGGGATGTAAGGGTCGTGCCGGAATCGCTCCGCAGCACCTGCGATCAATTGAGAGCGATTGCCGCGGAAGCCGGATTCCCGAAGAACGTCTGCTGATCATGAATGCTGATCACGATACATCGGGTACGTATGCTCCATACGCGGTGATGGACGAACTGAGTCGCGGACGCGTCCATCCCGAGATGATGCCCTCGAATGAGCCGCCGTTTGAGCTGGACCGCAGACGGATCCTCAACTGCACGGCGTTTCGACGATTGATGCATAAGACGCAGGTGTTCGTTTCCGACCAGCGCGGCGATCATTTTCGCACGCGTCTGACGCACACGCTGGAAGTCGTGGCTCAGGCCCACAGAATCGCCGCGGGCCTGGGGCTGAACGTGCGGCTTGCCGGAGCAATCGCCATGGCCCACGACCTCGGGCATCCGCCGTTCGGGCACGCGGGCGAGAAGGCACTGGCCGAGTTGATGTCGGATCACGGCGGCTTTGAACACAACCTCCAGTCATTGCGCGTGGTGGACTATCTGGAGCATCCCTATCCTCCGTTTCGCGGATTGAATCTCAGCTTCGAGTTGCGCGAGGGGCTGCTCAAGCATCACACGCGCTACGATCGCCCGGATGCGAAGATGGCGCTGTTGCCGGTCGATGACCTGCTGGCGACCGGTCCGAACTGCACGCTGGAAGGTCAGGTCGCAAATGTGGCCGATCTGATCGCCTACACGTTGCACGACATTGAAGACGGCATCGGCGAGGACATTCTGGATCTTGAGACGCTGGCGGAGAACGAGATATGGCGGCAGGCGGCCCAGCCGTTCGTCGACGCGTATGGCCTGTCGAATCCGTTCGCCGTGCGGCGGCCGATTCTGCACACGCTGGCGGATCGTCTTGTTGGCGACGCCGTGCGAGAAAGCCGGCGCAGAATCGAGCAATCGGGAGCAGTCTCGCCGGACGATGTGCGGCGGCACGAGGAAATGCTCGTCGGATTTTCGGAGGAACTCGGCGCGGCAGTCGACGCATTGCACGGCCTGCTGCTCAGAGCGTTGTATCGGCATCAACGCGTGGTCGCGATGGACACCAAAGCCATACGGCTCATCCGCGAGTTGTTTGCGGCCTACGTTGATGAGCCGCGCTTGATGCCGGAGCGATATCGACACCGGGTCGAATCGCAGGGCGTCCCGCGCGTGGCGACGGATTACATCGCGGGCATGACCGATCGATTCTGCCAGCAGGAGCACCAGCGGCTGTTCGCTCCGTTTCACTTCGATTAGGCCTGCGGGCCGCGTAAGATGCCTGTTTCGACGGAGGCTCGGGTTGTTTGACTTCGCGGGCCGGTCCCCCGAAAATATGCTGTTTCTCGACACGGGAACTGATCGCCGAATAGGAAGAGGCAGTTTCTTTCAGGAAGGTGATGACGATGTTGTCTCGAGTTATTCTCTGCTTTGTGGTGTTCGCACTGTTTGCGCCGATGGCCGTCGCCAAAGATCAGGACGTGCCCCCGCCGGCGATCTACAAGGACTATCCGGCCGACGTGGAGATTGATGCACAACTCCTGTTCATCGATCGCGTTACGTTCATCAAGGACATGTACGATCTGTCGCAAGACGACATGGAGAAGGTGCTGGCCCAATTGCAGAAGTCCGTCAAGCGGCAGGAACAGTATGACGCGGGGCGTTGCGTGACGCTGAAGCGAATGCGCATCGCGATCGATATCGTCGGCTCGGACAAGAGTCTCGACGAAAAGACGCGGCAGCAGCGCGTGCAGCGGTTCCAAAACCAGATCAAACGCATTCACGCCGGGGCGCCGTTGAGTTTTGCCAACGCAATCAAGGCGTCCGAGGCGGTTCTGCCGGAGGCGAGCGTCGAGGCGGGCCGCAAAAAGATCCTGGCGTTCCTGGTGGAAGAAACCGGCATGAAGGCCGACGAGATGGATGTCATGCAGATTGACCAGTTGCTCGCCGGATCCGTCGCACCGGGGGATCGGCCGGAGATGCCGCAGCCGCCGCCGCCGATGGACGACGGGTCAAGATTGAAATCCCGTCCGTGGGGCCCGACACCTGAGGAGCGAGCGCGCACGCGGAGGCAGCAGCAGGGCAGCAACTCCGAACTTCCGGATGCTGTCAGTTCGAAGGCGCAGCAGTCGCAGAAGCCCGTGGCTCAGCGGCCCATGCCGCAGCGTCAGCAGCCGAGGCCGGCGGAGCAACCGGACACGAGGCGAGCGGATCGCAACCCTCGCAAGCCCGTTTCGCCGAAGATTCTCGATCCGGCGCCGCCGGTTCAGGAATGGCGGACGTTCTACGAGGATGCCGCCGACACATACGGCTTCAGTGACGAACAGAAGAAGGCGGCGGACGGCGTGGTTCGCAACGTCATGTCGCGCGCGGCCCAGCAGCAGGAGATGACCCCGCCCGACGATGCCGATGCTCGCACCAACACGAAGAAACGTCTCGATCGGCTTTACGATGAAATGAAAATGCGCGTCGACGCGATCGCGACGATTGAACAGCGCCAGAAGGCGGAAAAGCAGAAGAAAGAAGCAACCTTCGAGAAGGCGAAGACGGGCGAGGAATAGCACCGGACCGCCCAGGACCGGGCGCAATGCGCCGGCGACCGACCGGCCGCCGATCGCACACAGGCACACTACATTACAACAGGGATTGACCGGCAGGAGATGGCGGCATGTTCGGACGGATGAAAGATGACTTGACGGCGGAACTGAAGAACATTCGAGAAGCGGGGCTATACAAGGAGGAGCGCTTCATTCTCACCCCGCAGGCGGCCGACATCCGCGTCGAATACCCGGTGGGCAGTTCACCCATGGAAGTCATCAACTTCTGCGCGAACAACTACCTCGGTCTTTCGTCTCATCCGAAGGTGATCGCCGCGGCCCGCGAAGCGCTGGACACGCACGGCTACGGCATGAGCAGTGTGCGGTTCATCTGTGGCACGCAGGACATCCACAAGGAACTCGAAGCAAAGATCAGTCGCTTCCTCGGCATGGAAGACACGATTCTCTACGCGGCATGTTTTGACGCGAACGGCGGGCTCTTCGAGCCGCTCCTTGGCAAGGAAGACGCGATCATCACCGACGCGTTGAACCACGCGTCCATTATCGACGGCATCAGGCTCTGCAAGGCCTCGCGATTCATCTACAAGAACAACGACATGGCCGACCTGGAGGCCAAGCTTAAGGAGGCGAAGGACGCCCGCTATCGCATCATCGCCACCGACGGCGCATTCAGCATGGACGGCACGATCGCGCAGATCGACAAGATCTGCGACCTGGCCGAGAAGTACGACGCCCTCGTGATGGTGGACGATTGCCACTGCACCGGTTTTATGGGCAAGACCGGCCGCGGCTCGGCCGAACACTGCGGGGCGATGGGGCGCGTCGATATCATCACTTCGACGCTGGGCAAGGCGCTCGGCGGAGCGTCCGGCGGGTTCACCAGCGGCCGCAAGGAGATCATCGAACTGCTGCGGCAGCGCTCGCGGCCGTACCTGTTCAGCAACACCGTATCTTCGGTCGTCGTGAAGGCGTCGATCGCCGTGATGGACCTGCTGCTGGGCAGTACGGAGCTGCGCGACAAGGTCTGGGCCAACACGCAGCGATTCCGCAAGGGCATGATGGAGGCGGGCTTCGACATCAAGCCGGGCGAGCATCCGATCGTGCCGATCATGCTGTACAACGCGAAGCTGAGCCAGGATATGGCCCGTGATCTGTACGCCGAGGGCATCTACGTGATCGGCTTCTACTACCCGGTCGTGGGCAAGGGGCTTGCACGCATCCGGTGCCAGATTTCCGCCGCCCACGAGCCGCACCACATTGACAAGGCCGTGGAGGCCTTCACCAAGGTCGGCCGCAAGTACGAAATCCTCGGCAAATCCAAGGAAGAGATCGTCGCTCGCTACGGGGAATGAGCTTTACCGCATTGCCGTAGCAGGGAGAGAGACCGCCGCAGAGCGGGCGTGGTCATGGCGTGCCGCTGCGGCCTCCATTGCGCAGAATTCCCGACGCAGGGTCCGAAAACCTGACAGAATAATGTTCTGTAACACTCCGTAACTGTTATAATCTGTTAGACCTCGTACTCGAGGGTGTGGCAGGTGGGTGTGCTCATCGGGCGCGGGAAGGATGCTGCCGGTGATGGGCGAGCGACGATCCAAAAACGTGACATTGCGCGACGTGGCGCGTCGTGCCGGCGTCTCGGCAATGACGGTCTCGCGGGCGTTGTCGGACAAGTCGGGCCTTGTCAGCCCTGACACGGCGCGACGATGTCGCGAGATCGCCGAGGACATGGGCTACGTACCGAATCTGATGGCGCGTAGCCTGCGCGGCGAGCAACTCCACACGATCGTGATGTTCGCTGAGTTTATCTCGGCGCATCACTACCTTGCCGAACTCGTGGATGTCGTGACGAGATCGGTGGAAGCACGAAAATTCGGCATTATCAGTTGTCAGTCGCTTTCGAGTTTCAACAAGGCCTTGCGCAACTTCACGCTTTCCGGCGCGGTTGTGATCGCGCCGCCGGAAGAGTTTTATCGCGAGCCGTTCGGCAATATGCCGATCGCGCCGGAGGTGCGGCAATCGACGGTTCTGATCCACAGTGCTTTCGACCAGAATCTGTTTCACGAAGTCAGCCCCGACATCGCCGGGTTTTCGTACATCGCCGCGGCGCACCTGCTCGAACTGGGGCATTCAAGACTCGGATATCTCGGTGGGCCACGAATTGAGGATGAGCCCAACTGGTTCAACTGCCGGCGCGAGGGCATCGAGCGGGCGCTGGCCGCGTATGGCCGCCCCGCGAAGTCGATGCGGTTTCAGGCGTGTCCGGACCCTGATCTCGGCCCGGCCGCGATCCAGCAGTTGTTGAAACGCGCGCCCGACACAACGGGCGTGATGTGCATCAATGACGAAGTGGCGATTGCCGCGATCACAGGTGCGGAGAAACTCGGCTATCGCGTTCCCGAAGACCTGTCGATCATCGGCAGCAATGACATCAAGCTGGCACGTTTCTACAGGCCGGCGCTGACGACGCTCTCGATCGACATCCGCAGCATGGTGGAAACGGCGCTTGATCTGCTCTTCGATCAGATGCATGGGCTGCGGTCGGATCCCGAGCACAAACCGATCAGAATCCGCCTGCCGGCCAGCCTCGTGATCCGTGATTCGACAGGTTCGCCGCGCAAGACCCCCGTCTAGTTACTATCCATATGCGGACGTCGCCGATGATTGTCGCGAAACGGTTGCGGCAGAATTGGGAGGAATTGCAGTGCGGGAATCCGCTGCGAGGTCCGGGCGCCTGTGATTTCACCGTCCACGAGCCAAATCCCAAGGGTCGCAGATTGGATTTTAATGCTCGGCTCGGAACGTTATCATGCGGGCCTGACCTCAGCAGCAAGGACGCAATACCCATGGCCAAGAAGAACGACTCCCTTCTCATCTTCCCCGGCTCCAGTTCAAAGCAGCTCACCCGTGCGATTTGCCGGCAGCTTCGGGTCAAACCGGGCGAATGCCAGTCGATGCACTTTTCCGACGGCAATACCTTCGTTCGGGTAGGGCAGAACGTGCGAGGGAAGGACGTCTTCTTCGTCCAGACGCTCAGTTGGCCGGTCAACGACAATTTCATGGAGATTCTGTTCTACATCGACGCGTTCAAGCGGGCGTCGGCCAACAGCGTGACCGCCGTCATTCCGTTCTTCAGCTACGGCAAGGGCGACAAGAAGGACGAGCCGCGGGTTTCGATCCGGGCCCGTGTCTGTGCCGATTGCCTCGAGGCGGCAGGCGTCGATCGCATCGTGACGATGGACCTGCACGCGCCGCAGATTCAGGGTTTCTTCCGCGTGCCGGTCGATCACCTCTACGCGCTGCCGATTGTGGAGCCGCACTTCCGGCGGATCGTCAAGAAGAACGACTGGGTCGCCGTCGCGCCTGATGTGGGGGCGGCCAAGCTGGTCAACGGCTACGCCAAGATGTTCGGCGTGCCGGTCGCGATTTCCGAGAAAGTCCGCAAAGGACATCGGGAAGAGGCGAGCGTTCGTCGCATCATCGGCGACGTATCGGGCAGGCACGCCCTGATTGTCGACGACTTCACGATCAGCGGCGGCACATTGATCGCGACTGCGGAGCGACTGAAGCGCGAGGGGGCGAAAGACATCTACGCCACCGTTGCGCACGGCATCTTCTCGAAGGGTTCCGCGGCAAGGATCGAAGCGGCGCCGATCAAGGAACTGGTGATTACTGACAGCGTCGAATATCGCTTCGAACCGCTGCCGAAAAACGTGAAGATCATCTCGGCCGCTTCACTGTTCGCCGAGGCGATCCACAGCATCCACCATCGAACCAGCGTGTCCGAGCTCTTCCCGTTCTGATCAGACCAATTCGGTGCGGTCGGTGACGTTCAGCCCCAGATCCTTGAGTTGCCGGTCCGCGACCTCGCCGGGCGCTTCGGTCAATGGGCAGATCGCCCGGGCGTTCTTCGGGAAAGCGATCACGTCACGGATCGAGGGATAACCGCCGAGGAGCATGATGATCCGATCGAGCCCCAGCGCGATGCCGCCGTGAGGTGGTGCGCCGAATTGCAGGGCTTCGAGCAGAAACTCGAACTTGAGCTTCGCTTCCTCCGGTGTCAGACCGAGGATCTGGAATATCCTGGACTGCACGTCGCTGCGGTGGATTCTGATCGAGCCGCCGCCGAGTTCGACGCCGTTGAGCACGACGTCATACGCCTTGGCCCTGATCTTTACGAGTTCGTCGGGCGACGGGACGGCGTCCTCACCGACCTTCAGCAGGTGCAAGTCCTCGTCCTTGGGGCTCGTGAACGGGTGGTGCATCGGGTAGATGCCCTCCTCCTCATCGTGACCGAACATGGGGAAGTCGACCACCCAGCAGAATGCCCACTTGCCTTTCGGAATGAGACCGCGTCGATCGGCGACCGTCATCCGCAGCCAGCCGAGATACTTACAGACTGCTTCTTTTGCGTCAGCGGCAAAGCAGATCAGGTCGCCGGGTCGGGCGCCGGTTCTTTCCAGCATCGCGTTGACGACGGCCTCGTCGCCGAGGAACTTTGCAACGCCGGTCTGGAAGACGCGCTTGCCGCCGTCTTCGGCGACCTTGACGACCGGCATGCCGCCGGCGCCGATGCCTTTGAGTTCTTCTGCAAGCGCGTCGGTCTCCTTGCGCGACATTTCCGCGCCGCCGGGCACGACAATGCAACGCACCACGCCGCCGGACTCGATGNNTGGCCGAAGAGAAGACCTTGAAATCGGTCTTCGCGACGACGTCGGTGACGTCCTTGATCGTCATGTCGTAGCGCATGTCGGGGGCGTCGCGGCCGTAAGTGTTCATGGCTTCCGCGTAGCTGATGCGCGGCAGCGGCAGGGGCACATCGTAGTCGTGAACGGCCTTCATGACCTCGGCGAGACAGGCCTCCACGTGTCCCATGACGTTTTCGGGCTGCACGAACGCCATCTCGACGTCGACCTGGGTGAATTCCGGCTGGCGATCGGCGCGGAGATCCTCATCGCGGAAACAACGGGCGATCTGCATGTAGCGATCGAGCCCGGCAATCATCAGCAGCTGCTTGAATAGCTGCGGCGACTGCGGCAGTGCGAAGAACTTGCCGTGCTGCAGGCGCGACGGGACAAGGTAATCGCGGGCGCCCTCGGGCGTCGATTTCGTCAGGATTGGCGTTTCGACATCGACGAATCCGTGGCGATCGAAGTAGTCGCGGATGGACTTTGTAACGCGGTGGCGCAGCAGCAGCGCTTCCTTGATCGGCTTGCGTCGTATGTCGAGGAAGCGGTGTTCGAGTCGCAGATCTTCGTTCGTCTCCGTCTTGTCGGCCAGTTCAAACGGCGGCGTTTTCGACTTGCTGAGCAGGTCGATCTCGCGCACGGCGATTTCGATCTCGCCGGTCGGCAGATTGGGGTTGACCTTGTCGCCGCGGCTTGCGACTTCACCACGCACGGCGATGACGAACTCGCTGCGCAGATCCTGGGCGACCTGATGCGCTTTGGGGTCCGTCTCGGGATTGAAACGAAGCTGTGTGATGCCGCCGCGATCGCGGAGGTCGATAAAGACCATGCCGCCGAGATCGCGGAAGTTGTCCACCCATCCGGCCAGGAGGATCGTCTTGCCGATGTCGCCGGCGCGCAGGGCGCCGCAATCGTGTGTCCGTTCGTGATAAGGCAGTGCCACGGCAGTCTCCAACCGCTGTAAGAAGTCAAACTTGCTGGGAGTTCCTGGTTCGCTCGCGGGGCCCGGTATTCTCATCGGCCGCCGAAACGTGCATGTTAATCACTTACGGCCGGATTCGCGCGGGGTGGAGGCCGGATTGTTGTCGCCCTCGTTTTCGGCAAACCACTGCCGCAGGGTGTCTTCG
>NPIF01001344.1_pt2 | contig 14133 bp, 13 predicted proteins | sample 8637461 | NCBI WGS metagenome assembly NPIF01 (sample SAMN07420641, study PRJNA396082) | bioreactor metagenome | isolation source: sample BR12 brine-fed electro-methanogenic bioreactor BR | place: Japan: Kochi | collected 2016-12-09
CTGGACTACGCGGAGACCTGGGATCAGCCCCGAGAGGCCAGAACCAGCCCCGCGGAGGCCACCTATGAGCGCGACGGGTACCGGTGCATGGCTCCGGGCTGCACATCGCGCGCCGAGATCGAGGAGCATCACCTCGAGTACCGCTCGGCGGGTGGCTCGGAGGCTCCGGAGAACCGCGTCGCGCTGTGCCGCTTCCACCATCACCGCGGGATCCACGGCGGGCTGATGCGCGCGCGGGGCCGCGCGGGCCAGGACTTGGTGGTGCGTCTGGGGCGTCCCGAGCTCGCGGTGCGCTATCGCAACGAGTTGCGCTGAAGCCTGCCGCGCTCCGGGTGGGGTTCAGGCGCGCCGCGTCTTCCGCCCAAACACCATCGTCAGCACGTAGACCGCACCGGCGAGCAAGATCGTCGTCGCCCCGACCGGCAGATCCGGTCCGTAGCTCAGCGCCAGCCCCGCACTGGTGAACAGCGCGGAGAGCAACGCCGCGAGCGCCATCGTCGAGCCGAGCCGCCGCGTGAAGCGCCCCGCGATCGATACGGGCAAGGTGAGCAACGCGATGACGAGCACGATCCCCACCACGTACACCAGGGTGACGATCGCCAGCGCGACGAGCACGAGCAACAGGGTGTAGTAGAAGCCCACGCTGACGCCGCGCAGCCGCGCGAACTCCTCGTCGAAGCACACCGCCTGGAGCTGGTTGAAGAAGGCGACACTGACGCCGAGCACGAGCACGTCGAGTGCGATGAGGAGCTGGAGCCCTGCCCCGTCGACGAGCACGATGTTGCCGAAGAGGTAGGTCGTCAGGTCCGCCTTGTACCCCGGGCTCTTGAAGAGGAAGAGCACGCCGAGGGCCATCCCGATTGCCCACAGCGCGGCGATCAACGTGTCCTCGCGCTCGTGCCCGCGCGCGCGGGCCGCGCCGAGGATCAACGCCGCGAGCAGCGCCGCGCCCACCGCGCCGTGCAGGGGGTGTAGCCAGTCGAGCCCCGCCGCCGCGCGCAGGTAGTACGATGCTCCCATGCCGCCGAGCACGCAGTGCGCGAGGGCTCCCGCGACCACACTGATCCGCCGCACGACGACGTAGGTCCCGACGACCCCGCAGCTCAAACTCGCGAGCAGGCCAGCGAAGAGCGCGTAACGCAGGAAGCCGTAATCGGCGAGCGCGGAGAAGAACTCGCTCATGCGCCGGCTCCCTTCTCACAGACACAGTCGCTGCCGTGTTCGTGATCGTGGCGCACCAGGCGCAGGTTGTCGGCGCTGAAGAGCGTCGCCACCAGGCGGTCGTCGATCTCGGCCGCCGCATGAAGCACGGCGTTCTTGTGGACGCAGAGCACCTGGCTCACGTGTTTGCTCACGAAGGCCATGTCGTGCGAGACGAGCACGATCGTCACGCGGTGGTTGAGCTCGTGGAGCAACTCGTAGAGCTCGTCCTGCACGCCGGGGTCCAAGCTCGCGGTCGGCTCGTCGAGCAGGAGTAGCTCCGGCTCGGATACGAGCGCGCGCGCCGTCAAGACTCGCTGCCTCTGCCCCCCCGAGAGCTCCGCGAACTGGCGTCCGGCCAGTGGCAGGCAGCCGACCTCGTCGAGGGCCCGCTCGGCCGCAGCCCGGTCCGCGCGGCGGTAGAAGCCGAAGCGCGCGCCGGCGCCGAGGCGCCCCATCGCCACGACCTCGCGCACCGTGATCGGAAAGTCCGGGTCGAGCTGCGTCTGCTGCGGCAGGAAGCCCACCCTGCGGCGCACGGCACTCGGCGCCGCGCCGAGCACCCGCACCTGGCCGCGACGCGGCGACTCGAGACCGAGCAGGAGGCGCAGCAGCGTCGACTTGCCGCCTCCGTTCGGTCCGACGATCGTCACGAACGCGCCGGGCTCGACGACGAAGCTGATGCCCTCGAGCACGAGCTCCTCGCCGTATCCGAAGTCGACCCCGTCGAGCTCGATCACCGGCTTCGTCATCGCGGCTCCCCGCAGAGCGCCTTCGCGATCGTCGCGCCCATCGCGCGCAGCCCGCTCTCGTAGTCCGCCGGCAGCGGGTCGAGCACGACGAGCTCCGCGCCGATCTCGTCGGCGATGCGCCGCGCCTCCGCCTGCGAGAACTGCGGCTGCACGAAGATCGCGCGGAGCTCCGCCGCGCGCGCCCGCTCGACGAGTTCGCCGAGCCGGCGGGAGCCCGGCTCGAGCCCGCCCTCCTCGATCGCCACCTGCTCGAGCCCGTAGCTCTCCGCGAAGTAGCCGTACGCAGGATGGAAGACCCAGAGCTCCCGCCCCGCACAGGGGGCGAGCTGCGCCCGCAATGCCTCGTCGAGCTCGGCCAAGCGCCGGTCGAGATCGATGCGCCGCTGCGTGTAGACGCGTCCGGAATCCGGATCGAGCGCGCTTAGCTCCTTCGTGATCACGGCCGCGATCCGCCGCGCGTGAGCCGGCGAGAGCCAGACGTGCGGGTCGAACCCCCCATGGGTACACCCCTCGTGGTCGTGGCCCGCGTGGTCGTGGCCGGCGAGGTCGGCGAGCCCGGCGCAGGGCCGCGCCACCCGTAACCCCTCGAACTCACGCTCCACCCGCGCGAGCAGGATCTCCTCGAAGGGCAACTCCGCGGCGAGGTAGAGCTGCGACGACGCGAGCGCAGCCATCGTCTTCGGCGTCGGCTGGAAGGTCTCGGGCGACTCGTCCTGCTGCACGAGGCTGCGCACCACGGCGCGCTCTCCCGCGATCTCCCGCGCGAGCGACGCGAGCGGCTCGATCGCGGCGTAGACACGCAGCTCCTCGCCCGCAGGATCCGGGGCCGAAGAGCAACCGAGAAGCGGGACAAGCGCGAGAACGATAAGGACTCGGCGCATCACGCACACTCCCGGCAAAGCCCGACGAAGAGCAACTCGTGCCGCTCGACCCGAAATCCCGGAGGCGCGTGCTCGTCGAGGCCCTTGGGGCACCCATCGACCTCGAAGACCCGCTGACATCCCCGGCACTGGAAGTGGTGATGGTGATGTTTGCCGGCGCGTTCGTAGCGTGAGGGCTCGCCCGGAAGCTGCACCTCCGTCAGCCAGCCCTCGGCCAGCAAACGTTTGAGGTTGCGGTAGACGGTCGCGAGGCCGAGGCGCGGCACGCTCTCTTGGGCCGCAGCGAGGATCTCGAGCGGGGCAAGAGGCCTGTCTTCGCGCAGGAAGACATCGCGGATGGCGTCACGCTGTTGGGTCTGGCGCATCGGGGCTCCCGAAAATGAGAATGCACTCGCATCATCTCCGAGAATCACCCGGCGCGCCAGTAGGGTTTCCTCAGTGCGAGCAGTGCCCGCCACCCCCGCAGAGGCTGCCGCCGCTCTGGAGGGTGCCCGCGAGGTAGGCCTCGACGGCGGCACGCGGCTTGGACGCCTGAACCCCGACGAAGACTTCGATGCCGAGCGACTCCATAAGCTCGGCCGCGCGGCGGCCCATCCCGCCGGCGAGAACGACGTCGGCGCCGCGCTCGCGGAGCCAGACCGGGAGCACGCCGGGCTGGTGAGCGGGTGGCTGCACGCTCTCCTCGCCGGTGATCGCCTTGGTCTCGGTGTCGACAGTGAAGAAGAGGAACTCCGCGGCGTGGCCGAAGTGGGAAGAAACGCCGGTGGGATCCGCGGGAACCGCGACGACGCGGCTGCCTTGTACCATGGGTTGGCCTCCAGGCTCATCGTCGAGCCGTGGCGAAGGTCGCGGCAGCGCGGAGCTCACCGCGACGCGTCGAAATTCATTGAGAGCATATGCTCGTTTCAGGAATCCCGCCACTGCCCGGGCGGTCTTTCCGCGAGGCGCGGGCTATGCTGACCCGCTGCCCGCCCCCCGAGGCGGGCCTCGCGAACACCGACGGACGAAGGAGAACCGAGATGCGTATCGAGGAGATGCTCGAAGGCCTCAGCACCCCCGAAGGCCAGGGTTGGCGGACCCGGCTCGACAAGCCGGAGCTCGCCGAGTTCGACGCCAGCAAGACCTACACCGTCGTCATGGAGACGAACAAGGGCACGATGAAGATCCGCTTGATGCCCGATGTCGCTCCGATGCACGCGACGAGTTTCCTCTACCTGACCAAGCTCGGCTACTACGACGGGCTCAGCTTCCACCGCGTCATCACCGACTTCATGGCGCAGGGCGGCTGCCCGCTCGGCACCGGCACGGGTGGCCCGGGCTATCAGTTCGACGGCGAGTACGACGCGGCCGTGCGCCACGACCGCCCCGGCCTGCTCTCGATGGCCAACGCCGGCCCTGGCACGGACGGCAGCCAGTTCTTCCTGACCTTCGTGGCCACGCCGTGGCTCGACGGGAAGCACACGATCTTCGGCGAAGTCGTCGAAGGCCAGGACGTGATGCGCACGCTCGAAGCGGCCGGCAGCTCGAGCGGACGCACGAGCGAGGAGCTCTCGATGACCAAGCTGAGCATCGAGATCGCCTAGATGGAGAGCGTCCACAAGACGGAAATCAAGCTCGAGGTCGGTCTCGACGAGAGGCGCGTGCCCGAGTCGATCACCTGGACCGCCTCCGAGGGCCCGGTCGAAGGCCCCCGCGCCGCGTCCGCGCTGATGCTCGGCCTCTGGGATCCCGAGGAGAAGAGCGCGTTCCGCATCGACCTCTGGACGAAGACGATGCCCGTCGACGAGATGCACGCCTTCTTCCACCAGCTCCTCACCACCCTCGCCGCGACCCAGGAGCGGGCCACGCGCGAGGACGAGCTCGCGGAGATCCTGCGCGAAGCCGCCGCCCGCTACGCCGAGAAAGCGCAAGAACTCGAGAAGGGCGCGAGTTCCCAGGACTGAGCTGTCGGGCTACCATGCCCCTGGCCGCCGCGCCGTTCCCCCGGCGCGGCGGCTCCACCCACCCCCCATCCCGCTGGAGGTTGCCGTGCCGCGCCTTCGTCATGTTCTGCTCGTATTGACGACTCTGTCCCTCGCTCTTCTCGCTCTCGGAGCCGCACCACCCGAGCCTTCGGCGTGGGAGTTCCTCAGCAACACGACGATTGGCGCGCGGGCGTTCATCGAAGCCCACCCGAGCTGGGACGGGCGCGGTGTCGTCATCGCCGTGATCGACACTGGCGTCGACCCCGGGCTCGCCGGCCTGCAGAGCACGCCCGCCGGCGCGAAGAAGATCCTCGACCTGCGCGACTTCAGCGGTGAGGGCGACATCACCCTCGTCACCGCCAAGTTCGACGAGGACGCACACGGTCCCGGCATCCACGACGGCGATGGCGGCCCGTGGCTCCGCGGCGCCGACAAGCTCGCGCCCGCGCCGGACGAGGGCACGCTCAAGATCGGCGCGCTTCGCGAAGCCAAGCTGCAGAACTCCGAAGTCGCCGACCTCGACGGGAGCGGCGCGGCGGACGGCGTCTTCGGCGCCGTGGTCTACGAGGCCGGCGGCAAGCGCCACGTCGTCGTCGACACCGACGGCGACGGCGACCTCGCGGACGAGACGGTGCGCGGCGACTACGCCGACGTGCCCGAGGTCTTCGTCCTCGGCGCCGCGGGCCGCCGCGACGAGGCCGCCGCGATCACCCTCGCGCTCAACCTCTGGGAGGAGCGCCCGGACACGCTGACCTTCGTCTTCGACGACGGCGCCCACGGCAGCCACGTCGCGGGCATCGCCACCGGGCATGCGATCGGCGGCCAGGCCGGTCAGCACGGCATCGCACCGGGCGCCAACCTGATCTCGCTCAAGCTCGGCAACAACACGCTGAGCGGTGGCGCCTCGACGCCGGGCTCGATGTGGAACGCCTGGCACTACGCCGCGAAGTGGGCGGAGAAGCACGACGTGCCCGTCGTCGTCCAGATGTCCTACGGCATCGGCTCCGAGGCGGAGGGGCGCGCGAAGGTCGAGGCGGAGATCGACCGCCTGCTCGGCGCCGACGAGCGCCTCGTCGGCTGCGTCTCGAACGGCAACGAGGGCCCCGGCCTCTCGACCGCCGGCCTGCCCTCGTGCGCGCGGCGCGTCATCGCCACCGGCGCCGCGCTCAACCGCGAGACCGCCGCGCACCTCTACGGCGAGACCTTGCCCCAGCACGACGTCTTCTACTTCAGCTCGCGCGGCGCGGAGATGTTCAAGCCGGACATCCTCGCGCCCGGCGTCGCCGCTTCGACCGTCCCGCACTGGAGCGGAAGCGACGACGTGATGCGCGGCACCTCGATGGCGAGCCCGCAGGCCGCCGGCGCTGCCGCGCTCGTGCTCTCCGCCGCGAAGGCCGAGGGCCTGCCGATCGTCGGCGCGTGGGTGCGCGAGGCCTTCCGCCGCAGCGCGAAGCCGCTGCCGAATCTCAGCGTCCTCGACCAGGGCCCCGGCATGCTCGACGTCGCGGGCGCGTGGGCCGCGTACCGTGAGCTCGCGAGCCGCGAGGGCCTCGAGCCCCTGAGCTACGCGATCGAGACCGTCTCGCCCGACGCGCCGGGCATGGAAGGCCCCGCCGCTCACTGGCGCGGCGTCGTCCCCCCGGCCCCGCCCGCCAAGCAGGCCGTGACGGTCACGACGGAATTCCGCGCGAACGCGACGGCCGACGAGAAGCAGAACTTCTACCGCGGCTACGACCTCGAGAGCGACGCCGCGTGGGTCCAGGTCGCCGAGCGCTCCACCTACACCCGAGGCGGCAACCCCTTCACGATCCACTTGAGCTACGACCCGGCGAAGCTCCAGGCCCCGGGCCTCTACACCGCGCGCGTGCGCGCCTGGGACAAGGAGCTCTCGCGCAAGGAGCGCGCGACCCTCGGCCCGGACTGGGAGATGCCAGTCAGCGTCGTCGTCCCGCACGCTCCCGCGCCCGGTGAGAAGCTCACGCTCGCCACACCCGCGATCCGTCGCGGCGCCGTGCACCGCGTCTTCGTCCGGGTGCCCGTCGGAGCGACCGGCTTCGAGATCCTCGCCGAGAACACCGGTGAGCAGGTCGTGCGCGTCTACCTCCACGACCCGGAGGGCCGCCGCAACTGGCTCGGCCGCATCGGCGGTACGCGCGGCTCCAAGCTCAAGGAGCGCCTCGCGGCGCACGCGCTCGATCCCGGCGTGTACGAGATCGACGTCTACGCGGACTACGAGAACAGCGCCGCTGCCGAAGCGAAGCTCTCGCTGCGCTTCGACGCGCTCGCGCTCGAGGCCTCGAAGAGGAGCCTCGCCGCACGCGAGGGCGCGCCGCCCACCGGCACGCTCGCGCTGATGAGCCGCAGCGCCGCCACGCTGAACGCCACCCTCGACGCGAAGATCGTCGGCTACGTGGCGGACAGCACCGAGAAGGGCGGCAAGCGCCTGACGCGCCCGCTCAAGCTCGCGCCCGAGCTCGCCAGCGTCGACCTCGAGCTCGAGACCTGCGAGGGTCAGTGGAAGCGCGTCACCGACGTCGCCGTCCGCGTGCTCGACGACAACGACAAGGCCCTGCTCAGCGACGGCATGGGCTACCGCATCCTGCACAGCCACTTCGAGCGCCCGGGCAGCGGGCTCTTCGAAGGGACTCTCGAGGTCCTGCCCGGCTACGGCGACCCGGGCGACGACGCGCCGTTCCGCGTTCATGTCACGCGTCGTTACCACCTCGCGTCGCCGATCGCGCTGAAGCTCGACGACACCCGCGTCGCGTTCTACCCGGACCGCGTGACGAAGGTCGACTTCGAAGCCGCCGCCACGCCGATCCAGCTCCCGAAGGGAGCGCGCTGGCTCGTCGAGGTCACCGTCCGTGACCGCAAGGACGACACGCACGCGGCAACGCTGTTGCTGGAGGCGACGCCGTAGCGCTGCGGCCTACACCGGAAACGAAAACGACGGCGGCCTCTTGGGGCCGCCGTCTTGTTTGATCTGTCGAGTCGAGACGTCGTCGACGGGAACGCGAAGGGTCGCCGCTACGGCAACACGTCCGACGCCCCCGCCGCGTTCGTCACGATGACCTCGTAGGTGTAGAGCGCCGGGCTCGCCGCCGCCGCGCCCGCGTCCGTCCAGGCGAGCTCATCGCCCGGGTCCGCGGTGCGCGTCTGCTCCGCGTAGCCGCCTTGGATCTGCAGCGAGCGGTACACGACGTACTCCACCGGCTCGCCGTGTCCCGGGTCGACGCCGGGGCGTCCCCAGCTCAGCGCGAGATCCGCCCCGCCACCCGCGACCGCCACGGCCAGGTCGTCCACGACCTGGGGCGCCGGATCGTGCACCGCGCACTGCGGCGCCCAGAACACGATCTCGTCGATCGCCGCCTCGACGAGGTTGCCCGACGCCGGACCGTCCGAGGCGCTGACCTTGAGCTCGATCGCGGGTCCCGGCGTGACGAAGTCCGCGACGCGGAAGCTCACCTCGGTCCACCCCGGCGCGGTCTCGTTCGAGCCGAGCTCTTCGAGCAGCACGTCCGCGGCGCTCGCGTTCTCTCGAATCTCGAGCTTGTAGTAGTCCTCGGCATCGTCGCCGAGATCGCGGTGCGCGAACCAACGCCGCAGCGAGAGCCGCGCCTCCGGCTCGCCGCTCAGGTCGTAGGCCCCCGAGCGCGCGACCGCGACGCCGTCGTCGACGTCGTCCGTCCCGAGCCCCCCGCTCGGGTTCTCGTCGGTGTAGAAGCAGTTCACTCCGGGCGCCGGGCTCGCGTCGTTCTCCGGCTGATAGCTCGTCCCGACGGGATCGCCGACGAGCCAATCGCCGGTCGACGCCGTGCTCTCCGCGGCCACGTGATGCCAGAGCGTCGGCGACTCGAAGTCCTCGCTGAGGATCACCCGCTTGTGCCCGACCTCGAGCGGGAGCTCCTCCCCGCTCTCGAATCCCGCCGCGAGCAGGGTGAGCTTCAGCCGGACGGGCTCGTTGCACGGGTGGCTCGGCCGCACGCGCACGCGCAGCCGCGGGGCCTCGGTGCTGGCGCTCTCGCCGCTTGCGAGATCCGGCACACTCGCCTCGGGTACGACGACCTCGAGGTTGGGGTGCAGGCTGCTCGCGACGACGCGCACGTTCGTCGCGGCCTGCTCGCCGACGTTACGCACGGTCACCGAGAGATCCGCCCACTCGCCGGGTTCGAGCACGCCGTCGCCGTTCCCGCCGATGCCGTCGTCGTAGGAGAAAGCCGTCCGCTGCAGCGCGACGCCGGGCTGGGCCACCCCGCCCGTGACGACGAGCGCGTACCCCTGCGTCGGCTGCGGCAACACACGTGCGCGCACCCGCGCGGTCCACGCACCGGCGCTCGCCGCGTCCAGCTTGACCATCTCGACGTTGTTGCGCGCATCCGGCACGCCGCCCGTGACGCTGACCCCGCCCGAGAACACGTTGCCGAGGTAGGTCTCACCTCCCGGGCCTACGAGTTCGAGATCGAGGTCGTTGACGAGGTGCGTCGCGGCGGCCGGCGACGACGGGTAGTCCGTCCAGACCAGCGTGACCTTGAGCGGCGCGCCCGCGTCGAGCACGTCGAAGGTGTGCTCGTCCGGGTCCCCACCCGCGGCGCCGAAGCCCGGCGCGACATCGGCCACGCGCAAGCGCAGCGCGTCGCCCGGGAAGTAGAGCGCGTCGTCGAGGGTGATGCGCCCCCAACCCTGATCGCTCGAAGGCGGCGGCGCGGTGATGTCTTCCATCGGCATCGCCGAGGCGATCATCGTCGCCTTGGTCAGCGCCGCGGACGGCGCGAAGGCGTCACCCGCAACGGCGACGCCGCTCGGGTAGTAGCCCGCGTCGAAGTACTGCCTCACGAGCGCGGCCGAACCCGCCGCAGTCGGCGCCGCCATGCTCGTCCCGCTCATCGAGGTCGTGTTGCAGTTGTTCGTCGTCACGTCGCTGTCGTTGCGCGCGGAGACGACGCTGCTGCCCGGGATCGTCACGTCGGGCTTGACGCGGTCGTCGTCGGTGTGACCGCGGGAGCTGAAGGACGCGATGTCGCCCGCACCCGCGCCGTGCTGGGTCGCCCCGACGGCGAGCACGTTCTTCGCGGTCGCGGGGCTCGCCACGGTGTCGACGCCCGGGCCGTTGTTGCCCGCCGCGAACACGAGCAGCACCTCGGGGTGCTCCCACATGAAGACGTCCGCGTCCTCGGAGCCCTCCGAGTAGATGTTGTAGGGGGTGAAGTTCTCGCGGTCGCCCCACGAGTTCGTGTGGATGTGCGCGCCCTGGGCGAGCGCCTGCGCGAAGAAGGGATCGAGCGCCGCAGCGGGGCAGCCGATCGCCGGCATGTCCGCGCAGTCGTCGGTGCGGTAGCCGCCGTCCTGCACGATCAGCCGCGCGCCGGGCGCCATGCCGTCGCCGCTGTCACGCCGCCCCGGCGTCGCGAAGTCGTCCCCCGCCACCGAGCCGGCGACGTGGGTGCCGTGCCCCTGGTTGTCCCAGTCGCGCACGTCGGCGGGGTCGTCCTCGTCCCAGAGGAAGTTGACGATCGCGACCTTGCGCTGGTTCGGGCTCGGCGTCCCGGTGCCGAAGCCGACGTTGGCCGGCGGCAGCCCTTGGGCCTCGTCGCGGAAGTAACACGAGTCCGCGTCCATGCCGGTGTCGAGCACACAGACGACCTGGCCCTCGCCGCGGATGCCGCGATCGTGCACCGGCGTCGCCTGCCCGCGATCGAGCCCACTCTGGCCGACCCAAGAGGAGGCGTCGTTCAGAAGGCCCCAGTACGGGCGCCGGTCGAGCCACAGGGTCTCCGGCCACGCGGCGATGCGCTCCCGCAGCGCCGTGAGCTGCGCGGGAGACGGCGTCAACACGAGCCGCCCGGCGCGCTCGCCGAGCCGGCCACGCGCAGCCTGCCCGGCCCGCTTGCCGCGCACGCTCAGGCCCAGGCCTGCCAGACGCCCCGCGAGCGCGTCGACATCGACGTGCGCGAAGACGTGCAGCGTGACCGGCACCACCGAGCGCGGGTCGGCCTTGCTCAGCGCGGCGATCTCGGGAGCGATGCGCAGCTCCGGCGCGTACGGCCCCACCCACGCGACGCCGGGCAGCGCGCGAATCTCGTCGAGCTTCCCCGCGGGCAACCAGGCGATCACACCGTCCGCGCCGAGGTGCGCCGCCACGCGCACACCCGCTTTCGCGAGCGCGGGCGCGCCGGCAAAGCGAATCAATGCGGGACCACCCGCGCGAAGCGCGGCCTCGGCAGCCTCGTCGTCGGCCGCGGGCGCGTGCGCGAGGCCACTTCGCAACGCCAGCGGCGGCTCCGCGGCAGAGACGGCAACCACTGCGGCGAACAAGACGGAAACGATGAGCGCAATGCGGAACATGGGCGGACCTCCGCCCCCGGGGAACGGACCCGTCGCCTTGGGGGGCGTCTGGAACTTACGCCGATCGCCCGCGTTTCGCCGGATCCTGTCGCCCCGGACAGCGCCGCGAATCGACCGCTCACCCGAGCCCCCCGTGCTCGACGGATCGCGGCGCGCGGCGCATCATGCGCCACGACCGAACCCCGAGGATGCCCTGCCGATGAGTGCCCTGATCAGCGTCCGCGCGCTCTCGATGAGCCGCGGAGCCCGCCAGCTCTTCACCGAGCTGAGCTTCGCGCTGCACGAGAGCGAGCGCCTCGGCCTGATCGGCCCGAACGGCGCCGGCAAGACGACGTTGCTCAAGGCCCTGTGCGGGCTCGTCCTGCCCGAGAGCGGGGTGATCGAGATCAAGGGCGTGCCGGCGGGCAGCGCCGCGCTACCCCGGGTGCTCGGTCTCGTCCACGGCGAGGAGCGCTCGTTCTACTGGCGGCTGACCGCCCGCGAGAACCTGAACTTCTACGCCCGGCTCCACGGCTTGAGCCGCGGCCGGCGTGAAGGGGTCGTCGCCGAGCTGCTCGAGCGGGTGGACCTCTCCAAGGACGCCGACCGGCGATTCGGAGACTTCTCCTCGGGCATGCGCCAGCGGCTAGCGATCGCCCGCGCCCTGCTCGCGGACCCGCCGGTGCTCCTGATGGACGAGCCGACGCGTTCGCTCGACCCGCTCAGCGCGTCGCGGCTGCGTTCGTGGATCAAGGACGAACTCCACGGCCGCCTCGGTAAGACCGTGCTCGTTGCCACCCACAACCTCCAGGAGGCGGAGCAGCTCTGCCACCGCGTGGCGATCCTCGCCCGCGGCGTCCTGCGGGCGGCCGACACGCCCGAGGCGCTGCGCCGGCACGGCCTCGGCGGTGTGCACTACCGGCTCCGCGTGCGCGGGGCGCTTCCCGAGGACGGGCCGGAACCCCAGGGGCGTCGCGACGTCGATGGCGTCACCGAGCTGCAGCTCGCCTTCGAGGGCGAGGAGGGCCTGGCCTCCTGGCTCGCCGCCCTGCACCACGGCGGCGGCGCCGTACTCGAGTGCGCGCCGGAGACGCCGGAGCTCGAAGAGGTGTTCGAGCGCCTCGTGCTCGAGGACGAAGAGCGCGCGGCAGCGGCCGCGGAGGAGGGGCGATGACCGGGCTCCTCAAGGCCGTGCGCGCCTTCCTCGTCCGCGACTTCCAGGTCGAGAGCTCCTACCGGCTCGCGTTCCTCCTGCAGCTCGGCGGGCTCTTCTTCACCTCGATGTTCTGGTACTACATCGCGCAGTTCCTCGGGGGCTCGCGCGTGACGGCGGCGACGGGGGGTGTGCCGTACTACCCCTACGTCATCGCCGGGATGATGGTCGCGCGCTTCCAGGAGGTCTCGCTCAGCGCCTACGCGGCGCAGATCCGCCAGGAGCAGACGACGGGCACGCTCGAAGCGATGCTCGTGACGCCCGCGCGCCTGCCGCACCTGATGCTCGCCTCGACCTCGTGGAGCTACATGCTCGCCGGGATCCAGTCCGGGCTCTTCCTCGTGTTCGCGGTCTTCGTCTTCGGCGTGCAGCTCGACATCGGCAGCCCGCTCGCCGCGCTCGCCGCCGTCATCCTGACCGCGGCGTCGATCTCCGGCATCGGCGTGCTCTCCGCCGCCTTCGTGCTCTACTTCAAGCGGGGCAACCCGATCAACTTCTTCATCTCCTCGTCGAGCGTGCTGCTCGGCGACGTCGTCTTCCCCTCGGAGACGCTGCCGAGCTGGCTCGCGTGGTTCTCGAAGCTGATCCCGATCCGCTACGCAACCGACGCGGTGCGGGGCGCGCTCCTGCGAGGCGAAGGCTTCGCCGAGCTGATGCCGAACCTAGCCGCGCTCTCGCTCTTCACGGTCATCCTGCTGCCGATCGGCCTCCTGGGCGCCCGCTACGCGGTGCGGAAGGCGAAGCAGGAAGGTTCACTGGTCCAATACTAGAGCTTCGGCTCGATACGCTTTCGGGCACCGGTTAGGATCCCCGCATGGCTTATCACCGATTCACCCGCGACGAGATCCTCGCGGCGCCGTGGCCGGAGATCGACCACGAGCGCCCCGTGCCGTTCCAGGACGTCGACGCCGCCGGCGTCGTCTTCTTCGCGCGTTACCTCGAGTACTTCCACGACGCTCTGCTCGATCGCCTGGAGCGCCGCGCGTATCCGCTCGCCGAGGTCCTCGCCGCCGGCGAGCCGATCGCGCCGCTCAAGCACGCCGAGGCCGACTACCGGCGGCCGCTGCGCTTCGGGGAGCGCTTCCGTGCAGCGATCGTGCTCGCGCACTTCGAGGAGACGCAGTTGACCCTGGCGTACCGCATCGAGCGCCTCCCGGAGCGTGAGCTCGTTGCGTGGGGGCAAACGGTGCACGTCGCCGTCGAGCCCGCGACCTTCACCCGCACGGCGGTGCCTGAAGCGCTGCGCCGCGCGCTGAGCTGAGGAAAGAAGATGCTGCGCTATGCGATCGTCCTGGCCGTCGTCCTGGCTGTTTGGCTGGCCCTGCGGGCGCGCCGCGACCCGCGCTCGCGTCACCCGAAGCTAGCGTGGGCGCGCTGGGCCGCGCTCGCGATCCAGATCGCCGTCGCGGGCACCTTCCTCGCCACGCGCTTCGCGACGGAGATGACGGCAGAGCTGCTCGGCAAGGACACGGCGGAGCTCGAACTCCTGACGTTCCGGATCGTAGCAACGGGTGTGCTCGCTTGGCTCGGGGTCGAAATCGCGCGCCTGATGATGATGGTCAAGTTGCCGAGGGATCCGGAGTAGGTTCTCCGCTTCGCTTCTCCTCCACGCTCGGTCTTCGGAGGGGACTGTCAACCGCCTTGCTCCGGATGTGATGGCGGGTGAGTTTGCGGCTGACTGTCCCCGGAGGTGTTCGGCGTTTCCTGACTGGGATGGGTGCCTGGCCCGATTCGTGTGGTCGTTGTTCGCACCTGCCCAGCGCGAGCCTCCGACGTCGATCGGCTCGACTTGGGACGATCGA
>NPIF01001357.1_pt1 | contig 14099 bp, 12 predicted proteins | sample 8637461 | NCBI WGS metagenome assembly NPIF01 (sample SAMN07420641, study PRJNA396082) | bioreactor metagenome | isolation source: sample BR12 brine-fed electro-methanogenic bioreactor BR | place: Japan: Kochi | collected 2016-12-09
CGCCCGGCTCCGGCGCCCAATTCCAGCAGTCGTTTTCCGCTGTGAGGCAGCATGCGGCGCAGCGCGATCTCCTCGGCTGCATCTTCATATTGGCGTCCGCCCTCGTCCCAGAAAGAGGTCTGGTAATCCGAACCTTCGTAGTCACAAATAGGTGGTTTTGTCATGTAGAGTCATTCTCCTGAAAGAATTCAGCGGTTAAGCATACCCTGTCAAAAATGCCATGTCAAATCGGAAACATCTCGCTCCTGACTCAATTCAAGCGTACAATAGAAACAAAAAGGTGAGAAATGGCTGTCATCACATTGCTAACGGATTTCCGTGAAAAAGATGGGTATATTGGCATCATGAAGGGTGTCATCGCTGGCATCGCCCCCGATGCGAACGTGATCGACCTCAGTCATGAGATATCCCCGCAGAATGTGCGCGAAGCCGCCTACCTGCTGGGCAGGAGCTACCCCTATTTCCCGGTGGGCAGCATTCACTGCTGCGTGGTGGACCCTGGGGTTGGCACCAGCCGCTACGGCATGGCGGCGCGCCTTGGCGATCACTATTTTGTGGGTCCTGATAATGGATTGTTCAGCATTCTCTATCACGAGCAGCTCGCGCTGGATGAACCCATCCAGATGGTGGCGCTCAGCGATCCTACCTATCAATTGAAAAAGGTCAGTCGCACCTTTCATGGTCGTGATATCTTCGCGCCCGCTGCCGCCCATCTGGCAGCCGGGGTGGACATCCTACAGTTGGGAGAACCCATCAGCGAACCGGTCCTGCTGAACCTGCCCCAACCTCAACGGGAAGAGGATGAGATGCTTGGCGAGATCATCCATGTGGATGCTTTCGGAAACCTGGCGTCCAACATCCGTTTCACCAGGATACCGAGGCAATCTGCAGTGCGGGTTTCACTCGGTGGTCTATATGATATCCCCTTGCGCAAGACCTTTGGCGAAGCCTATACCGGGCAGATTATTGCGGTTGTGGACAGTTTTGGTTTCCTGGCTATCTCGGTGGTCAATGGGAACGCCTCGCGCGAATTGGGTTACGGACTGGGAGAGCAAATTCGAGTAAAATTCCTTTCTGCCTGATGGGCAGAAAAGGATGAATCATCGTGTCATTGATCAGTGCATCAAACTTATCGAAAAGTTACGGGGCGGAGGATATCTTCAGCCAGGTCTCGTTCAGCATACCCCAACGCGCACGCATTGGGTTGGTGGGTGAGAACGGCATCGGGAAGACCACCCTCTTGCGCATCTTGATCGGCATTGAACGGTCGGATAGCGGCAGCCTCTCGCGCTCACGCGATCTTGAGATCGGCTACCTGCCGCAGGAATCGCGCTTTCACTCTTCACAAACTCTGCAGGAGGAATGTAAAGCTGCCCTGGCGCATGTCTTCGACCTGCAGCAAGAGATCGAGCAGGTCACCCAACAACTCAGCCAGCATCCTGATGATGACGCGCTGATCATGCGCCTGGGAGATATGCACGAACGCTTTGAGGCAATGGGCGGCTACACTATTGATTCCTACATCCTGCGCGTGGTAAATGGGCTTGGCTTCGATGAAGTAGACCTACTGCGCCCCATCACTCAGTTCTCGGGCGGTGAGCGCACACGCGCCTATCTGGCGAAGCTGCTCTTGATGAATCCTTCCCTTCTGCTCTTGGACGAGCCCACCAATCACCTGGATATCCAGGCGATGGAATGGTTGGAGGATTTCCTGCGGAAATTCCCTGGTGCGGTGCTGATCGTGTCGCACGACCGCTATTTTCTCGACCAGACGGTGAACACCATCTGGGAGATGACTCCCAGCATCGAGGAATATACCGGAAATTTCTCCGCTTTCCTTGCCCAGCGTCAGGAACGCATACTGCGGCAAATGAAAGAGTATGAGAAGCAGCAGGAATTCATCACCAAAGAAGAAGATTTCATCCAGCGCAACATCGCCGGGCAGAAGACCCGCCAGGCGAAAGGCCGCCGCAGACGGCTGGAGCGTATGCTGAAAGAGGGGCAGTTGGTGCCTCCTCAGCGCAAACGTCGCATGGGGCTGGGATTCAAGGACAACCGCCGGTCAGGAGATATCATCCTGCGATCCAAGGATGTGCAGATCGGTTTCAAGGATGAAGATGTTACCCTGTTCAGCATGCCGGATGTGGAATTGAGGCGCGGCGAATGTGTGGGAGTGATCGGTCCCAATGGAGCCGGGAAGACCACCCTGCTGCGCACCATTTTGCGCCAGATCCCGCCCGTAGCGGGCAGGATCGAACTTGGCGCCAGTCTTGACGTGGGCTATTTCGCGCAGGCACATGAAGACCTGCACGATGAATGGACCCTGATGCAGGAGATACAGGCGAACGCTCCCAAGATGCTGCCAGCTGAGGTACGTAATTACCTGGGAAAATTCTTGTTCAGTGGAGACGATGTCTTCAAAACTGTGGGGGTGTTGAGCGGTGGGGAACGCGGGCGATTGGCTTTGGCCATCCTTTCCTTGAAAGGGGTAAACCTGATCTTCCTGGATGAGCCCACCAACCATCTCGATCTGCCATCACAGGAGATCCTGCAGGCGGTGCTGGCGGATTTCAACGGCACTATATTGCTGGTCACCCATGACCGTTACCTGCTGGAAGCCCTGGCGACCCAGATCTGGCAGGTGGACGCGACTGTCGAGATGCTGCAGGTGTTCAAGGGCGGTTATGCAGAATTCAAAGAAGCCAACCGCATGGAAGTGCAGGAGAAAAAGGAATCCACTTCACCAAAGAAGAAGCACAACAGTACGAACAAGCAGAAAAGAAATGAATTCAAGCTGCGCGAGCTTGAGCAACATATTCATGATAAGGAAAATGAAATTCACGAGCTGGAAATGAAGTTAAAGCAGCAGGGTTTGGACCCGGTTGAGGTCGGAAAATTAGGGGAAACCTATATCTATCTACAACAAGAGCTCGATGATATGATTAATCGCTGGGATGAATACTATGAATAGATACTTTTACGTTTATTTAGATTTTAGGTGAATAAAGGAGAGATAAGGAATAGGATGAAGGTTGCTTTGCTTGCAAACCTTAAGGTCAATGCCCCGCATATTGAGGGTATACCTGTAGATCAATGGGATGATCTGGATTCTGAAAGAACGATCAATTCAATTCTGTTAGCAATCCGCAGTGGGGGCTATGAGTGTGAATTTTTTGAGGGCAACACCTCTCTGATCAAAACATTACCAAAATATAAACCCGACATCTGCTTCAATATTTGTGAAGGACATTACGGCGATTCACGCGAGGCACACATTCCGGCTATTCTGGAAATGCTGCGCATTCCCTATACCGGATCGCGGGTGCTCACGCTGGCTTTGGCATTGGATAAACCCATGACCAAACGCGTTCTCGATTTCCATGGATTGCCAACGCCGTCTTTCCAAACATTTGAGCGTGTTGATGAGCCGCTCGATCCAACCTTGAAATTTCCACTGTTTGTCAAACCCAGTCGTGAGGGAACCAGCATGGGTGTGAGTTTGAAATCGGTGGTCAGGAATGAAGATGAGCTCAGGGAGCAGGTTAAGGAGATCGTGCAGCGCTATCATCAGCCCGCACTGGTCGAAGAATATATCGATGGGCGTGAGGTCACGGTTGGCATGGTTGGGAATCTGAATGGACCTATTGCCCGCCGCATTCCACATGATCCTGATCTACCGCGCATTCAATCTGGTTTACGTTTCCTACCTCCCATGGAAGTCGATCTACAACCTTTCCTGGATACGGATGTTGTGTACAGCAACCGCCTCAAGGTTGCTCTGGCGGCGGATCTCAACTATATCTGCCCGGCTCCATTGGATGAGGATGTGGTGGATGAATTGAACTGGCTGTCGGCTGCCGTTTTCCGGGTGTGTGGTGCTTTGGATGTGGCACGCGTGGATTTCAGGCTGGATGTGAACGATAACTGGAAACCCTATATCCTGGAGATCAATCCGCTGCCAGGTCTGTCACCCGGGACGTCCGACCTGGTCATTGCTGCCAATGCGGATCACATGTCACACGAGGAATTAGTGCTCACCATTCTGCAAACCGCCATGCAGCGTTACAACTTAAAAGGATGATAGATGCTCAACCTCGCAGGTCAAGTAATTCTGCGAGTGGAGTATCGTTCACATAGATACTGACCGAATCAATAGTGTCAAATTGAAGTGCGATCTGCGTCAACTGGGCTTCGATGCGTGGGATATCGCATTCCCCACCGTATACGAGCGAACCAGTTAGTCGGATGATGGCTTCGCTTTCCACCACTTCGACGGATGCGATCTGCAGATCGGAAAGGTAAAGCGCGTTATATAAACCTGACTGGCCGAAGGTCATCTCAGGGGACAGGTTAAATAGTTCGGTCAATGCGTTACGCAGCACTGCCTGGGAGGGTTCAACCGCAATTTCAACCCCGACCAGGCTGTCGCCGCAGCCGATCAGGCTGCCAGTTGCTCCATTATCCCCAATCGCTACCAGGTAGATCAGAACCGTCAGCGGTCTGGAGGGTACACTGGTGGGTGGTCCACTCATCAGCGTGGCTGTTGGCGTGGGCGGAATTTCGGTCGGGCTGCTGGTCTGGGTGGGGGATGGCGATGCAGTAGGAACTGGTGCTTCCACTGTTGGAGTACAAGCTGCAGCCAACACAAGCAGCAAGATGGCGAAGATGCAATATTTCCGGATATTCTTCATGGATCAAGTGCCCCAATCACGCAGATATAAGAAATCATAGCCGATGGTGCGGCTGCCCAATTTAGCAATGGGTGGCAGCACGCGCTTGAAGTGGTAGCGCTGTACACGCTTGACCACCTTGTCCACAAAATCTTTCGCGAACCCGGCTTCCACACATTCTTGTGCGGTATAGCGCTCGTCGATCAACAGGTAAAGCAGCTTGTCCACTTCAGCGTAGGTGAAGCCCAGTTCGCCCTCGTCGGTCTGGTTTGCCCACAGGTCTGCACTGGGAGCTTTCTGGATGATGGGGTCGGGAATATCGAGCGCTTTGGAAAGCTGGCGCACCTGTGTCTTGTAGAGGTCGCCGATGGGGTTGAAAGCGCTGGCAGAGTCACCGAATAAAGTTGAGTATCCCAGCAGGATCTCGGTCTTGTTGCTGGTACCGATCACCAACCCATTGAACGCGTTGGATTGGTCGTAGAGCACGATCATACGGCAGCGCGCCATGATGTTTCCCTGGCGGGTCTTGCTCATGTCGGGGAACTTGCTGATAAGTCCGTTAGCCATCTCGCTGATGGGTACGGTCAGGTCCTGAATGCCGAATTGGTCGATGATGAGTTGGGCATCGTCGAACGACCTGGGCGAAGAGGTGCGGTAGGGCATGCGTACTGCGAGTACATTCTCTGGCCCAAGAGCTTTCACCGCCAGCACGCAGGAAAGGGCTGAATCGATGCCGCCAGAAAGACCCACAACGACCTTGCTAAACCCTGCACGGGTGGTCTCGCTGTGGATGAACTTGGTCAGGATCTCGGTCGCCAGATCGGTGTTGATCGTGAGGTCAATTTTCATCATTTCCTCTCCTTCATTTTCCGCAGTTCGAGCGTTCACCGGCTAAGATGCGGTTCAACTCGCGCTGCACCATGGCGGTGCGCTCATCCCGCAGCAGTGGTAGGCGCGCGCGCGTGCGGTGCAGTTGGTTCATATCCATCTCCACCGTCATATATGCTTCTTCATCATAAGGGGCTTTGGCAAGACAATTGCCATCCGGATCGTAGACCGTGGAACCACCCCAGAAATGGAGCCCATCTTCAAACCCGACCCGGTTGCAGTGGGCAATGAATGAGGTGAAGATGCTGGCGTAGGCACGATTGATGCTCTCAACCCACATCGAGGTTGAAAGCTGGGGTGCGGAGGTCAGTCCTCTGCCGGGAGAAGCGGAGGTGAACAGGAACAGGTCTGCTCCATCCAGCCACAACAGGTAGGCCGGTGAGATATGCCAGAAATCCTCACAGATCAACACACCCGTCCGTTCAAAGCGGGTGTCAAAGGCTTGTGTCCGGTCTCCCCAGGCGAAGAAACGTCCTTCATCGAACAAACCATAGGTGGGCAGGTAAACCTTGCGGTGAACATGCACCAACTTTCCCTCTGAGAGATAGGCATCAGCGATGAAGAAGCGGTTGCGTTCATCTTCCTCTACAAATCCCACCAGGATATCCAGATCCTGGCTGGCTTTAAAGAGTTCTTTGAAAATGGGATCAGATGGGACGGGGCTGTGCGCCACAGTCGGTACCAGGTCTTGCAAGAAGTAACCGGTCAGGGAGAGCTCCGGGAACATGACCAGGTCGGCTCCATCCTGTTTGGCTTTTTGAATATACTCGAGATGTTTCTCGAGGTTGGCTTCTACCACCCCTAGCTTGGTATCGGTCTGGGCTATCCCTAATCGCATTTTCATAGAAGTTCCCTGTATCGTCTTTCTTGTATTTTAACCGAAAAGAAAAGGGCGCTGGTTGAGCGCCCTTGTTTTAGTTCTGTATTTCTTAGAAGTCGATGACGAATTTTCCATTCTCGTAGAAGAGTTCATCGTCAATGACGATCCTGCCGCCGTTGCGTAGGTCGCAGATCATATCCCAGTGGATGGCGGAATCGTTCTGGCTCTTGGTCTGCGGGTATCCGTGACCGAGTGCCATGTGGAAACTGCCGCCGATCTTCTCATCGAACAGGATCTGTCCGGTGAAATTCTGGATGCCTTCGTTGGTGCCGATGGCGAACTCGCCCAGGTAGCGGGCGCCGGGATCGGTGTCCAGTTTCTTGAGCAGGAATTCTTCGTTCTTGTCAGCGGTGGCTTTGACCACTTTGCCGTCCTCGAACCACAAGCGCACGCCTGTTACCTCGAAACCTTCATAGAGGGTGGGGTAAGAATAGAAAACATGACCATTCACGGAATTTTCGACCGGGGAGGTGAAGATCTCGCCGTCGGGCACGTTCACCTTGCAGGCGCAGTTCTCAAAAGGTCTGCCTTCGATGCTGAGGGTCAGATCGGTTTCAGGGGCGGTCACATGCACGTGTTTCTTGCCTTTCAACCAATCGATGATCTTGTCCTGCTGGGCAGCGATCTTCTTCCAGTATCCGACCGGATCATCCTGGTCAGGCATGCAGGCGCTGTAGACGAAGTCCTCGAAATCGGGCAGGCTCATGTTGGCATCCTGGGCGTAAGCATGGGTGGGGAACAGGGAAAGTACCCAGTTCATCTCGCCCTTCATCTCACGATCCAGCATGATCTTGGAGATCTTGCCGCCTTCGGCGTAAAATTTGGCAACCTGGTTGGGGTCGAACCCGGAGAGCTCTTTGGTGTTGGTCTCACCCAGGATGCGTACACGGTGGTCGAAGTTCTCGACGAAATATTTCAATGTTTCCAGATAGTCAGCGTATTTTTCCTGTTTTCCATAGCGGAAGATGCTGTCCATCATTCCTTCGGGATACTGCCAGATGAAGGGGGCAGCTCCCCGTTCGAGGCAGGTGTTGAAGACCGCCATCATAAGCGGCTCTCCTCCTTTTTCTCCCTGCAGCAATACGCGCTGGTCAGGTTTGACGCCGAGGGAGTAATCCACCAAGAGGGTGGCAAGTTTTTTTACTCGTGGATCAGACATGTCTCTCTCCTTGAAGTTTATTTTTTTATTATGACCCCTTTATTGTATCGCTAACCATATCAATCATGGAATAACCAAATATCCTTCGTTAAAATATAAAAAGGAATATCTTTTCAGGAGGAAGAGATGACAGTAAAAATGACATTTTACGGGCATGCCACCTTTGGCTTGCAGATAGATAAATATGCGGTTTTGATCGATCCGTATTTCACCGGGAATCCGGCGGCCAGCTGCGGCGCGGAAGATGTGGACGCGGATTTCATCCTGGTCAGCCATGGGCATGGCGACCACCTGGGAGACGCGGTCACCATCGCCAGGCGCACTGGCGCAACGATCATCAGCGTGGCAGAGATCGCTGGCTGGCTGCGCGGGCAGGGTGTCAAGACGCATGCCCAGCACCTGGGCGGCGGTTACCAGCATCCTTTTGGATACTGCAAGCTGACACTGGCGCTGCATGGCTCAGGGATGCCGGATGGATCATACGGCGGGAATCCGGCGGGTTTCTTGATCACGCTGGAGGATGGCAAAAAGATCTATCATGCCGGGGATACTGGATTGTTTGGTGACATGCGCTTGATCGGGGAGGAAGGAGTGGATGTTGCCCTCCTGCCGATCGGTGATAATTACACCATGGGTCCGGATGATGCATTGCGGGCGGTCAAATTGCTGCAGCCGAAAATGGTAATCCCCATACATTACAATACCTTCCCGCTTATCCAGCAGGATGCGCAGTTGTGGAAGGCTCGCGTGGAACAAGAAACATCCACACAGGTGGTCATCCTGCCGCCGGGCGCGAGTTATGCCCTGGATTGAGTGGATTTGATAGCTTTTGCTAGAGAAGTGTCCTTATCATTGAGTCCGCTTCTTTTTCAGAGAGAGAAACTACGATGACAGAAATGAAGAAGTTTTATCAATTGGATATTGAACAGCGACAGCGTAGACTGCTCGCGGAAAGCCCACTGACCGAAGAGGACATAAAAACCCTTCAGGTAGCGGGCGGTCTTTCAGCGGCACAGGCTGACCTGATGATCGAAAATGTGGCGGGCGTCTATGCATTGCCGTTGGGCATCGCCCAGCATTTCGTGGTCAACGGACGTCCAGTATTGGTGCCGATGGTGATCGAAGAACCATCGGTGGTAGCGGCGGCTTCCTACATGGCAAAACTTGCCAAAACGGGTGGTGGTTTCACCGCCAGCGCCGCATCACAGGAAATGATCGGGCAATTACAGATTCTGGATGTCAGCGATCCCGTGATGGTGAAAGAAGAACTCCTGGCTGCTAAGGAGCAGATCATGCAGCAAGCCGCACAGGCGGATCCACTGCTGGTGAAGCTGGGCGGAGGTCCCCGGGATGTGCAGGTGCGCATCATGGACGATTCTCCGTTGGGCAGCTTTCTGGTGCTGCATCTCATCATGGATGTGCAGGATGCCATGGGCGCTAATGCGGTCAACACAGCACTGGAACGCATCAGCCCGCTGGTCGAGCGCATCTCGAAGGGCAGGGTCTTGCTGCGCATCCTTTCCAACCTGGCGGATCGGCGACTGGCGAAAGCCAGCTGCACCATCCCGCTGGAGGCGTTAGCGTTTGATGCTTACTCGGGTGAAGATGTGCGCGACCGCATCGTCGAAGCCTGGGCTTTTGCGGCGGCAGATCCTTACCGGGCGGCAACCCATAACAAAGGCATCATGAATGGGGTGGATGCGGTCGTGATCGCGAGCGGTAATGATTGGCGCGCAGTTGAAGCTGGAGCACATGCCTATGCTGCCCGCAGTGGGCAATATACCAGCCTGAGCAAATGGTTGGTCAATACAGATGGCGACCTGGTGGGTGAACTGGAGATGCCGTTGGCAGTGGGCATTGTCGGCGGGGCGACTCGTGTGCATCCCACCGCGCGCACAGCATTGAAACTGATGGGCGTGCAAAAAGCATCCCAATTGGCGGAGATCATTGTCTCGGTTGGCCTGGCACAGAACCTGGGCGCGCTGCGCGCATTGGCGACCGAAGGTATCCAGCGTGGACATATGGCGCTGCACGCTCGCCAGGTGGCGGTGGCAGCTGGTGCGTCGCCTGAGAAGGTGCCTGCATTGGCAGAGCAGTTGGTGAACGAAGGTAATATCCGCATTGAACGTGCGATAGAGATCATGAATGAATGGAGCCAGAAGTGAACGATAAAGAAGATCTTTTACTACGACCAGCCCGAGCAGTGGGTATTGTGGGATATGGTGTCTATATTCCCCAATATCGCCTGCCCGCCAGCGAGGTGCGGCGTATTTGGCACGGGGGCGAGGGTGGTATGCCCATCAAGGAAAAGGCGGTGCCTGGATTGGATGAGGATACGGTCACCATTTCCATTGAAGCATCCCGCAACGCGCTGGCGAGAGCCGAGATTGATCCCTGCGGATTGCGCGCGGTCTGGGTCGGCTCAGAATCGCACCCATACGCGGTCAAACCAAGTTCCACCATTGTGGCAGAAGCCATCGGCGCCCCGGCGCATATTCAGGCAGCTGACCTGGAGTTCGCCTGCAAGGCTGGCTCCGAGGCGATGGTGATGGCGATGGGCATGGTCGGTTCAAAGATGGGAAATTATGCTCTGGCGATCGGGGCGGACACAGCTCAGGGCAAGCCTGGGGATGCGCTCGAATATACGGCTGCGGCGGGGGGAGCGGCGTATATCATCGGACCGGCGGAAGAATCGCTGGCGCGCATCGATGCGGCTTACTCCTTTGTGACCAATACCCCCGATTTTTGGCGCCGCCAGCACCAGAAATACCCGGAGCACGGGCAGCGTTTCACCGGGGAACCGGCTTACTTCAAACATGTCGGCACAGCGGCTGAGACCATGATGTCGCAGTTGGGTACCAGCGCTTCCGATTATGCCTATGCAGTCTTCCACCAACCGAATGCCAAATTCCCGCAGCGCATGGCAAAGCAACTTGGCTTCAGCAAAGAGCAGATCGAACCCGGGCTGCTTTCACCTTTCATCGGCAATACCTATGCAGGGGCTTCCCTGGTAGGGTTGACGGCAGTACTGGATATTGCCAAACCAGGCGACCGTGTCTTGATGGTCTCGTATGGCTCAGGGGCGGGCTCGGACGCTTTCGATATCCATGTGACGGATGCTATCCTCGAACGGCAGAAGAAAGCGCTCACCACGCAGCAGTACATCCAGCGCCGTACCGAGATCGATTATGCCACCTATGCCCGCTATCGCGGCAAGATCACCATGAAGTAGGCGGCTATGACAAAGGTTGCAATTACCGGGATCGGGCAGGTCCCATTAGGAGAACACTGGGAAAAGACCCTGGCTACGTTGAGCACGACCGCTGCAAAAGCGGCGCTGGTAGACGCGGGCTATCCGCAGCCGGAAGTGGTCTATATAGGTAACCTATTGGCTTCCTCCATCTCGCATCAGGCCAACCTGGGTGCGCTGCTGGTTGAAGCGGCTGGGTTGAAGGGTGTGGAAGGCACCACCGTCGAAGCCGGAGAAGCTTCCGGGGCGGCGGCGCTGCACATGGGATACCTGGCAATCCGTTCCGGCATGGCAGATTGTGTGCTGGTGGTGGGGGTGGAGAAGATGACGGATGTGGTCGGCACCCAGCTCGACGCGTATGCTGCACAGAGCGAGGATTATGACTTCGAAGCCATGCAGGGCCCCAGCCCATACGGGATGGCAGGCCTGCTCATGCAGCGCTATCTCAGCCTGTATGGGGCTGAGCGTGCGGCTTTTGGCACCTTCCCGGTGGTAGCGCACCAGAACGGAGCCGCCAATCCGAATGCTCTCTACAGGCGGGCGATCAGCATGGAGAAATACCAAAAAGCGCCCTATTTGAGCGAGCCTTTGAATATGTTTGATGTCGCCTCGTACGCCGATGGCGCAGCTGCGTTGGTACTGGTGAATGCCGATAAGATGGTTGCAGGCAGGGATGCGGTTATGATCGCTGCGTCACAGATCGCTACCGACACGCTGGCAGTGCATGATCGCGCCGATATGCTGGCGTTCGATGCGGTGCGCATCAGCACGCAGGACGCGTTGAACCGAGCAGGGATATCGCCCAAAGAGATCGATTTGTTCGAGTGCTGGGATGCACCTTCCATCTATGGCATGCTTTCTTTGGAAGCGGCTGGATTTGCTGAACGCGGCATAGGCTGGCAGTTTGCCACGCCGGAGAATTTGTCCCTGGGCGGCACACTCCCAATTGCGACCATGGGCGGTCTGAAGGCGCGCGGATTTGCGCCTGGTGCAGCCGGTGTCTACCAGGTGGTGGATGCGGTGCAGCAATTGCGCGGAGACGCAGGGCAGAACCAGGTGCAGGGAGCTCGCATCGCCATGACCCAGGCGCTCAGCACGGCTGGCGCCAGCGCGGTCACCCACATCCTGCGACGCATGTGAGAACCCCAAAGTTCAATATCTGATAGCTTTTGAGAGAGATTCTTCTGTAAACTTGCTTCACTCTAAGCAAGGAGTGTTTATTTATGGAAGTACCACGTCATTGGAGATTACAGAAACAGCGCCTGGGGTTGGTGGGAGAAGTCTGCCCACACTGCCAGGCGAAGATATTCCCCGCCCGGGATGTTTGCCCGGAATGCGGTGGAGAAGCCAAGACCGCCTTCCGCTTCAGCGGACGCGGTGAAGTTTATTCGTTCACGACCATGTTCAGCGTACCGGCTGGTTTTGAGCAGAACGCACCCTATACGGTTGCCCTGGTCAAACTGGAAGAAGGTCCCATCATCACGGCGCAGCTGACGGATGTGGGCGAGGAGAAAGTGGAGATCGGTACACCGGTCGAGATGGTCACCCGCCGCATCAAGCAGGACGGGGACGAGCGCGGCATGCTCATCTACGGTTATAAGTTCCGTCCGGTGCTGCAGGTGTAAGATAAGTTTTATAAAAAAGCAGAAAAGCTCTCTGAATGGAGAGCTTTTTGTATTCTTCGAAGGCTTGTTGAGAAGTCCTTTTAAAAAAACACATCCTCATTTCAATGTCAGTTTAGATATTTATAATGTATATACACATTTATATCGATAAATGATGTAGAGTTGGCACCATGAAAAAATGGAAACTTGGCGGTGCGCTGCGGATCACACTGCTTTACTTTTTGTTCGGTTGTTTGTGGATTTTCCTGTCCGATGCCATCCTGGCGCGCATGGTGCAGGACCCTGCCACAATGACTACTATTCAGAACTACAAGGGCTGGTTCTTTGTGGCGCTCAGCGCTGCTTTGATCTATTACCTGGTGCGGCAGTACCTGCTAACCAAACAGCGCGCTGAATTGAAATTGTGGGAGCAGGAGGAGCAGTACCGCCTGTTGTTCGAGACCAACCTGGATGCGATCCTGATGATCGACCCGGTGGGACGCGTACGGGATGCCAACCCTGCTGCCTGCACCATCTTTGGATTTACTAGGAAGGGATTCCGGTCGCAAAAATTGGGGAACATTGTTGATGTGACCGATCTGCGCTATGGACAAAACCTGGAAGCCAGGCTCAGGCAGGGTTTATATATTGGCGAATTGAACCTTATTAAAAATGATGGCACCCATTTTCCGGGGGAGGTGTCTACCGCGCTGTTCAAGGACAGCAATGGGACCTACCACACCAGCCTGGTCATCCGCGACATCACCGAACAAAAGATGAGTGAAGAACGTGCCCGAATCAGCCTGGAGCGCTTGAAGACCCTGCATGATATTGACCTTGCCATTATCGCCAGCGAGGATCTGGGGGTAGTGTTGAACTTGCTGCTGGATATGTTGGTGGCGAGCCTGGGTGTGGATGCAGCGGATATCCTCTTGCTGGATGCAGCTACGAACAGGCTCATGCATGTGGAAGAAAAAGGCTTTAATTCTCGCTCGGGAGTAATAAAGAACATCCAGCTTGGGTTGGGCCTGCCAGGGCGGGCGGTACTCGAGCGTAAGCTGCTCTCCATTCCTGATCTTCAGGATGTTTCCCAGGAACTGGTGCGCACCTGGTGGCTGCCGGATGAAAAGTTCGTTAGCTATTTTGGTGTGCCGCTCTATGTGAAGGGGAACCTGAAGGGTGTTCTGGAGGTTTTCAAGCGGACACGCTTTGAGCCGGATGAGGAATGGCTTGATTTTCTGGATTCGCTTGCGGGGCAGGCAGCCATCGCGATCGATAATGCCCAGGTGAGCGAGGGTTTGTACTCAGCGAACTTTGAGTTGACCCTGGCGTATGATGCCACGCTCGAGGGTTGGTCGCGCGCACTGGACCTGCGCGATAAAGAGACCGAAGGACATACACAGCGGGTTACCGAATTCACCCTGCAGTTCGCCCAACAGCTGCATATCGACAACGATGATTTGATCCATGTTCGGCGCGGTGCCCTGCTGCACGATATCGGGAAATTGGGCATTCCAGATGAGATCTTGCTCAAGCCGGCTGTGCTGACCGAGGAAGAGTGGGCGATCATGCGCAAGCACCCGGTGTATGCGTTCAATCTACTATCTCCCATCCCTTACCTGCGCCCGGCTTTGGATATCCCATTCGC
>NPIF01000492.1_pt1 | contig 14096 bp, 13 predicted proteins | sample 8637461 | NCBI WGS metagenome assembly NPIF01 (sample SAMN07420641, study PRJNA396082) | bioreactor metagenome | isolation source: sample BR12 brine-fed electro-methanogenic bioreactor BR | place: Japan: Kochi | collected 2016-12-09
CAGAGATTATCGAGGCCGTGCGCCGAGAGGGCGATCAGGCTCTGTTCGCCTACACGGCCCGTTTTGACTCTCTGCAGCTCACCAGTGAGTCGGTGGAGGTCAGCAGCGCCGAACTGGATCGGGCCTGGGCTGCGGTCAGTGACGAATCGATGGCCTGCCTGCAGCTGGCGGCGGAGCGTATCGCCGCTTTTCATCGTAAGCAGAAACAGGAATCGTGGATTTCCACGGACGAGCCGGACATGCTCCTGGGCCAGCTGGTACGGCCCCTGGATCGGGTCGGTATTTATGTCCCCGGTGGCAAAGCCAGCTATCCGTCCTCGGTCCTGATGAATGCCCTGCCGGCCAAGGTTGCCGGTGTGGGTGAAATTATCATGGTGGTTCCCATGCCCGGCGGCGACGTCAATCCCCACGTACTGGCGGCGGCTCGCCTGGCCGGGGTGAATCGTATTTTCAAAGTAGGCGGAGCTCAGGCTGTGGCGGCTCTGGCCTACGGTACCGAAAGCGTGCCGCGGGTCGACAAAATTACCGGTCCCGGCAATATTTATGTAGCAACGGCCAAAAAGCAGGTCTTTGGCCAGGTGGATATCGACATGATCGCCGGGCCCAGCGAAATCCTGATCATCAATGACGGCAGTGGCGATCCCGGTCATGTGGCCGCCGATCTGCTTTCCCAGGCCGAGCATGATGAATTGGCGGCTAGTATTCTGGTGACCACCAGCGAAAATTTTGCCCTCGCCGTCAAGCAGGCCCTCGGCGAGCAGTTAGCCGAGCTGCCGCGGCGGGATATCGCAACCCGTGCCCTGGCTCAATACGGTGCCATTATTGTCGCCGCCGATCTGGATGAGGCCATCGCTTTTAGCAATCGCATCGCTCCTGAACACCTCGAACTGGCGGTGGCCGATCCTTTCAGCGTGCTGCCGCAGATCCGTCACGCCGGCGCGATTTTTATGGGCCACCACACCCCGGAGGCCGCTGGTGATTATCTGGCAGGTCCCAATCATACCCTGCCGACGGGGGGAACCGCCCGTTTTTTTTCCCCTCTCGGGGTAGACGATTTTGTCAAGAAGTCGAGTCTGATCTCTTTAAGCCGCGCCGGGTTGCAGCGGGTCGGCGATGCGGTCGTTCAGCTGGCGGAGCTGGAGGGGCTTACCGCCCACGCTCGCTCCGTGTCCATCCGTACCCATCAATGATGGCGTCGTCATCTCATGTGTTTTTGTGAAAGCATCATCAATAAAAAGCCCGACGTTCTCCGTCAGCGTTTGGGGAAGTCACCGGGAAAGGGGGGAATGAGCTATGCCACGCACTGCGACCATTGATCGACAGACCGCAGAAACCCGGATTCATCTGGACTTGTCTCTGGACGGCTCCGGTCGCGGAGATATCGCCAGCGGCGTACCGTTTATCGATCACATGCTGGTTCTGTTTGCCCGCCACGGGTTTTTCGATCTGGTGGTGCAGGCCGAAGGGGATCTGCAGGTCGATGCTCATCACACCGTCGAAGATCTCGGCATCTGTCTGGGAGAAGCCTTGAAACGGGCTCTGGGCGATAAGCGGGGGCTGCACCGTTACGGCCATAGCGCCATGCCGATGCATGAAGCCTTGGTTACGGTGGATCTCGACCTCTCCGGCCGCCCTCACCTGGTGTTCCATGTGGATCTGCCGAAAGCCAAGGTCGGCGATTTCGACGTGGAGCTGACCGAGGAGTTTTTCGTCGCATTCTGTAATCATGCCGGTGCCAACCTGCATATCAATCTGGCCTATGGCAGCAATCTGCATCATATCATCGAAGCGATCTTCAAGGCCTTTGGCCGGGCACTCGATGAAGCTACCGCTCAAGACGAACGCATCGTCGGCGTCATGTCGAGCAAGGGGAAACTGGAGTAACATGATTACCATCATCGATTACGGCATGGGCAATTTGCGCAGTGTGCAGAAGGGTTTTGAAAAGGTCGGATTCAGCGCCGAAGTGACCGCCGATCCGCGACGCGTAGAGCAAGCGGAGAAGCTGGTGCTGCCCGGTGTCGGCGCTTTCAAGGATTGTATGGATAATCTGCGCCAGGGGGGCTTTATCGACGCGATTCAGCAGCATGTCGAAAGCGGCCGGCCTTTTCTCGGTATCTGTCTCGGTCTGCAGCTGCTGTTCAGCGAAAGCGAGGAGTTCGGCTGTCATCAGGGGCTCGGCATCATTCCCGGCAAGGTGCGGCGTTTTGCTGATGACATGCAGGCGCAGCACGAAACGCTTAAAGTTCCCCACATGGGCTGGAATCAGATTTCTATCGAACGCCCCTCGCCGTTGTTTCGTGGAATCGCCGACCAGACCTCGGTCTATTTTGTGCACTCCTACTATGTGGTTCCCGACGATGAGGCGGTGGTGGCCACCCGCACCGATTACGGGGAGCGCTTCTGTTCCAGCATCTGGCGGGATAATGTTATGGCGACCCAGTTTCATCCGGAAAAAAGCCAACAAGTGGGACTGACTATCCTGAAAAACTTTGGAGAATTATAAATGATCGTTATTCCGGCCATCGATTTAAAGGAAGGACGCTGCGTTCGTCTGGAGCAGGGTCTTATGGACAAGGATACCGTCTACAGTGACGATCCGGCCGGGCAGGCTCTGGCCTGGCAGGAACAGGGTGGCGAGCTGCTGCACATTGTCGATCTCGACGGCGCTTTTGCCGGAGTACCGCGCAATCGCGAGGCGATTCGAAGCATTGTCCAGGCCGTTTCCATGCCCACCGAACTGGGTGGCGGTATTCGTGATCTGGCCACTATCGAGGCGTATCTCGATCTGGGCATCGGCCGGGTAATTCTCGGCACCGTGGCCAAGGAGAATCCGGCTCTGGTGGCTGAGGCCTGCCGGCTTTTCCCCGGACGCATTGTGGTGGGCATCGATGCCAAGGATGGTCTGGTAGCCGTGCGGGGCTGGGCCGATGTCACTGAAAAACAGGCGACAGAACTGGCCAAAGAGATGGAAGGCTACGGCGTTGAGGCGATCATCTATACCGACATCGCCCGGGACGGGATGATGCAAGGGCCCAATATTGAAGCCACCCGGCAACTGGCCGAAGCCATTCGGGTGCCGGTGATTGCCTCGGGAGGAGTGTCGTCCCTTGAGGATATCGCCCGTCTGATGACCGTTGAAGAGGCCGGGGTGACCGGGGTGATTACCGGAAAGGCACTTTATACCGGGAGTCTCAACCTTCGCGAGGCGGTCGCTTTGACCCGGCGGGGCCGCTGATAAAATATCCTGCGGCCCTTGCAATTACGGTAAACCATTCTTACCTTTGCAGGATACCCTATGCTGAGTAAACGAATTATACCCTGCCTGGACGTCAAAGACGGTCGGGTGGTTAAAGGCGTGCAATTTGTCGGGCTGCGCGATGCCGGCGATCCGGTGGAAGCGGCAGAGGTCTACGATGCCCAGGGCGCTGACGAGTTGACCTTTCTGGACATCACCGCCTCAAGCGACAAGCGCAGCATCATTCTCGATGTGGTGTCCCGCACTGCTGAACGGGTGTTTATGCCCCTGACCGTGGGGGGCGGCATCCGCGAGATTGCCGATATTCGTAAGTTGCTCAATGCCGGGGCGGACAAGGTCTCGATTAACACTGCTGCCGTCTATCGCCCTGAATTCGTTCGCGAGGCCGCCGAGCGTTTCGGTTCCCAGTGTATTGTGGTGGCGATTGACGCGCGACGGGTTCCCGGCAGCGATCCCCGGCGTTGGGAGGTCTATACCCATGGCGGGCGTACCCCGACCGGTATCGATGCCATTGACTGGGCACAGCGCATGGAAAGTTACGGAGCCGGGGAGATTCTGTTGACCAGTATGGATTGTGACGGTACCAAGGACGGCTACGACCTGCCCTTGACCCGCACGGTCAGTGACCGGGTGCGGATCCCGGTCATTGCTTCGGGGGGAGTCGGCAACCTGGAACATGTTTATCAGGGGCTGACCGAAGGCGGGGCCAGCGCCGCGCTGGCGGCGAGTATCTTTCATTTTCGTGAATATACCATCCGCGAGTGCAAGGAGTATCTGCGTGAGCGGGGGGTTCCGGCACGTTTGTAGCGGCCTGGGGAGGAATTATGGGTCTTGTGGATCAAGTGCAATTCGATAAGGACGGCCTGGTGCCGGCCGTGGTGCGCGATGCCGCAACTGGTGCGGTTTTGATGCTGTCGCACCTCAATGCCGAAGCCATCGCTAAAACCGAAGCCAGCGGTCTGCTGCACCGCTACTCCCGCTCCAAGGGAGCGCTGGTAGCGCCGCAGGAAGGGGCGGCCGAGGTGGTTCGTGAAGCGCGCTTGAGCTGCTCCGGTGACTGTCTGCTCTTGTCCATCGAGACGCAGGACAAGCCTCGCGATTGCTTTTCCACCGTACTTTGGCAGGATCAAGAAGGGATGCCGGCTCAAGCGAATATCCTGGATCAGGTCTATCGCATCGTCCAGCAACGGCGCAGTCAGTCCGCCGATCAGTCTTACGTCGCCTCGCTGTTTGCCAAGGGGCTGGACAAGATTCTCGGCAAGATCGGCGAAGAGGCAACAGAAACGGCCGTGGCCGGCAAGGGGGGCGATCCCGAAGAGGTGGTCTGCGAAACCGCCGACCTGTTTTTCCATGTGCTGGTGCTCCTGGGTTACTATGATGTGCCACCGGAACGCATTTATGCGGAATTGCGGCGTCGTTTCGGAGTCTCGGGCCTCGTTGAAAAGGCCGCCCGCAGACAACCTGAGGATGTCCGCTAAACACAGCGCCTCTGTTCAGGTAACCGGAGGACCCGAGTTAGCCGGAGTCTTCCTGTCTTTTTACTTTTACCCGTGAGGAACAATAGCCGATGAGTCTCAACCAACAACTGACCGATGCCATGAAAGAGGCCATGAAGGCCAAGGACAGCGAACGCTTGAGCACTATCCGGCTGATTCGCTCCGCGATCAAGAATCGTGAGATCGAACTCCGCGAAGACCTTGATGACCTGGGGGTTATCGGCATCCTTTCGACTCTGGTGAAACAGCGCAAGGAATCGGCCCAGGTTTATCGCGACAATCAGCGTTTGGATCTGGCCGAAAAAGAAGAGGCAGAGCTGGCCATTTTGCAGGAGTTCCTGCCTGCTCCCCTGAGCGAGGAGGAATTGGTCGCTTTGATTGAGCAGGTGGTCGACGAGCTGGGTGCATCTTCCATGCGAGACATGGGGCCGGTGATGAAACAGGTGGCCGAGAGAGCCCAGGGGCGTGCCGACGGCAAGCGCACCAGCGAATTGGTCAAGGCCCGGTTAGCCGGTTGAATCTGGTGGTGTTCTCATGAATCTGTTCGATATTGCCATCCTGTTAATACTGGTCGCTTTCACTCTCAAGGGATTGTGGCGCGGACTGCTACGGGAACTCTGTTCGCTCTGCGGCTTGTTCGGCGGGTTGTTTCTCGCCGTGCGTTACCATGCCTCTCTTGCGGAACTGCTGGTGGAAAGCATGGCTTGGCCGCAGACCCTGTGTCTGGTCCTGGCTTTTGTCGCATTATTAGTTTTAACCATGATCTTTTTTGGTCTGCTCGGTTTTGTGTTGTCCCGGTTTGTTAATCTGCTGTTTCTCGGCGGTTTTAATCGCGTGGCCGGGGCTTTGTTCGGCCTGGTCCAAGGGGGGCTGCTGCTGACTCTGGTTCTCTATGGTCTCAGCCTCAATCCCCTGCCGCCGCCGGTTCGTGGTCTGTTCGAACAGTCCGGATTGGCTCCGCCGATGGTCCGTTTTGGCGGGACTCTGTTGCAGCAGGGACGTCAGGTGTTGGGACCAAAGAGCGAAGCCAGACCTTTGCCAGGCGTTGAAGAAAGCTCCAGCCAGTCGCCCGGGAACCGATGAGCATAGAAACCCTGCGGGTACTCGAGTACGACAAGGTCCGCAACTTGCTGGCCTGCTTTACCGCCACCACTCCGGGACGGAAACTGGCGCTGACTTTGCTGCCGCTGACAGAAAGCACGGCGGTCGCAGAAGCCCTGGACGAGGTGAGCGAACTGCGTCAATTGCTGACCGAGATCGGCCGACCTCCGGTAGGAGGCTGCTGCGATCTGCTGCCGGCGTTGAGTCAGTTGCGAACTGAAGGGGTCTGGCTGCCGGCTGAACAATTGCTGGAGGTGCTCAGTAGTCTGGACGCTGCCCAGGGCTGCCGCAGTCTGCTGGCCGAAGGAGACCGGTTTCCTCTGCTCTGCGCTCTGACTGCCGGCTTGCAGCCCTGCACGGCCTTGCGCCGTGAAATCGCGGAAAGCATCGGGCCCCGAGGCCAGATTCTCGATAGCGCATCCTTTGAGTTGGGGGACTTGCGTTACCAGATACGTCGGTTACGGGAGAGGATCCGCAAGACTCTAGAAGATCTCCTGATTTCCGACCGGTATGACGGGGTGTTTCAGGATCGACTGGTCACCGAGCGCAACGGGCGCTACGTGGTGCCGGTCAAGGCTGATCATCGTGGCCGCCTGAAAGGTTTTGTGCATGACGAGTCCGCCAGTGGCCAGACTCTGTTTGTCGAGCCTACGGCGGTGCTGGATAAAAACAATGAACTGCAGGCCCTGCTGCGGGCTGAACAGCGGGAGCTGGAGCGCATCCTGCGGCGTCTGGCGGACGGTGTACGGCGTCACAGCGAAGCCTTGCGGGACAATCAGCGCATTCTGTCACGCCTCGATTTGCGGGCTGCCGCCGCGCGTTTCGCCGATTTGAGCGATGCGGCCGCACCCCAGCTGGTTGATAAGCCTCTCATCGAACTCAAGGGAGCCCGTCATCCTCTGTTGTTGTTTGAGGCCGATGGCAGCCCGGTTCGCGGTCAGGCTGTGGCCATCGATCTGCTGCTGGCCGCGGATAAAGATACGCTGGTGATCAGCGGTCCCAATACCGGCGGCAAGAGTGTCGCGCTGAAGACCGCCGGGTTGTTGATCCTGCTGGTGCGCTCCGGATTGCATGTGCCCTGTCGGCCAGACAGTCGGATCTATCTGTTCGACAAGATATTTGCCGACATTGGCGACGAGCAGAGTATCGAACAGAGTCTCTCGACTTTTTCCGGTCACTTAAGTCGCATGCGGCAGATTCTGCAACAGGCCGAATATGGCTCGTTGGTGCTCCTTGACGAAGCCGGCACCGGCACCGATCCTGCCGAAGGCGCGGCCTTGGCCATGGCGGTGCTGGATGAGTTGCGGGCAGCCGGGGCCAAGACCCTGGTGACCACCCATCTCAATCTGGTCAAAGGCTATGCCCTTGTTCAAGCCCGGGTGGAAAACGCGGCCGTGGAGTTCGATGAACAGACCCTGCAGCCGACGTATCGGCTGCACTATGGGATTCCCGGGGCCAGCAAGGCCTTTACTATCGCACGACGCCTTGGGCTGCCGGAATCCTTGCTGGTGCGTGCCGAAGGCTATCTTGGCGAGGGGGAGAAAACCGGTCTGGATCTGATCGAAAAGATCAATCAGCAGCAGCAGGAATTGTCACGGCGTTTGCGAAATGCCGAGCAGTTGCAGCACCGGGCCCATCTCGAGCGGAATAAACGCAAGCAATTGCTGGAAGAGCTCGAGACGCAGCGGCAAGCCCTGTTGGACAAAGCGCGACAACGGGGCGAAGTTCTGGTGCGAGAGGCCGAAAATAAAATTAAAGGGTTGCTCAGGGATCTGCCACAGGGGGCAACGGATGTCGCCGCCCGGGCACGGGTAGCCGGCGAATTGCGTGAGGCTCGCGAAGCTCTGCGGCCTGCCTTGACCAACCCGGTCAAAGTTTCGGCGCTTCCCCGGGATGTGGTTGTGGGAGAACTGCTGCGGATCCCCGNNTGGTACGCCTCGCCGGCGACGAAGCGGAGTTGTCGGTGCAGGGCAAAAAGTTGCGCCTGTCGCTGAAGTCTTTGGAACAGTTTCAGCCCCGCCGGTTTGCCCGGCGCAAAAACGATGGCGGCAAGGTCCGCAGTCGGGTGGAGCGGGAGGCTGTCCATAGCCGCTTGTTGCTGATCGGTAAACGCGTCGATGAGGCATTGCCGCTGCTGGACCGGTTTATTGATGATGCTCTGCTGCAGGGGCTGTCTGAGTTGGAGATAGTGCATGGCAGCGGCGAAGGTATTTTGCGCCGGGTGGTGCGGGAGTTCCTGGCCGGCCACCGGGAAGTCGCCGTGTTTCACGCTGCGGATCTGGCGCGAGGCGGGGACAATGTGACGATCGTCGAGCTGAGAAGGGTATGACAGGACTGATTGGCGAAGACAAGATCCAGGAAATCCGTGAACGCATCGATATTGTTGAACTGGTATCGTCGTATCTGCCCTTAAAGCGGTCGGGGGCCAATCACTTGGGGCTGTGCCCTTTTCACAGCGAAAAAACGCCGTCTTTTAACGTCAATGCGCCGCGACAGATCTTCCATTGTTTTGGCTGCGGAGTCGGGGACGATGTCTTTTCGTTTCTTATGCGCATGGAAGGGCTGAACTTTCCCGAAGCGCTACGCCGTCTGGCCGAGCGGGCCGGAGTGGCGATCGATGAACAGCCGTTGACGCCGGTCGAGGAACAACAGCGCCAGGAAAGGGACCGCTTGCTGCGAGTCAGCGAAGTGGCTGCAGCCTTCTACCATCAGCATTTGCTGGATAGTCCGCAGGGCGCTGAAGCGCGCCGCTATCTCCGTCAGCGTGGGTATGAGGGCGAAACGGTTCGTCAGTTCTGTCTTGGTTACGCTCCCGAAGGCCGGCAGGCTCTCAGTGAGCATCTGGCAGGCAAGGGCTTTGAACCCCGCTGGGCGCGAGATCTGCTGGGTTTGGTGCGCTCCGGGACTGAGGGGCGAGGCGATTACGATTTGTTTCGAGGCCGATTGATTTTTCCTATCCAGGACAGTCGCGGCCGGGTTGTGGCCTTCGGCGGCCGGGTGCTGGACAACAGCCTGCCCAAATATATCAATTCGCCGGAATCGCCCATCTATCACAAAAGCCGAATTCTCTATGGTCTGTACCAGGCCAAAGACGCGATGCGTCGCAGCGAGACCGGTATTGTGGTGGAAGGATATTTCGATCAGTTGGCTCTTTATCGGGCCGGTTTTCAGAATGCTGTCGCGACCTGCGGTACGGCCCTGACCGCTGATCACGCGCGGCTGCTCAAGCGCTATTGCAAGCGGTTGCTGTTGTTCTTCGATCAGGATTCGGCCGGACGCAAGGCGACCTTCCGCGCCATGGACGTTGTGCTGGCCGAGGGCTTGACAGCTTCGGTGGTCGAGCTGTCAGCAGAAGGGGATCCCGATTCTTTTTTGGCCGAGCATGCTGCCGAAGAATTGCAGACCTGTTTTGACCAGGCCCGGCCGGTGTTACAGGTTTATCTGGAGCACTGTCTAGCTCTCCACGGCGACAGTATTGAGGGCAAAGCCCGGGCCGCCGAAGAGATGATCGACAAGCTGCGGCTGTTGCCAAGCGACCTGGAACGGGATCTTTATGTTAAAGAACTGGCCCGGCGTACAGGGCTCGGTGAGGACTTGCTTAAAACCAAAGCGCTGGCAGGGAAAGAACTGCCCGCCAGACCGGCAGCGGTGACCAAAGCCGCCAAGCTGCCTGCCCGACAACGAGCCTCGCAGCCCACTATAGCCGGAGGCGGCGAAAGGAAAATTCAGGAATGGCTATTGCATTTGATGAAGGTCAATGGCGAAATCCGCAGGCAGGTGGCAGAAGAGACGCCGATGGCGCTGTTCAGCGATTCTGACCGACGGGCTATTGCCGCCGCCCTCATCGCCAGTAGCGATGCAGACGGTCGCCTCGACGAGGATCGGTTGATGAATGGCCTGAGCGAAGATCAAAAGGCGATTCTTTCGGGTATCATTGTAAAGGACGATGAATTCCTCGCAGAAGATGCAGGCCGTATCTTTGAGGATTGTAAGCGTGCGGTGGATCGCGAGAGACTTAAAGACCGTTACCGAGTGCTGCAGGAACAGATTCAGCAGGCGGAACGGGAAGGGGATGGTGCTTCACTGGCCAAGCTGCAACGGGAATCCCTTGATGTATCGAAAAGGATCAAACCGCGTAAATAACCACCCTGTGTTCAGATATGTAACGACCTTATTTCCGCTTAACGGAAATCGAGAGGAGAAAAAACGCACATGTCCAAGAAAACCGGCATGGAAGAGGTACAGCAGCTTATTGACCTCGGTAAGGAAAAAGGTTATCTGACGTACGATGAAGTCAACGATATCCTTCCTGAAGGAATGGTTTCTTCCGATCAGCTTGACGACGTAATGAGTATGTTCGGCGAGATGGACATCGAAGTGGTGGACTCAGACCGAAAAGCCTCTGTCATTGACAAAAAGGCCAGTGACGGTGATGTCGAGGAAGACGAGGATGCCGACGATGAAACCGAATATGAAGCCGGTGTGCTCGGAAGGACCAGTGACCCGGTGCGGATGTACCTGCGGGAGATGGGCCAGGTTTCGCTGCTGACCCGGGAAGGCGAAGTCGAGATCGCCAAACGGATCGAAGACGGAGAAGCCCTGGTGACCCGGGTCATTATGAAAACACCGATTGCCTTCAGAGACGTATTGATTCTTGGTGACAAACTGGCCAAAGACCAGATCGGTGTGGCCGAAATCACCAAGGAATTCGAAGAAGAGGAAGGTAGCGAGGTCGAACAACGGCAGCGGCAGAGAACCCTCGATCTGATGGCCGGAATCCGCGAGAAAAACGAGCAGCTGATGGTGTTGCGTGAGAAACTGGCTGAAGCCACCAAGGAGCAGAAACAGGCTTTGCTGGCCGAGGAACAGGAGCTCAAGGCGGCTACCGGGGAGTTGATGCGGGAGATTCGTCTCAAGGATTACCAGGTCGCTAAAATCGTCGATCGGCTCAAAGAATTGGCCCAACAGGTCAAAAAAGGCCTTGCCGAAGTCAGCGCCTGTGAAGCCGAGCTGAATCGGCCCTATCGGGACATTAAGCGGTTGTTGCGGCGGATGCGCAAAAGCGATGAAGAGGCCCGGCAGGTGTCTGAGGAGCTCAATGCACCCATCGACACCCTGCTGGTGGTCGAAAAGCGACTCAAGAGCGCCCAACGCAAATTCAAACGGGTCGAAGACGAATCGGGGTTTGCCCCGGAAGAACTCCTCGCTTCGTTGAAAGAAGTGCAGAAGGGTGAATGGCGGGCCAAGGCCGCCAAGTCGGAGTTGGTGGAAGCCAACCTGCGGCTGGTGGTTTCCATTGCCAAAAAGTACACCAATCGCGGTCTGCAGTTTCTCGACCTCATTCAGGAAGGGAACATCGGCTTGATGAAGGCCGTGGATAAGTTCGAATATCAGCGGGGGTATAAATTTTCTACCTATGCCACCTGGTGGATCCGACAGGCCATCACCCGTGCTATTGCCGATCAAGCCCGCACCATTCGGATCCCGGTGCACATGATCGAAACCATCAACAAGCTGATTCGCACCAGCCGTCAGCTGGTTCAGGAAATCGGTCGTGAGCCCCTGCCTGAAGAGATCGCCGAACGGATGGAGCTGCCCCTGGAAAAAGTTCGGAGGGTGCTTAAGATCGCCAAGGAACCCATCAGCCTGGAGACCCCCATCGGCGAAGAGGAAGATTCTTCACTGGGGGACTTTATCGAGGACAAAGGGGTGATTTCTCCCCTCGAAGCGGTCATCACCGGCAACCTTTCCGACCAGACCTCGCGGGTTTTGTCGACCCTCACGCCGCGGGAGGAAAAGGTCCTGCGGATGCGTTTCGGCATCGGTGAAAAATCGGATCATACCCTCGAAGAAGTGGGACAGGATTTCGCCGTCACCCGGGAACGTATCCGCCAGATCGAAGCCAAAGCACTGCGCAAGTTGCGGCATCCGAGCCGGGCCAAGAGGTTGAAAAGCTTTGTGGAAACCAGCTGAAAATCCTTGACAGGCTCGGGCTGACGGCTTAAGCTGGTAGACTGATTTCCGGGCCTATAGCTCAGCTGGCAGAGCCACCGGCTCATAACCGGTTGGTCCCAGGTTCGAATCCTGGTGGGCCCACCAATTGGAAAAACCATGAGTCCAGAACTCGATATCTTTTAAACAAAAAAACGAAGTTCCGAGAGTGCAACGAAGACTGTTGCACTCTTCGTTTTTCACCCCCCCGCTAAGGCATGAAACAACGCATTGTTCGCATTCACGATCTGGTCGGGCTGCTCAACGCCCTCTACCCAACGGCTCTGGCTGAAGATTGGGACAACGTAGGGCTCCAGGTCGGCGATCCTCAAGCGCAAGTCAGTAAAGTTCTGGTCTGCCTCGACCCCTCCGAAGCGGCATTACAGGCGGCGATCGAACTGGAGGCCCAAGCCATACTGTGTCATCATCCGCTGATCTTCAGGCCCCTGCGCCATCTGACCCCCGCCGATGAAACGGGTCGGATCCTGTTCTCTGCCGTCCAACAGAATATCGCCATCATGGTCGCTCACACCAATCTCGATCGTGCCGCAAACGGCCTGAATGACTGGCTGGCTGCCGCATTTGAGCTCGATGACTGCCGGCCGCTGCAAGAGGCGGAGGGGGCGTTGATCAAATTGGTTGTCTATGTGCCGGCCGGCTACGAAGATTCCGTGGCCAGGGCACTGTTCAAGGCCGGTGCCGGGACTATCGGCAACTATGACAGCTGTTCTTTCCGCAGCGAGGGCACCGGGACTTTTCGCGCCAAGGCAGGCTGTTCCCCTTTTGTAGGTCAGGTGGGACACCACAGCAGGGTCCGGGAACTGAGACTGGAGACGGTGGTTCCGCAGGATCGACTCAAGCGTGTTATTGAGCGGATGCTGCGGGCTCATCCTTATGAGGAAGTGGCCTACGACCTGGTGCCACTGGCCAATCGCCGCAGCGACATCGGTCTGGGACGCATCGGCCGGCTGAAGCAGGACACGACTCTAAAGGCTTTCGCCGAAACGGTGAAAGATATCTTACAGGTCCAGGCGCTGCGAATTGTGGGTGATCCCCAAAGAGTTGTGCGAAAAGTTGCAGTTTGTGGCGGAAGTGGGGCTTTTTTGTTCAAAGAGGCGGCCCGGCAGGGCGCTGACCTGCTGCTCACCGGGGATGTTAAATATCACGAGGCGCGGGACGCGGCCAGTCTTGGGTTGGGTCTCATCGATGCAGGTCATTTCGCGACTGAACGGCTGATGATCCGCCCTCTGGCTGAGACCATGGCCCGGGCGGCTGAGATGCGAGATTTCAAGATAGAGTTTTTTGAGCTAAAAGGGGAAAAAGATCCGTTCGCGGTGGTCTGATTCCCCTTTTTTTTCGGGCATTTGGGCCCCGAGAAAGGTGTGCAAGGACACAATGGGAGGCAAAAAAGTTAACGACCAGATGATACTTCTGAAAGAACTGCAAGAACTTGACCAGGAGCTTAACCGGATCGGTCAGGATCAGAGCAAACTCGAAGCCGAGCGTCAGGGGATCGACGCCGAGGTGGTGCGGATCCGGGAAATGGTGGAGAGCCTTAAAGACTCCATCGCCGAGATTGAGGGGCAGCAAGGTCAGTTGCGTCTGGCCCTGGATCAGGAACAAGCTAATGTCGAGAAATCGGAAGGTCGCTTGCCGGAAATCAAGACCCAGAAGGAGTATCTGGCAGTACTGAAGGAAATCGATACGGCTAAGAAGCTGGCCAGGGACCTGACCGAACAGATCGAGGCAAAAGATTCAGAGATTTCAGTTTTACAGGAAGAGGTCACAGAAAAACAGCAAAACCTGGAAGCTCTGGAGGGTCAGACTGCCGGACGCTGTAAGGAAATCGACCAGGCCATTGAAAATTTCGAAGCCAGCCGTAAAAGTCTCTCCGAGCAGCGGGATAGCCAGATCAAGCCGCTCCCCAGAAATTTACAGCGAAACTACCGACTGCTTATGGAACGTCGTGCCGGTATTGCTGTTGTTGAGGCACGAAATGGTACCTGTCTTGGCTGTAACATGCATTTGCCGCCGCAGCTTTTCAATAGCCTGTTTCTGACTCAAGAAATTAAAACCTGCCCTCACTGCAGTCGGTTGTTGTTCGTGGTCAAGGAAAGCTAAAGCCTTTTTGGTACCGAAGCAGGATGCTCGATAATCCTCTTTAAGGGGAAACTAACTAGAAAAGTAACGTGGTCGGACAAGGACAGGTGGTCGCCGGTCCGCATTGCGGGCGGGAGGAAAGTCCGGGC
>NPIF01006360.1_pt1 | contig 14051 bp, 15 predicted proteins | sample 8637461 | NCBI WGS metagenome assembly NPIF01 (sample SAMN07420641, study PRJNA396082) | bioreactor metagenome | isolation source: sample BR12 brine-fed electro-methanogenic bioreactor BR | place: Japan: Kochi | collected 2016-12-09
GAACCGGCGGCGCGGGCGATGGCCGAGCGGCCGGTCTGGGATCCCGCCGCCTTCGTCGACGCCTGCGAACTCGCGGTCATCCAGGGACAGCCCGAGGACCCTCTGTGGTGCGCCGTCCAGCAGGCCGAGTGGGAGCTGATGTTCGACACCTGCTGGCAGGGTGCCTTGGCGCGATGACCGGTCCGCTGGCCGATGCCGGCGATCTCGCCCGCGGCGTGCTGCGCCTGCTCGCCGAACTCGGGTGCGAGGGGGTGGACGAGTTCCCGCTGGCCAACAGCCGCCGCGCCGACGTGCTGGCCGTCGATCCCGGCGGCCGGATCGTCATCGTCGAGATCAAGACTTCGGAAGCCGATTTCCGGGCCGATGCGAAATGGCCGGACTACCTGGATTTCTGCGATCTCTTCTATTTCGCGGTGCCGGCCGGGTTCCCCGACGATCTGTTGCCGGGCGAGCACGGGCTGATCGTCGCCGACCGCTTCGGCGGCTCGGTCGTCCGTCCGGCGCCAGAGCGCAAGCTCGCGGCGGCGCGGCGCAAGGCGGTGACACTCAGGTTCGCGCGCACGGCGGCGGGGCGGCTCAGGCGGCTGCTCGATCCCGGGCCGTGATAAGCGGCTGCAATTTTCGGATTAGGGCCACCAGGGCCACTCGCGGATCCGGAAATCCGGGAAATTCCTGATGACTTGGCTGGCCGGAATCGACTATTTTTCATCCACGGAGAGGGTAGCCGGGGAGACACGCGAATAGGGTTGCGTGAATGCGGCGTGTCTCGGCTGTCAGGTTTTTAGCGATGAGTGTTGCGCTTGCCGTTGTCGGAACGGCGAGCTTTTTTGCGTGGACCGGCGATCTCGCGGCGGCGTCCTCGCGGGACAAGGCGGAGGAGGCGGTTCCAGCCGGCATAGCGCATATCCAGTTGGCTCCCTTCATGGCGCCGGTTCTCCAGGATGGCCGCCGTCATTCGTTTCGCGAGCCGGTCACCCTGGTCCTGAAGGTTCCCGCCGAGGCGAAGCCGAGGGTCTGCACCCTGAGCCCGCGTGTTTACGACGCCGTTTTGCGTGAACTTCACCGCCAGCCCATTCCCGCCGACCGCCGGAAGCATCTCCAGGTCAAGGATGCCGAGGGCCGCCTCACCGGGCCGGTCAGCAAGGCCCTGGAGGGTGCCGAAGTCCAGCGCGTCTACATCCTTCCCGGCGCCCATCCGAAGAACGTCGCCGAAGAGATGGCGCGGCGCCTGCCGATGATCGAGATCGGCCACTGCGGCCCGGTCGACGCGACCTAGTTCCGGTTCCAGATAGTCCTTGCGAAAATGGCGGCGTTGGCCAGCGAGTTGCGCCCGGCGTCGACCATGCGGCCCAATCCCGAGAAGCCGTGGCAGACCCCTTCGTAGGTCTTGAGCTCGTAGGGCACGCCGACCTCGTTCAGCTTGCGGGCCAAATTCAGGGTGTCGTCGCGCAGCACGTCGAGCCCGGCGGCGCACAGGTGGACCGGCGGCAGTCCGGAAAGGTCGGCCCGCAGCGGTGCCGCGCGTGGATCGGTCAGGTCCGCGGTCGAGCGCAGATAGGCGGCCCAGTAGGCGGCCATGTCCTCGCGTGACAGGCCGAACTCGCCGCCNNCGGAAGCTTTCAGCGGTGCGGCGCGCGGATTGTTCCGGTCGGCCTCGCTGCGTAGATAGGCGTCCCAATAGGCCGCCATGTCGGTACGCGTCAGGCCGAACTCGCCGCCGCCGAAGGTGCGGTAGGACCAGGTGTCGAGGTCGGAGTCGAACACCCCGTAGAACAGCAGCAGCCCCTTGACGAGCCCCGGTCGGCGGCCCTGCAGGTCGAGCGCCGCGGCCAGCGCCAGGTTGCCGCCCGCCGAATCGCCGGCCAGGACGAGGGTGGCGAGGTCGATGCCCAGTTCGGCGGCTTGCCCGGCGACCGCCTCGACGACGGCGACGCATTCGTCCAGCGGTTCGGGGAACTTGTGCTCGGGGGCCAGGGCATAGTCGACGGACAGCACCGCGGCGCCGCTCTCGGCGGCGAGGCCGCGGGCGATGGCGGCATGGGTCTCCGGGCTGCCCTTGACCCAACCGCCGCCGTGGAAATGAACGATGGCGGGCAGGATCGGCTCGCGGCCCGGGCGGAAGACGGTGAGGGGCACCTCGCGGGCCGGGCCGGGCAGGGTGATCCGCTCGACGTCGGCCAGGGGCACCGGGTCGGCGTTCCAGAAGGCCTTCTCGGCGAGCAGGCGGGCCCGCACCTGTTCCGGGGACGGGTCGGTCGGCATGGCACCCAGTTCGACGGCGATCGCGGCCATTTTGTCGACGGCCGCGGCCATCTGCGGGTCCATCAGCATGCGCGGGTCGAGAAGGTCGGGGTTGGCCGGTCCGGTCATCGGCGGGGCTCCTGCGGCGGGTTGTGGCATCGGGCGGCCCAGTATCGGGACGCGTCGATCGCCAGGCAAGGCCCGCCGGGCGGGTGTGAAGGGTTCAGCCGGTTACGATTTGCGTGCGGCTGACCAGGTCGCCGTCGTCCGAGGCGGTATGCAGGACATACAGGGTCGCCGTCTCCATCGCGGCGTCCTTTTCCTTGCGCAGGTCCACCGCGAGACTGGGCATGGAGGTGGCGACCGTACCGGCCCAGGACTCGCGGTGCTCGCAATGGACGTGGCCGCAGAGAAGCCGTTCGACCTGCGGATGGCGGGAGACCAGCGCGGCGAGGTTCTCGGCGTCCTGCGGATGCCGGTAGCCGCCGATATAGTTCTGCTCGGCGATATCGAAGGGCGGGTGGTGGATGAAAAGAACCGTCGGCTTGCCGGGTTCCCGGGCCAGCGTCTCTTCGAGCCAGGCCTGCCGCCGCTCGCAGAAAGCCCCTTTCCGCTGCCCCGGATCGTGCGAATCCAGGGCGATCAGGCGGATCGGAAAGTCCTCGACGGCGTAGTGAAGAAATTCCCCGTTCTTCGGCATATAGGAAAGGTGAGAGAACGCCTCGCGCAGCGTTTCGCGCCGGTCGCGGTTGCCGGGGATCAGGAAGTATGGCGCCTTGAGCTCACTCAGGATTTCCCGCACGATCGCATACTCATCCGCGGTTCCGTTGTGGGTGCTGTCGCCGGTGTGGATGACCACATCCACCCCCTGCCGGTTGATATCGGCGACACATCGCCGCAACTCGCCGGCACGCGGGTCGCTCGCGGCCGCGTCCGGCGAATTGGCGGGAATGTGGGTGTCGCTGATCTGGGCGATGAGCATGCGGGTTTTCTCCGATTCCCGGGTCAGTCGAGACTGTCGTAATAGGCCTGCAGGACGTCAACCACCTCCGGCCGGCTGAACTCCTCGGGGATCGTTTCCCGGTCGGCGAACATCTTGCGCAGCCGTGTCCCCGATATGGCCAGCCGATCCTCGGCGCCGTGCGGGCAGGTCTTGCCGGTCGCCATACCCTTGCACTTGTGGCAGTAAAAGGTGACGTCGATTCTCAGCGGCTGGATTTCCATGCTGCCGGGCGGAATCATATCGAAGATGTGGTGGGCGTCGAACGGCCCGTAATAGTCACCGACGCCGGCATGGTCGCGGCCGACCACGAGGTGCGTACATCCGAAGTTCTGGCGGAAAACCGCATGCAGCAAGGCTTCGCGCGGCCCGGCATAGCGCATCTCGATGGGATAGCCGGCCTGGATCGCGGTGCCGGGGACGAAGTAGTTCTCGACGAGGGTATCGATCGCCTTGACCCTGACTTCGGCCGGAATGTCGCCCGGCTTGAGCGCGCCCAGCACCTGGTGGATCAGCAGGCCGTCGCAGATCTCGACGGCGATCTTGGCCAGGTATTCGTGGCTGCGGTGCATGGGATTGCGGGTCTGGAAAGCGGCGACCTTCGACCAGCCGTTGGCTTCGAACTTGGCGCGGGTCTCGGCGGGCCTGAGATAGAGCCCCATGTAGGTTTCGGGATAGTGGCCCTCCGATACCGCCATGATCGGACCGGCCAGATTGACCGCCGGCTGTTCCATGACCTTTTTCACGCCTGGGTGGGCGGGGTCGGTGGTGCGAAATACCTCCCGGCATTCCAGTTCGCGGTCGATGGAATACTTTTCGCTCACCGTCTGGACCGCGAGGATCTCGCCGTTGCTGCCGTCGACCAGAGCCACCTCCTGGCCGATGGCGATGCCGTCGGCCAGGTCCTTGCTGCACGACAGGGTGATAGGGATGGGCCAGAAGAGCCCCTTGCCCGTTACCATGTCGGTACAGCAGCTGCGCCAGTCTTCCTCGCCCATGAAACCGTCGAGCGGCGTGTAGGCGCCCATGGCCAGCATGAACAGGTCCGAAACCTCGCGGCTGGACAAGGGGACTTTCGTGAGTTTTTCGGCGCGTTTGGTCTCGTCTGCGCGTTCCGTTCTGGGCAGCAGCAGCGGTTTGAGCGGGCCGCCGCCATGCGGGGATACCAATGTGGACATTGTCGGACGCCTCCCTGATTGATGCGCGCTTCACCCCGAATGGTTCTGTTCCCGCCGCGACGGAACAACCTATGGTATGGGTGACCCGCATCGGTCCCAATCGCGGATGCCTGCGGCGCGAGTCGGTCAAGATCCGCAAGAAAACCGGACCACGCGGCCCCTTCCGATGGCCGGCCGGGCCCGGCTGTGGTCGTCAAACGGTCGTGGGCCCTAAACTACACAAAAAAATGTGGTGACCACCGAGTATATTATAATTATCATATTTACAGATAAAAGATCGGCGTCACAGGCCGACTGCTTCTATGAGCATAGGGACGTTTCGGCGAGGGGAGCCACCATGAAGGGGGCGTTAACCGAATCATCGGCTGCGGGCTCTGCCCGCAGATGCGGTCGGTCGCGGTGTCCCTTCCTGCGCGGGGTTACAGGCGTGCAGGCGGGTGGATCGCAACCATCCCTTCCTGGCCCGGCCGCAACAGGCTGCAACGATTCCGTGTGTCCCGTCGATTCCTGCACCACAGTCACTGGCCAACATTGAGGTAGATTGATGTTCACCAGCAATCCCTTTGCGGAGCTTTCGGCATCCATATCTCCCGCCGTCATGCAGGCCTATATCATCGTCATGGTCCTGCTGGTCGTCGGGGGGACGCTGTACGACACCATTCACAAGAAGAGCGCCACCTACTTCTTCAGCAATTGGCGGAAGGCGCAGGAAAAGGGGGCGCGGCAAGTCGGCGGCGGGGAGATGGTGTCCCTGGCGATCCAGACCGTGGCCGTCGAGGTTCTGGCGGCTGGCGAGCTGTGCACCGCGAAGCGCCGGATCGCCCACCTGCTGACCATGTACGGCTTCATCGCCTATGTGGTCACGACCGTCATCATGGTGTTCGGCTATCCGACGCCGGCCACCCCCACACCCGCCATCCTGCCGACCTTGTGGTGCATCGGCGCCCTGATGGTGTGCGCCGGCGGGTATTGGTTCTGGTTCGCGCTGCGGGTCGACGTCGCCGCCGAGGGCCATTCGCCCTTCCGCGTCGTGCAGGCCGACATCTTCATCCTTTCGCTTCTCGCCAGCGTCACGCTGGGTCTGATCTGGGCCTTCCTGCAGGCGGCGGGCAGCGGATGGACGACCGTGTTCCTCGGTCTCTACCTCATCGCCTCGACGGTGCTGTTCGCCTCCGTTCCGTGGTCCAAGTTCTCGCACATGTTCTTCAAGCCGGCGGCGGCCCTGCAGAAACGCGTGGAGGATGCCAACGGCTCGCGGAGCAACCTGCCGGCCCCCGCCGACAAGCCCGAAAGCTTCGGCAGCGCCCGCACCGAGCCCAGTCATTATTGATCAGAGCTTCATAGACCTTCGGTACAGGAGGTAACGGATTACATGCCGACATTCGTTTATATGACCCGTTGCGACGGCTGCGGATACTGCGTCGACATTTGCCCGTCCGACATCATGCACATCGATAAAAAATATCGGCGTGCCCTCAACATCGAACCCAACATGTGCTGGGAGTGCTTCTCCTGCGTGAAGGCCTGTCCGCAGCATGCGATCGACGCCCGCGGCTATGCCGACTTCGCGCCGCTGGGCCACAGCGTCCGTGCGCTGCGGGAGGAGGAGAAGGGGACCATCTCGTGGAAGATCAAGTTCCGCGACGGCCGCGAGAAGGACTTCGTCTCGCCGATCCGGACCACGCCGTGGGGATCGATCAAGTCGCCGGCCGACTACGATGCGCCGAGTCCCGAGGCCTACAAGGCGCAGGAACTGGCACATGAACCGGAAGCGCTGAACATCGACAAGCTGCCGGCGCTGACTCCGGACAGGCTCAAGCAGGGAGTGGTCTGATGGCTCGCAGGAAGACAGTTTTTGTGGATTCGGACATCCTCGTCATCGGCGGTGGCATGGCCGGCTGCGGGGCAACCTACGAATCCAGGTATTGGGGGCGCGACCTCAAGATCGTCTGCGTCGAGAAGGCGAACATCGAGCGCAGCGGCGCCGTCGCCCAGGGTCTGTATGCTATCAACTGCTACATGGGCATGCAGTGGGACGAGAATCAGCCCGAGGACCACGTCCGCTATGCCCGCAACGACCTGATGGGCCTGGTGCGCGAGGACCTCGGCTACGACATCGCGCGCCACGTCGACGCCACCGTGCACAAGTTCGAGGAATGGGGCCTGCCGATCATGCGCGACCCCAAGACCGGGCGCTACCAGCGCGAGGGCAAGTGGCAGATCATGATTCACGGCGAATCCTACAAGCCCATCGTCGCCGAGGCCGCGCGCAAGGCGGCCACTGAGGTCTACAACCGGATCATGGTGACCCACCTGCTGACCGACAAGACCAAGGCCAACCGGGTCGCCGGGGCCGTCGGTTTCAATGTCCGCACCGGGGATTTCTACGTCTTCCGCGCCAAGGCGGTGATCGTCGCGGCCGGCGGCGCGTCGCACATCTTCAAGCCGCGTTCGGTCGGCGAGGGCATGGGGCGGACGTGGTACGCGCCGTGGAGCAGCGCCTCGGCCTACGCGCTGCCGATCCAGGTCGGCGCCAAGATGACGCAGATGGAGAACCGCATCGTCCTGACGCGCTTCAAGGACGGCTACGGGCCGGTCGGCGCCTACTTCCTGCACCTCAAGACCTACACCCAGAACGCCTACGGCGAGGACTACGAGGCCAAGTGGCGGGATTCGATCGAGGCCATGGTCGGGGACTACGTCAATCACCAGCCGGTGCCGACCTGCCTGCGCAACCACGCCTTCCTCGAGGAGATGAAGGCCGGCGGCGGTCCCATCCGCATGGTCACCAAGGAGGCCTTCCAGGACCCGCACAAGGAGACCATCGGCTGGGAGAACTTCCTCGGCATGACCATCGGCCAGGCCATCGTCTGGGCGTCGCAGAACATCGATCCCAAGCACATCAACCCCGAGCTGACCACGTCGGAGCCCTACGTCATGGGCTCGCACGCCACCTGCTCGGGGGCCTGGGCGAGCGGCCCCGAGGACTACGCGCCCTCCGAATACCAGTGGGGCTACAACCGGATGATGACCGTCGAGGGCCTGTTCGGGGCCGGCGACACGATCGGGGGAACGGCCCACAAGTTCTCGTCGGGGTCGTTCACCGAGGGCCGCATCGCGGCCAAGGCGGCGGTCAACTACATCAACGACCTGAAGGGCGACGGGCCGCAGGTCAGCGAGGCCGAGTGCGAGGACCTGAAGAAGCTGGTCTTCCAGCCGCTGGATACCTACACGGTCGGCCACGCCGAGATCGTCGCCGGCACCGTGTCGCCGAACTTCATCCTGCCGATCCACGGCCTGCAGCGCCTCGAGAAGATCATGGACGAGTACGTCGGCGGGATCAGTACGGGATATACGACCAACGAGCCGCTGCTCACCCGCGGCATGGAGCTGCTGGGCATGCTGAAGGAGGACATGGCCCATATCGGAGCCGAGGACCTGCACCAGCTCCAGCGGGCCTGGGAACTGCACCACCGGCTTCTGGCCTCCGAGTGCGTTGCGCAGCATACGATGTTCCGCGAGGAAACACGCTGGCCGGGCTACTACTACCGGGCCGACCATCCGAAGCTGGACGACGACAACTGGCACTGCTTCACGCTGTCGCAGTACGACCGGGAGTCCGGCAAGTGGGCGATGGAGAAGGCGCCGGTCTACCACATCGTCGATTGACGGGAATTCACCTAAGCAACAGGGCCCGGCGCCGCAAGCGCCGGGCCTTTTTGCCGGGCGTCACCTCTCCTCTGGCCCCGAGGCGGCGTAAGCCTTGTCATCTCGTACCATGGCGTGAATCAGGCGGTCCTGTTAGACTTTCGCGAGTGTAGCGATCGCTTTGGGCAAGGCAATGGCCACGGACGACCTCGAATACGGCTGGTACAAGTGGGAGAACGGTTTCCGCCAGAAGGACGGCTTCTTCGTCGACCGGGCGGGCCGCATCCTCTACTGGCCGACTCGCCGGGGGCCGGGTTTCGTCCTCGATCCGCGGGAATGTGAACCTCTGAGGCGTGCCATCGCCAGCGCTGGGCCGTTTCTCAGTTGGAAGCTGGTCCTTGCGTGCCTGTTTATGGTTTTTCTTTTTTTCGACCGTGTGTTGCCCCCCTTCGGGCTTCTCTCCTTCGGCGGCGACCTGTTTTCGGCTTTGGTGTGGAGCGGCGCCCTGTTGGGACTTCTCGCCGTTTGGTTGCTCTCGCGGCCGCGATGGCAGGACCTGGACCTTTGGTCGCGCTCCAAGATTAACCAGCGTAGGCCGCCGGTCCGCGATGCTCTTCTTTCAGTGAAGGCATTGTCGACGGACGCGTTTTGGCGGCGGGTCACCCTATTCGCGGCGTTGGTCTGCGTTCTCGGTATCCTTGGCGTTATCAGTTTCGACGACGCCGTCTTCCAGGAACCATCCCGGCATGTCACCCCGGCTCGACGTTACGTCTGGGCCGTTCATGGCCTACTTTTTCTCTCGGCTGCGGTTTTTATGGTGACGAAACTCATCAACCATTTTTTCGCCCGTTCTTCCTCTCATTCCATCGAGTACCTGGTGTCGTGGATCAAGGAGCGCGAGGGCCTGACGCTTCAGGCCTTGAGGCAAGAAACGGACGGCGATCCCGACCTCGAGGAGCGCCGTCTTTCCGCAGAACGTCTGAAAAAGGCCCTGGACAAGGCGCACCAGAACAACCGGGGGCTTTAGCCCCCAGGCCGGTCGTTACCAAGAAGGTACAAACCAACCCCTCCCGCCTCCTGACCGGAGGCGGGGCGGTCAATCTGTTGTTCTATAGTCTGAACTCGGCTTTTCGGTTCTAGTGAACCAGGTGTACCCAACCGTAAACGACGACCCACAAGAGAAGGATGGCAGCGGCTCGCACGGCATAATTCGGCCGCGCGATGGTTTTTTTGGATTGCATCTATCCAACCCGATGTTGTTGCACGTTCCCCCGGGTGGTTCTCCACCCTCTCCCGCGAGCCTTCTCCCATTTCTGGCGAGCCCCCGGCTCCGCAGGAGGCGCGCAATTAACTCCAAACTTCCTGTAAAATCAAGTCTTGAATCTTTGCAAAAACGGGGGGTGATTTTCCGGTGAATTCGGGGGCCTGTTTGCCCTATACTCCGCCGCTCTCCCTAAGCCGTTGATGGAAATCGCAATGACCACGCCAGACATCCAGAAGCTCCTCGATGCCCGACTGACCGACGCCCATTTCCCGCAGCTCCCGAATTTCGAGCGCGGGAAGGTGCGCGACTCGTACGATCTGCCGGACGGAAGGCGGATCATGATCGCCACCGACAGGCAGTCGGCTTTTGACACCGTTCTAGCCGCCGTGCCCTACAAGGGGCAGGTGCTGAACCAGACTGCCAAGTTCTGGTTCGAGAAGACCGAAGACCTCTGCGCCAACCACGTGGTCGACTATCCCGATCCCAACGTGGTGGTCGGGCGCAAGCTCAAGATGCTGCCGGTCGAGATGGTGGTGCGCGACTACCTGACCGGGTCGACCGACACCGCCATCTGGACCATGTATGCCCGCGGCGAGCGGACGGTCTATGGCCATACCCTGCCGGACGGCATGACCAAGAACCAGAAGCTGCCCAAGACGATCCTGACGCCGACCACCAAGGCGACCGGCAAGGGCGGCCACGACGAGCCGATCACCGCCGAGGAGATCGCCAGGCAGGGCCTGCTGACCCAGGCGCAATGGGACGAACTGGCCGAGAAGAGCCTGGCCGTGTTCGCCCGCGGCCGTGAGATCTCGGCCGAGAACGGCCTGATCCTGGTCGACACCAAGTACGAGTTCGGAGTCGACGAGAACGGCACCGTGACGTTGGCCGACGAGGTCCATACCCCGGATTCGAGCCGGTTCTGGCATCTCGCCTCCTACGAGGAGCGCCTGGCCGCCGGACAGGAGCCGGAATCGCTGGACAAGGAGTTCCTGCGTCTGTGGGTGTCGGCCCGCTGCGACCCCTACAAGGATCCGATCCCGGAGATCCCGGCCGAGACCATCGTCGAGTTCAGCAACAAGTACATCAAGCTCTACGAGACGGTGACCGGCCAGGCCTTCCAGCGCCAGCCGCTCGACCAGCCGACCCGCGACCGGGTCGAGGCCAACCTCAAGAAGGCCTTCCCGGAGTACTTCTGAGCGGGTTTGCCGCGGCCGAAGCGCCGTCGGACGAAATGAAAAGGGCCTCCGCCGGGATGCCGGCGGGGGCCCTTCTTCGTGTCTGTGGCGGATGCAAAAAAGTCGTCATGCGCGGACTTGATCCGCGCATCAACAGGTACAGGCCGTACGGGCGGAGGGTGTGGACCCCCGGATCAAGTCCGGGGGTGACGGTAGCGGAGGAGTGCCCCTTTCTGACGTGCCAAATGGCGTTACCAGGGCATGACGATGAAAATCAATCCTCGAACTTGGCGTTCATGAAGCTTTCGGGCGGCTGCCAGGTGCCGTCGACGAATTCGTTGGCCCAGCGGCACATGTCCTGGAGGATGGGCAGCAGCTTGCGGCCGCGACGGGTCAGGCGGTAGGCATAGCGCGGCGGGTGTTGCTGGTAGAGGTCCCGTTCGACGAGGCCGGTCTGTTCCATGCGGCGCAGGCGGTCGGCGAGGATGTTGGTGGTGATGCCCTCGGGGGACTTGAGGAACTCGCCGTAGCGCGACTTGCCGATCAGCAGATCGCGGACGATCAGCAGCGACCACTTGTCGCCGACCAGGTCGAGGGTGGAGGCGATGGGGCAGACGGAGCGCGCGGGCTTGAGAACGGGGTCGGGCATGGCATATGTCACTTGTTAAATGCAATCTACTTTACTAGCGTTTAACTTTCAAAAAACAAGTTACTATGATGGAGGTCGTGATGGAAGAGGGCTTTTCGGGCGGTTGCCTGTGCGGTGCGGTGCGATACGAGAGCACGGGCGAGCCGATCCTCGGCGGCCATTGCTATTGCGAGGATTGCCGCCGTTCAAGCGGTGCCGCGCATTCCTCGGTCATCGGCGTTCCGAAGGCGGTGTTGACGGTGACGGGGGAGACCCGCGCCTATGAGAGAACCGCCGACAGTGGCAACATCGTAAGCCGCAATTTCTGCGTCACTTGCGGCACCACGGTTTTCATCGAGAACTCCGGCCATCCGGAGATGTGTTTCCTCCGCGCCGGCACTCTCGACGATCCGGAGCTCTTCAAGCCGCAAGTGGTCGTCTATGCCAGCCGGGCGCCGTCCTGGGACAGACCCGACCCGGAACTGCCGGCTTTCGCCGAGATGCCGCCGCGGGATCGCGGCTAGGCGGGCCCTGCCAACTGGCGGTCGTGCAGGCGGGAGAGGGTGAGCTGCGCAACGAGGGCGCCGACCAGGGCCATCAGCATGTCCCACTGGGTGTCCCAGACGTCGCCCTGGGTACCGAGGAAGGATTCGGCCGATTCACCCACCGCGAGGGCGGTGCCGAACTCGATCAGCTCGTAGAAGGCGCTGAAGGCGAGACAGACCGAGGTGACGAGCAGGAACAGCCAGCCGCCCCGGGTCAGGGGTGTGAGCCGGAGCAGGATCTCGCGGGCCAGGATGGCCGGGATGAAGCCCTGGGCGAGATGGCCGATGCGGTCGTAGGGATTGCGGCCGAGATCCAGCAGGTCCTGCAGCCAGAAGACGAGCGGCACCTCGGCGTAGGTGTAGCGGCCGCCGAGCATCAGGATCAGTCCGTGCAGGAACAGCAGGCGGTAGAGCAGCGGCGTCAGCGGAAAGGCGCGGTAGGTCGCCAGCAGGACCGGCACGGCGATGATCACCGGCAGCACTTCGAGCAGCCAGGTGAAGCGGTCGTGGGGCGTGAGCCCGGAAACGATCAGGGCGGCCAGGGCCAGGGCCAGAAGGATTGCCGGTTCCCGCCGTCCCGGCCGTACGGACGTCGCCGCCATGAACCGGTCAGGCCTTCTCGAAGGCGAGACGGATGCCGAGCAGCACGAAGACGGCACCGAGGCTGCGGTTCAGCCAACGGGTCACGGTGCGGCTGGCGCGCAGGCGCCGGGTCAGGCCGTTGGCGACCAGGACCAGGAACCCTTCCCAGACCAGCGCGATGGCGATGACCGTCAGGCCGAGTGCGAAGAACTGCAGTGTCTCGTAGCCGCTGCCGGTGGATACGAACTGCGGCAGGAAGGCCATGAAGAAAAGCGCCGCCTTGGGGTTCAGCACGTCGATGAGCACGCCCTCGCGGAAGATCCGCCAGCCGCTGGCCCGCTTGACCTTGCCGGGCTCGATCTCGATGCCGCCCCGCGAGCGGAAGGCACGGATGCCGAGATAGACCAGATAGGCAGCGCCCGCGTATTTGAGCGCCGTGAAGGCGACTGCCGAGGTGGCCAGGATGACCGAAAGCCCCAGCGCCGCCGCGGCGACATGCACCAGGGCCCCAGAGCAGACGCCGAACGACGACAGGAAGCCGGCGCGGCGGCCCTGCGCCACCGTTCGGGTCACGATATAGATCATGTCCGGGCCGGGGCTGACGTTCAGCAGGATGGCGGCGCCGAGAAAGATCAGCAGGTCGTGGCCTGAAATCATAGCATTTTGCGTACGGATGGCGTCGTTACATGGGTCCATTACGCTAGGCCGGTTGCCGCCGTTTGGCAAGCGCTAGCACCGGCCCTTGCGGCCGCCGCGCGGCGAGCGGGGCCAGTCGACATAGGTCGCGGGCTTCCTGCGGACCCATTTGACGAAACGCGCCATGTCGGGATGGGCGCGGATCGAAGCAGCGTCGCTACGGGAGGCCGCCAGCTCGGCGTCGTCGAAGACGCGGTGGATCATCCGGTGACAGACACGGTGCACCCAGTCCCAGTCCCTGCCGCCGCTAGCGCGCGGCACCCAGTGATGGCGGTCAAGGCTGTTTCCGGCCACCATTTCGCGGCCGCAGATGGGGCAGGGACCGAGCGACTCCCCGGAGGCTTCGGGGAGGCTGTTCATGTCAGCCCCTTTTTGCCCCAGGATTCAAAAAATATCCTATGAAAAGAAATTTCATCGAAATTCCGTATCATGAAATTCGATTTCTTTTTTGGGCGGCTCTCCGCTTTTCTCTTGCACATTAAAGCGGAAAAACCGGATAATTTGTATGGCTAAAAAAAGATTGCGGATCAACGACTTAAGAATTACTCGCATCTCTAGCCGTCTGGGATCGATAGGGCCTCGAAGGGGCGGGAAGTCCTTTCCGTTTTTCGGGGTCCGTTAGGGAAATCCGGTGTGGGCCGGCCCCTGCTCAAGGGGTGGGCCTGCGTGTCTTTCTGCCACCCAAAATCACCGCAATGCCGTCAGGAGGGCGGCGGCCGTCGGCGTTTCCGCGTTCGTGCGGAGGGCCGGCGGGAGTGAGGACAATAATGCGATGACTCTTGCGGCGGGCCCGGGTGCCCGTCCCGACGGGGCCGAAAAATGTTGGATACAGTGGAAAGACCGCAGACCGAGCTGGAAGACCACTAGTACATCGACGGCGTGATTGCGGAATTCGCGGAAAAGCCGGGAGGGCTTCTCAGCATTCTCGAACGCCTTCAGGAGCGGAACCGGCACAAATACTTGTCGGAAGACGTCCTGAAATACGTGGCCAGGCGGACCGGTGTTCCGCTGTCGCGCATCTACAGCGTCGCCACCTTCTATTCCTCCTTCAACCTCGAACCGCAGGGCGACCACACCGTCTGCATCTGCCG
>NPIF01000087.1_pt1 | contig 14018 bp, 11 predicted proteins | sample 8637461 | NCBI WGS metagenome assembly NPIF01 (sample SAMN07420641, study PRJNA396082) | bioreactor metagenome | isolation source: sample BR12 brine-fed electro-methanogenic bioreactor BR | place: Japan: Kochi | collected 2016-12-09
CGCGTCCGCGCTCGAGCCGCCCGTCGTGGCGCTCGCCGACGCTCTCGGCGATCCAGCCGAGGAAGTGACGCGCGGGGGTGCGCGCGAGTGAGCCCGGGCGATGGCCGAGCGGGGCGCGCTGCGCGCGTTCGATCGCGGCTTCGTCGGCCCAGCCGAGCTCGGCGAGGCGCCCGAGTACCCAGCCGCGCCGCTTCTTCGCGGCTTCCGGGTGCCGTCCGGGGTGAAGCCGGTTGGGCGCCTGGATCATCCCGGCGAGCAGGGCGGACTCGGGCAGGGTGAGGCGTTCGGGCCGTTTGTCGAAGTGGGCCCGCGCGGCGGCGTCGATGCCGTAGACCGCGCCGCCTTCCGCTTCACCCCAGTAGATGACGTTGAGATAGGCCTCGAGGATTGCGCGCTTGTCGTACTCCGCTTCGAGCGCGAGCGCGCGCACGGCTTCGGAGACCTTGCGCGAGAGGCTGCGCTTCGGTGAGAGGTCGCGGTTCTTGACGAGTTGCTGCGTGATCGTCGAGCCGCCCTGGACGACTCTCCCACTCTTCGCGTTGCGCAGCATCGCGCGGGCGAGGCTGCGCCCGTCGAGTCCGGGGTGCTCGAAGAAGCGCGCGTCTTCGGTCGCGAGGACGGCGCGCCAGAAGTGCTCGGGGAGCGCGTCCAACTCCACCCAGCGCCGAGGCGCGCGGCGCGCGTCGAGCGACTCGGCGAGCAGCTCGGGCTCGAGCTGCGGGGCTCGCTTCGGCGTGTAGGGCTCGGTGGCGCCGTCTTGGCCGCGCCGGCCGAGGATGCGGCCGCTCGAGGGCTCGAGAGCGAGGCCGATCAGGCGCGGGGCGCGGCGCTGTCCCTCGTGCCGGTATCCACGCCGGTAGATCCAGAAGACCTCCCGGCCCCAGAAGTACTCACCGACCGCCTCGGGGCGGTGGCGGACCCGGGTGTAGCCGAGACGGGCGAGGCGCTCTCCGAGCACGAGCTCGCTGATGCTCCGGCCGACCGGCAAGGGGAAGGGGGCGGACCACACCCGCGTCTCGGCGTTGCCGATCGCGTCGCGCAGCGAGGCGACCGTTGGCGCGGCGGCGAGGACCGGCAGGACCAGGGCGGCGAGGAGGATGAGTCGGCGAATCGTCATCGCCGGCATCATAGCGGACACCCCCGCGAGCAAGCTCGCGCCGTCGCGCTGTAGAATCACCCGTGATCTTGCTCGAGTCACCGAGGAGCCCTCCGATGAAACGTCTGCTCGCCCTCATCGCACTCGTGTCGTGTGTCCCCCTCGCGCTGGCGGACGACGCCGCGAAGCAAGCCGCTCTCGAAGAGCGCCTGGCCCGCCTCGAAGCGCAGCTCGAGCGCACGACCTTCGCGCTCGACCAGGTGCGCAAACGCGTCGACGACGTGCTCTGGTTCGAGCGGGTCGGGGACGTGGCGGAGATCGACAAGGTCTATTTGCCCACCGTGCCCAACCCGCGGGGCAAGGAGACCTACGGGATCGTCAACGAGCGGCATCCGATCAAGATCTGGACCTACGTCTTCACGCCGCGCTCGCTCGACCCGAGCAAGAAACACCCGCTCCTGCTCCTGCCGCACGGCGGCGTGCACGGCGACTTCAACACCTACTACACCCACGTCGTGCGCGAGCTGATGGCGGAGGGCTACATCGTCGTCGCGCCGGAGTACCGCGGCTCGACGGGTTACGGGAAGGGCACCTACGAGGCGATCGACTACGGGGGGCTCGAGATTGAAGACGTGCTCGCCGCGCGGGATTGGGCCGTGGAGGCGCTCCCGCTCGTCGACGACGATCGCGTCGGCATCCTCGGCTGGAGTCACGGCGGGCTGATCGCTCTGATGTCTGTCTTCGACCATCCGGAGAAGTACCGCGTCGCGTACGCCGGCGTGCCCGTCTCCGACCTCGTCGCGCGCATGGGCTACCAGACGCAGAGCTACCGCGAGCTCTACTCCGTCGACCACCACATCGGCAAGAGCGCCAACGAGGACGTCGAGGAGTATCGGCGCCGCTCTCCGGCCTGGAACGCGCACAAGCTGAAGACGCCGCTCCTGATCCATACGAACACCAACGACCGGGACGTCCACGTGCTCGAGGTGGAGCACTTGATCAAGAGCCTCAAGGCCGAAGGCAAGGACTTCGAGTACAAGATCTACGAGGACGTACCCGGCGGGCACAGCTTCAACCGCACCGACTCGCTCGCGACTCGTGAGTCCCGGCGGGAGATCTACAAGTTCCTCCGCCGTCACTTGTCCCGATGAGCGAAGCCACGCTGCGCGCGGCGCGCGCCTCGGATGTCGACCCTCTGCTCGAGGCCGCGCTCGCCGAGGGGTGGAACCCCTCGCGCGCCGAGCTCGCGTACACGATCGAGCTCGGCGCCCCCGCGTTCGTCGCAGAAGAGCTGGGTGCGCGGGTTGGCTTCGTTACCTCTTTCAAGCACGAAGAGAGCGCCTGGATCGGCAACCTGATCGTGGCTCCGGACCGGCGTGGGCAGGGCCTCGGCCGGCGTCTGTTCGAGGCGGCGCTGCGCGCGCTCGAGGAGGCGGGTGTCGACCGATTCAGGCTCGAGGGCGATCCCGACGGCATCCCGCTCTACGAGAGCCTCGGCTTCGCCTTCGAGTGGGAGTCGCTGCGCTTTCGCTCNNCGCGTGGACACCGCGATGGCGCTGCCGGCGGCCACCGCGCTCGGGGACGTCGCCGTCGCCGAGAGCGCCCCTTCGCTGCTCGACGAGCTCGCTGGCTTCGACACGCCCCGCTTCGGCGAATCGAGGGCCGCGCTCCTCCGTGCGTATCACCGCACGCGGCGCTTCGGACTCGTGGCGCGTCGCAGGGGGCGGATCGCGGGTTACCTGATCGCGCGTGACAACGTGGACGGACTCCAGGTGGGGCCTTTCGTCGCCGAGGAGGCGGGGATCGCGCGTGCGCTCTTCGACGAGGCGCGCCGACGCGCAGGAGCCGCGAGCCTGACGGTGGGCGTGCCCGCCCCCAACGCGGAGGCCGCGGCGTTCTATGCCGAGCTCGGCTTCGCGCCTCGGGCGAGCTGCCAGCGCATGGTGCGGGGCACGCCGGGTGGCGAGGGCCGGCCCGGCGAGGTCTGGGGCATCGCGAGCGGCGCGGCCGGCTGAGCTCGCTCGGCTCAGGGCGCCGCTGAGAGAATCTCCTCCACCGCTTTCTCATCGGCGAGCAGGCCCGCGGCGACGAGGCGCCTCGTCACCTCCTTCCAGCGAGCCTCCTTTTCGAAGACCTCGCGGAAGATCGGCAGCGCCTCTTCCGCCCGGCCCGCGCTGTAGAGCGTGACGGCCTGCCAATAAGGAATCTCGACGATGTCGGGTGCGAGCTCGGCGGCCCGAGTGTAGTGGGCGAGCGCCTTGCCGACGTCGTTGGCCGCCATCGCGGCGTCGCCCGCGTTCATCTCCTCGTAGGCGTCGTGGAGGTCGAGCAGGCGGCGTAGCTCCCGGAGCGGTGTGGCGTGGTCATCGACGCGGAGGTCGACGACCGTGTCGTTCCAAGGCGCCTCGCTGCCCTTGGGCTTGACGACGAGGAGTACGGCGCTCTGCTTGCCGCGGATGTCGCCCCCCTCCGCCTCGGCGGCTTCGAGCGCGGCGAGCAGACGGCGGGCGAGGGGAGCGCCGGCGCTCTTCTCGAACGCGCGGGCCATCGCGGGCCAGACACTCTCATTGTCCATCAGGTTCGCCTGGACGCTGAAGGCGTCGCCGGTCTGGTGGCCCGCGGCCGCGATGCAGCGTGGTCCGGTCCACGCGGCGACGGCGCCGTCGGCGTCGACCATCGCCACCTGGCGCACGTCCTTCTGGGCGTCGCCCTCGAGCAACTGGGCCAGCGCGTCCGGGGCGGTGTGTCCCGCGCGCATCAGGGCGAGGCCCCGCGGTCCGTAGCTCGTCTCGACGAAGGACTGTGTGGCGACGGCGCCGACTCCGGCTTCCGCGAAGGCGACGACGGTGCCGACCTGGAACCAGTGGCTCTGGACGGCGACGCCGAGCTCTCCTGTCTCCGCGTCCCGGGCGACGATGGAGTAGGTGTGGACCGGGCGCGTGGGACGCTCCTCGGCCACCGCGGTGGCGGAAAGGAGGAGGAGCGGGAGTGCGATGAGGGCGAGGACACGCATGCGAGGCTCCTTTTTCGCCGAGCATAGCAGTCTCGTTGGCTCCTTCGTGAACCCGTGCGTCTTTGTTCGCCACCTTTCGTATCGATATGGAAACGAGAATAAGTCAACTGCTCAGGGGATTAGACGGCGAATTCATCGTAAACAGGGCCGTCGGAGCGTTGCATGGGGGCGCGCTTCAGCTACGAGATAGGGAGAACGCTTCGCGCTCTCCCGGTGGGTATCCGAAGGAGTCCGAAACGATGAAGGCCATCCGTATCGTCGCAGCGGCCGCGCTGCTTCTGCTCGTCGCGCCCGTCATGGCGCAGTCCGTCCACATCGATCACGCCAACCAGCTCTTCATCGGCGGCACCAGCGTCGAGGACGAGATCATCGTCAAGCAGTACGTCGGCGCGGCCGGGGCCGTCGAGGGCGTCGAGGTGACGATCAACGGCGTCGACTACGGCCAGTGGGCGACCCAGGGTCTCGCCGGGATGACGATTCGCGGCTGGAGCGGCGACGACCTGATCGACGCGCGCAAGGTCGGGCTCGAGTGCCTCTTCCTCGAGGACAACCCGAACTTCACCGTGACGATCACCGGCGACAACGGCAACGACACGATCTTCGGGACGCACGCGAAGGACGTGATCTACGGCCAGCGCGGCGACGACCGCATCTATGGCTTCCGCAGCGACGACATCATCCTGGGCGGCCCGGGCAACGACATCATCGAGGGTGGCGACGGTCACGACGTCCTCGAGGGTGAGGCCGGCGACCAGGATCGGATCTTCGGCGGGTGCGGCAACGACAAGATCGGCGACAAGGACGGCGCGCTCAAGATCGACGGTGGCGACGGCGAGGACAAGATCGTGCTCGTGTTCCACAGCGCGTGGGGAGCGAATGACTCGCTGCTCAAGTCCTACCTCATCGGCGGGAACGACGAGGACTTCATGGAGCTGTTCAGCCGCGCGGCGTACGCGATCCCCGTCGACGTCAACGGTGACGAGCGCCACGGCTACACCGGTGGCGGCGACCGCCTGATCGTCACGGGCAACTTCGACGACGAGATCACGGTCGTGAACGTCGAGAGCGTCATCGGCCTCTAGCCGACAGTGCGATCGGTCCCGCGCGTGCGGGATCGGCATCGAGTGCGAGCGCGGAGCCCTGGGCTCCGCGCTTCACGTTTAGGGCTCTCAACAAGCTCGAGTCGGGTGGACACCGCCGATCTTTGGGCGTTCGTACGGTATCGATGTCCATCGGGGCCTGAATAATCGGCATAACGCTGCGGACAGGTTCCGTGTTTCACAGTAAATACCCGATTCGCGGACCATCGCCCGCAGCGATGCGTCCCCGGGGCGGGAGCCCCCACACACCTGGGAAGGAGACAACGAGATGAACCGGAAGACCTTCGTCGTACTGGCCCTCGCGGCCTGCCTTGTCGCCGTCGCTCCGGCGTTCGGACAGGTCGCTCACATCGACCACAACAATCAGCTCTTCGTCAGCGGTACCGAGACCGAAGACGAGATCATCCTGACGAGCTACCGGGACGGTGGTGCTCTCGTCGGCGTCGCGGTGAGTGTCAACGGCGTCGACTTCGGCCAGTGGCCGATGCGTGGCGTCTCCGGGATCACCGTGCGCGGCCTCGGCGGCGACGACCGGATCGATGCATCCGGAATCCGTCTCCGTTCGCTCTTCCTGCACGAGCAGCCGGAGTTCACGATCACGATCACGGGCGACGGCGGTCACGACACGATCGTCGGGAGCCCGGCGAAGGACGTGATCTACGGCCACGAAGGGAACGACGACATCCGCGGCGCGCGGGGAGCGGACGTGCTCCTCGGCGGCCCGGGCAACGACGTGTTGCGCGGCGGTGGCGGCCACGACGTGATCGAGGGCGAGGCCGGTGACCACGACCGTTTGTTCGGCGGCTTCGGCAACGACCGGATTGGCGACAAGGACGGCGCGCGTGTCATCAACGGTGGTGACGGCGAGGACAAGATCACCCTCGTACTTCACGAGGCCTGGACTCCTTGGAAGCCTCGCGCCCGCGCCCTCCTGATCGGTGGAGCCGACGCGGACGACCTCGAGTTGATCAACCGTGCGGCCTACGCGATCCGCGTGCTCGTCGACGGCGACCAGCGTCACGGCTATCCCGGCGAGGGTGACCGCTTGATCGTCAGCGGGCACTTCGATGGACTCCTCGAGGTCGTGAACGTCGAGGATGCGCCAGCGCTCTGATTCTCTGGGGCGGGCCAGGGGCGTCGAAGCGCTCTGGCCCGCTACTTCTGAGAGAGCACCTCGTCGAGCTTCCGAGCGAGCTCCTTCGACGAGAAGGGCTTCTGGATGAAGTGCACACCCTCCTCGAGGACGCCGCGCTCGGCAATCGCATCCGCCGTGTAGCCCGACATGAAGAGTTGCCGGCTGCGCGGGAGGTGCTCCCTGAGCTGTTCGGCGAGCTCCCGGCCGTTCATCTCCGGCATGATGACGTCGCTGATGACGAGACCGATCTGATCGCCCCGCTGCCGCGCATGCTCGAGCGCAGCGCTCGGAGAGTTGGCGAGTAGGACCTCGTGTCCCATGCGCGAAAGGATCATCTGCCCGAGCGTGAGGAGCGCTGGGTCGTCCTCGACCATCAGGATCGTCTCCCGAAGCCGCGACGGCTCCGGCGAATCGTTGCCGGCGCTCGCGGGCTCGAGCGCCGTCCGGTCGCAGGGCAGATGGATGCGGAAGGTGGTCCCGCCGCCGCAATCGCTCGACAAGTCGATGAATCCGCCGTTCTGGCGAACGATGCCGTAGACGGTGGAGAGGCCGAGTCCCGTCCCCTGGCCGACGCCTTTCGTGGTGAAGAACGGCTCGAAGACGTGCTTCATCGTCGCCTCGTCCATACCGCATCCATCGTCGCTGATGGTGATGACGACGTGCTCTCCGGGTTCGGCGCCAGAGATCTCGGAGCAGTCGCTTGCCTCGAGCCGCCTGTTCTCCGTTTCGATCACGACCTTCCCAACGTCCCCGATCGCGTCGCGCGCGTTGACGCAGAGGTTCGTGAGGAGTTGATCGAGCTGCGAGGGGTCCATCTTCACGCAGCCGGGTTTCCACCCTGGCTGCCAGACGAGTTCGATGTTCTCGCCGATCAGACGGCGGAGCATCTTGAGCAGGCTCTCGATCGCGGGGTTGATCTCGATGACGATCGGTGCGACTTCCTGGCGGCGCGCGAAGGCGAGTAGCTGACGGGTCAACGCACCGGATCGATGCCCGGCAGCCAGGATCTCGGCGAGGTGGGCGCGCGTCTCGGCCGGCGACTCCGCGTCTTCGATCGCGAGCTCCGTGTACCCGATGATCGCCCCGAGGTTGTTGTTGAAGTCGTGGGCGACACCGCCAGCGAGCACGCCGACGGCCTCCATCTTCTGCGACTGGATCAGTTGCTCGTTCAGCCGCTCTCGCTCGCGCTCCGCGCGCTTCCGCTGGCTGATGTCGAAGAAGCTGACGAGCAACTCCTCACCGACGATGTTCGCTTCGATCACGACGCTCCGCGTACGGCCGTTCTTGCACGTGACGTCGTACTCCTCGGGGGGGACGCTCGCGCCGGTGGCGAACGCTGCGTCGACCGCCGCGTTCCACGCGCTCTGCACCTGAAGCCGGTGGGCGGGATCCGGGTAGGCCCGGATCCACCACTCCGCCAAGTTCGGCATGTCCTCGACCGTGTATCCGAACAGCTCTTCGAAGCGTTCGTTGAAGCTGATGAGTGCGCCGGCGTGGCTTACCCGCGCGAGGGCGAGCGGGGCGCGCTCGAAGAGGGCGCGCGAGCGCGCTTCGCTGCGGGTGAGGCGTTCCTGGGTTTCACGCAGGATCTGAATGTCGAGCGTGAGCCCGATCAACCGAGCCGGCTCGCCGCCCGGGCCGCGCTCGATCGTTCTCCCGATGCTCAGCATCCAGCGCCAGGAGCCGTCGGGCTGTCGCATCCGGAACTCGGCCTCGAAGAGACCCTCCCCACCGCTCGCGAAGTAAGCCTTGCGTGCCGCTTGGGTGTGCGGCCGGTCCTCCGGGTGGATCAGGGCGCGCCAGTCCTCGAGGGTGCCATCGATCGAAGGGGCCGGGTTCGGGGAGGTGTGGGCGCCGGGAGCGGTCTGGACGAAGCGGTCCGCTACCGCATCGAACTCCCAGACCCGCGTTCCGACGGCGCCCGAGGCGAGGTCGAGGCGCTCCCTGTGTTCGCGCAGCTTGGCCTGGGCCTCGCGGAGGCGGCGGACCTTGTCGTCGAGGCGCCGCTTGAGAATCAGCGTGATCACGGTCAGACCGAGGAGGAGTAGGGCGACGAAGAGCGCGACGATTCCGATGAGCCGCCGCGCTTCCTCGGAGAGCCTCGGTGCGTCTTGGAGGACGATCCAGCGGGTGCGCAGAGCGGCGATCTCCTCGGGCGGGATCGCGTTCAGAGCCTTGTCGATCGCTCGGAAGAGCTCGGGGTATTTCCGGCTGACGGCGATCCTGAGCTCGAAGTGGTAGTCGATCTCTCCTGCGACGCGGAGGTTCGGGAGACTCTCCTTCTCGATCGTGTACGCGGCGACGGCGAGGTTGCAGACGAACGCGTCGAGCTGGCCGAAGGACACGGCGCGCAATCCGCTGGCAACATCGGGTACCGGCTGCGTTTCGAACGGTCCGAGAGGGCTCTCCGCGAGATGGCGCTCGGTCGCGAATCCAGCGACGACGCCGGTTCGGAGCTTCTTGAGATCAGCGAGAGTGAGCTCCGTCTCGGTGGCGCGGCTCGTGACGATGACGATGGGTACGCGAACGTAGTACTTGGTGAACGCTGCGAAGCGAACGCGTTCCTCGGTACGGACGATCGTCGGCGCGATCGCGCTCGTGCCGTCCTCGAGTCTCGCGAGGTGCTCGGTCCAGCTCGGCGCCCGGCGGCGCGAGAAGCGAACGCCGAGCCGCTCTTCGACGAGCTTCATGACATCGGCACCGAGTCCAATGAACTCGCCGGACTCGGACTCGTACTCGAAAGGGGGGAAGTCGGTGTTGAAGTCGACGACGACTTCGTCCGCGTGTTCGTCGAGCCACACCCTCTCGGCTGGGGTGAGTTCGACGCCGGGCTCGGGGGTCCGCGCGAGCGCCCCCGAGAGGGGGATCGCCCCGGCGAGAAGGACCAGGGCAAGGCGCAGCAGGCCGCACACGGCGTCGCGGCGCCGACGCGCGAGCAAGCGAAGCGGGGAACGGAGCTCGGTCGTGAACACGCGTGCTGCTCTTTCTTCGTCGCGGCGCGGGCCCCATGGGCTACGACCGCGTCTCGTGCACACTCCCACCCTTGACGTGTCGACCAATCGTGCTCTGAACTTGAGTGGCCCGATTCGAGCCCGGCCGATGCCCTGCGGAGGAGGCAAAGGACGAGCGGATCCACGTATGGTCGGCCAGTAGGAGCAGAGTGGCAGCAAAGCCGGCGGCTCGCAAACCAGAACCGTGCCAGGTACGGGATCCGGTGCCCTCCTCGCATCGGCGGCCAGCGCGTCTCCCGCGTCCCAGGCTCCACGCACGCCGCTCAACCTCCTGGGGCGATTTCTGTATAGTGACGCGGAACTCGGAGGGAGAACGTCCATGTCGTCACGCTTCATTCTCGCCATCTTGTGTCTGGTCGCGGCCGCGGGCTGTTTCACGGGGAGCGGTCGTGGGCGCCCGCTTGGCGTCGCCGAGATCGCTGCGCAGAACCGGGCCAATCTCAGCCGGCTCGAGCTGGGTATGGCGCAGAGCGAAGCGCTGGCCCTGATGGGAGAGCACGAGGTGCTCGGGGTGCGCGGCGAGGCGAACTTCCGGAACCCGCTGCGCCGGGAGCACGTGCGCGACAAGGATGGCCGAGCGATCGAGATCGTCTTCTACTTCGTGCGCGGCGAGACCTGGGAGGACGCGCCGGACGACGCGCTGCTGCCGCTCTCGTTCCACGACGGCGAGTTGGTCGGGCGGAGCTGGGCCTGGCTCGAGCGCAACGTGCACAAATACGGAGTTGGGCTGCGCTGATTCTTCGCCGGAGCCCTGTCCCGAAGGTCCCGGCGTCAGTGGTCGAGTTTCTCCACGTTCTCTGCGGCGAGACCCTTCTGGCCCTGTTTGAGGTCGAACTGCACGCGCTGCCCCTCGGCGAGTGAGCGGAAGCCCGATCCCTGAATCGCGGAGTAGTGGACGAAGCAGTCCTGCTCCCCACTCTCCGGGGTGATGAAGCCGTATCCCTTGGCGTCGTTGAACCACTTGACGGTGCCGCTGGTGCGCATCTGACCGCTCCTCGCTCTCCAGCTCCTCCTCGTGGCTCGAGGCACCCCGCCTCCCTCGAGGGCATTCGCTCGCGGAGAGTAACTGGAAGGTATTCAGAAGTAAGTCGCGTGTCAAGCGGCCCGGAGCGGAGCTCGGGGCTATCATCGGGGGGGCGCGAATCGCGCCCCGGAGGTGCCTCGCCGTGCTGCGCTCGTTGCTCCTGCCCTCGCTCCTGATCCTCGTCGTCGCGTCCCTCTACGCGCTGAGCACGTGGCTCCTCGGACGGCACGACCGCGTCCCGAGCTGCGACGGCGAGAGCTGTGACACGTGCCGCGAGGGGGCGAAGCCGGGGCCCGAAGGTTGCACGCTCGAGCGGGCCAAGAACCCCGCGGGAGATGGCCTCGTGCAGCTCGATTCCGGCGCGAAGCGACACTGAACGCGCTCCCCTCGGCCTCCTTTCGCGAGGTGTCTTCCATGCGTGACCTCACCGTCAGCCTTCTGCAGTTCGCGCCGACTCCCGAGCGGGAGGCGAATCACCGGATCGCGGCCGAGCAGGTTGCCCACGCTGCGCGGGGGGGAGCTTCGGTCGTCGTCCTACCCGAGATGTTCACGTGCCCCTACGCTCTCGAGAGCTTCCCCCTCTTCGCCGAGTGCGCGGAGGACGGGCCGACTGCGGAGCTTCTCTCGTCGCTGGCGCGAGAGTACGGGCTCCTCATCGCGGGAGGGTCGATCCCCGAGCGCGACGGTGATGCGCTCTACAACACGGCGACGCTCTGGGCGCCGGACGGGACGTTGATCGGCAAACACCGCAAGGTCCACCTCTTCGATGTCGACATCCCAGACGGCATCACCTTCGAGGAGTCGAAGGTTCTCAGTCCGGGAGACCAGGCTCGAGTCTTCGAGACCGAGTTCGGTCGCATCGGCCTGGCGATCTGCTTCGATCTGCGATTCCCCGAGCTCTTCCGCGCGCTCGCACTCGGTGGTGCCGAGCTCGTCCTGCTGCCCGGGGCCTTCAACACGACGACGGGGCCCGCGCACTGGGAGCCTCTGCTCCGGGCGCGGGCGATCGAGAGCACGATCTACGTCGCGGCCTGCTCGCCCGCGCCGCATCCGGCGGGCGGCTATCCGGCGTGGGGACACTCGATGGTCGTCGACCCCTACGGTGAGGTGCTCGCGCGCTGCGAACGGGAAGAGACGCGCGTCACCGCGACGCTCTCCGCCGCGCGGCTCGCCGAAGTCCGGCGCGCCCTGCCCGTGCTCGATCAGGCGCGCGCGACCCGCTTCAGCGCTTCTCCTTCGTCTCCACCAGCGCGTTCCAGCGACGATTGAGCTCGATGGTCTTGGCCTCGGCGGGCAAGGTGACCTTGAGTACTCCGCGCCCATTCTTGATCGTCAGCGGCATCTCGTCCGAGCGCCCGTCGACCAGTTCGACGTAGACCGGCACGAGCAGGTCCATCGGCGTCTCGCCCTCCGGCTGACGGGCTTCGACGCGCAGTGTCCAGCCCGCGCCGTCGCGTGTCTGCTCGCGCGTCCACTCGAGACTCGGGAGCGTCGCCGTCCAGAGCCACTGCTCGAAGAATGGGGTCATGTCCTTGCCGAGCTTCTCGCTGGCGAGAGCGACGAACTCGTCCGTCCCGGCTCGCTGACCGGCATAGCGCGTGCGGAAGGTCCGCAAGACGTCCCAGAACGCCTCGTCCCCGCTGGGGAGGTGACGTGCCTGGTAGCGCAGCATGTGCAGGAGCATAGGACCGCGGCTGTAGACGTCTCCGAAGCCGAGTCCGAGAGGATAGTTCTCCGCCCAGCGGCGCCGGAGCTTTCGGCCGTCGAGCGCGCCGACGGGGTTCTGAGGCGACTCGTAGAGCGGGTCGACCCAACGGCGTCGCAGCGCGCGTACGGTCCCTTCGATCTGCCGGCCCGTGCGCGCATACATGTACTGGATCGCGGCGTACTCCGCGATCGACTCCATCAGCCAACGATCCTCGGGCCAGCGGCGCGGGAGCACGGAGCCGCCGAACCACTGGTGCGCAACCTCGTGGGCGAGGGGGAGGAAGCCGTCGGTGTCGAGGCGCTTCATCTTGCGGCCGTCGATGAAGATCAGGCCCTCGAATCCGCGGGCGTGGGTCGACGGCGCGGAGACCTCGCGCACCGCGGGGATCTCGAGAGGACCGAAGACACTCGCGTAGTAGCGAAGTGTGGCCTCCAGCTCCTCGCGGGCTTCGTCGATCCAGTGGTGCGGGCTGTAGACCTCGTCCATGTGCACCGAAGCGTGGAGCTCGCCGATGTCGAAGTCGCGCGTGCGGTAGTTGCCGACTGCGACGCTCGTCCCGAACACCGGGTGCGCCAGGCTGTAGTGGACGCGGCGCCTCTTGTCCACGATCTCCTCGCTGACGAGGGTGCCGGCGGAGACGATCTCGAAGAGCTCGGGGATGTCGGCACGCAACTCGAAGCGGCTGAGCGACCAGGGGTGCAGGCGGGGGTACCAGCTCGTCTGGCTCGGCATGTGCCAGGCTCCCCGCGGCTCGAGGAGAGGTCCGGCAGCCTTGAGCTCCAACGTGAACTCCGCACCCGCGGGCACCGTGCGGCCAAGGTCGAGAACGACGAACTCGTCCTGGTTCGCATGGGTCGAGATCCGCTCCCACTGCATGAAGACGAGAGGCTCGCCGTCGAGGAGGGCTTCGGAGACCTCGAGACGGGAGCTGAGGTAGAGCCGCAGCGCGCGCAGGGGCTCGTGGGCCCGGCAGCGCATCTGCACCCGTTCGCTCGCCTGAGCCGAGCCCCCGGCGAAGCTGATGTCGATGTCGTAGAGCTCGACCTCCGCGCGGGGGCGCCACGGGTGCTGTGCGCTCTCGCCGAAGGTGATGACCGAATAGCTGTTCTTGGTTGGCGCGTCTGTGGCGATCGCGGCGTGGCCGATCGTGGCGAGCGCGATGCCCTTCTCTTCGCGCGGGTCGAAGCGGTACTGGAGGAGTGCGTCGGAGGAGGCATTCTGGCGGATGCGCTCCGTGGCGAAGAGGACACGGGTCAAGCCGCGAGCGCGTCCTTCACGCTCGAGGAAGGCGTGGGTCAGGCTCGCGCCTTCCATCCTCAGAGCGCCCTTGAGGAGCTCCATCGGGTGCTTGTCCGGGAGCGGGAGCTCCGGCTCTCCGTCGAGGCCGAGCTCGGCGAGGATGTCCTGCTCGCGCAGCGAGAACAGATGCACGGCCGTGACGGGCAGCGCGAGGAGCTGCGTGCTGCCGAAGCGCGGCTCGAGGAGGGCGCGTCCCGCGCGGGTGCGTGCGACGAAGTCCACCTCGGCGCGCCCGAGGAAGTAGGCACCAACGAGCCGGCCTTCGATCGGAGCTTCGGGGTAGAGCACCCCGTCGATCATGCGGAGCTCGAAGTCCTCGGCGCGCCACACGGCATCCTTCACCGCGTACCCGCGCGCGGGGAGAGGCCCAATCCCGTGGAGATTCCAGTGGAGCTCGCGCAGCGCGGGTTCGCTCGCCTCCGTGAAGGGCGCCTTCCAGTCCCAGGGGGGGCCGGAGGCGTGGGTGGGCGCGAGCAGCAGGGGCGCGATGGCGAGAAGGGCGCCCAGGCGGGCTAGAGAGGCGAAGCGTGTGCGCATGAAGGGGGCTCCGGGGCGTGACGTTTCCTTGGGTGCCGCTACTTTAGCAGCCCGCTAGAGAACTCCCCTCGCATCGAAGGGAGTTCTAGGGCGGA
>NPIF01012830.1_pt2 | contig 13998 bp, 9 predicted proteins | sample 8637461 | NCBI WGS metagenome assembly NPIF01 (sample SAMN07420641, study PRJNA396082) | bioreactor metagenome | isolation source: sample BR12 brine-fed electro-methanogenic bioreactor BR | place: Japan: Kochi | collected 2016-12-09
ACGGGATCATTCGACTCGCATCATTGAGGGAACTCCGGCAATTGTCTGCGGCATCGCGCCCGATGGCACCACGCTCTATATCAACCCGGCCGGCGAACGTATTACGGGATATGCTGCCGAGGAGATCGTCGGTAAGGACTGGTGGTCCACCTTCTATCCCGGCGATGAGAAGTCCCAGGTAGATCGCCTGATGGAGGCGCTGCAGTCGGGCGAGGTGCGGGACTTCGAGATGACGATGACAACGCGGGACGGCGGCAAACGCATCATCTCCTGGAACTCGCTTCGGCGGCACGACGACGGAGGTGAGCTCGTCGAGATCATCGGGTTCGGGAACGATGTCACCGCCAGAAGGCTGGCCGAGGACGAACTCCGGAAATTCAAGACGATCGCCGACAGCGTGCCGCACGGTCAGGCGATTACTGAGATGAGCGGCCACATTCTGTACGTCAATCACGCCTGGGCCGCCATGCACGGCTACGAGCCGGCGGAACTCGTAGGCAAACACCTGAGCATCTTTCATTCCGAAGACCAGCTGGAGAGAGTGAACAAACTCAATCAAGGCCTCATGCTCGAGGGAAGTTTCGCCGCTCAGGAAGTCTGGCATATTCGTCGCGACGGGACGCCCTTCCCGACGCTCATGGACGCCATCGTGATCAAGGACGATTCCGGCCATCCCCTCTACCTGTCGGGTATGGCGAGCGACATCACCAAGCTCAAAGAAGCGGAGGAGGCCGTCACCCGAGCCTACGAGAAGACCAGATTGGCAGCCGACGCCGCCGGGTTTGGTATTTGGGAACTGGATTTGGCGGCGAACCGACTGGAGTGGGACAATTGGATGTTCCGACTCTACGGCACAAATCCCAGTGAATTCTCCGGCATTCTTGCTGATTGGCAGAAGGGCATTCACCCGGATGACGCGGATCACGCCAATGCGGAAGTGGCGCGGGCGCTTGAAGGAGACAGAGATTTCGACACCGAGTTCCGCATCATCCGGCCGGACGGCGAGATTCGCCATATAAGGGCCTGTGCCACTGTGACGCGCGATTCCACTGGGCGGCCGCTGCGCATGACCGGCATCAACTACGATATCACCCAGCGGAAAGCAGATGAGGCCTCACTCCGCCATCAAGCCCTTATCTTGAACAGCATCAATGACGCGGTGTACTTGACCGATGCTGAAAACCGGATCACGTACTGGAATGCCGCGGCCGAGGACATCTTTGGGTACACCTCGGAGGAAGCTGCCGGCCGAACACCCTCTTTCCTCTACCACTCCTACGAAATCGAAACGCTTGACGACTGCATACACACGGGCCTTGTGGAAGACGGATTCTGGGCGGACGAGGTTCGCTTCTGTACAAGAGGCGGCGATGAGATCGTCTGCGAAACATTCTGTGCGCCGGTGCAGGACGAGCAGGAGCACCGAATCGGTACAGTCACCGTCAACAGGGACGTCACCGCCCGCAGGCAGGCAGAGGAGGAACGCGCCCGGCTCCGCGACCAGATCAACCATGCGCAGAAGCTTGAGGCCGTCGGCACGCTGGCCTGCGGAATCGCCCATGATTTCAACAACCTGCTGGCCGCAATCTTCGGGCATACGCAGCTCGCCCGATCCTCGCTCGAATCCGATCACCCCGCACTGCGATCGCTTGATATGGTCACGCGAACGGCCCAGCAGGCCCGCGGCGTCATCAGCGCCCTGTTGACTTTCAGCCGAAAGAGCGTTGCCCTCAAGAAGCGAATCGACATCGTCGAATCCGTGCGAGACTCAATTCGATTGCTGCGGCGTCTGCTGCCGGGCTCAATCGAGATCAGCGAACGAATGCCGCCGTCAACTCTGTGGGTCAACGGAGATGATGCGCAGCTCAAGCAGGTCTGGATGAATCTGGCCGTTAACGCGCGTGATGCGATGCCAAGCGGCGGCTCGTTGACGATCGAGGTCTCTCGCCTGCACGAATCGGAGCTGTCGAACGACGATCCGTGCCAGGACAACTCTACACCGGATTCAGTTGCCCGAATCCGCATCGAGGATACGGGCCATGGCATGAGCCCTGAGGTACGTGAACGCGCCCGCGAACCCTTCTTTACGACGAAGCCACGCAGCGAAGGCACCGGGCTCGGCCTGGCAGTTGTGCATGCGATCATCGAGGACCACGGCGGCAAAATGCTCATTGAATCGACGGAGGGCCTCGGGACGACGATTGATGTTTTTCTGCCGACCCGCGCTGCACCCAGTCCCTCTGAAGTTGATATACTCGACAAAACGACACAACCGCGGAACGGCGACGCCGTGTTCCTGCTCGAGGACGATCCGCATATTCGTTCTATCCTGACGTCTTCGCTGCGATCGATCGGCTTCGAGGTGTTCTCCGCGGCGAATCCTGACGAGGGGGTTGACGTGGTTTCGCGCCACCTCCCGGACATTCGCCTCCTCATCCTGAACGCCGACCATCCGCACCTGGATCGGGCCGTGTACCTGGAGCGGATGAGAAGCCTCGCGTTTGACCTGCCGATGCTCGTCATTACGGCCGACAGGAAGTGGCAACCCGCAGACACAGCGAACGATCGTGAGCGCGTACTGCGGATGCCGTATCAGATTGAATCCCTTCTGGATATGATCAATGAGATCCTGCAACCCAGCGGGGCAGCGCGGGCGAATCGAAATGCATGAAACCACCCGCATCCTGTGGGTTAACAAACTCGCGGGATGGCGTAACGACACAATCAACTGGTGAGCATCATGAGCCATGTACTGGAATCTGTCACGCGGGCAGGGGAGAGCAGAATGCTTGAGGCCATCCGAGTATTGCTGGTCGACGATCACGCACTCTTCAGGCAGCCGCTTGGTCAACGACTGAACTCGGAGCCCGGCATTGCCGTTTGCGGCGAGGCCGGCACCGCGGATGAGGCCATCGGCCTGGTACAGTCTTTGCGGCCGGATATCGTGCTGCTGGACATCGACATGCCGGGCAAGGACTGCTTCGACGCCGCGGGAACGATCTGTGCGAGCGCCCCGCAAACGCGGATCATCTTCCTCAGCGGCTACGTGGAGGATCACTACATACGCGAGGCGCTGCGGGTCAAAGCGCGTGCATATATCACCAAGGACGAGGAACCGGAAACCGTCGTCCACGCGATCAGGCAGGTAGCGACAGGCGGAACCTATTTCTCACCCCCCGTTCGGCGTCGCATCATCATCGGACCAGACGGCGCCGATCTCCCCAGAAGAGGTCCTCATTCGCTGATTGACACCCTCTCTCCCCGAGAATTGCAGATTCTGCGTTACATCGTGGCGGGAATGAACGACGCCATGATGGCCAAGGTCATGAACCGCAGCCCGAAGACGGTGAACAACCACGTCGATCGACTGATGAAGAAGCTCGATATTCACACGCGGGCGGAACTGGCGATGTATGCTCTGCGCAATGGAATCGTATGACTTCGCAAGAAGGCCCTATGGACTCCTCGATGCACCCGCAACCCTGATGATCTCGCCGCATCTGCAAGCGAGCCGCCGTGCTGCTCATGGAAAGACCCCGCCGTGCGAGGCACAACGGGGTCATCCATCGAATCACTGAGTTGTTGTCGACTGTCGATCAGCGCCGGTGGCGGAAACGCCGGCGGACCAGCACGCGAACGCCGAAGATGCCGACGATCGACGACAGCATACCACCGAAGAAGCACGGGCCGGCACAGAGCGGAATGCCGCACGTCGTCTGGAACAGGAACGGCAGGCAGAACGGTGTGCCGGGCGTCGGCTGGTCGGCGGGCGGCTCCGGCTGACCTTCGGGCTCTTCCGGTGCGAGCACTACCACGTCAAACGTGCACGTCAACTCGCCGCCGAGCTCATCCGTTGCCGTGACCGTCACTGTCGTTGTCCCGACAGGGAACAACGTGCCGGACGGCGGATCCACCGTCACAACCGGATTGCAGCCGCCGGTCGCCTCCGGCAGGGTGTACTCAACAACGATCCCGGCCTCGTCCGTCGCCTGAAGCGTAATCGTGTCCGGGCAGGCACCCAATGCCAGCGCTGCGTCACATTCATCCGGGACGCCGTTCTCGTTGCAGTCGGTGCTGGTGCCCTCGGCGATATCGCACTCATCAGGAATACCGTTCTCGTTGCAATCCTGGCTGGTGCCGTCGGCAATATCGCATTCGTCCGGGACACCGTTCTCGTTGCAGTCGCCGCACGCCGGATCGCCGTCACACAACGCGATCTCACAGGCATCGGCAATGCCGTTGCTGTTGCAATCCGCCTCACAGGAAGCGTCGTCGCCGCCGTATGTCCCGCCGTACATCGTGCAACCGTATTCGGTCACCCCCGGCTCACAGAAGATGAAGTCTGTACCGGTTTCGAAATCGCCCTGGCTGCTTTCCATATAGCAACACACACCGGTGTCTTCTGCGAGGATCACGTCAAACGCCATCGTCTCGTCGCCGAGTGAACCGCTGAACGTGTATGTGGCGCTGCCGGTCAGAACGAAGCCCTGGTCGAACGGCTGGTCGGGGAAGTGCAGCCAGGTGATGTTATCGCCGTCCTGCTCTGCGACCACGTCCGGCAGCGTGTACGCCTGACCCCCGACCGTGACTTCCATGCCCGTAAGTGAAAGGACGTTGCCGCTCGCGCCGCGGCCTTTGGCCTGGATGAACATGTGGGCGAAGCCCTCACCCGCGGAGGGCGTCGTGGACAGATCCGCGGTGACTGTGTGGAGCACCTTCGCGCCATTCGGCGTGTCGATTTCCCATGTCGCCGTGGTTCCGGCGTATGTCAGCGTGAATGTGCTTGTCGCACCGCTGCCGCCCCAGTCGCTGATATTGGCGTTGTCGTAGATATCCGCGGCGCTGAAGACGGGGTCGCGGCCGATCGCCATCTCCCACCCCGAGCTGGTGTCAAAATCGCGGCCTCGTGCGAACCAGATTTCGAGGAGATCGCCTTCGCAGTTGCCGTTGGGGCACGCGAATCCCGTCCCGGTGCTGACGTCGGGAGCGGGAACCTGCGCCAGCGCGATGCCGGGTAATACAAGAACGCCACACAGACAGAGAATCCAGTTTTTCACTTTCCCAGTTGCCATTTTTCTCTACTCCGATTCTGTAATTGCGGCCCGATTATTTGCCGTGTTGACCGGCGCGAGGATGTTCCGCTTGATCCTTTGGCGATCCGCCAAGAGCCCGATCTGATAACCTAATGCTATCACCCTGACCGGCGTGTTTCAACCAAGAGCGGCGCGGAACCCTGACATCCCGGCTCTCTGGGCACCGGAAACTCAATTACATTTGCTGTCTGATTGTTAACGGGCGTACAAAGCTGTTGCACCGAAGGGGCTTGAATCGGCGAAGCACCGATCAGCGTTCGGCCGATCATGCGGTAGTCTGGACCGCTGCCGATCATCCGATAAGCCGCAAGTCCATCAGAATCCGGCAGCGCGTTTCCGCCACCCTGAAAACTCGTAGATTTCAACATAGCAGATGGGCTGACCGAAGCGGCGTCCTTGCATGGTCGGCGACTGATGGACGAGCCGGTAGTCGTACATCGGTTCAAGAGAAATGCACGGGTAATAGGGGCTGGTTCCTACGATGCGGCATTGCCGCGAGTCGTTCTGCTCCATGAACTCGCTTGCTTCCGCATAGGACGGGAACGCCCGCAGCACGTCAACTTCCTTCACCATCTCGCCCTCCGCGTTCCGCACATCGCGGAACGTACCCACATGAACTTCTTTGGGCTCGTAAGCTGCGCCGCGGCAGACATAAAGCCGCGAAATCAAGGTGCGATAGTAGGCGGGGTAGTAAAGGATGAGCGGCCGCAACTCACCTGATGCATCGCGGCGATAGCAGTGCTCGTAGAAATCCGTCGGCTCCTGCCCCGCCCAGCGGGCGAGGTTCTCGAACTTGCCCATCACAGTGGTGCTGCGCGTCGGCTGCCACTTGGGCAGTTCCACATCGAGGATCACGTACCGCGCCCCGCATTGCCTGGCGATGGCGGACGCTGTCGCCTCATCCTGTGCGGTCAGAAATCGCGCCACGGTGACGGCGCCGTGCTGCGTGGGATTCGAGACGGGCACGCGATGCGCCATCCGCATGATCCAGTAGCCGCTGTCCCACCAGCTCAGCACGCCATAGGCTGAATCGGCTTCGAGCAACGGCCGACAGTCATCCGGCGATCCGTAATAGGCGTAATAGACGTCGGGATCGCCGAACGGCTCCGGCGTGTTCTCGCGGAGCCATTCCATTGCCTCGCGCCAGTCGGCGTGGACAACCATGGATTGCCTGGCAGCGCCGATCGCCAGCCATGCCGAAGGTATCAGCAGCAAAGCAACGATTGCGAGAGAAAGCGTCATCCCTGCAAAGCGACCAAGCGTCGGTTGCCGTGGCGCTACGCCCTGCTTTGCAGAGGATAGCTTCCTGCCCTTGCGGCCGCGCTGAACCCGGCCGACGCGGTCCGTTTGATTCCGCCCGGCAGCTTCGTGCTTGGCGGCCCATGCCCATCGCGACAGGGCTGTGATGATAATGCCCGTCGCCCCTCCCGCGAGGATCGCAACACTGACGCCCAGATAGTAGGAAAAACGAATCTGTCCCAAGGTCGCAGCCGTCATGGCCGCGGCCCAGATCAGTACAAAGAGAGACGCCGAATCTGCGCGGCGCAGCACGCGATAGAGCAATATCCCGAATCCGATCACTGCAACGAAAGCCGCCGGACCGAACTCCGCCCAGATGCGCGAAGCACCGCCGCTCGCGAGCAGCGGCATCATCTCGTAGATCGTGACGCCCTCCCCGGAGAAGCGACCGAACTGCCCGAGGATCGAGTGCCAGACTGTCGGTGCCAGCAACCGCATCGCGACCAACCCGCCACCGATCAGGGCCGCCACGATGAGCACGAAAGTCCCCTTCCGCCATCCGCTCCGCCGGGCCAGCCAGCACAGCAAACCCAGAACGCATACGCCCGACAGGGCCAGCACGAGTCCGTACACCTGCAATGGAAAGCCGAACATCTTGCCCGCATATGGCAGCACGGCCGGCAAAGGAATCGCAAAGAGAGGAACGCTGAACCACACCAGCCGGGATGTATTGCGGCTCGCAAGGAAATCCAGAACGAACTGGACGGCGACCCAAACGGCGAGAATACCGACCACGATTGCGCCGCCGACCCAGGCGAGGAGGTACATCGTCAGGAGAACACCGGCGATCGCTCCGAAGAGAAGCCGGCGCCGGCGCTCGCCTCGGTCACCTTGCGATCCGTGCAGCGCTACGGTGCCCCCTGCTCGCGCCTCGGCAGCAGTCGCGGATCTCAGCAGAGAAGCACAGACGCTCCACATCACGAGGCTGCTGAGCAGACTCTCCATGGCGTGATGATCCGTGTAGCCGAGCAGGGATCGAATGAGCAACTGCCCCGGCGCGACNNTGAGAAGGCCGCCCAGCCGATTGAACAGCAGTCTTGCGACGTGATACGCCGCGATCGGCACGAGTGCCCCGAGCACGGCGGGAAAGAATGCCGCCACGGAATCGATCAACCACGCCGACGGATTGCCGAAGCCGACGGCGAGGATGATCAGCGACAGCACCCAGTCGAAGAATGGTGCCACAGGCACGCTCGCTCCGCCCGGATAGGCGCCGTACACATCAAAGTAATTCTGCTTGGGAAACGTCCTGACCAAGGCATCGACATGGCGCATGTGGCACCAAGGATCAGCCTCCTGGAAGAACGTCTGCCCATCGACGAATACATGGCGAAACTGGAAACCTGTGCGCAAGCCGAACGCGACCAGCACACTCATCGCCAGCGCGACCGCCGCGAGGCCGCCTCCGCCGATCACCGGGCGAGGGGCCGCTTTGTCTTTTCGCTCAACATGCATACGCCGATCCGTTCCTCCAGAGTGCCTCGCGATTCTAGCGGCAGCATGTCAAGCTGGGCAGTCGAAACGCGCATTCGCCCTGGAGCCGAATCGCCGCTAGGATGCGAACGTCCGGATGCCGCGATGGGTGAAGCCCGGGGCCGGATGGCATTATCTTCGCTGGAGAACGATGTAACGTTGCTGCGTCAGAGCAGACAGGGCCGGGGCCGCGATGACAACATTCCTGAACTGGGCCGCACGGCATCCGATTGCAACGCTCGGTGCGATCATCCTGTACTCGATCGCCATGATCGCCGCCCACGATCATGTGCAGAGCCTCGCGTACTGGTGCTACCAAAAGTTCGGCCGATCCACGCTGAACCTTGCCGTCACCGTCGGTTCATGCTGTGCGCTGGCTGCCATCGCATGGAGACTGTTCAGCTCGTTTCGAACCACGGGCAACAGAGCCGCCAAGGCGCTTTACTGCATCGGCACACTCGTTCTTCTGGCTGTTTCTTACAACGCGCTGTTCTATACGAATGTCGAGGCCATTCACTTCGCGCAATACGCGCTGCCGGCGATTCCCATCTTCGCGTTGACGCGGCGGTTCCGCGAGACGATCTTCTACACCGCACTCATCGGCGTAATAGACGAGTGCTACCAGTACTTCTTCATCTACCAGGCTCGCTTTCGTTCGCACCTTGACTTTAATGACATGGTCCTGAACCTGCTCGGCGCGGCGGTCGCCTGCGTGCTCATCATGTTGCTGGTCGATCCGCAGCGGTTTCCCCCTGCCGAGCGTCGGTCTCCTCGCGGGACAGGATTCAAGCAACTCGCCCGATCGCCTTTGCTGATTATCACATTGCTGCTCGTGCTGGTCTGTTGCACTCTCTTCGCGACGGGTCTAATGCGGGTAGACGCCGTTGCCGGCGAACCGCGACCGCCGCTGCTGCTCAGTATCGACGGCCCCCATCAGGCCTTCTGGAAGCACACCCCTTGGGACAAGCGTTATCACGATCTGCGACCGGCCGAAGGGCTCCTGCTGCTGATCGCCCTTTTCTGCCTGTATCTGCCGCTGGACCGGCTCTGGCGAGGGCCCCGGCCGCGGTAACCCGGCAAGGGAACTGCTCGACCAATCAGTCACATCCGATCGCCCCGTCTCAGAATCGAAGCAACCATACGACAGTAGTACGTTTTTATAGGGCGAGCGCAAACCACACAGATCGCCATTAGTCCTGTGTGGGGAGGCGACTGAGTCGCACCGGAGCACTCCGGCGGCTTGGTCCGGAGAGATCTGATCACGCATGTGCGTGATCGTTCCTTCCTCACCTACCTCGAAGCGAGCGCCGGTTGGGCGCGCTTCCGGGCCCGCTCAAACCCGGAACCGCGGCTAGCCGCACGCCCGGCCGGCGCCTCGCCAATCCACAGAACAGAAAGGAGCCTCGAATGCACAAGAACTGTCGAGGAGCTGCGCGCGCACTGTCTGCCGTCCTGCTGACGCTGGCGGCAGCCGCTCCCGTAACGGCGGAGACTCCAGCCAAGACGATTTCGTTTGAAATACATGCGGCCCCCGGGGATCCGGAGACCGAGGTCGTGTTCATGATCACCCTGAATCTGGATCCGGCTGAGGTCGACGGCGACTCGGTGGGATGGGAGGTCACCTCGGCAACGTTTGTGCAGGGCTTCCGGACCGACGGCAGCGATCCCATGTGGACAATCGAGTATCCCGATGTGGACACTGCCGACGGCTTATGGTGGATCGCTCACGCGGACGCGGATTCTCCGGAAATCGAGGAGTTCGTCGAGCCTCCGCCAATGGACGGCGTAGCCGCAACAACGTCACAGAACGACGTGAATCTCGAATACGAAATGGAGAGTTCGACCTACTCACCGCCGCCTGGCGGCGCCCCATTTGCCGCGACGGCTGCTCTGACGCATTTCTTCAGACGGGTCGGCGAAAGTGAGCCGGAGGAAGAAGGAGAGGACGACCCCGTTGATGTCACGGAGCCGGAGGCGCAGTAGCGTCGGGTGTTGTCGCCAGTTTGGCTTGTCTCTTCTTTATGATCTTTATATTCTGGGCGGCACCGGCTGCAAGCCGGTCAAGATCTCGCTGGCGTGTCACGCTCCTGCCGGAGTCCACCAGTTCCCGGATGCGTTCTTTCACTTCGTCGAACAGCCTCAGGGCTTCTTCGTAACCTTGGGGCGTTTTTGTTTGCATGTGCCACACCGCCAGATTGAATGTGGCATATATGAGGGAAACCTGTGTGTTCAGGTTGTCTGGGCGATGTTCCAGCGTCTCTTTCACGAATCCGAGCCGATATTCAAGTGCGGCTTTAGCCTCCTCCATCCGCCCCAGCTCTCTCAAACAGACAGCCCTGCTTTCTTCGATGGAGGCAAGAAAAGCTTTAAGCCCCTGATCGTCCTCCGTCTCCCCTATCAACTCCCGGCTGATGCGTCGCGCGTTATCCAGTTGATGAAGCGCCAGTTCATATTGCTTGTGCCGCGAGGCGACCCTGGCTCGAATCGCATCAGCATTGGCGAACGCCTTCCGGACTTCGCCGGCATCCGGTTCCCGCTCGCGCAACATGTCGGCGACATCCTCGAGCGCAGCCGCGTGTACCTTGGCGAGATCATCCTGCCCTTCTTCCGCGTAGAGAACACCGAGCTGATTGTGCGCTGAGTACAGTCGGCGCAGCATCTGCCCGTCCAGCTTCGGGGAGTTTTCGGCAATCTCGATCGCCTGTTTGAACATCGCGATCGCTTGATCCACGCGGTCCTCATCCCGCTCGATGCCGCCGAGGTGAACGTACGACCCCATCGTCAAGCCGGCCTGCCACATTCGCGCGTTCTGCACGTTCTGACGCCACATGATCAGAACGCTGATCAGGCCTACCAGCAGCAGGAAAACGAAGGCGCCGACCACGGCGATGTGCTTGCGATACTTGCGCATCGTGGCCCTGAGCATGTACCGCTTGTTGTCGGCCCGCGCCTCCACCGCCTCCCCATGCAGGTAACGCGAGAGGTCGGCGGCGAAGCCGTCGGCGGATTGGTACCGCCCCTCCTTACCGCAGGCCAGTGATTTAAGAACGATCTGACTCAGGTCCTCACTGACCGGGCCCGTCGTGACGCGATCATCAAGGGCTTGGCGTTCCACGACCTTGCGCAGCGGTCGCGTCTTTCCCGCGGTAATCTGCTGCCGCATGTTCTCACGATCGGGATCAAGCGGAACCGGAAGCTGTCCGGAGATGATCTGATACAACACAACCCCCAACGCGTACACGTCGGAGCGAACATCGGCGCCGTCCTCGCGACATGACACGCGCTCGGGACTCATGTATTGCAGTGTGCCGACCGCCTGGCGAGAGACGGAAATCTGTTCGCCTTCGCCCTCCCAGACCAGTTCGCGCGCTTTGGCAAAGCCGAAGTCGAGGATGTGCGGCTCGCCGTCCATGTCAACGAGAATGTTCGATGGCTTCAGGTCGCGATGAATGACGCCCCGCTGGTGCGCGTAGGAAACTGCGCGGCAGACCTTGAGGAACAGTTCGACGCACTCTCGCACCGAAAGGCGATTGAGCAGCACGTAGCCGTCGATGGAAATGCCCTCAACATACTCCATCGCAAGGTAGTGACGCCCGCGTACGATGCCGCTGTCGTAGACGGACACGATGTTCGGATGCTGAAGATGAGAACTGAGCAGAACCTCGCGGCGGAACCGCAGCTTCTGCTGCTCTGTCGCCAGAGGGCCGTCGAGCAGCACCTTGATCGCGACCAGCCGATTCGTGCCTTTCTGCTCGGCGAGATACACCGCCCCCTGCCCGCCGCGATCAATGCACTCGATCACGTGATAGCCGCTCAGATGCTCGTTCAGCAGCGCGAGATCCTCATGATCTTCTGCATGATCGTTCGCATCGGCCGCCGGTTCGGGCGCGGCCGCATCAGCGCGTGACGAAGAGCGGCGGGATACGTCAAGCAGGGCCCGTAACGCGCCCGCTCTGTCGGGATTGACGGCTTCCGCCTCATCGAGCCGCTCCTCGATCTCGTCGAAGTTCGGGCTTTCCCCCTGTCGTACAGTCCCCAGCGTGGCCCGGATCAACTCGTCCAACCCGTCCGTCGAACCCCGTTGCGTTGGTTGAAGCACCTTCGCCTTCGCCATCGACCGATTCACCCGTTACTAAAGTCCCGTTTGAGACGAGGATCCCTTGGTGAAGTCATGCACATCGCTGAAAAACTGAGCCGCCTCCCCCATGAGCGAACGCATCCTGCACATGCCGCGATAGAGCAGGCTGTTCACGGCGGATTGCGACTTGTTGAGCCGCCGTGCGATCTCCTCCTGACTGTAACCCTGGAGATATCGCATCTCGATCACCTTGCGATACTGATCGGGCAGATGGTCAACCGCGACCCGAACGGCGGCGGCCGCTTCGATTGCCGCGGCCTCTTTGCTGGGTGTCGGCAACTGACCGGAGGCTTCGGCAATCAGGTCATGCACCTTCGAGCGGCTTTGCCTCGCCTGAACCTGATGACGATCGCCGCCGCGTTTTCTTGTGCCCGCGGCCTTGATCGCGTTCCAGAGCACGCGATTGCCGATACCAAAGAGCCACTTCTGGAGCGATTCGTTCCCGATCGGCACGAAATGATCATAACGCTGAAACGCGACCAGCCAGGTCTCCTGGAGAACGTCGTCGGCGCTGAGTGTCCTTCTCAATCGCAACGGGATTTTCGATTCGATGTACTGCCGCAGTGGCTGGGCGTGACGAGCAAACTCGCCGATCAAGCTGAGAATTCTGCTGTCGCCGGGAAGTTCCATCGACAAATTCAACCAGTTTCAGAGCGAGCTCGCGCTGTCGGTGTTTGCGGCGTGACGACGCATGAGCATGTTGAAACTCTGCCCTGGTGCCCCCCTCACGCCGGGAAGCAGGGTTTTCGTGTGTCAGCCGCTGGCATCGTCCCCATTGTAACGGCATCGACTGCGCATAAAACAATCCGCTTCAGAATCTCACCAGCGTCGCGTCCATGGGGCCAAGAGCGCGATCATGCCTTCCCGCAACACGGTTTGACGGAGCGAAGCAGGCCGGCCACGCTGTGACGAGACAAGCCGGACATCCTGACTGCGTGAGTCCATCATATCGCAGTATCCGATATCTTCCATCTCTATTTGGCGGCGTCGATGCCGTCACTGTGGCGACGAGCCGGCTCGTGAATAGGAGGCGGCTATCACGCGCGATGCCCCGCTTCATTGCTGCCTGCGGCGTGACGGAGATTGGACCCTCTCATGCAACTCGGCGAAGCGACCCCCTTCGGCCATCACCGGGCGATGCAGGCAACGGCATACCGCAGGTGGCTGTCTGTCAAGCGGTCGACGCAGCTGAGGATGCCTGACCGAGGCGACCGCTCGTTTGGCCGACGGCCTCGACCGGGGGCGGCGGAACCATCACGACAGGACACGGGGCATGTTCCAGGACTTGCTTGCTGATGGAGCCGCGTATCAGCCGTCGAAGGAGACCGTCCGCGTGCGTGCCGATGACGATCCGATCGATCTGCTTTCTTATCGCGTAGTCCGCGATCGCGCGTGCGGGCTTGCCATGAGCGAGAACGTAAACCAGCGGTACAGCGGGATCGGCAAGGTGCGTCTGAGCGAACGCGTTCAGTTGATCACGCAGGTACGCCTCGTCCGGCTGCTGCTTTGTTCGCAGGATGCCGATCTCCGGCACTTCCAGCGTTACCTCGACAGGCTGGCAGACATGGATGATATGCACCGTTGCGCCGGACGCTTGCGCCAGCGCGCGTGCGAGCCTCGCCGCACGTTCTGACAGATCGGAAAAATCTGTCGGAAGCAGGATGTGATTGAGTACCATTTCCCGGCCCTTTCTGCATGTAGATTCGCGAAGCTCGCAACTCAGGCGGTTTCTCGCAGTGCCGCCAGCGGCGACGTTTCCGCGATGATCTCCGCGATGGTGGTCTCGGCGTATGCCTGCTCGACCATGGCCGCCACCTGATCAAGCCGCCGATGGAGCGGACACAATTTGTGGCGATGTGATTTCAATCCGAGCGGGCAGCGGCGAATCCGTTCCAGTTTCTCGACTGCGTTGACCACGTCGAGCACGCTGATTCTGCTCGGCGGCCGCGTCAGCCGGAATCCGCCCGAGCGGCCGGGGATTGATGTCACGAGTCC
>NPIF01001186.1_pt1 | contig 13983 bp, 13 predicted proteins | sample 8637461 | NCBI WGS metagenome assembly NPIF01 (sample SAMN07420641, study PRJNA396082) | bioreactor metagenome | isolation source: sample BR12 brine-fed electro-methanogenic bioreactor BR | place: Japan: Kochi | collected 2016-12-09
ATGAAGCCCTCGCCGCCGAACAGGCCGGTGAGGATCTTGCGCTGGAAGTGGATCCCGATCGAGACGCCCTTCGCGGCGCAGAGGAAGGCGTCCTTCTGGCAGATGACCGTGCCGCCGAGCTGCGCGAGCGACATCGGCACGATCGTGCCCGGGTAGGGCGCTGCGAACGCGGCGTGGGCCTTGCCGGTCGGACCGCCGTGGGTGAACACCGTCATGAACAGGCTCTCGCCGGTCAGGAGGCGCTTGCCGGCGCCGACGAGCTTGCTCATGAAGCCGCCTTCTTGCGCGCCGCCGTCGCCGAAGACCGTGTTCATCTCGATCGTGGCGTCCTTGTACATCATCGCGCCGGCTTCAGCGACGGCGCTCTCGCCCGGGTCGAGCTCGATCTCGACGAACTGCATGTCCTCGCCGAACACGTTGTAGTCGATCTCGTCGGAGACGCCCTGCGGGGCGAAGCCGGCGGCCGGCGGAGGCGTCGGTGCGGCGGGGGCAGCGCCCGCGCCCGCGAGCTCCGGCACTTCGCTCGCCGGCAGCCAGTTCGCGAAGCCCTCACGCCAGACATGGGCGTCGGGGCGGGCTTTGATCTCGCCCGCGGCCTGGGTCGCATCCATCGGTCCGACCTGCTTGCCGTCGTAGCTCACGTACCACTGGGACATCGTTGGCTCCTCGTCACGGCGGGGCTTGGCCCTCGCGCCGTCATCGTTGATCAGAAAGACACGCCGAGCTGGCGGTGGAGGCGCAGGACGACGTCCGCGCCGAGACCGAGCGCACCGGCGAGAGTCTCGAGATAACGCCTCTCTTCGTTCGTGTCGACGTCGATGGCGAGCAGCGACGCCGCGTAGACCTGCTCTGCCTGGCCCGGGTTCGTCACCGCGCGGGCGAGCTCCGCGGCGTTGGCCGGGTGCTCGAGCTCGCGTTCGACGAAGGCACGCTCCTCGTCGTCCGCTCCCGCGGCGACGAGTTGGCCGAGGATCCGGCGGCGCTCTTCCGCGTCGATGTTCCCGTCCGCGGCGGACGCGGCGACCATCGCGCGGACGAGCAGGATGGCCTCGCGCTCACGCTCCTTCGTGCCCGGCGGGGGCGGGGGCGGGAGAGCTGGCCCTGCGCCCGGAGCCGGTGGTGGCGTGACCGGGGACGCGCTCGGGGGCATCGGTGGGGGAGGGATATGAGGTGGGGGAGGGGTCTGAGCCGGCGCGCTGCTCGAGCGTGACGGGGTGCCCATGCGCGAGGCGCTCGGGCCGCCGCTGCCCGAGACGCGGGGCTGGTTTCCGCCCGGGACTTGGCCGCCGCCGGTGAAGTGCTCGACCGCGCCGAACGCGACGCCGAGCAGGCCCATGCCGACCGCCGCGCCGCCCACGCCGCCGAGGCCCTGCTTCAGACCGCGCTTGACGCCCTTCTTGGCCATCTTCTTCAACAGCTTCTCGGGATTGAGCATGTGGGCTCCAGAGTGCGAAGCGTGAGTTCTCGCGCCGTCCGGCGCGCATTGTATAACGCTCACCTCCGCGTCCGGTTGCGGGCGGAGGATCCCGCTCAGCCGGGGGGCGCGACCAGTCGCGGCCCGTAGACGACGAGCAGCGCCGCCGCGACACCGAGGACGAGGAGCGCGAAGGCGAGGCGCAGCCTCGGGACGGACCAGCGTGCTGCCAGACGCCCGCCGAGCGGCCCCCCGACAAGCGAAGCTGCGACGAAGGGGAGGGCCGGCAGGATCGTGCGGGGCTCGAAACTGCCGAGTGTGCCGGCGAGGCCGGCGCCCGCGTTGAGACTGACGATCGCGAGGCCCGTGCCGATCGCCTTGTGCATCGGCATGCGCAGCGGACCGGCGAGAGCGGGCACGACGAGGAAGCCGCCCCCGATCCCGAGCACCCCGCTCAGGCTGCCGACGAGTCCTCCCGTCAGCACGACCCGGCGGCGGCTCGCGCGGCCTTCACTCGGCGGCGCCTGGCGGCGCAGCATGCGGGTGGCGACGACGACCATGAGCGTGGCGAAAGCGCACATCAACACGGCGTCGGGCAGCAAGCGGCCGAGGCGGCCTGCGAGCAGAGCGGCGAGGGCGCCGGTCAGGGCGAACGCCGCCGCGGGCGCGAGCTCCACGTGCCCGCGTCGCGCGTGGACGAGCGTGCTGGCAGCGGCGGTCAGACCCACGGAGAGCAGGCTCGCGGCGACGGCTTCCTGAGGGGCGAGGCCCGCGAGTGCAATCAGCGCGGGCAGAGTCAAGACGGAGCCCCCGGCCCCCGTCAGTCCGAAGAGCACGCCGGCGAGGAGACCGACGGCGGCGTTGACGAGGATGTGGGTCGGGGACATCGAGGCTCCAGTGGCGCAGCGGGCGAAAGAGCATAGTCTTTTCGAAGTGGAGTCGCTGGTCCGCGTCGCGATGTCCCGGGTTGGGAAATCGGGCTGACTAAGGAATGTCTTTTAGTTTGCCTCGCTGTGATCTGCGGTCCAGAATGACTTCAAGGATGGGTCGCGCCGTCCGGCGCGGTCGAGGATCGTCGGCGCATTCAGCACTAGGGCATGACGCGACGACGGACTCCGCAGCAAGCTCCTCGTGGCCCGAGGAGTGATGAAAGGTTCGCAGCATGGCCAAGGGTACGGTGAAGTGGTTCAACGAGGAAAAGGGCTTCGGTTTCATCACGCAGGATGACGGCAAGGACGTCTTCGTCCACTACAGCGCCATCGACGGCAGCGGCTTCCGCACACTCGCGGACGGCCAGCGCGTCGAGTTCGAGACGGTCACGACCGACAAGGGCCTCCAGGCTCAGAACGTCAACCGCGTCGAGGACTGATCCCGCCGATCGAAGTTGGGAATCACTGCCCGAGATTCACAGAGCTTCGACCTGGTCGCGCGCTCCCTGACAAAGGGAGCGCGCTTTTTCTTTGCCTCATCGCGCTCAGCTCGTTTCGAGCCAGGTTTCGAAGGTCTGCTCGAGAAACGCGGCGCTCGCTTCCGGACTGGCGGGGCGCAGCCACGCGGCGGGTGCGCCGCCGAGCGCTCCCGCGACCTCCTCGGCGAGCTGGGCGGGGCCGCCGTCGAGCGTGGCGACGAGGCTCCCTCCCGGGCGTCGGTTCTGGATCTCGCGCAAGAGGAGAAGGAGCGCGTGGCGGGGAGGTACGGGCACGAGCGAAGGTGTGTCGGCTGGGAAGAGTCCTTCGGAGACGAGCCCGTACTCGAGGAGCGAGGGCTCGAGCTCTCCGAAGAGCGCGTCGAGCTCGGCGGCGGATGCGCGGCGCGGGTCGATCTCGAGCAGGGTCTCGGCGCCCTGCTCTCCGAGCACCCGCACGCCTGTCAAACCGTCGAAGTGCGAAGCCAACGCCTGCGAATCGCGGGCGGCGATCACTCCGAAGCGGTATGGGGCGAGCGGGTCGGGCGCGCCGTCTCCTCCGAGGAAGACGATGCCTCCGACGCGCGCGGGCAGCGTCGCGATGCTCCCCTCGGCCAGGGAGTCCGGATCGAGGGCTCTCCAGCTCGCCCCTTCCGGCGCGCCGTCGACCCGGCTCGCGAGACGCGTCGCCGCCCCGCGCCGGATCCCGGGAGCTTTGAGGAACGGGAGCACCCGCCCGTCTTCACGTCTCAGCGGGGTGAAGTCGTCCGAGAGCAGGCGAAAGCCCCGCTCCAGGAGGGCCAAAGTCAGCGTCGTCTTGCCGGAGCCGGAGGAGCCGGCGAGCAGCAGCGTCGTCCCGTCGCGCTCGAGCGCTGCGGCGTGGAGCACGATCGCCCCGTCGATGCCGTCGAGCAGCTCGCGGAACAGGACGCCGAAGGCCTGCTCTCGGCCGCTCTCCTCGCAAAGCTCGATGACGCCACGCTCGGTGGCCACCCGGGCTGGCGGGGGATCGAGCCGGACTTCGACGAGCCGCCCACCCGAACCGGGGGCCACGAAGCGGCCCAGGCGCGCCCGCACCTCGGCGACGAGCCCCGGGTCGTCGGAGACGAGCTCGACTTCCGCCCCGAGGGCGCAAAGGCGCAGCGTTTCGATGGTGCCGGACGTGCTCGAACGCGGATTCAAACCCTGCGCCTCCCTCGGGAATGGGGCCCCCGGAGACATTCTTGGTCTTTGTGGGAACTCTCGTTATACAATCCCCACGAGATGAGATCGATCCCGACGCCGTCGGCTCGGCCGGCTGGCTTGGACTTGGTCCCTGGCGACCACGCGCCCGGAAGTGACACTTGAGCGCCGGGCGAGCCGGACCCACGTCCCCCGACAGCACGACTTTGCGCTTCGACGCCCACCCCAGGACGTACCGGGACAACGTGTACGTCTACGCCGTTCTCTCGCGGCGTGCCAAGGGCATCTCCGTCGGGATCAATCTCAATCCGGACAAGATCTGCAACTTCGACTGCATCTACTGCCAGGTGGACCGCACGGTCCCGGCCTCGGTCAAACGGGTCGACGACGAGCGCCTCACCGCCGAGCTCGGGGAGGTTCTCCGGCAGGCGGCCGAAGGCCCCCTCGCTCGTCTTGCCTCGCTCGACGGAGTCTTGCCCGAGTATCGCCGCCTGGCCGACGTCGCCTTTTCCGGCGACGGCGAGCCGACGAGCCACCCGCGTTTCGCGGAGCTGGTCGGCCGTGTCGGTGACCTGATCGACGAGCACGTTCCCGGCCTTCCGATGACCCTGCTCACGAACGCCACCCTCTTTCACCGCCCGAAGGTGCAAGAGGGATTGGCGGAGCTCGCCGCTCGCGGCGGAGTCGTCTGGGCCAAGCTGGATGCGGGTACCGAGGAACACTACCGCCTCGCGGATGCGTCGCGGATCCCTTTCACCCGCATTCTCGACAACATTCTGGAGGAGGCCCGGCGCCGTCCTCTCGTGATCCAATCCCTGTTCTTCCGGGTTGCCGGTGACGGCCCCCCCGCGTCCGAGATCGACGCTTACGCACAGCGTCTCGTCGAGATCGTCGATCGGGGAGGTGGCCTGTCCACCGTGCAGCTCACCACCGTCGCGCGCAAGCCGCCCCGTCCTGACGTGACCGCCCTCGAGAGGGCGGAACTCGAGGCGATCGGCGACGTGCTGCGCGAGAGACTCCCCGGAGTTCCGGTGGAGATCTTCCCGGCCAAGCCGCCTTCCGAGGCGGCCTCCGCGCCGGGCGATCGGGACGATCGCGAATGACGATCCGCGCCCTTGCCGCCGCACCGCGCGGCGGACGGGTTGCGGCCCGGCCCCTCCTCCCCGTGAGGAGAAGCCTTCGTGGCCGAGAAGAATCGCAAGACCATGCTGATCAACGTCACCCACTCGGAAGAGAGTCGGGTGGCGATCTTGAAGGACGGCATCTTGGAGTCCTTCGAGATCGAGACGGTTGATCGCCGTTCGACCAAGGGCAACATCTACAAGGGCCGGATCGAGAACGTCCACGTCGGACTCCAGGCGTGTTTCGTCGACATCGGCGACGAGCGCTCCGGGTTCCTGCCGCTCGACGAGGTGAACTACAAGGTCCACCCGTCGCGCAAGGACGGCTCGCGCGGGCGCATCGAGAACCACCTCCAGCGCGGGCAGGAGTTGCTCGTTCAGGTGGTGCGCGACGCGTACGCGAACAAGCCGCCGACGCTCTCGACCTACTTCTCGCTGCCCGGCCGCTTCCTCGTCCTGACGCCACAGGACGACAGCACCGGAGTCTCCCGCAAGCTCGACGACAAGCAGCGCGAGCGGATCAAGGCGACGCTGAAGACGCTGCCCTGTCCCGAGGGGTTCGGGGTGATCGCGCGCACGGCTGGCGCTCAGGCGACGAAGCCGGAGATGGCGCGGGACTTCAAGTACCTGCTCAGGCTCTGGGAGAAGATCGAGGACGCGAGCAAGCTCAAGGCGCCGCGCCTGATCTACCAGGAGCGCAGCCTGGTCATCCGCGCGATTCGTGACTTGTACTCGCCGGATCTCGACGAGATCCTCGTCGACGACCCCGACACCCACGTCGAGATCGTGCAGTTCTTCGAGGCGGTGCTTCCGCACAAGAAGAAGGTCGTCAAGTTCTATCAGGGCGAGCGGCCGATCTTCAACAAGCACAACCTCGAGGAGCAGATCGAGAACATCTTCCGCCGGCGGGTGTTGCTCCCGTCGGGCGGCGCGGTCGTCTTCGACACGACCGAGGCGCTGACCGCCGTCGACGTCAACTCCGGCCGGATGAAGCAGGAAGGCCACATCGAGGAGACGGCGACCAAGGCCAACCTCGAGGCGGCGGAGGAGATCGGACGCCAGCTCCGCCTCCGCGACCTCGGTGGGCTGATCGTCATCGACTTCATCGACATGCGGCATGCGAAGAACATCCGCGCCGTCGAGAAGCGCATGAAGGACGCGCTGAAGCTCGACAAGGCGCGTTATGACGCGACGCGTATCTCCCGCCTTGGCTTGATGGAGATCAGCCGCCAGCGGCTCAATCCCAACAAGACCTCGCTGCGATACACCGACTGCCCGAGCTGTGGGGGCACCGGCTCGATCAAGACGATCGAGGCGGCGGCGCTCCAGGCGCTGCGCCGGCTGCAGACCCGCGTCGTGCGCGGCGATCTCGAGACGGTCGAGATCGAGCTGCCCGAGGACGTCGCGAACTACGTGCTCAATCAGAAGCGCCGCGATCTCACCGAGTGGGAGAACCGCTACGGCACGACGATCACGGTCATCGGTGACGAGGAGCTTGGGCGCGACGAGTGCGAGATGAGCACCGTGGCGCGTCCGCGGAGCGCCGAGTCCCGACCGGTCCTCGACGCGCCGATCCACTCGGAGATCCTCGCGGAGATCGAGGAGGAGCCCGACGAGCCGGAGGAGACCGGCGAGGACGAGGGCGCCGAGGAAGGGACGACGAAGAAGCGCCGCCGCCGGCGTCGCCGGCGCAAGAAGAAGACGGACGACGGGTCGGGCGACGAAGCCGAGGCGACCGAGTCCGACGAAGCCGGTGAGACCGGCGAAGACGAGGCGGGCGAGGCCGACGCCTCCTCCGAAGAGGGGAGTGACGAGGGCGAGGCGCCGACGAAGAAGCGCCGCCGCCGCCGCCGTCGCCGGAAGACCACCCCGAGCACCGGCGAGGACGCGTCCGACGAGGAGAGTCCCGCCGAGGATGCCGAGGACGCTGAGGAGTCGGAGGCGGAGCTCGAAGCCGCGGACGCCGAGCCGACGGAAGCTGCCGAGGACGGCGCCGACGAGACGGGCGATGCGGAGGGCGCGGACGAGGGGAGCGAGGAGGCGCCGACGAAGAAGCGTCGCCGCCGTCGCCGCCGCCGCAAGAAGAAGCCGCGCGAGGAAGGTGGCGAGGAGGGTGCCGAGCCCGAGAGCGGCACGGACGGAGAGCCGGAGCCCGCGCCAGCCAGGCTCGATCCGCCACTCGCGGCGCCCGTGGCTGCGCCCGTGATCCAAAACGGGGACCAGCCGCCGCGTCCGGCGTGGTGGCGTCAGCTCCTCGCAGCAGAGTAGGCACGCCGCAAGGGTGAAAAGACGGAGGCGCTCCCGCGGGAGCGCCTCTTCGTTCGTTGGCCGCGATGTTGGGCTCTACAGCGACGCGCGCACCTGCGCCAGGATCGACAGCGCGAACTCCTGTGGGGTCTCCGCGCCGATGTCCATGCCGGCGGGGACGTGGATGCGCTGACGCGCGCCGTCGTCGATCGCTACTCCTCGCGCCGCCGCGTCCTTGAGCAGGCGCTCGCCCCGCTCGCGCGGTCCGACGAGGCCGATGTACGGCACGGGCGATGGGATCAACGTCTCGAGCAGCTCGAGATCGTGCGCATAGCTGTGGCTGACGACGAGGGCGATCGTGCGTGCGTCGAGGGGGACGCGCTCGGAGACTTGGTCGGGGCGGGCGACGAAAACGTCGTCCGCGAGCGGGAACCGGCCTTTGTTCGCGCGCGCCGGATCCGGGTCGACGATCGCGGCGCGCCAGCCGAGCTCCTTCGACAGGCGGGCGACGGGGCAGGCGTCGAGCCCGCCACCGAAGATCGTCATCGAGAGCGGCGGCCTGACGGTCTCGAGGAAGACCTCGAGGCGCTGCTCCCCGAGGCGGACCTCCTTGTAGACACTGGCACAGGGGTCGCCGAGCGGTGGGAGGAGCTCCGTCAGTGTGCGCGCGAGCTCGGCGCACTCGGGCTGGAGGCGAATCGTCCCCGCATCGTCGCGGGCGACCCGCTGGCCGACGCGGCCACCCCCCGGCTCGTCGGTGCAGACCGTGGCGACGACGAGGCAGCGGCGCTCCTCGACGGCGATACGGATGATGCCGATTGCGCCTTCGTCCAGGCGGCCGGAGAGCGGCTCGAGGAGCACGAACGCCTTGCCGTGGCACCCGGCCTCGGCTTCCGCCGGAGTTCCGCTGTGGTCGAAGAGGACTGTGCTCGGGCGCCCCCCCGCGGTGACGAGGCGGGCGCGTTCGTGGAGTTCCTTCTCCATCCCGCCGCCGCAGAGCAGGCCGGCCTGGTGGCCACCCTCGATCAGCAACATGCGCGCGCCGGGCTTGCGGAAGGTCGGGCCTTCGGTGCGGACCAAGGTGGCCAGCGCGGCCGCCGGCCCGAACTCTCCGACGCTCCCGTAGGCGTCGAGGATGTCCTGCATTTCCTTCATGGACAGAGCTCTCCGAGTGTCTGTGACTGCCTTTTTTATCGTAGATGATTAGTTATTAACTATCCACTCGAAAATGTGCCGTTCTTCGGCTCGCCATGAGCATAGCGGAAAGCTGCTCTCGGTTAGTCCTGGCGGCTCGGTGGGCGGCCTCGCAGGCTGCGAGCGAGCCGGTAGCCAAGGCCGAAGAGCCCTCCGGGGCGGGGCTCCGGCAGGCCTCGGTAGCGCGCGATCAGGCGCGCGGCGGCGTGCCGGTCGAGGCGTTGAAGCGCGCGGACGAGCGGCCCCGGGCGGCACCGCGCGAGCGCGAAATCGACGAGGTGCAGGCCGCCGGCGTCGTCGACGAGCACGTTCGAGCGGTGGAGGTCGGCGATGGCGACCCCACGCTCGTGGATCTCGGCGACGAGTCGTGCGAGGCCGTCGACGACAGTGGGCTCGAGACTCCCGGGTGCCCAGTTCCCGAGCGGCTGCGCGTCGATCTTCTCGAGGACGAGCACGTCCGGGCCCTCGAAGCCGTGACAGGCAGGGATCCCCGGAATGCCTTCGAGCCGCGCGTAGACCCGCGCTTCGTTGCGGAGGGAGGGGCGCCCGAAGAGCACGCGGAGCCAGAGCGGCCTTCTCGCGTAGCTCTTGAGCGCGACCTCGCGTTCCCCGCGCCGCGCGAAGCTCAGCTCGGCCTTGCTCCAGTTGCGTGGGGCGCGCGGCCCGCTCAGGGGGCGGTCTCCTCGACGCGGCGGAACGGATCCTCGGGTGGAGCGCCGGTCAGGAGCCAGACGAAGGTGGCTGCCTTCTCCGCGGCACCGAGCGACCAGAAGTGCCGGCTGAGCCTCCGCGCGAGCTCCTCGTCGTGCCCGAGGCCCGGGGCGTTCATCCATGTGTAGCGCAGGTGGTCGAAGGCGCGCAGGACGTTGCCCGCTTCGAGCTCGATCGCGGCGAGCCGCGCGCGGCCCCAACGGTCGAAGGGATGATTGCGCAGCAGGATCTCGAGCGTGGCGCGCCTGTCCGCGTCGCTCGCTTCGCGCTCGCGAAGGAGCCGATCGAGCAGCGCGTACGCCGGGACGAAGCCGGGCTCGCGCGGGACGAGCTCGACGAGCAGCGACTCGGCCTCGTTGCGGCGTCCGCTCTTGGCGAGCTCGCGCGCGAGCAGGTAACTCCGGCCGGCGTCGTTCGGCGAGCGCTCGGCGGCGAAGCGCGCGAGGGCGATCGCGCGCTGCTCGGGCGCGCGAGCGAGGAGTCTCAATGCGAGCGCGGCCTCGAGCTCCGCGCGCACGCCCGCACGCTCGGCGGGAACCACGCGGGCGAGGGCGGCGCTTGTCGTGTCGACGATGCGTGTGAGTTCCGCGAAGAGGGTCTCTTCACCAAGCCCTTGCACGTCGAGCGCGTCGGTGAGGCGCAGGGCCACGCGGTAGGAGTGCGACTGCAGGAGCGCCCGACCCGGGGCGGCGAGCATGTGGACGGTACGCTCTTCCTCGATCCCGCCGGCCTCGTAGGCGCGCTCGCTGATCTCTGCGGTGAAACCCTCGTGGACGACGATGAAGCCGAGATTGAGCCGCCGCGGCACGATCGAGCCGGGGAAGCGCTTCTCGTCGAAGAGGTTCATCACCCCGGAGACCACGCGGAGCATGCCCGAAGCGTTCGTCGTCCCGACGAGCTCGAGCGCGGGGGAGGGCGCTCCGGCGTCCTCGTTCAGCCACGGGTTGTGCCAGCGGTCGATGTCGGCTGCGGTCCCCGAGCGGATGACCCCGGGCTCGAGCCTCGCGAGCTCGTCGTGGAGCGTGACCAGCTTCCGCGCGTGCTCGGCGGGGAAGGGGTAGGGCAGGTACCGGTAGGTGCCGAAGAGCCGTCTGCCGCTGACGCTCTCGTTGACCGGATAGAACGACGGGTCGTGGAAGCGGTAGATCCGTGCGCCCTCGACGGGCTTCTCGTCGGGGTCGAGCACGAGGAGCTGGGAGACGATCGCGCTCTTACGGAGCCAGCGGCTGCGCACGCGCCTCGCCTCGCCCGAGAGCCGGGCCTCGTAGGCGCGGTGGATCGCGGCGGGGTTGCCGTCCTGGCGGCGCAGGGTGCGCCGGGCGCGCCGGCGCGCGCGCCGCCTCGAGAACGGAGCCCTCTCGTCGCCAGGACGCAACGTGAGATCGGGGCGCACGACGCCGTCGACAATGGCGACGTAGCCGCCGTACTCGCTGTCGAAGACGACCTGGGGTGTGCGGGCCGCACGAGCCTCGGGGAGGCCGAGCAGCAGCACGAGCGCCAACACCCAGGGGGCGGCGGATGACCGGGATTGCGCGGGCATGCGAAGATCCTGCCGCACTAGGCCCTTGCTGCCAACCCGCTTTGTCGCGAGGAGGCCGTCCTTGTGAATGAGACCACGTTCAACTCCCTGCAGATCGATCGCCCCGCGCCCCGTGTCGCGCGGCTCACGCTCCACCGGCCTCCGGTCAACGCCCTCGGCCGCGAACTCGTCGCCGAGCTCGAGCAGGCGGCGCGCGAGCTCGGGGAGGAGCCTGGGCTGTGCGCGGTGTTGCTCGCGGCGCGCGGCAAGGCGTTTTGCGCCGGGGCGGACCTCAAGGAGCGCCGTGGCATGGACGAGGCCGAGGTCGAGAAGACCGTGGCCGCGATCGGCGCGGCGCTCGCGGCCGTGGCCGCGATCCCGGTGCCGACGCTCGCCCTGATCCAGGGCGCCGCGCTCGGCGGCGGGCTCGAGCTCGCGCTCGCCTGCGACTTGCGCTTCGCGGCGACGCCGGCGCGCCTCGGGCTGCCGGAATGCTCGCTCGCGATCATCCCCGGCGCCGGCGGTACGCAGCGTCTCGCGCGCCTGGCGGGACCGGCACGTGCGAAACGCTGGGTCTTCGGTGCTGAGCTCCACGACGCGGACGAGGCGTTGGCGGATCGGGTCGTCGATCGCGTGGTGCCCGTCAGCGAGCTCGACGATGCCGGCCTCGCGTGGGCGAGCAGCGTCGCGCGCTGCGGCCCCGTGGCCCTGCGCGCGGCCAAGCGCGCGATCGACGAGGGACTCGCGGCGGGCGGCCTCGCCGATGGACTGGCGGTCGAACGTGAGCAGTACGCCCGTGTTCTCGGTACTTGGGACCGGCGCGAAGCGCTCGATGCATTCCGCGAGAAGCGCAATCCTGCGTTCCGCGGGGAGTGAGGAGGCGCAATCGATGGCCGAGCCTACCTGGCATGTTGTGATGGCGGAGGAGGGGCTGCCCGAGGGGAGCGCCCGCGTCGTCGTCATCGATGGGGAGGAGATTCTGCTGTGCCGGAGCGGTGGGAAGCTCTTCGCTCTCGAGAACCGCTGCTCTCACGACGACGGGCCGCTGGGGGAGGGCCGCGTCGACGCCGGAGCGGTGACCTGCCCGCGCCACGGCGCGCGTTTCGATCTCGAGACCGGCGCGCCGCTCTCGATGCCAGCAGTCGTCGCCATCGAGACCTACGCGGTCAAGATCGAGGGTGGCCAGATCCTCTTGGCGATCGACTGAGGGTCAGTCGAGCGTGAAGGAGATCACCACGGTGATCAACACCGCGACGGGCTTTCCCTCGTAGCGGGCGGGGTGATAGCGCCACTGGCTGACGGCGTTGATTGCTTCCTTGCCGAATCCGGACCCCGGCGGTGTCTCTTGCTTGAGCGTGATCCCGTGCCGATCGACAGTACCGTCCTCGAGGATGGTGACGTGGAGGATCGCCCTGCCCTCGATGCGCCGCGAGCGAAGTTCCCGCGGGTAGTCGGGTGCGACCCCCTTGAGCAGCTCGGGTTCCGTGATGTGGGGCGTTCCCTCCGGGAGCGGGGGGTCGCCGGGCTTCCAGATGGCGACGGAGGGTGATGAGTCTCCGTAACACGCGCTCTCGACGGAGCGCGCGGCCTCCGCGAGACCGTCCAACTCGACGATGATCCTCTGCTTCTGCCGGTCCTCGAGCCGATACGCGAAGGAGATCCGGCTCTCGTTCACGAACCTGTGCAACGGGAACAGAGGCGGGTTCAGGCGATTGACGCGACCGCTCTCGTCGGCGAGCAGCTCCGCCTTGCTCGGGCGCGCGTCCCCGAAGCCGAGCTTGACCGGGCGCTCCGGAGAGCGACCGCGGAGGCTCTGTCCCGCGCCAAGGTCGAGGAAGACGCTCGCCTCGCCGCCCTCACAGCGAACGAGCAAGCGCGGCGTCCCGACGAGCTCGGTGCCGTCGGCTGCGCGTGCGTCGCGGGCGAGGAAGGCGAGAGTCGCGGCTCCGTCTTCGTCGCGTTCGGTGATTTGGACCTGCCACGCCTCGCCTTCGGTGGCCATCACCGAAGCGCTGCACAGCGCGACGATGACAGGGAAGATCGCCAGCAAGGCACTCGTTCTTCTGGTTTTCACGGGCTCGCTCCCCACAGCTCCATGAGATCTCCGATGAAGCCGTGTCGGTGGGGGTGTTCTACTCGCGGGTGAACTGGACGAAGACCTGGAACTCGGCGTCGACCGGCTTCCCTTCGAAACGTGCCGGCTCGAAGCGCCATTGCTTCACTGCAGCGACCGCCGCGTCGGCGAATCCGAAACCCGGAGGGTCCTCGCGTTCGACCTCGATCCCATCCGCTGGAATCTTGCCGTCGTGTGAAGTGATGACCCGGAGCGGGACGCCCCCTTCCACGCCGAACGCGGATGACGGGTACTCGGGCGCAACACGCTTGATGATCTTCGGGCTGGTCACGCCATCTTGTCCGGCAATGAGAGGGGTCTTCCCAGCCTCCCACTCGTCCGGAGCGACGGAGTTTCGCTTGTAGCACCCCGCCTCCAGCGGCAGGATCGCATCGTCGATGCCTCTGAGATCGACCACGGCGCGTTGCCTGACACCCGAGAGCAGCCGGTAGGAGAAGGTGATGTGCTCGTGCCGTGCGAGCGCGTCGGCGAAGGAGAAGGGCACCGGGAGCTCCCCGATGTGCCGGCCCTTGTCGCAGTAGGCCCAGATCCTCCTCGATCGTCGAACGCAGCTTCGAGTCCCCCCCGTCCATCTCGAGGCGGAGCACCTGATGCTTGTCAATCTCGAGGAATGCCCGGGACTTCCCGTCCTTGCAGCGCAGGGTGAAACGCGGCGCGGCGACGAGCTCCGTGCCCTCGGCGGCGTACGCTTCGCTCTCGAAGACGACTGGACCAGGGTCGCTCGATCGCGGCGGCTCGTGAACCGTCACGAAACTTACCGTGCCGAGCGGTTGTTCGCTGCCGTTCGCCGAGGAGGGAGTTGGGCCACACGAGAGGCAAGAGACGATCAGAAAACACGGAAGCGTGGACGACACTCGCAGCATGGACTCCCCCCGCGGAATCGGCAGCCGTTGAACGGCCCGCGCAGGCTACCACTGTTTCCCGCTCAGGCGGGGAGCAGGCCTCCCGAACAGGGAGCTCCTCGCGGCTGTCGCCCCCCAGCCAAGGATCGAAAACGATGCTGTGCGAGCGAAACGACGATCAAGAAGTGTTTCGAGCCGGGAGCTCATTGCCGTT
>NPIF01001875.1_pt7 | contig 13979 bp, 12 predicted proteins | sample 8637461 | NCBI WGS metagenome assembly NPIF01 (sample SAMN07420641, study PRJNA396082) | bioreactor metagenome | isolation source: sample BR12 brine-fed electro-methanogenic bioreactor BR | place: Japan: Kochi | collected 2016-12-09
TTTGTTGGTGCTGCCGTTGGGGAGTGAGCCTCTGAGTACGGACGGCGCGGCGCGCAGCAGCCAGGGCGACGGGGACAGCGCGGGGTCGGCGTTCGAGCCGCGATTGCGGGCTTACGCGCTCGAGCGGATCGAGGAGAAGAAGGAGGAGGCGGGACCGGTGCCGGCGGGGCCGCCGGGGAATTCTAAGCCGCCTGGCGGGAAGACGGAGTAGCCACGCGCTGCCTCGCGCGTTCTCGTCTGGAGAGAGACGGCTGATAGTCCTCGAACTCCCACACGCCATATCTCGCCAGCCGATCTCAGGTAACGGACCGCAGGTCCGTCGTCGCCGCGATCACCGCGACTCGGCGGAGTTCTCCACCAGGCCCCGAATCCACACCTCGAAAGACTGACCAAGGCGGGTCAGTTCCCCACCGGCCGGGTCGAACGAGCAGACTTCGTCTTTGCCCTCGAGGAGTGCGTACACGGTCTCGCCCGCGTCGATGCCGACGACGAGCAAGGTCTCGCCTTCCCAGGCGAGCGGTGCGTCGAAGTTCAGGTATGGCGAGACCCGCACGGAATCCAACTCGACTGCGCCATAGAGGCGGTGGAGTTCTTCGTAGCTCGCCGGGAAGCCCAATGTCGTCGCTTCGAAAGCCGGGTCCCCGTCGGGAGACTGGTCGAGGTTCTGGCGCAGCCACAACTGGAATGGCGACTCCAGGGACTCGTAGCTGGTCTCCCCACGTAGGCGCGCATCCCACTCGACTCTCGCCAACTTGAACCCCGAGACGAGCCGAGGATACGGCGCGCCCCCCGACGTGCGGAAGTCGAACCCGGCGACATAGCCGTCCAACATCCGTATGCAGACGATCAGCTCGAGTGAATCCGCAGCCCGCACGAGGTACGCGATGTCGTAGAAGCCATCCGCGACGTGAGGAGCACGGTGCTTCACCGAAGCGGCGAGGACCGAGTTCAGTCGCACGCGATCGATACCCAGATCCACTCCTGGCATCTCGTCGCGCCGGTGGAACTCGAAGTCATCGATGTCGTAACGAAGCTGCCCCTCGATCGCCGAGGGCATCTCTGCGGACGCAGCGAGAATCTGCGAGACGACGCTCAGGTGTTGCTTTCTCTGCACCCAGCGAAACACGTCAGTCTCCCACTCCTCGCACCGAGACCCTGGACATCGATGCCAATGAGATTCCCGGACTCGACTGGAGTTTTGCACCGATGCTTAGCTCGCGCCTGGGCTCTCGTCCCTCACGTCTGTCACTTCCAGCTCGCTGCACTGGAAAGAGACTTCTCCAGTGCTTGCGAAGTCGAACAGAACTGACCAGCCTCCCGACTCCGCCTTGTCGAACTGTGCGTTCCATGTCATCGGGGTTCCTTCTCGAGGCTTCTCGTAGGACAAGTCGATCCTCAAGGCGTCTGTACAGAGTGCGGCGAGTCTTCGCATCAGGCTCTCCGGCCATCCACGTCGAGCATGAGCTCCGTGCCCCCCCTAGCCCAGGAGATACCCAAGAGACGGACATCACACCACATCATCGCCCTGACTTGCTCTGTGGTTAGTCCACGCATTCCGTACTTCCTTCCTTTCGACTTCAACCTAGTCGCAGCCCCAGACTCGGTCCTGGCAACGTCCGGAAGTTCCGGCCCGTCATCGCGGTGCCGGGTGCGCATCGATCAGGATCCGCCAGGCGCCTCGATGGCCTCGACGGCATCCCCAAGCCCGGCGTCCCTCGGCCAGTTGACCGGGTACCGAAGTATCTCCCGACACTGCCACCTCCCGGACTGGCGCTGACACTCGTAACTGAGGGAGATCCCTAGCCGGCCATCGGCGTTCCAGTAGCTACCACTCACTTCGACGGATCGAAATGAGTACTGGAGCGGACCGACCGTCACGCGAGTTCTTTTCATACGCCGCCTGTACCGCTCGAGCCTCTCGCCCTTCGAGACTCCCGACGGAACCAAGCCCTCGTATGGCAGATCACCTGGCACGACTTGCAGCGTCTCCGGGGGGAGGACCCCTGCCGTGGTCCGGCACTCCTCGTAGATCCCGGCGAGAGCATGATCGTAGATCGTCCGCACGTCGTCCTCGGACAGTCTCAGCCCCGGCACTGTCTCCCAGCGGGCTTCGTTCACCGCTTCCGTCAGTGGACTGCACCAGCGGGACACGGTGTCGAGAGTGGATTCCACATCACGAAACACGAAGCCCGCTATCAGGGAAACGGCTGCACCCCCTGCGAACCCCACCACGAGCATGATCGTGGCTCGAGCGAGCCGCCGGCCGAGGCGTCCGAGCGACCCTGGCTCGCCGCTCGGTCCCCGGCGTTCCGGAGATGACCCGCTGGTGTCCGACCCAGACATCGCTGCCTCCCCCCAGAATCCTTTCGACGACTCCCAGCGAAGAGACTCTCTGGCGCCCCTCGAAGACCCGCGGCTGTACGCTCGCTACTTCGATGTCACCGCTTTGTCCACACGCGCGTAGCGCGCCTCGACGGCGAGTGCCTCCTGGCCGTCCGGCGTGATGTTGTACATGAGAATGTGGAACTCGTTCGCGCTATCCGCGTCGAGGACGATCCGCCAACCCCAGTCCGGCCCCGGAGGCGCCGCGTAGGAGCCACGCACGGCGACGAGGCCTTCGTGCTCGCTGTCGCTCTTGAAGAGCATGAACTTCTTCGCCGTATGCCAGGAGTCGACCCAAACGACTTCCACGTCGTCGGGCGTCGCCTCACCGGAGCGCACCATGAGCGTGCCTTCCTGCGGCTCGCCCTCGTAGTCCCAGGTGTAGGAGATCACGGCGATCGAGCCACGCGCGGTGAAGGCGACCGTGGCGCTGGTCTCGGACTCGCGGACGGGATCGCCCGGCATGACCCACAACTGGTTGGTTCCCGACCACTGACCCGCGATTCCGCCCAACTTCCCGGTGTCGTTCATCGTTTGGTGGCTCCTGTCCGCCGAGTCGGCGCCGTTCGATTGGCCGGCGTGGTTCGTGCAACCAGCGCCGATGGCCGTAAGCACGCTGGCCGCGATCGCGAGGAGGATTCTCATCAACACTTCCTTCTGTTTTCCTTGCCGAATCATGCCACAGAGAGGACGCCTTTCTGCTGGCGCCCACCCACCGGGATTACGACGCCCAACCAGCGCAGATCTGCCGCACCTCCCAGCCGTTGCCGCTGCGTCCCAGAACGACGAGGCCGCCGTGCGCTGCAAGCGCTCCACAGTTCAGCTCCACATAGACCAAGGCAACGCCGTCCGACTCCGCAAACTCCGAGAACTCGACGAGGCAGACGTGCTCCCCAGGGTACTTGTTTCGAAGACGAGTCCGGCCACCGAGTTCCTGGATCTCCTCGTTCGAGACGTACCTCGCCGCCTCGGGATGACCGAGCGCCACTTCCATGTCCAAACGCCGCTGGTTCACGGCCTGGATCTCCTCCATGAGTGCATCGCTCACGCCTTCTCTGCCGAGGCAGGTTGGCACGAACCCCCCGAACAGATCGTCCCTCCAGATGCTCTCACGCCCGATGATGAGCCCGGATTGCCAGGGGTCATCTGCCGCCTTCAAACCCGCCGCGTCGCGCGCGACCACTGCGTAGAGCTCGGCTCGCTCGCCAGCCAGTTCCGTCTCTCTCGTCTCGCATCCGGTGAGCAAGGTCAGGATGACCATCGCCAGTCCGGTCGTCAGCGTCGTTGTCCTCATCAGCGTCGTTTCCCCACTCGGGCCGACCCCTCACGGGGGCCGAGATGATCTGTCGCTCGATCTCACGCCTTCCTGAGAGCGAGCGATCGAAGAGCGTCCAAGGCCGTGCGACCTCAACTCCGTCGACCTTGTGCAGGCTTCACTGCTCGGCACCCCGCTCGTGCTGAAGGATACTCTGCATGCACCTTCTCGGTGCTCGAGCTCGCTCCAGCTTGCGCCGACTGAGTCGATCTACGACGATTCGCGGCCCCGATGGCTTCGATCCGCTGGATCGACCCACTCTTGCAGCAAGCGGCACGACGGCATCGCGGCCTATCATGGCGCCCACGGGTCGTCGCTGGACCGCTGGTATTCACCTCGACGGCAACCGGGGCTGGATTCGGATCACGGAGTGGACATGAGCGGGATCACAGCATGGGGATACGACGAGAGCTTCCGGCCGAGCGAAGACGCCCTCCCCCTCTCCCCCGACTGGGTGCCGGCGCGCGTCCTCACGCGGGGGCGCGACAGCTACCTCGTTCACGACGGTGATCGGCCGATCCCCGCCGAGCTGAGCGGCAAGCTCGCTTACAGCTGGNNAGCGGCAAGCTCGCTTACAGCGCCGAGTCGGCGCTCGACCTGCCGGCGGTCGGAGACTGGGTCCTCATCCAGGTCTGCGGGCCCGAGCTCGCGATCGTGCATCAGCTCCTGCCGCGCCGGACCCTGCTGCAGCGCAAGGCCGCCGGGAAGAAGGTCGGCCGGCAGCTCATCGCGGCGAACATCGACACCGCCTTCGTCGTCCAGGCCGTGGACGGCGACTTCAACCTGCGCCGCCTCGAGCGCTACTTGGTCATGGTCCACCAGGGCGGGATCCGCCCGATCGTGCTCTTCAGCAAACGCGATCTCCTGCCGCCGACCGAGCTCGAGGAGCGCCTCGAAGCCACACGCCAGGCCCTGCCCGAGGTCAGCGTCGACAGCTTCAGCAACCAGACGGCCGAAGGGATGGCGCATCTCTGGGGCTACCTGGAGCCGGCCCGCACGTGTTGCCTGCTCGGCTCATCGGGCGTGGGCAAGACCTCCCTGCTCAATCGCTTGCTGGGAAACGAGGAGCGCGCCGTGGCGGCGGTGCGAGAGAAGGACAGCAAGGGCCGCCACACGACGACGACGCGCGAGTTGATCCAGCTCCCGGGCGGCGCGCTGCTCATCGACACTCCCGGCATGCGCGAGCTTGGCCACATCGACGCCGAGGAGGGCATCGCCGCCGCCTTCGATGAGATCGAAGCGCACGGTGAAGCCTGCCGCTTCGCCGACTGCACCCACACGGTGGAGAGCGGCTGCGCCGTGCGCGCAGCACTCGAGACCGGCGAGATCTCGGCCGAGCGCTACGAGAGCTACCTCAAGCTGCGCCGCGAGACGGCGCACCACGAAGCGACCTACCTCGAGCAGCGCCGTAAGGACAGGGAGTTCGGCAAGATGATCAAGACGGCGAAGAAGAGCCGTCCCATCAAACGATCCAAACGCTGAGTCACTCGCCCGTCGTGGGGCTTGGCGCCTCCGCCTGGCGCTCCACCTCCGCCTGCCACGTCGACGTCCCGGGTGCCATGCGCAGGACGCGGCCACCCTTCATGAGCGCGACCAAGCCGCCCGCCGCATCGACACGCAAGGCCCGTAGATCGCCTTCCGGCCACGGGAGAGACTCTCCCGGCGCCCGGTTTCGGACGCGCAGCCCGAAGCCGCGTTCGACAGAGATCCAACGACCGTCGCCGAGTCGATCGAGCGTGTTGAACGGGTAACCCCTCTCGTCGCGTTGTTTCCAGGTTCGCCCGCCGTCCACCGTCTTGTAGGCGCGGCCTCCAATGTGGTGGATCGACCCCGTGATCCACCCCTCCGCCGGGGAGCGCATGTCGAGCACGCCGGCCCACTCGACGTAGGGGACGGCGTCGCGATCCGCTTCGTACGCGTCGATCAACGTCTCGAAGGCGGGCTCGGCGCGGTATCGACCGTCCTCGAGCTTGATCCCGCCCCTGCGCACCGAACCGAGCCATGAAAGCACGACGATGGAGTCGTCGTCGCCCCAGAAGAGCTTCTGGATGCCCCCCTGTTCCCAGCGCTCCACCATCGTCCAGGTGAGACCCCCGTCTGTGCTAGCCGCGATCCAGCCATAGTCCGTCGAGCCGGCGAACTCGCTCCCGAAGAAGGTCCGCGCTACCTCGATGCGCCGTGCCGCTTCGTGTTGCATGCCGCCGTATGCGAGCCAAGTCTCTCCACGTCGCTGCAATCCGATGATGTCGTGGCCCTCGAGCCCAGCCACGCTCTCGAGGACACCACTCTTCGCGTTCCACCGCACGTTGGTGCCATGCATGTCCCAGACGATCGGGTCGCCGGCCGAGTCGATCGCGAGATCCCATGCCTCGGACGGCGTCTCCGCGATGCGTGCCCAGGTCATGCCGCGGTCCCTCGATCGATACAGGTACTGCCAGGAGATTCCCCAGTACGTGCTGCCATCACGGGTGTCGACCGAACGAATCGGCCACGAGGACGCCGTTCCCTTCCCGAGGATGCGGTAGCTCTTTCTGTGCTCGTCGCTGAGGACCGTGATCCCCTTCTCCTCGTCGGCCAAAACGGCGAGACCTTCGAAGGTCGCGATAGCGGCAGGCTGCTCGTCGACGATCCACCCCGGGCTCTTTCTCACCGCCTCGAGTGAGGGACCGACGTGGACGTGTCGCTCGGCGGTCACGGCGATCGTGCCAAACGCGCTGACATCGAGCAGAACGACATCCTCCCCGTTTATCGAGAGGCGGCTCCACGCCGCACCGGGCTGGAGCTCGCGGATGAAGTAAACGCCGCACTGCCGGACGAGCAGCCCCTCCTCGACGATGTGGACTTCGTCAATCCTCGCGGGACGGCAGTCCTCCAGGAGGTCGTCCTCCCCGAGCGGTTTGGGGAGCTGATACCAATTCCGACCACCGTCTGTCGTCGCTAGAAGGCTCTCCTCCTCCCCGAAGTTCGAACCAGCGACCAGTCCCCGGTTGACATCGACGAAGTCGAGCGCCGAGACGCGGCCCCGCTCGGGAAAGGGCGCGGAGAGGAATCTCCAGCTCGCGCCGTAGTCCTCGGTGAAGAGAACGTCGGCGGGGGTGCGCCAGTCACCACTACCGCCTGAGATCCACCCCTTGCCGTCGGAGTGGAGGTCTACGCTTTGGAGCCAGAGGGCGGCGGGAAGCCTCGTCCTGGTCCAGGTCGCGCCCCCGTCTGCGGTACGGAAGATCGTGCGACGGTCATCGTCGATCTCTCCGTATGCGATCGCACGCTGGGAGTCGAACGGAGCGAACTCGCTGATCTTCGCCATCATCCCTGGCCAGTCGGGCGGCGCCTCCGGGAGTGTGACCGACTCCCACTCGACATCATGTGGTGCTCCCCGAAGGAACGTCCCCCGAGTACCGCTCAGCCAGAGCTTCCCCGTGTCGTCGAACTTGAAGCTGCTAATGCGCCCCAGATCCCCGACCTCGGGCCGAAGATCCGGAGAGTCCGCGTGGACGCCCCCGAGCCCACTCGCAAGAAGCATCGCAACGACGACGAGAACGGTCTTGCCATAGCGCATCTAATCCCCCCGAGACGAGTCAGGCCAGCGTTGGCTGTTCGAAGCCGAAGCGGCGGCGCGTCGTGCACGAGAAGCGAGACTACCAGAGCATGGAAGGCTCGAACACTTCGCGTTCCGGGCCTCCAGGCTGAGCCCCCATGCATTCTTCAATCAGGCGAATCCTGCATCCTCCGCTCGACGGTGTCTCGCCTCCCACGCGCTTCGCCTAGTTCACAATGTCGAGGTCGGTAGTACGACGCGGGACGGTGAGAATCCCTGCAGCCACTGCTTCAGAGCTCGAGGCGATAGACCTCTCCGAACTCTCGCGCCAGGCTGTCGTGGCCCCGAAACTCACTCCGTACGAACGCCGCGACATCGTCACGCGACGCCAGATCTTCACCGAGAAGCCTTGTCACCGCGTCCCGGTTCACTTCTCGGAACCCGACGATGTGGATCCACGGCGTCTCGCAGACATAGACGCCGAACTCCCCCGTGTCCCCGACTACGAAGTAGTGGTTGATCGACAGCTTGAACGAATCCGGCAGAAACAGCTTCTTCTCGAGCGCCTCATACTGCGCCCAAGGGATCTTGGTGCTGAAACGCACGCGCACTGGCTCGGTGCGCTTCGTCTGGGTACATCCGAGATTCTCGACGATGGCGAACTCGCGCGCCCCGTGATGTTCGAAGCACGCGATGAGCCTTTGGAACTCCTCCTCGTCGCTGGCCAGGGAGCCCGACGCGTCCACGAACTCGAACGAGAAGCCTTCCTGAAACACGGGCTCCGGCGGGCAGAGTGGACCGGAGTGGCCACGCTCCTCTCGGAAGACCGCAGCGACAATGGATCGCCAACGCTCGTTGTACTCCCGCTCATCGATCAGGGCGTGCACCTTGCTACTCCTTGGCTCTCCCGGCGTCGATCTATGTCATGAGTAGGAGGCCCGCACGACTAGCGACTGCAAGCCTCATTCGTCTCGGCACCCACGCCCCGAACAGCCAGCTCGCCATCCCCACCCCTTCTCTGGCGCCGGCTCATTCTGCCACCGCGCCGTTCCCATAACTCTCATACCCTCCATGTTAGCCACCGGCTCCCGTATATTTCTCCTGTTCGTTCCGTCGCGTGTTCACCGTCCGAGGGGCGTGGACCGAGGTACGACCTGGGAACGCACGGCTCCTTGGATGCATCAGCCGGCGCAGTCAACGGCTCTCGATCCCGTCGAGGCCGCGCCGGAGCGAGGAGCTCACGATGTCACGCACATGGCAGGCCCCGCTCGTTCGAGTGCTGATCTGCGTCACACTCCTCCTCTTCCCGAGCATCGCAGTCGCGGAGCTCAACCCGCCCTCCGCATCGCACGTCACGCTCGGGGTGGGTACGGGTCCTGGCCTCGATGAGACGCCCACGCGACTGAGGATCACGGGCACCTGGATCGATACCAGCGCCGGCGTCCTGACCATCGTCGGTCAAAACCTCAAGAACGGCCCCGAGCTCCTCGTCTTGCTCGACGACCTGCCGCTCTTCGTCGACCAGGATTCGGCGATAGCGTGGAACAACGACATGATTCGGGCACGTCTGCCGCGGGTCCCCGTCGGCGAATACCTCCTCGGTGTCAGAACCGGTCCCGTCGCGCGGCAGTACGACGCCACTCATGTCCGGGTCGGGGAGGCGGAAGTCGACCCGCTCTTCGGTGCATCGAAGAGCGATGGCACGAACGAGCTCGACGGAAGCTGGAAGGTCCTCGCCACGCCGCTGTCGGACGGCGACATCCGCTTCGAGGTCATCGAAGACTACGTCATCGATCTCCGCCCCTACTTCGACAATCACAGGAGCTTGGCCTGCCCTGCGGGATGTTGGAACCACATCACCGACAAGTGCTCCCAAGTCCTCTGTCCTCGCCGCGCGTACTTCTGGACGGAGAGCGGAGCGGAGCGCTTCAAGGCGGTGGTCTCGGGTTGGGGACCAATCGACACGGAGTTCATCAGGATCGCGCATGGACACCTGACCATGAAGAAGGGCTATCGCTGGGACGGCCCCTCGATCCCGAAGTGGCTCCCCTACCCTGCCCAGGACATCAGGCGGTGGAACCGTGCCTCCGCGGTCCACGACGTGCTCTACGACTTGATGCGGGACGAGATCCTCCCGCGGCCGAGCAGCAACGACGCGGTCTTCCCCTTGCTCAATCGCTACAACAACCGCCTGACGGCGGACCAGTTGATCTACATGCTCGCCAGGATCGACGGGCAAGAGAAGATCGTCGCACGATCCGGCTTCTGGCTGATTCGAGCCGGTGGCTACGCGCGCCTCTCCGACGAGAACCCAGACTGGAAGATCCACGCCGTTCCCGAGATTGGCGAGCGCATCACCTGCGCGCCGCGCAACGGGCTCCCGGTCACACTCGACGCCACCGCCTCACGCTTCCAGAACTCCCTGTACTGGACCGACAACGGCGCTGTCATCCCGATGACGACGGGCATCGAGCAACCCAGCGTGACCTTGGACCCCGGCCAACACGCCATCACGCTGGCCGTCACGCACACCGGGCTCGAGAACGACTGGGCCAAGGCCGGATTCACGCTCTTCGTCGAAGCCGACGAGACCGCGCCGCTCGGCTCGATCACGGCGCCGCTCACGGGCACCTGCACGGCGAACCCCGTCACCGTGCGCGACGACTTCACCGACGCGTGCGACGACACGCTCTCGCGCGCGTACGTGCCGGGTCCCGGCCCGGTCTACGCCGCGCAAGGCGACTACGACGTCCAGCTCACCGTGACGGATAACGCGGGCAACTCGGCGATCGACTCCGTGCGCTTCACGATCGACCAGTTGGCACCGACTGTGGATCTTCTGCACCCGAGCTCTGGGACGCAGCTCCCCGCGCTGCTCCCGTTCACGGTTCTCTTCACTGCCAGCGACGACGACGGTGCCGCTGGAGGCGTGGTCCACGAAGCCGTCACCATCGACGACTGCGTCGTCTTCGATGGTTGGGACTACGGCGCGCCGCCCAACGGACTCCTCTCCGACGACACGCTCACCCTCGACAGAGCGGCGCTGTGCAACGTCGCCCAGCGCTGCGGATGGACGCAACTTCACGATCCCACGCTGCGCGTGACGGCCACCGACTGCGCAGGCAACGCGGGGACGGACGCGGCGACGTTGGACGGGAGTTTGAGCTTGGTCCCAGGGATCTGTGCTCCGGCTCTGGGTAACCACGGTGTTCCGGGGGTCGGTATGCGGGAGGAGGCGCCGAGAGCGCGGAGGTCTCCACCGAAGCGCCGTTGAGCGGGCGCTTCTCGAGAGAGGGTTTGGGGTCGCAGCGGTGCGGACGCGACCGAGCGAGTGCCTTCACTCGACGACGAGAGTGAATCGCCCCCCTCGTCGAACTCGGAAAGCCCGGAAGACGGCCTCTCCGTTCATAGTCCGCACGTCGCCGGGACGTCCGATCTCGAGGAACGCCTCATCGAGGGCGAACGGCTCCATGCCCGAGCATCGACTGCGATAGACATCGGTGCCGATCATCAACGCCATGCCCGCGGGTACCTCGAGCCCGACGAGACCCTCCCCCTCGTTCCGAATCTTGCTGTCCACGAGAGGTTCGTAGTCGTCGACGCGCCGATACCGTTCAACGCGGTGGATCAATGGGCCGGGCGTCAGACACACAGAGCGCCAGGGAGCGTAGATGCCGGGACGATACCGCAGTTCAAGGGGCGTGTCGGAGCGATTCAGGATGATCCAATACTGCGGCATCGTGCATGCCTGCAGGCCGAGTAGCACGAGCAACAAAGCAGCACTCGCAAGGACCGGGATGCGACGTGGCATTGCGATTCCCCCTTTCAGATCGCTTTGCGTCGAGTCTCCGTCACGTGGACATTGTAGCGATGTTGGCAAGGCAAATGACCCGACACTGTTCTTTCGAGAGCATGCCGAGTTGCCTACACCGAGGCGGCGCAATACTGCGCCACGTTTGGCCGTGCTATTTTGCGAATCTGCTCGCCAAGGTGCGTTTCTCGGGAGGGTTCAAGACGATGCGGGAATCGGCGACGGCACTGGCCCTTGGTGCCATCCTCTTCGCAGTACCGCCAGTTGTTCACAGCGAGGACTCGCTCGTTGGCGCACGAGTTCACGGTGTGGTCACGGACATCGATGGTGCCGCGTTCCCGGACGTGCTGGTGTCAATCTACTCACCCGCGTTGCCAGGGCCGAGACAAGAGCTCCTGACCCGAAGCGACGAGACTGGGAGTTTCGAGTTCACCAATCTTCCATGCGGGGACTACGTGATAGAAGCCACCTTCGGCGACCACCTGTCACCAAACTGGCTGTTCGGGCTGGGAGAGAATCAAGAGTACCTCTTCAATATTACGCTCGTCGAAGGCCGCGATCCGAACCATGAGTGGATGACTGCTGAGGAACGCGCTGCCCTGAAGCATAGAGAGTCACTCGCCCCTCTGGAGGGGACCGGACGCATCATCGGGTTCGTGCGGGACTTGTCAGGTGACCCGGTCGCCGAGATGGACGTGTGGGTCCGCTCCTCCACAGGCGATTCGGTTCCTTCCGCGCGGACGGACGCTTCGTCTTAGAGCAGCTCCCCGCGGCTGGATACCACCTGAACTTCCGAAAGCCCCGGTACCATCGGGCACGCTACGGGCTCGCGCTGAGAGACGACCAGGAGCTGTCCATCGAGGTGAAGATCCTGCCCTATAGCGACCGCGGGGCCCCTTGTCACCCCAAAGCGAGACCACCGACTTCGCGATAGACAGCTTCGGCCAGCCGTCGCGAACACCCCGATTCGGAGACATGCGCGCACCTCTGTTGCGTCGGCGTAGCGCACACGCGCGGCGTTGCCGTCATTCGCTCGGCACTTTCTCCTCTCCGCTAGAGCCTCCGGTCCGACCTCGCTCGATCGGGATCGTCAACTCGAGCACATTAGGGTCTTCGTGGCTGACTCTCATGCGCCACCATCCCCCCGCGTTGTGCCTCCAGTCGAAGGAGACGAATACCCTCGACGCTGGGGGGAGGCCGAGAATGCGCCACCTCTCGAGGCAGGAGCGAATCTCTGCCTCACTGACAACCCCGTTCTCCACTGCCCAGCGGTCCTGGGCCTCGATGGACATCGGCACGCCTTCTTCATCGAAGCGGACTGCGATGAGGATTCGGAATTCGGCGTTCGCACGCTCCATTCCGGCAGGGACGCCGAAAAGGCAGAACGGGGCTTCCACCGAGACACCCATTGCAGCCTGGCGCGCGCCCCGACCAGCGCTTCTTCGCCGGGCCGCCGGCGCGTAACTCGCCTCCATCCCCGCGATGAAGTCCTCGTTCCAGCGATTCCACTCCTCTGCGCTCACCCAAGCACCGAGCGGCCCAGTGGCCACCACCTCGCTCAGGCCAAGTGCCGCCGCACAGCCCCCGTCCCTCGGTGCGATCCAGTACTCCTTGCCGCCGATGGAAATGCGGAGTGGGGCCGGCCCGTCAATCACCGGTACTAGTTCACACGCCTCAACGGGCCCCGAAAGTAGCCGGGAGGGCCATACGATGATCCGTACGAACCGCTCCGTTTCTCTTCCGTTCACACGCCGCTGAACCCGCACGTACTTCACGTAACCGTTCGCGAAGAACCCGCGGCCGTGATGGCGTCCGCGAGCGACCGCCTCCAGCGTCGGGACTCCCAGCTCCTCACCCAGTCCCGGACCGCCCGCCACACAACGCAGCGCCTCGTCCACCTCGGCAAGCGAGCCGAAGCCGAGATCCTCCGACGCTCCCCCCCGCTCGCTACCATCGCGTTGCAGCGCAATGTGCGCGAGCTCCCCATCCAGAGCGAACACACGCTCGACGAGAACGACTCCAAGCTCACCACACTCCACAGCTTGCCGGGTTGGCTCGTCCGCTGGAAGCGTGACGCTCGCCAGGAGGACGCCCGCAGGCAGCAGCCACTCGAGTATTCGTCTCATGCCCCCTCCATCGTGACGGAGGCGGCAAGACGCAGCCGCCCAGGCACCGCGAGGCTCGCTGAATAGTATCGGCTCGGGTCCGCTTCGCGCAGAGGCTACCTACCGCCGGATCAGCGCCTTCGCATCGGCGGTGCGATCGTCGTGGCGATGCTCGCCAAGACTCTCGCCTACCCTCGAGACACGTCTGGCCTCTTCTCACGCATGAGAACCGATCCCCAGAAACAGCAGACAATTGGCAGATTGCCGCCCAAGAGAAAGCGATTCGTGGTAACATGCCAACATGAGCGTGGAACTCGTCAACGGCACTGATTCTGTTGCGCACGAGCGCAGCGTGAAGCCTCGAGTTCACGTCGATCCGTACGCCATCCCCTTTATCGAGCACTACGACTCCGTGGCCCTTGCCTTGCTGGACTTGCTGGGTGAGCTCGTGCGCCCCATCGGCGCTGTATCGCTTCCTTTGGTGGAAAAGAAGGACTGGCAGCAGTTCGGCTATGCGCGTGTCGACGACTACGCGCGCGAGCGTTTGGGTCGCTCGGGGCGGTGGCTCCGGGATCACGCGCGGCTCGAGCGGGTGCTCCGTGGCTCGCCGAAGTTGGCGGCGGCGTTTTCCGGGAGCGATGGAGGAAAACAGATCGGCCAGGTGGCTGTGCTTGGGATTGAACGTCATGCCAATCCGGTGACGATCGACGCCTGGATCGCGCGGGCACGCTCGGTTCCGGTGAGTGAGCTCAAGAAGGACTTCCGGCGTGCGAATGCGCTGACCCCTACGGGCAAAGAGAAGGAAATCGACTGCGAGCTCACGCCGCG
>NPIF01007558.1_pt1 | contig 13979 bp, 5 predicted proteins | sample 8637461 | NCBI WGS metagenome assembly NPIF01 (sample SAMN07420641, study PRJNA396082) | bioreactor metagenome | isolation source: sample BR12 brine-fed electro-methanogenic bioreactor BR | place: Japan: Kochi | collected 2016-12-09
CTGGCGATGCCCTGCTCGATCCGCCGAACGCAGTCGGGGTCGAGCGGCGTCGGCTGCGACGGGTCTACGCCCAGCTCGGCCCACAGCTCAGCGATCGGCTTCCACGACCCCTTTATCCAGCGGCTGTACTCGTCTGGGCGATAGCCCCACTCCTCCCACTTCGGCCGCGGCGGGAAGAGCTTCGAGTCGTTGGTCATGTGGAACTCGGTCGCGTACCGGATGCCCCAGCCATCAGGGCCCTGGTCACCGAGCAGAACGGCGTTGNNTCGCGCTGCGACTGGATCTCCAGCAGCGCCCGGCTGCGCGGGCTGAACTGCAGCACCTGGTCCCGCGGATACGGTGTGGCGAAACTCTCGCCACGTTCCCAGTCTTCCAGATTACGTCGCATGAACGCCGTGCGGACAGTATCCGTAGTGCCGCCTTTGGTGATGATGACCGGGTTGAACTTGAATGAGCGATGAATGTCGAATATGCCTTCACGGTTCTCGAAGCCAAAGAGCCACTCCCACTGGCAGTCTTCGAGAAAGAGCGTTCGAAGTGGCCCGGTTCCGTGATCGGAATACAGGCCCGATGGGCAGATCATGCCCAACCGACCGCCATCGCGAAGTACTGCGTGCGCTTGCTCCAGGAACATCTTGTACAGGTTGATGTCCCCACCGCCTTGATGGCGAAAGGCANNGACGGACCTTGGAAGAGTCGAAGCTACGGCGGCCACGGTCGCCGAGATTGAAGTCGTGTTTCGGGCGGTTGTTGGAGTCGTAGGTCACTCGATCTCCAAACGCGTGCCCGCCGTACTTCACCCAATTCGACTGACCACGGAGATCTGCGTTGTACAAAACCCATCCGTGCTCCACGGCCTCGTCGTCGAAGAACTCCGTCTGCTTTCTGAGCGCTTCCTGCTTGCCGACGGAGCGGTAGAGCGGGTCTATGTTGGAGAAGAACTCCCTGGAATTTGGCTTCGCAATGTCCCACGGGGGATTGCCGAGTATGGCATCAAACCCACTCGACCGTGTGTTGAACACATCTGGGAACTCCAGCTCCCAATGGAAGAACCGCTTCTCAGCGGCGATTGTCCGTGCGATCGCCTTTGCGTCTTCTGAAGCGGAGCCGAAGTCGTGCGGCAGCGGCGCCGTTTCGAGTTGATCAGCAGGCCAGAACCACATCGCGCACCAGCGGTCGAACGCGTCGATGAGGTCTCGAAATTCATCGGTGGCCCGCAGGGCGCGATAACGCCGCGCCCGCTCTTCCGTCGCGTGCACCGGCAGTTCGTGCAGCTCCCTCAGGGCCCGCTCGGCGTCGTCGTGGATGGTCTTCACCTGATCGAGATCGGCTTGCGTGTAGGCAACCTGCTGCCCGTCGATGAAGTCGATCAGCGCGGGTTTAACAGCGTTTGTCTTGCAGCTGCGAATCGCCTTGGTGAGTGCTTCCTTCTTCAGGTGTACGCCGTTGGAATGGTTCTTGTCGCCGGCCTCGCGCTCCCAGGCCATCACCGGGTAGTGCATGAACTGATCGAACCATGCCCCGATGAGCGAGTTGCCCGGGCGGATCTTGTGATCGAGAAACGAGAACGGCAGCTCGCGGTCCATCGTCTCGATCCAGAGGGCTAACCGGCACAGCTCCACAGCCAGCGGATCGAGATCAACGCCGTAGATGCATCGCTCGACCACGTACCGCCGCAAGACGGCCTTCGTCTTCTCCTCGAACGCCTCGTGCGCAGGTGCGACCGGCAGGCGCTCGGCGCTGAGCAGCTCGTCGCCGGGCGGTGAGGGGAGTCCGAGGATCTCATGCAACGGCCGCCCCTTGTCGCCGTTCACGCGGTCGTGGTGCAGGATCGAGCGGTAGACCGCATCCGTCAGGAACCGCAACGCGGCCACGCAGAATGAGCCGGAGCCGCACGCCGGATCACAGACCTTGAGCGCGAGGACGTCCTCGGGCTTCTTCGGCGTCCAGTCCGTGGCCGGGGCGTCGATGTTGGGTTCGCCGTCGTCGCCGGTGGGGGCATCAAATGCCAGCGGCCGTAGCGTGCGCTGAACAGTCGGCACGGCGAGCTGCGGACGCGTGTAGAACGTGCCGGAACCCTTGCGCGTGCCACCCCAGCGAACCAGGTACCACTCGCCGGGCAGCACGACGCGGGCGACGAGCTGGCGGGCCTTCCGGCCGATGGCTTCCTCAAACTGAAGCTTCTTCTCCGGCGTCAGCTTGCCGCGCGGCTTCCTGGTCAGCTTGCCGATCTCGACCGCGCGACGGGCCCACTGTTCCGCGCGTGTCCGCGTAGTGTGACGCTCGTCGGCGTCGTCCTCCTCGGCGGCTTCCTCCGGCTCGGTGCCTTCCTCGTCTTCTTCCGCATCAGCGCTGACGTCCTCGTCGGCAGGCTCATCCGGTTCGCCGGCGTCCTCCGCATCTTCGTCTTCATCCTCGTCGCTGCTGGTGTCCTTCAGCTTCTCCAGCAGCGTTTTGATGGACTTGTCGTCCATCGCCTCCAGGCGCGTGAGGGGCAATGCCGGCTGGTTTCCAACCGCCAGGAAGATGACCGGGTCGTTGTCGGGTGCGGTGCGCAGCTCGAAGTCGAGCAGACCTTCGTAGAGGATGCCGATGTACTCGCTGGACAGGTCAGAGAAATCGACCGGCGCCGGTATCCAGGTGGCCGAGCGCCCCTGACGGATCTTCACCTTCGTGCGCGTGATCAGCTCGAGTATCCGGTGGACGTCGCGGTCAGGCAACAGCTCGCGGTCGTAGCACGCCGTCTCGAAGATATGCATCGCACGGAGCAGGCCGTCGCTCGATTCCAGGTCGCCCGCAGCAAACAGCTCGCCCCCATAGGCGGGAACCGGTAGGGCCGGGTGATGGGAACCGTCGTGAATCAAACGGAATAAGGCCAGAATACGGGGCCAGGCGGCATACTGCCTGGCCAGCCGATTGCCTCCGCGGGCGTTGACGCGTTCGAGTTGCTCACGGAGACCGTTCAGGCCGTAGGCACTGTGGTAAGTTGCGTTGTCGCGCGGCAACAGCTCCCGCGATTCGGCGAAAAATACGACCACCATCCGCATGACCATGCGCACGGCGGCGCGGTAGATGTCGGCAGAGTCGACGTCGGCCGCCTGCTCCTTGAGTGTTTCGCCGTGTCCCTGAACAACGATCTCGACAGCTTCGCGTACCCGCTCGCCCAGCACCTGCGATAGCTCAGCCTGACCCTTGCGGCTATCGAGAATAGCCTTGAGCAGCGGTGCCGGCGCACCTTCCTCGGGCGGCTTCCATAGTGACGGGCACACGAGCGACCTGAGGCCTCGGACCTGTCCGGAGACTTGCCCCTCCTCAAACCACAGGTCCACGTCCCATTCGCACCAGGCGTCGAAGTCGAGCCCGGCGAAGATGAGCCGCCACTGCTGGCCGTTGGTCAGGATCGCGAGCTGTTCGGGACCGGCCCGTAACCACTGGAGGACCTGGCTCACTGCCCGGCGCCCGCGGCCAACGCCGACACGTTTTTCGCCGTCAATGAAGACGGGCAGAACGGCGCCGCGCGAACCTCTCCACAACTGACGGGGTTTGATCGTCTCGCCGGCAATCCCGCGGCGCGACCAGTCGGCCGTGACGTTGGAGCCGCGCTGCCATGCTCCCGTAGCGCCAGAGAATCCGCAGATAGACTTCAGGACGAACGTGACAAACTCGGAGACGTCGGCACCGTCGTCCTGGAGGCCATTGATGCGTTTGCGGAACTCGCGCTCCTGGAAGCCGAGGAGTGGCTGAGGTTCTTCAGTGACGAGCGTGCGCAGTCGGGGGGCATCGAGTAGTAATCCGCCGTGACGCAAGCCCTCCCACCAGGACAGATCCGGCTGGCTCATGCGTCACCTCCCGGGAAGCGAACCTCGATGCACACCGGGAAGACCTGCGCGTCGCCGCTCATGGCGTAACGCCTTGGCAGCAGGTTCTTGAGGATCCGATCTCGCTCCTGCTCAAGCCTTTGCCGGACGTCTTCGTAATGGGTCTTGCGGCGCTCTAATTCCTCCTGCTTCTGTTCGATGGATCGCTCAAGCTCGTCCAGCCGGTCAGCGGCAAAGCCGAGTAGACCCTGATCGCGCTCATGGCGGAGCTTGCTGATATCACGCTCGAGCTTCGCCATCGTGTTCTCGGCGATCAGCGCCGACACTTCGCCTTGCCTGCTGCGATATCTTTTCTCCTCGGCCTTCTTTGCCTCCTCGCCATCAAGCTCAAGTTGCCGGCGAAGCTGGTTGCTGAGCAGTTCTGACCAATCACGGATGAAGTTCCGCAGGTCTGGCTCGACGTCTTCGACCAGGTCGCGCGCCCGATTGATGAGCACGGTGTCGTTCGTCGACTGGGCATCTCGTAGAGCGATCGCCTGCTTGTGCGGAAGTGGCTTGCCGAGCGCGTCGCCCTTGATGGGGAGCAGGACCGTTCGTATCCAATGGTGGTACGTCTCGCGGAGTTCGTTGACCGCGAGTTCCTCGATGGCCAACACGACTATCGCATCGACGTCTCGCGGAGTCCCATTGAGTCGCACTGTCCACCGCGACACGGCCTCGGGGCCGGGGAACCGGCTGCGCGCCAGTGAGCCCGAGGCCTTCTGCATCATCGGGTGGGCGAGGTGCATCATCACCGTGTCGTTCCGCGGGTTGAAGATTTGGCGACCGCCGACTTGCTCTATGAATGGTGTTTCATCGAACGCAAGCTGCGGAACGGGGCCCAGGACCCCCTTGGATGCCTTCTGCCGCAGGGTCTCGTCGATAACGTCGGCCCAACCCGGTAGGCCCGGATTGATGATGCGGCAAGTACGGCGCTCCTCGGAGCATTCGAGTTGCGGCCGTCCCACGCGAATGGCCATGGCTGCTTCTAGAGTTTGCCGGATCGACCAGGGATCAAGATCAATCTCGTTGGCGAACTCCTTCAGCCGCGCGGCGTCTTCCGTTGTTTCATCATCGAGCGTTGCCCGGTCATCGGCGTCAAAAGCGGCACGGTTCTTGGCGTCATCGATTTGCCGTTCCAAGTCTGCTTGAACAAGCGATGCGTCTTCGCCGCCGATCAACCGCCGGTGCGTGGCCTCGTCGAACAACTCCCCCGTCGAGCCGAGATCTTCTCTGATCTGGTCAACCTTCCCAATGACGTGGCTTAGGAAACTGAGGTCGGCATCGTCGTCGCTGACGAAGTGATGGATCGTCACGTCGCGTGCCTGGCCGTGACGATCCAACCGGCCGTTGCGTTGTTCGAGTTTGGACGGGTTCCACGGGCAGTCATAGTGCAACATGTAGCGGGCGGTACGCTGGAGGTTTAGGCCCTCGGCGGCCGCATCCGTGGCAACGAGGATGCGGACCTGCGCGTCGGGATCGTTGAACTCAGCCTTGATCTGCTCTCGCAGCACGTCGTCCAGTCCGCCGAACAACGTGAGGATGGCATCATCGTCCCGGTACCGCTGTCGCAATCGGCGCACGACGTAGTCCAGCGTCGTTTTGTATTCGGTGAATACAACGAGACGCTCGTCGTCCCGCCAAGTGCGCCCATCGCGAATGAGCTCATCAACTAAGCCGCACAGCGCCCCAAATCTCGCATCGTCTGACGGATCCTGTTCGACGACGGTTCCTGTGGTTGGATCAAGCCCTAACCCGCTTATCGCTTTGTCGATGCCTTCGATTTCACCTCCAAGATCCACCGCCAGCGTTTTCATCCAGGAACCAACGACCGCTGACGCTGTCGACTCTCGTGATTGGGATTCCCGGTCGTCCGCCGTCTCTTCGCGGACGTTTCGCTCGGCGGCCGCTACGTCAGCCTCGCCAGCGGCCGCGTCCTCTGCCAGGCCCTCCTTGCAGCGGTGCCATGACTCAGCGAAGGCGGTTGGGCAGCTGAGCAACCGCTTCCCCAGGATCTCGACCGCAAAAGTCCCAGCGCGCCTACGCTGACGGGATCCGCTTGCAATGAGAGCCCGAACTCGCGTGCGGAATGCCGCGAATGCCTCGCTGAGCCCGAGCTCGGCGGGTGACATATCTAGGATCAGAGCCTTCGGCGGCATCCGAGTGCAGAAGCGCGGGGGCGATGTCCGCGCGTTGATTTCACGCTTGAGGCGCCGAATCACTACTTGTTCAACGCGAGCACGCTCTGCCGGCTTGAGTTCGTCCGTCTGGCTGAACCGGACGGGATCAAGCAACTCAAGCATGCCAGTGAAGGATCTCGTGTGGCCGTTGTGCGGCGTCGCACTCAAGTAGAGGCGGTGCTCAAACTGCGGCGAGATGTATCGCAGCATCTTGCACAGCCCGCTGTCGTCTCCAAACGGCGCCGGCATGAGGTTGTGACATTCGTCGAGGATGAGCAGATCCCAGGAAAGGTGGGGCGAGCCTTCGGGTGTCCTGGATGCGGCCAGGAACTGCTCCAGCACATCATCTTGTCGAAGGTAGTGATAGGACGCGATGATCCTGCTGAATGACCGCCACGGATTGGCGTCGATTCCCAGTTGTCGTCGCAGCTTGTGCGTTTCTTGTCGATCAACGATGTTGAAATGTAGCGAGAACTTGTCCCACATCTCATCGCGCCATTGCAGTCGCAGCGACGCCGGAGTGAGGATAAGCACTCGCTGGATTCGTCGTCGCAAGAGCAACTCGCTCAGGATCAGGCCAGCCTCGATTGTCTTGCCGAGCCCGACGTCGTCGGCGATCAGCAGGCTCACGCGCGGCATCTGCAACGCCTTGAGCAGCGGAACGAGCTGATAGTCCTCGACTTGAACAGCTCCGTGGAAAGGAGAGGCGATAGGCAGACGCTCCAGCGGCCCCTCACCGTCCGGATCAAGGTATGGGCTCATGGCCGACCAGCGGGTTGCCCTCAGCAGGGCGTCGAAGTCGTCCGCGGGCATCGGATCGCCCGAGCGCACTTGCGGCAGCTCTGTTGGTTCGAGCAGTTGGCCCCGTGGTTCGAGCTCCCATACCAGCTCCTCGCTTAACGGAAGCTGGTCGTCCTTGTACTCAAGCCGTACCAAGTACAAGCGGCCATCGCCGCCGTCAAATGGCTCGACTGAGGCGACGATCCCGCGGCGGTTCCGCACTGTGGCAACCATGCCAACGCGGGGCGGTGAGCTCAATTCAGCAGCAGGCACGGCTTGTCCTCCCCCACGCATGAAGAGACCCGGGGCGTGCCGTTGGCAGCCAAGCTCGCAATGCAGTAGCCAGCCGATTGGGCCGAGATGCGGCAGTAGCGAACAGCGGTAGGCTCATGATCGCTTCCCCTGCTCATCAGCAAGGCGGGCTGGGCCCACCTGCCCATCTCCAAAGATAGACTCGAAAATGGCCCTAAACTCAGGCCTACGATTGCCCGCGTTGTCCACGACCACGGTGTTGCACAGACTCTCTGCCTGGACGTCGGTCGTTATTTCGCGACAGAACGATTGCGCTTTCGACGGCTTGTCGCCGCCGGTGACAGAATCGGGGTAGTAATCCTCGATCTCGCCCTTTTCGAGCACGAATATGTCGTGCTCGCGCAGTCTGCGTAGCAGCGAGTTTTTCTGATCGGCGATTTCACCGTCAGCCGACGCCAGCCGGGCCATACGGGCCGGCTTACGCTCGACAGCGAAAAACTCATCAATCGCAGCGTTCAGTTCTTCCACAGGCGCTTTGCCTTCAGCATGCTCCTGCTGCTTTGCCCGGGCAGCCTCCCAGAGCTGTTTCTGCCTGCCTGATCGCTGGGCTTCTCGCGCTTGGGCCGAGTTCATTGTCGGCGCTTCCCCTGCGTCTGCGATGGCTCTGTCAACCCTTTGGAGCAACGTGCTCCGAAGCCTATTCAGATCATCAGGTACATCGAGTTTGTCGAAGTCGTTGACGAGGATATCGAGATCCGTGAATACCATGACGCGCATGTCGAACTGCTGAAAAAACTCTCGATAACGCCTAATGCTTCCTTTGCCGTGAATGCGAACGACGGCGATCCTTCCTCGGCCAAAGTCCCATTCCGCGCTGAGAGTCTTGGACAAGTGCGGCACGACCAGATAGTCGCTGTCGCCTTCGACTAAAAGAACGCCATCGGCGAAGAAGGCCGCATTGTTGTTGTCGTAGCAAATGAGCTGAAACTGCTCCTTGGCGGTCATGTTGCCGAGATCCACGGGCAGGGCGTGCCCGCGCGGCTTTACGGCATCGTCGCGCTTGACCATCTTTATGAACGTGCCCGTCGAGTCTGGGCCGAAGAAAAGGGGGCTGTGCGTGCTCAGGACAACCTGGTGCTCAACCGAGATCTGCCCCAACGCATCAAAGAGGCTCTTCTGTGCCTTAGGATGGAGATACAGTTCCGGTTCCTCAAATAGAAACAAGTATCGTCCCCGCATGTCTGCGGACACCTGGGATCTCTTCACTTGCCACTCAGGCTTCCGCGACAGCTCAACGTAGCTGCGAAGGATGGCGAATGTGATTGCCCGCTTGAGACCGTCGCCCTTGGTGTCCACTTCACCTAGAACGCCGTCGTCGGCCATGATCCGCGCATTTGACAGGACGGTCTTTATCTCCGGTGGAGGGATCTGAAGCTCCAGCCTAATTTCAGCAAAACTCTCCTGAACGAAGCCTTCAACTGTGCGCTCGATCTCTTTTACTTCCTCCAGGCGCTCATCGACCGGGTTGCCCTCCTCGTCCGTCACGCGGTTGAGCTGCCTTTCCAACACGGCAAACGTCTCTCGTGCTTCCGCTAGTTGTGGATCGATGACGTTGAGTAGGATCGAAAGCAGCTTGCCAAACGATGTTGATTCCTTCGTCTTGATGTCATCCTGAAGGTCTTTTACGGCAGGAATATACACGGGCTCAGGAAGGACTGCCTTGATGCTGTTATCGAAACCAGTCGGTAGATCAACGTCTACGTCGTGCCTCTGTTCAGGCAAAACTTGATCCGCTAGCTCACCTATCAGGGCCAATGCTGCCTTTTGCGTCGTTACACCATTGAGCTTGTCTTTGATTTCGGGATACTGCTCGGCGGCAGTAGTCTCGACATCCTTGCCCTTCTTCCCCTTCAGCAGTTCCTTAATGAAATCAGCCGAGAATCGCTCTTCTATTGGAACGTTCATTATCACCCGGAGGGCAGACGTACCGTCCGTCTTGTATCGGCGCATCAAACGTAGCTTCTCATTTATGACCAGCTCTTCGATCTTCCCGCGGTGCTCCTCAGCCAAGGCCGATAGTGCAGCGGAAGTCACTTCGTCGAGTGACACCTCGATGGTGATATCTTGGCTTGGATCGAAGAAGCTGGCAGAGTCGAGCTTGGTCCCCTTAACGAACAGCAGCAGCGCTTGGAGAAGTGAGGATTTACCCGTGTTGTTCTCGCCGATCAACGTGGTGAATGTGGACAAAGGGACATCGGTGAGTTTGAGTCCTTTGTAGTTCGTGATCGCTACTCGCGTGATCCTCATGTTGTCACCCTTGGGCTATCCACGAACGGTCAAAGCTCCTTACGCTTTGTTGGGGTGCCTTCGCCTGACACCGCGAGCTGGTGCACAAACAGCTCGTCCTCGGACAGCGTGGCGCGCGCGATATCTACAAGGTGGCGGTGGTGCGTAAAGAACACCACCTGCGTGCGACGAGATAAATCTCCGAGCACGCGTAGCGTCGCCTCGGCACGGTGATCGTCAAAATTGACGAGAATGTCATCAACGATGAACGGCATTGCCTCTTCACGGTCAAGGAGCTTCCGGAGATACGCGAGCCGCAGAGCCAGATACAACTGGTCTTGGGCGCCGTCACTCATCGCTTCGACGCCCAGGGGCTCATCGCCTTCGGGGCGAATCCCGACGATCACAGNNACCGTTGTCGTCATAGTCAGTGCGCAGCCCGGAGAATGAGCGACAAGTGAGTTGCGCGAAGATCTCGCTTGCGCGTGACAGAAGCGGATCCTGCGTCTTCGTACGGTGCTCCTCGATTCTCTGGCGCAGGACTGCGGATGCCAAGCGTAGCCGTACGTAGCGCTCGGCCGCCTCATTCATGGACGCGAGGATTCCAATCGCCTTTTCGTCCGCCTCCGCGGCAGCGCTGCCGCCGTCAACCGCGTTTTGGTCCCTCTCAAGCTCGCGGATTTTGCCGACAACCTCGTCACGCTTAGCTTCGAGATCGCCGACCTCCTCCTCCATGGATCGAATCCTGGCCACCAAATCATCGGCATTCTGCTGCTCAGCATCAGCCACCAGTTGCTCAACTGTCATGCCTTGGCCCAGTTCCAGCAGCTCCTCGTCAATCGCGCTGAGGCGAGAGCGTAGCTGCGCGACCTCAGCAGACAGTTTCTCGGCTTCCCCTAGTTTCTCCGGGCTGTCAACGCCTGCCGTCTGACAGAAAGCCTGCATTTCCTCGGTTCGCTCGCGGATCGTCTTTTCAAGATCCGCGAGTTCTTCCTGCTTCGCGTTGGCTTCCTCCTCAAGGTGCTCGAGCTTGACCTTGGCGGTCTTGGCCTGATCAAGTCGTGCATTGAGCTCAGCGGCTGCTTGTTCGGCGGGAAGCCTCGCCACATCCGATGCCACACGTTCAGCCAGGCTCTTCACCGCGGCACGGAATTGAATGGCGTCCTCCTCGATCGCCTTGATCCGCGCGTCTTCTCTATCCGCATCGTCCACGTTGCCGAAGAGGCTCTCGATAAGTGCGATCCGGGCGTTGGCTTCTTCAGCTGTCGCGTCCGCCGGACAGCCAAGCAATGTCATGGAAGAGGCCCACTTGGCCTCCCAGGCGGAGAGATTCTCCCGGGCCTGACGAAGGTCGGCTTCGGTTTCCTGAAGATCAGCCTCATCTCTTTCGATGGCGTGTTTCAGGTCGGCGCGTTTGCGGGCAGCGTCGTCCATCCGCTCTGTTATTTCGACACAGCGGTCCACCAAGCGTGCAAGCGTCTGGTCGGAAGGAGGTTCGGATGCTCCAAGTGCCGCGAGGCACGTCGCGAGTTCGTTCCTGTTGGAGGTAATTCGCGTTCGCAGACGCTCGACACTCTTGCTGGCTTCGTGCGACTGCTCTGCTATGCGTTTCAAGTCATAAAAGCGGTCTAACCACGCCCGCATCTCCGCAGGCGAGAGAGGATGACTGATCCCGGAATTGGCCCATTCATCTCGCCAGTTCTTGTTGCGCGATTCCCGTTGATCGTTCCGCTCTTGCCGCTCGAGGGCGAGGGCATCCAATTCCTTAGCACAATGCGCCTTCTTCGTTTCGTACTGGGCTAGCTCCGCGACCCGGCTCGCCTCGCGCCGCAGCCTGTCGGCTACATCGTCACCGTGTTGCACGCTAGTTTCGTAAGCGTCTGCGAGGGACTCGTCTCCTGCGAAGTCGCGAGATGCCTCCCGGTCGACCTCGTTCTCGAGCCATTCCGCGCGGATCAGCCGCCACCCCTTGTCCCGTGTGTCTCTTGCTTGGGCCAGCTGCTCCTCGGTTGGCACTTCGCCCGCCCGCTGGAGGGCCTCTATCCTCCCAGTAGATTGATCGGCTTCCGCGCGGAGCTGACTCTCTCGCTCGTCGAGTCTGTCAAGTTGCCTGTCGAGATCGTCGAATGCCTTTTCGAAAAGGTCAACTGTCTCGCGCAGTGGGACTGCAAGTCGTTCAACCTCGGCCAACGACCCCTTCCAGAGTCCCAGAGCCTCGAGCTTCCTTTCCGCTTCAGTCGACTTTGTGGTCAGCGCGTCTTCAGCATCACCAAGCTGGCCTTCGATATCGCCGTCTCTCTGCACCCGCGCGAGCATCTTCTTAAGCGGCCCGGATTCCCGAGGGGTTTCCAGTGCTTCAAGAGCTGCCCTGCTGGTGCTCAGCCTGGTCTGGATTGCCGTCTGCTCTCGTTCCAACTCCGCAGGACGATCTCGCATCGTCTTCTCGCGACTGCCCATGTTCTGGATAGCGAGCTTACGGTCCGGGGCTAGGCGGAGACCGTTCACGTCCTCCCAGGCCAGATCGGGCTTAAGCTCAGCTAGCTGAGCTTTCGCCTTCGTTCGTAGCGTATCACGCTTCTGTTTCAACGCAGCTTGGTCCTTAGCGGCCTTAAGATGGCTGCCGAGGTCCTCGTGCAATTTGGATATCAGTTCACTTTGCTCAAGCACACCCTCGGGCACAGCTATGGCAGTGATTCTCGCAAGCAGGCCGTTTGCTCCCTCCAGGTCTTCGCGCAGACGCGGAACACGCTTGGCGGCATGTTGCAGCTCGTTCCCACAGGCTATGCGTCTTTCGGGCGAATACGAATCTGGCAGAACTACGACTTGTTCGAGCTCCCCCAGCCTGACAAGCAGCTGTCCCCGCTCGACGACTCTCGGCAGGGCTTGGCGAAACCGCGTCAATCGCGCTGATTCCTTGCGCAATGACCGGAGCTCTTCAGTCAATTCGTCCCGCTGCGATTGGGCTTTCCGAATCGACCGCTGCAATTCCTCCCACCGGCTCGTCGGCACCTCCGCCTTGCGCTTCTCCTGCATCACCTGCTTGTATTCTTTGGCACACTTCCGAATGATCGAAGCCGAGCGGCGCGCGGCGTAAATCTCGCGCGCCTCTTGATCAAGCGTTTCGAGAGTCCCGCTAAGGCCTGCTACGCCGAGGCCAGCGGCGAACAGACTTTCACCCACGAGTCCACGCATGGCCTTGAGTTCCATGCCTCCACGCCTGAGTTCTTCGTGACCGATTCCGTACACGCGGCCGAATGCATCGCCATCGACGCTCGCGAGATACGCGGTCAGGATGCCGTCCGGATAGGCCCGCCCTTGTGGATCAGCGGGGTCGAGAATGGTGGCGGTGTTTCCCTTCCGGCGGATAAAGGTCAACTCCTCCCCCTTACCATTCTTGAGCGTCGCCCCGATTCGCAGCTTGCTGTACTCGTGAACGAAGTTATCGCATGTTTGCCCAGGAATGCCAAACAGAGCCGCGCTCATGCCTCGGAGGGCCGCGCTCTTTCCGGCCTCGTTGAGTCCATAGATGACGTGCACACCATGGTCACCTTGAGACAGGTCTAGGCTAACGTCTGTAAACGGACCAAAGGCGATAAAATTGAGATCTCAGAACTTCATGAGGCTTCTCCTGATCGAAGAAGCCGTCCAACCAGGACATCCTTGACGTCGTCCAGGATGGCCGCCAATTGCTCCTCGTTGTCAAGGTCCACTCGCATGCCAACAGCACGGGGATCCGTCGGCATTATCTTGAGGAGGTCGTTGAGCTCGCCACGCACCTCAGCAAGGGCGGGTGCAATAGAGCTCATGTCACGGATGCCGCGAAGCAGCTCGCCGAGTGGATCGTCACGTGTAGCCAGAGCTTCGACGTCAGCTGCCGGTCGCGTACGCAGCTTCATCCGCTCCAACCACACCCTGTCGTCGAAGCGGTCCACCACATCTTGTTGAATTTGCTCCTGCCAGTGCATAGCGTGAGAACACAAGTGAAAATGCGCAGCGGTCGCCCCTGTAATCTGCAAGCGGAGAGCGAGCATTCGACCATCTGCACAGCTCAACGCGTCCTGGATCGCGTCACTCGTGGCCGTCAGGACGTCAGCTACGTCACGGCGGCCAGTCGCATCGACGACACATCGCTTCCAGCGCACGACGTCAAGTTCCTGATGCTGGACATCTGCAATACGACCATCCTCAACCGAGACGAGTGTGCATCCCTTCGCCCCCTGTTCATTGATGTGGCGCCCTTGAGTATTGCCGGGGTAGACGATCCACGGAGCCGATTCATGCACGACTTGTCGCTTGTGGATGTGCCCGAGTGCCCAGTAATCATAGCCCTTCGCCACGAGCGCCTCAGCACTGCTAGGTGCGTAGTTATCGTGTCCTTCGACGGCACCGCAGTTGGTGTGGAGCACTCCAATGTTCAACGAACCACGGTGCGGTGCTGGGTAGGCCGCTGAGAGGTCCTCACTAATCGCTGCCGTGGCGAAGCCTTGCCCGTGTAGCGCAACCTGAAGGTCGTCAAGCAGAACCGTCTCGGGCTTGTTGGTACGGAAGAGATGCACATTGTCGGGTAGCTGCAGACGGAATGCCTTCTTCATGCGGCTTTCCGCGTCGTGGTTGCCTTGAATGA
>NPIF01005462.1_pt1 | contig 13977 bp, 14 predicted proteins | sample 8637461 | NCBI WGS metagenome assembly NPIF01 (sample SAMN07420641, study PRJNA396082) | bioreactor metagenome | isolation source: sample BR12 brine-fed electro-methanogenic bioreactor BR | place: Japan: Kochi | collected 2016-12-09
CCGAGAGCAGCGAGCGTCTCCAGCAGCCGCCCTCGTGAATGCGACGCCTCGACGATCCGAACGAGGCGCCGCGCGGCGCCGAGACGATCGGCACGGGCGAGCCAACGCGCGAGCTCGTCCGAGAGCTTGAGCTGCGGGTCGAGCGCGAGCACCTCCGCGACGAAGGGCAGCCGCTCGGCATCGGCGATGGCGCCGGGGCGCTCAAGAGCGCAGAGATAGGCGTGCTCGGGCACGAAGGCCCGCGGCGTCAGGCCGAGTTCCATCAAGGCCTCGCGCCACGCGGGGCGGGCGAGAGTGCGAAGCCGCACGATGACGGCATCGTCCGAGCTCGTCGCCCCTCGGACGGCGGCGTGACCTCGCAGCGCGAGTCCCCGCCCGAGCTCCGCAACCCGGCCCCAGCGGAGCCCGCCATCGTCCGAGACGGCCGTGCGCACCCTCCCATCCTCGAGCTGCCAGCTCGCGAAGAGCGTGCGGCCCGCGCGCCCCTGCCCCGCCCAGCGACCGCTGACTTCGCCCGCGATGACGTCGAGCACCGTGTCACCCGCTGCGCTCCGCAGACGGACGATGCTCTGCCGCCCGTCGTGCTCGACGACGAGCCGGGGCGCTTCTGCCATCGCGCTCAGCGCGACCAGGAGTGGGAGCAGGCAGAGAAGAAGCCGGGAGCGGAGCAAGACGCGCCTCGGGTGCGGAAGCTCGCCCCCGCTCCCGAGAGCGGCGCGTGGCGTCCGCACGGTAGCCCCGCCCGGAGCGCTGCTCCGGGTGCGGGCCTCCGACCGCCGCGAGACTATAACCCGGAACCGTTTGCGAATGGCGCCGTCAATCGTCGTCGCGCACGGGCCCGCGGGAGGACTTCAGGCGCGACCTCTTGCGCTTGTCGTCCATGCGCCGGCGTCGCTCGGCCGTGGGGATCCGCGTTTCGTGGCGTGGGGTCTCGGGTCGCAGGGCTTCCGCGAGCACGGCGACGAAGCGTGCGAGGACCTCCCTCTCGTTGCGGTGGCGCGATCGATGGACCTCGGAGCTCAACCGCAGGACGCCGTCACGACCGAGCCGGCCGCCGAGGCGCGCTTTCGCTAGGTCCTTCTGCGCGTCGCTGAGGCTCGGCGAGCCCAGCAAGTCGAAGCGCAGGAGCACTTTCGTCTCGACCTTGTTGACGTGCTGGCCACCCGGACCGCCCGACCGGGCAGCGCTCAGGTGCAGCTCGCTCCGCGGAATCTCGGTGTGTTCGTCGATGCGCATCCCGCGCCCCCTTCCCGCCGACACGTCCCAGGCGAATTGGCATCGAAGGATAGCCGCACGAGGGGGTGTCGTCTGCCCGGCGCGGCCGTCTGGGAGATCATGCTCGAGCTTCGCCCATCGCTCTACGCCGAATTCGCGGCGCTGCGCGCGCGCACTCTCGAGCTCGTCGCCGGGCTCGACGAGGCGGCTCTCTCGAGCTGCGCCGCGCCATTCTTGAGCCCGTTGCTCTGGGACCTCGGTCACATCGCCCGCTTCGAGGAGCGCTGGCTCGTCGAGGCGCTGGGCGGCCCGGCTCTCGAGAGGCCGTTCCGACACGAGCTGTACGACCCGTTCGTGCATCCGAGAAGCGGGCGTGGTGCGCTCGCGCTGCCCTCGCTCAGCGACACCCACGCCTACGCCACCGCCGTCCGCGACGCGGCTCTCGAGAGGCTCGATGCGGCGGCCGACGCCCCCGAGGCGCAGGAAATCCGCGCGACGCGGTACGCGCGGATGGTGCTGCAGCACGAGGCGCAGCATCAGGAGACGATGCTCCAGTCGCTGGCGCTCGCTCATGCGGCGCCGTGGGAAGACGAGACCCCGACCGAACTCGCACGCGACGTCGACGACGCGGAGCAGTGCGACGTCGGGGCAGGGCTCGTCGTCATCGGCACGGACTCTATGGACGGGAGCTACGACAACGAACGGCCGGCCTTCACGCTCGAGCTGCCCGCGTTCCGCATCGACCGCTATCCGGTCTCCAACCGCCGCTTCCTCGCGTTCGTCGAGGACGACGGCTACGCCCGGGAAGAGCTCTGGGATCCGGAGGGGTGGCGCTGGCGCGAGCAGAACGATGTCCATGCCCCACTCGGGTGGCGGAGGGCATCCCCCGGCGCATGGGAGCACACGCGCTTTCGTCGGTGGAGGGCGCTCGACGAGCGTCTGCCGGTCGAGCGAGTCTCGTGGTGGGAGGCGGACGCGTACGCCCGCTGGGCGGGCGGGCGCCTGCCCAGCGAGTTCGAGTGGGAGAAGGCCGCCCGGTGGGAGCCCGCACGTGGCCAGGCGCGGCGCACTCCGTGGGGAGACGCGCCGCCGACCAACGCGCACGCGAATCTCTCCGGCCGCGCGCTCGGTCCCGCGCCCCTCGGAACGTATCCGGTGAGCGGCTCCGCCTACGGGGTCGAACAGCTCGCCGGCGAGGTGTATCAGTGGACGGCGAGCGAGTTCGCACCCTACGCGGGCTTCGCTGCTTGGCCCTATCGGGAGTACAGCGAGGTCTTCTTCGAGCGCGGATACCGCGTCCTGCGCGGGACGTCGTGGGCGATCGGCCCGCAGCTCGCACGCTGCACCTACCGCAACTGGGACCTCGCCGGCCGGCGCCAGCTCTTCGCGGGCCTGCGGCTCGCCTGGGACATGCGCTGATGTGCAGGGTCGCGGCGTTCATCGGAGCGGAGGCGCCTCTGTCCCGGCTGATCTACGACCCGGTGCACGGACTCGAGGAGCAGGCGTACCGGCCCCGCGAGATGGTCAGCGGGCACGTCAACGTGGACGGCACCGGCGTCGCTTGGTGGCGTCCAGGGGACGAAGAGCCGCTTCGCTACGTGACGGCGTCCCCTCCGTGGAGCGACGTGAACCTCCCGCAGCTCTCGCGGAGACTCGAGGCGCGGCTCGCGGTCGGAGCCCTGCGCTCAGCAACACCGGGCCAGGCTCTCGGTGTCGACGCGGTCCCGCCCTTCGTCGGCGCCGGCCTCGCGTTCGCGCACAACGGGTACCTCGAGGGCTTTGGCCAGGGTGCCTGGCGCCCCCTCGTCGATGCCTTGCCCGACGATCTCCACGCGAAGCTGCACGCCCGTGTCGACTCGCTGGTGCTCTTCCTCACGTTGGTGGCGCTGCGACGGGAGCGACCGGAGCTCTCGCTGGCTTCCGCGCTCGCGGAGTGCACGCGGAGCGCGCTGCACCTCGCGCGGCGCGAGGAACGCCGGGCCTCGTTGACCTTCGTCGCGGCCGACGGGGAGCATCTCGTCGCCCTGCGCGCCGCTCACGGCGTCGCCGAGAACACGCTCTACTTCGCTGACGACGGCCAGCGCCGGTGGCTGGCGTCGGAGGCGCTGGACCCGGAGCTCGTCTGGCAGCCCGTGCCGATCGGGACGGTGCTCACGCTCTCCGGCACACGAGAAGAACCCCGCTCGAAACACCTCGAGGAGGAAGGATGATGCCGTCTCCCGCGCCCGCTCCTCGCTCACCACGCATCACGCGCCTCCGCCCCGCCGCGGACGTACGCAGCACGATGAACGTCGAGCTGCAGAAGGGGATGGCTCGTGAGCCGCGCGCGATCCCCTCGAAGTACTTCTACGACGAGCGGGGCTCGCAGCTCTTCGACGCCATCACGCGGCTCCCCGAGTACTACCCGACCCGCACCGAGGCGATGATCCTCGAGCGCGAGGGCGCGCGCATCGCTCGCGCCGCACCCGCCGTGGAGCTCGTCGAGCTCGGCGGCGGCCTCTCGCGCAAGAGCGTCCTTCTTATCGAGGCACTTCGGTGCTCGCTGCGCCGCTACGTCTCACTCGACGTCAGCGAAGAGGCGCTGGTCGATGCCGGGCTACGTCTCGAGGAGCGCTTCCCGGGCCTCGAATTCGAGGGCGTCGTCGGCGAGCTCGAGCGGGACCTGCCCCGCCTCCCGCGGCGCAGCCGGCGCCTCGTCGCGTTCCTCGGCTCGACGATCGGCAACTTCGACGGCGAAGAGCGGCGCTCGTTCTTCGCGATGGTCCGTAGCGCGCTGCATCGCGACGATGCCCTGCTACTCGGCGTCGACCTCGTCAAGGAGCGCGCAACGCTCGAAGCCGCGTACGACGACGCGGCCGGTGTGACCGCGGAGTTCAACCGCAACGTGCTCGAGGTCTTCAATCGCGAACTCGGCACGGACTTCCCCGTCACGCGCTTCGACCACGTGGCTCGCTACGTCAAGGAGAAGTCTCGTATCGAGATGGCTCTCAGGGCCCGGGAGGAGCTCACCGTGCGGCTCCCCGGCAAGGAGGAGCCCGTGCGCTTCGCGGCCGGCCAGGAGGTGCGCACCGAGATCAGTTGCAAGTTCACGCGGGGAGGGCTCGAAGTAGAGCTCGAGACCGCAGGTCTCGAGCTCTCCCATTGGCTCACGGACGAGCGCCATCTCTTCGGACTGGCGCTCATCCGACCGCGCTGAGGAGCCCCGCTCCGGTCAGGGCACGATCCAGATGTCGTCACGAACCTCGAGGCGCGTGTCGTCGAGGTAGACCGCGCGGCCTGCGCCGCCCGGGCGGAAGTCGGTGACGATGTCGACGTGCTGGGCCGAGCGATTGAGCATGCCCTGCTGGACGAGCTCCTCGACCTTCGCGGCTCCGTCCTCGCTCGCCGGGTCACCGACGTAGCACTCCGGGTAGCTCGCGCCGATCGCGATGTGCAGCGTGCCTCCGACCTTTTCGACGAAGAGGGGGTGCCTCAAGACCTTCTTGATCCCGGCGTTCATCCCGAGCGCGACCTCGCCGAGGCGGCGCGAGCCCTCGTCCGTCTCGATGATCTTCGTCAGCGCGTCCTTGCCTTCGAGCGCGTCGTAGGACTGAATGACGCCGTCGACGAAGCGCAGGGTCACACCGCGGATCGTCGTGCCGGAGTAGAAGACCGGCATGTCGACGAAGATCTCGCCGTCCACCGTGCGTGCGTCCGGACTGGTGAAGACCTCGCCGTCGGGGAAGTTCCGCAGACCCGTGCAGCGGATGATGTTCCGGCCGCCGATCTTCATCGTCAGGGTCAGCTCGCGGCCGTCCGGCGCCTCCGTGACGATACGAATCGTCTCGGCGCTCTCCATCCGGCGGGCGATCGGCTCCTCGACCTCGGCGAGCTGCTTCGGATCGTTCACGGACGCGGCGACGACGACGTCCGCATACTCGTCGAGGGTCATCTCCTCGAGCGCTGCGAACGCGGCGGTCGGGTAGAGGGTGATCACCCACTTCTTGAGAAGGCGAATCTCCTTGACCGGCTCGTCGGCGCGCATGACGGCCATCGCCGTCTGCTCGGGCAAGCCGGTGAACAGCTCCGGCGATTCCGCCCCGAGCACTTCGATGTACTTGTTCATCGCCTCGTAGCGCTCCCGCATCCACGCGGGGATCTGGGCGATCTGTTCGAGCTTGCCGTGGCGCGCGATCGAGGCGCCCCACACCTTCCCGCGGTCGTTGTCCGGCGCGACGAGGTTGAGGTCGACGATGGCGCCCTTGGCGAAGATCTTGTCTTGCAGGATCGAAAGAAGCGGCCAGGTGACGTGCTCTCCCTTGACCATGACGACGTCGCCCGGACCGACACCGCCGAGCGAGTGCTCGATCAGGTAGTCCGCCCAGGTCTCGAGATCCTTCTGCGCGATTTCGTGCTTCATGCGAACTCTCCCGCGCCTGCCCGCCGCGGGGCGGGGGCGCCCGGCGATTCTAGCGCGGACTCGTCGCGTGCCCTGCGGTTGGGTAGCAGGGGCCAGCGCCGCACCATCTGCTATCGTGGTCGCGCCATGAATCACAGACCGCGCCTCAAGGCCTCTCTCATCTCCCGGCTGGTGGAGTACTGCAGCTTCCTCGAGGCGCGGCGGAGCTGTACGGGTATCTCTCCGATCTCGAGCGGGGAGATCGCGAAGAGCCTCGACATCGACGAGTCCCAGATCCGCAAGGATCTCGCGGCCGTCGGCGTCCGGGGCACGCCGCGCGTCGGGTACCGGTGCCAAGAGGTCGTCCGCAACATCCGCCAGAAGTTGGGCCTCGACCGCGAGAATCTCGCGGTCATCGTCGGCGCCGGGCGTCTCGGCGGTGCACTCGCCTGCTACGGCGGCTTCGAGAACTACGGCTTGAGGGTGATCGGGGTCTTCGACTCGGATCCGCGCAAAGCCGGCACATCGCTCGCCGGCTTCGTCGTCGAGCCGATGGAGCGCCTCGAGTCCGTCGTCCGGCGCGCCAAGGTCTCGACCGCGGTGCTCGCCGTGCCGAGCGGGGCGGCCGCCGAAGTGGCGCAACGCCTCGTGCTCGTCGGAGTCCGCGCGATCTGGTGCTTTGCGCCGATCCGCTTCTCCGCCCCCGACGACGTCGTCGTGAGGCATCAGCACCTCTCCGCAGGCCTCGCCGAGCTCGCCTATCACCTTCGGCGCAAACCCCAATCGGGTTAATTCTCACGAAATGCCCGGAGTCTCTTGACGGGGCGCCCCCCTCAAAGTAATTTGTCAGCCCATGACGCGAGCGGTTTGCAACAAACTGTTAGACACCGCTTAGCTTCATGAATATCAGGCGAAAAATATCGGATCTGATTCGTAGATCCGTCTTTTTTTCGCACCTAGAGCGCGACGATTACGCATGTGCATAAAGGAGCCCACCGTGTTCCGCAGCCTGTCTCCACTCCTGAGCGTCCTGATGCTCCTCGCCGCCGCCCCCACTTTCGCCGGCACGGGCTCGATCGACGGCATAGTGCGCGATCGCGCCGACCAGCCGGTCGTCGGTGCGCAGGTCCTGCTCCAGCCAGGTGGCGTCGAGACGACGACCGACGAAGCCGGCCGCTTCTCGTTCGCTGGTGTCCCGGCGGGCAACACCCGCCTGCTCGTCCTCGCCGACGGACACGCCGACGAGCACGTGCCCCCCTTCACCCTCGCGGAAGGCGAAACCAAGAAGCTCGCCATCACGGTCACTCTGATGTTCCGCCAGGAGCTCGTCGTCACCGGCACGCGGACGCCCCGTCAGCTCGCCGACGTGCCGATCCGCGTCGAGGTCGTCGAGAAGCAGCAGATCGAGAAGACGGCATCCCGCACCCTCGCGGACGCGGTCGAATTCCAGCCCGGCGTGCGGGTCGAGTCGAACTGCCAGAACTGCAACTTCTCGCAGGTGCGTCTGCTCGGCCTCGACGGCGCGTACTCGCAGATCCTCTTCGACAGTCAGCCCGTGATGTCCTCGCTCGCGGCGGTCTACGGAATCGAGCACATTCCGGCACGCCTGATCGAGCGTCTCGAGGTCGTCAAAGGCGGCGGCTCGGCGCTCTACGGACCCGGCTCCGTCGCCGGCGTGATCAACGTGATCCCCCACGAGCCGGTCCAGAACGGCGGCTCGGCGGAGACGCGCTTCTCGTGGATGGACGGCGCTCCGAGCCACTCCGCGAGCGCCTCTTTCGATTTCGTGGCGCCGAGCGGCAACACCGCCGTGACCGTGTTCACCCAGGTCGACTCGGTCGCGCCGATCGACGTCGACGGCGACACCTTCACCGAGCTGGGGGAGCGCGACCTCGAAGCCGGCGGCGTGCGTCTGACGCACAAACTGCGCGGGAACGACCGCCTCACCTTCGACTGGAGCCGCACGAAGGAAGACCGCCGCGGTGGAAACAAGCTCCACCTGCCGGAGCACGAGGCCGACATCGCAGAAGCGGTCAACAGCCGGCGGGACGCGTTCGCGCTGAGCTACAGCCACGTCCCGAGCGAGTTCTTCGACGCGAAGGTCACGCTCGGCTACAACCGTACCAAGCGCGACAGCTACTACGGCGCCGAGCAGGATCCGAACGCGTACGGCAGCTCGGAGAACCCGCTCCTGATCGCGGACATCCTGTTCCATCACGCCGTCGGGCGTCACGACTACACCTGGGGCGTGCAGCACAGCAACGACCAGCTCGAAGATCGCCAGCCCGCCTACGACCTCGTCACCGACGAGGAGTTCACGAACACCGGCGTCTACTTCCAGGACGAGTGGCGGGTCGACGAGCGCTGGACTCTCCTGAGCGGGGCGCGCGTCGACAAACACAGCGAGATCGACGACGCGATCATCTCCCCGCGCGCCGCACTGCGATTCTCCCCGCGCAAGGACATCAACCTCCGCGTGTCCGTCGCGAGCGGCTTCCGGCCCCCGCAGGTCTTCGACGAGGACCTCCACATCACGCAGGTGGGCGGTGAAGGCCAGGTCATCAAGAACGACCCCAACCTCGAGGAAGAGCGGTCGTGGAGCTTCGCGCTCGGCGGCGAGTGGCTGCCGCGCCTCGGTGGCGCCTACGGGCGCATCGAAGTCAACGCGTTCTACACCGCGCTCGACGGCATCTTCGCCCTCGAGGAGGCCGACGACCCGATGACGCCCGGCACCCTCGAGTTCCGGCGCTTCAACCAGGGCCAGGCCAAGGTCTACGGTACCGAGCTTAGCTTCTCGTACAACCTCTCGCGTGTGTTCAACCTCGACGCGGGCTTCGTGTTCCAGAAGGCGCTCTACGACGACCCGGAGCCCGACTTCGGCAGCCGCGAGATCTTCCGCACCCCCGAGCGCTACGGCATCCTCGCCGCGACGTACAAGATCCCGCGCGCCTTCGACGTGTTCCTCGGTCTCAAGTACAGCGGCTCGATGAAGGTCCCTCACTTCGAGGGCTACATCAGCGAGGACCGGCTCGAGACCAGCCCCTCGTTCTTCACCGTCGACCTGACGCTCTCCCGCGAGTTCGAGCTGGCCCACGAGCGCCACGTCGACCTCACCGTCAGCGCCGGTGTGAAGAACTTGACCGACGAGTTCCAGGAAGACCTCGACCAGGGTGTGTACCGCGACGCCGGCTACGTGTACGGGCCGCGCTCACCCCGGGCGTTCTTCCTCAGCACCAAGCTCGAATTCTGATCCCTCCGTGTTCGCTGGCCGGTCCGGGGCACGCCCTGGACCGGCCGCTTTTTTTGCTCCGCGTGCCGGCTGTCTGGGACGGGATAAGATGCGGTCATGCGACTCGCGCTGATTCCTCTGAACCCCACCGTCGGCGATCTCGCCGGCAACGCGGCCCTGATCGAGAGCCGCCTCGACGAGGCCCGGCGAGGTGGCGCCACGCTCGCCCTCTTGCCCGAGCTGGCGATCTCCGGGTACCCGCCGAAGGATCTTCTGCTCGTCGAGGACTTCGTCCGGGAGTGCGAGCGCCGCACCGACGCGCTCGGCCGCGCCCTGAGCGCCGGCCTCGTCGTCGTCATCGGTCATCCGCGGCTGCGCGCGGCCGACGAAGGCGCGCCGGCCGTGATGAACACGCTCAGTGCCTACTTGGACGGGAAGCGGATCGCGCGCTACGACAAGCGCCTCCTGCCGACCTACGACGTCTTCGACGAGGACCGCTACTTCGAGCCAGGAAGCGACGCCGTCGTCTTCGAGGCGCATGGACGCCGTGTCGGGCTCGCGGTCTGCGAGGACCTGTGGGGCGGGCACGACGCTGGCTTCAGCGCCCGCTATCAGGACACGTCCGACCCGATCGCGGAGCTCGCCGCCGCGGGCGCCGAGCTCGTCGTCAGCCCCTCGGCCAGTCCCTTCGTGCTCGGCAAGGCCGCCCGCCACCGCGAGATCCTCGCGGAGCACGCGCGGTGCCACGGCCTGTTCATGGCCTCCATCAATCAACTCGGCGGCAACGACGACCTGATCTTCGACGGTCACGCGGCCGTCTTCGGCCCCGACGGCCAGCCATGGGGCCGCACTCCGGCCTTCTCCGAAGACATCGTCTGGGCGGACCTAGACGCCCCGCGCCCGCCCGCGCTCGCGGGCGAGCGGAGCGACGAAGCGCGCCTCTTCGAAGCGCTGCGCCTCGGCGTCAGGGACTACCTCGGCAAGACCGGCTTCCGGAGCGCGCTGCTCGGGCTCTCCGGCGGCATCGACTCCGCGGTCACCGCCGCGATCGCCGCCGCCGCCATCGGTCCCGAGGCCGTCACCGGCATCGCCCTGCCCGGCAAGTACTCCTCAGAGCACTCGATCGACGACGCGCGCGAGCTCGCCGAGCGCCTCGGGCTACCCTTCGACGTGCTGCCGATCGCCGCGCCCTTCGACGGCTGCCGTGAAGCGCTCGACGGGAGCTTCGAGCGGCTCGGCCACGCCGCCCTCGGCGCGAGCCTGCCCGACCTCGCCGAAGAGAACCTCCAGGCTCGCGTGCGCGGGACCCTGCTCATGGCCCTGTCGAACCGCTCCGGCGCGATGCTCCTGACGACGGGCAACAAGAGCGAACTCGCCGTCGGCTACTGCACGCTCTACGGCGACATGAACGGCGGCCTCGCCGTGCTCTCCGACGTGTCGAAGCAGCTCGTCTACCGCCTCGCCCGCGCGATGAACGACGACTACGCTGCGTACGGCTTCCGCTGCCCGCCGATCCCCGAGAACACGATCACGAAGCCGCCGAGCGCCGAGCTCGCCCCCGATCAGCGGGACCAGGACTCACTCCCGCCCTACGACGTGCTCGACGAGATCATCGAGCGCCACGTCGAGCGCCGGCAGCTTCCCGCGCAGATCGTCGCCGAGACCGGTTTCGACACCGAGACGGTTGCGCGCATCACGCGGCTGATCGCGCAGAACGAGTACAAGCGGCGCCAGGCCGCGAGCGGACTCAAAGTGACGAGCGTCGCGTTCGGACCGGGACGCCGGATGCCGATCGCGCAGCGATTCCGCCCTTAGACTTCGGCCTCAGCGGCTCAGCAGCGTTTCGAACGGGTCACCGACCCGCGTGGAAGACGGCATTCATATGCCGTGGGCCTGCTGCCAGAAGCGGCCGTCGTAGACGACGAGGTCGACGTCGAAGCCGTGGTGTTTGCCGCCCCCCGGCATCCGGTCGACGGTGCCGTTCTTACCCAGAGACCACAGCAGGAAGTGCTCACCGTTCGACTGGTAGTGGAGCGGGCGGCCCCAGCGGTCGTTCGTGGCGATCTCGCGCCGACGCGGGTGCACGAGCCCGCCGACCACCTCGCGGAATTCGCGCTCAGTCTTCGCGAGCGGGTACGCGCCGTGCTCCTTGTAGAAACTGCGCAGCGCGCGCGAAGCCTCGATGAGATCTCCGGCGCAGTCGCGCTGCTTCCTTCGCTCACTGACTCCACGCCAGATGAACGTCCCGCCGGCGGCAGCGGCGGCGAAGAGCACGAGGACGGCGATGACGAGGAGCGGGCGACGGAACATGGATCTCACAGGCGCCCACACGGTACGGCGCGAAGACCGTCGCTACCGGGACGACAGCGGGATTCTAGGGCCTGCTGAAACGAACAGCTACTCGAGGCTCAGTTCTCTTCCGGGACGGTCTCGGCAGCGCCCGTACGAAGCCGCTCGACAAGGACGAACCCGTTGAGCAAGGCCAAGACGCCGAAGAACAAGACGGCCAGCGCGTGCATGTCCAGCTCGACGCGGTGGCGGTAGAAGCTCCAGCAGCACAGCACTGTCACGGCCACTGGCACGAGGAACGAGGACCAGAGCGTGAACGCGCTGGAGTCGCGCGCGACGGTTCGCAGGTTCTCGCGAAAGCCAAGCCGCTCGGGAGAGCGCGGCAACTGGCGTACGAGACGACGGACGAGGACTTCGTGGGCCGCGGACAGCAGCGCGGCGACGGCGGCGGCGGGGATCGGCCCTCCGATGAGACCCGCCAGAGAAACCAAGAGGATCGAGAATCCGAAACCGACGGAAGAGAAGCGGCGTAGACGTGCCTGATGGCTGAGCGCACCGACTTCGTAGCCAGGACCGACAGACCCCCAAGGGAAGTAGATCAGTCGTCCCGCCCTACGTTTGAAAGCACCGACACTGGTCGCAGACAGCAACCCCATGCCCTGCCTCCCGCAGTCCCCCAGATGGCCATCCCCCCCAAAGCGCCAGAACGGCTACTCCTCACGGTCGCCTAGCTTACCAGACCGCGTCAAGAGGTGATCGTTAATTCCGAGGACGATCCGAAGATACTCGAGATCGTGGAGGCTCTTGTCGCGACGCGATCGCCAGACACGTTCTTGATCCTCGTAGAACCGGCGAAGACCACCCTTGCGGCGAGCCAGGCGCGAGCGCACGAGACGCAGCATCTCGTAGGCCGCGACCGGATCCGGGTAAAACGAAGCAACGCCAACAAGATAGGCGAGATCATCGCTGTCGGTTTCCGCCTCGGCGAGGTCGGCGCGGAAGGAATCCGACGCGAGGTCCAGCTCGTCCACGAGCGCCGGGTCGCCGACACCCTTCTGGTCGAGCAGCTCCTCGAGTTCCTGTCGTTGCATTCCGTCCGCTCCCTGCGCTGCACCACGGTGCGCGCCGCTTCCCTGCTTCGATTCGCCCGCTCCCGAGGAGACCCCCGCGTCCGCTCCAGAGCCGTTGGATTGTACTGTCTTCTCGACGATCTGCCTCGTACCCGCCGAGAGCCTCGCCTCAGAGCACGTAATGCACCTCGTCGAGGGCGCCGAGCTCGCCGTAGAGCGCGTCGAGCTGAGCTCGACTCTCGGCGACGAAACGCACGCTGATCGCGAGGAAACGACCGTTCTGACTCGGGCGCGTGCTCAGGCGCTCCCGGGACAGGCCGGGCAGGTGACGAAGGAGCACCTCGTGCACGACGTCGACGAGCGTCCCGTCGTCCCGCCCAATGATCTTGAGCAGGAACTCGCACGGGAATTCGAGCAACGTCTCGGGGCTCTTCTCGTCGGTCATCGTCTCCTCGAACACCCGCTCTGGTGGCCGTGAGTGGCCTCACTCGGCTTGCGCCGGGCGCGATTGTGGGGGCAGACGGCTCCCGCGTCGAATCCCGGCCTCATCCCGCTCTCTCGTCGCGCAGCAAACCGTACAGCCAGAGGTCAGCGACGCGAGACCGCTTCACGACAGCGCGGCGAAGACATCCTTCGCGCCGAAAGCCCGCCTTGGCCAGCACGCGCGCCGAAGCCTCGTTGCCTCCGAACACGCTCGCCTGCAGGCGGCGCAGCGAGTGCGCCGAGAACGCGTAGGGAACGAAAGCCTGCACGGCCGCGCTGGCGAGCCCCCGCCCCCAACTCCTCCGCCCGAGCCAGTAGCCGATCTCCGCGCTGCCGCTCAGAACGTCGTTCTCGAGACTGAGCCCGATCACCCCGACGAGCACACCGCCGCGCTCGGCGATCGCGAGGTTCTCCGCAGGCTCGACCGGGACGGTGCGGCCGAGCCATGTCTCAGCATCCTCGAGCGAATACGGGAACGGGAAGAGGTCGCGCAGTTGAGCGGAGACCTGCTCGTCGTTCGCCTCGCTCGCGATCGCCTCGGCGTCGTCCATCACGAGCGCCCGCAGTTCGTATTCGTGTCCGGCGAGGGGGATCGGCAGCCGCGCAGACTCATCCGCGGACATGGCGCTCTCTCAGGTCACGCAGACATCGCCCGAGAGCTTGGCCGCACGAGAGGCTGCGCTCACAGACCGTCGCTTCGAGCGCGTCGACGTCGAGCGTAGCAAGACGCGCCCCCGTCAGGAGCGCGACGATGGTGCGCGCGTGACCGGTGCAACCCTCGGGGAGCGGCCGCTCGACGACGTTGAGCTCGGCGATGTGGGCTTCGGCGCCCACTCCGCGAACGGTGAAGGTCCAGGTCCTCTTGCACGTGTCTTCGCCGTCGAAGGCGAAACGGTGGACGGACCCTTCGTTCTCTTCCGGCATGACGTGTCTCGCGCGACGCGCCCCTCCCCGCCCGCAGTATACGAGCCCGGGCGCCGGCCATGCGGAGTCCCCTCCGCAGCAATGGCTCGATTCAGTGGCGAGTCTGTGTCAAATAAGGCACGCTGGTCGTGTCATGGAAGGCTACACGGTTGGCTGTTTCGTGAGTCCGTGAATGCACGATGGCGAACCGTGGAGAGCATGGCTGGAGACGCGAGGGTTTTTGACCAGGGAGCGAAACGCGGAGAACGGCGATCGCTCACAGTACGCGGGGGGGACACGCCCCGATGTCGGCCCTGCTGGGTCACAACGGGGAGTCGAAGCCGGGCTGGCGATTCTCGCAACCTCGCGTCTCCACCACCGTCGTGTCCCGAACCGGGATCTCCTTGCCG
>NPIF01004328.1_pt1 | contig 13954 bp, 15 predicted proteins | sample 8637461 | NCBI WGS metagenome assembly NPIF01 (sample SAMN07420641, study PRJNA396082) | bioreactor metagenome | isolation source: sample BR12 brine-fed electro-methanogenic bioreactor BR | place: Japan: Kochi | collected 2016-12-09
GAGATCGGGCGATTTTCCATCCATCCGGACTAATTGGGCACTATCGCCGTCGTTTCGTTCAGGCCGGACAGCTTCGCCGTAAATGGGAAGATCTGATCCATTATGTCTCCGAAAAATAGGGAAAGAAACGGGCCAGACAAGGGAGTCCGCCCGTGCCGAAGATTTGCCGAGGATTTCCGTTCGAAAAGGTGTCGGCGGTTACCGTGAAAAACACCAAGGGGAGCCTCTTCCTCCCGGTCCGTTTGAAAGATATCCTGCTTTCCTGTCTCGTTGAACGGAGATCTCGCCCCTGGGCTGGTTCACGTGACTTCTGCTTCGGGCCGCTCCGGCGCCCGCATATCCCATGCGACCGGCACTTCGGATCAAAGACTTACGGACGGGAGGAAGACATGAAATTCATCGATCTGAACTCCGACCTTGGAGAAAGCTTCGGCCCCTACGTGATGGGCAATGACGAAGAGATGCTGAAGATCATCACGTCGGCCAACGTCGCTTGCGGTTTCCATGCCGGTGATCCCCTGGTAATGCATAAAACACTCGCCCTTGCGAGAGAAAACGGGGTCGCAATCGGTGCTCACCCCAGCTTCAACGACCTCTGGGGGTTCGGCCGCCGTCCAATCCACGGAGAGCGACCCGCCGATATCGAGAAGATCCTCGTCTATCAAATCGGGGCAATCCAGGGCATGGCCCGCTCCCTCGGTCTAACGGTCGGGCACTTCAAGGCCCACGGTTCCCTGGGCAACATGGCCGAAAGCGATGCCGACATGGCCGAGGCCTGCGCCCGTGCCGTAAAGGTGGCGGACCCTTCGATGATCTTCGTCGTAATGCCGGGAAACCAACTGGAAAAAGCCGGCGAACGCAACGGGTTGCGCATGGCACGCGAGGTCTATGCCGACCGCGCCTACAACGATGACGGCACATTGGTTTCGCGCAAACTGGAAGGGGCCGTCATCCACGACCCCGGCATCGCCATTCCTCGCCTCGTCCGGATGGTCGCGGATCAGAAGATAACGAGCGTTACCGGCAAAGAGATCCCGGTCACCATCGACACGGTCTGCGTCCATGGCGACAACCCCGCTGCTGTCGAATTGTCCGCCAAGATCCGCGCGGCCCTGACCGACGCCGGGCTGACCCTTCGCCCCTTTGCCGAATTCGTGCACTGAGGGAGGCTCGGTCTTTCGCGTGCGTTACGGGATTGGTTTTGATGTCCTGGCCATCCGGAAAGCCCGATGAAGCGGAGCAGCGACCAAAGCCGTCCCCGCCCGGTGACGGAGATGAACGTCGAATTCCTGCCTTGCGGCGACACAGGCTTGTCCGTTCAGTTCGGCGACCGGATTGACAGATCCCTCAACGAACGGGTCATCCGGATCAAGGCCGGCGTCGACGAAGCCCGCATTGCCGGCGTTATCGAGACCGTCCCGACCTATCGGGCTTTGATGATCCACTACGATCCGCTTCAAACGAGCCAAGCTTCGCTGATCGACGCTCTCGGGCCTCTCCTGTATCAGGATTACGACAGCCCGCTCCGCGCTACGCGCTGGCGGATTCCCGCTTGCTACGAATCGGAGTTCGCCCTCGATTTGAAGGATGTGGCAGAGTGGGCCGGGATGACACCGGAACAGGTGATCGAAATTCACTCCTCGGTCGTACACTATGTCTACATGCTCGGATTCGCCCCGGGCCAGCCGCACATGGGAGACCTGCCCGACGCGCTTGCCATCCCCCGCCGTCGCGATCCCCGGCCACGCATCGACAAGGGCTCGATCGTTACTGCAACGGGACTGACCATCATCTATCCCGTAGCCAACGCCTGCGGCTGGCACATAATCGGGCGCTCACCGATTTCGGTTTTCGATCCCGGACAGGTTCCTCCAGCCTTGTTGACTCCGGGCGATACTGTGGAGTTTTTCCCCATATCGGCGGCGGAATTCCAGGATATCCGCGAACGGGCCGATGTCGGCTTGTACCGGATCGAACGGCAGGGTGACGGCTCATGACCATCGAAATCCTGCCATGCGGCGACACCGCTTTCTCTGTTCAATTCGGCGATCGGATCGACCGCAGCCTGAGCGCCCGGGTCATGCGACTGCACGCGCTGATCCGTCAAGACAAGCCACCGGGAATCGTTGAGACCGTTCCCACATTTCGATCGCTGTTGGTCCATTACGATCCGCGGCGGACCAGTCAGGCAGAGTTGCTATCCGCCATCCGGCCGATGCTGGACCAACTCGGGACAACCAGTTCCGAGGGAACGGTCTGGCGGTTACCGGTTTGCTATGACCCCTCTTTTGGCATCGATTTGTCGGCCATTTCCCGATTGACCGGGTTATCGCCGGACGAGATCGTCAGCGTTCACAGTTCGACACGCCACTATGTCTACATGGTCGGTTTCGCCCCCGGCCACCCGTACATGGGAGACCTCCCGGAATCGCTGACGGTGCCGAGGCGGGAAGATCCCCGCACGGAAGTCAGCGCCGGCACGGTCGCGACCGCTGTCGGAATGACGGTGATCTATCCCTTTGCCAGTCCATCGGGTTGGCATATCGTCGGCCGCACGCCGGTCCCGATTTTCGATCCGAACCGTGAGCCACCGGTTTTACTCAAGGCTGGAGACACGGTGCTGTGGCAGCCGATCATTCGAGCGGAATACGACCGCATCCGACAGGACGTCCATGCAGGGCGCTTCCAACTCGACATGGAGGAAGCGCACCGATGACCGCCCACCTTCAGGTCAAAGCCGCGGGAATGTTCACCACGGTCCAGGACACGGGCCGGTTCGGCTACCAGGATCTGGGCATCCCTGTCGCCGGCGCGCTCGATCCCATCAGTCTGCGGCTGGCCAACGCCCTTGTCGGGAATGCCCCGACCACTGGCGCGCTCGAGATCCGAATCGTCGGCCCGACAATCCGCATCGAGGCCGGTGCGGTTCGTGTTGCCTTGGCCGGAACCCGAACGCCCATCGAGATTCTCGGCAAGCGCAGGATGGAAGTCACCTCTTGGCAAAGCCTGAGACTGGAACAAGGGGATGTCTTGAAAATCGGCACCGTGCCGGACACCTCCTGCTGCTATCTGGCCGTGGAGGGAGGATTCGATCTGCCGGCGCCGTTCGGCAGCCTTTCCACCTACGTTCGTGGCGGGTTCGGCGGCCTCGAAGGACGGGCGCTCAAGGACGGAGATACCCTGCCACTGGTCAACGGCGAGGCCCCTGTACGCCCCGAGCTAAAGCTAACCGATGTGCCCCATCTCGACACGACGGATCCCATTCGTGTCGTGCTCGGGCCGCAGGAGAACTATTTCACGACCGACGGCATTCGCACTTTCCTTGAGAACGAATTCGTCATTTCCCCGAATTCCGACCGGATGGGCCTGCGCCTCGACGGTCCGATTCTCGAACACAGCATCGGGTACAACATCGTTTCCGACGGCATCGCGACCGGGGCGATACAGGTTCCCGGCACCGGAAAACCGATTGTTCTTCTCGCCGATCATCAGACGACCGGCGGATACCCGAAGATCGCAACGGTCATCTCGGCCGACCTTCCACGATTGGGACGCATGCGGCCGGGACGCAAACTGCGGTTCGAGGCCGTGTCCGTCGCCGAAGCCGAACAACTACGGCGGGATCAGGAGAAACAGATTGATCAATGGCTGGGCTCTCTCGCTCCCTCCGGCGGCAGCCAGGAACTCGATACGGCCACTTTGCTATCCGTCAATCTGATCAGCGGCGTCGCAAGTATCGACGATTGATCCGGTCCGTCAGTCGGGTTTTTTCCCTGCAACGGCCAAACCGGCCAGACCCCATTTCGAGGGATGGCCTCGCTCGTACTGCGGTGGATAGCTGGCCTCCTCGCCCAAATCGTGGGCCGCATGCCATACCCAGTGGGGGTCGTAGAGAAGAGCCCGACCCAGAGCGACCATATCGGCCTGACCGCTTCGAAGGATCGACTCCGCCTGATAGGCATGGTGGATTTGTCCGACAGCAATGACCGGCATCGCCACGGCGGACTTGATCGCCGCGGCGAATCCAACCTGATAGCCCAGGCCGGCCACGATTTTCTGCTCCCGTGAAATTCCGCCGCTGGAAACGTGGATGTAGTCGCACCCGAGGTCCTCTACGGCCTTGGCAAACAGGACGGCTTCCGGGAGGTCCCATCCGCCGTCGATCCAGTCCGTTGCCGAGATCCGGATGCCGATGGGCTTGTCGGCCGGCCAGACTTCCCGCACCGCGGCGAAAACCTCGAGCGGAAAACGCATGCGGCTTTCCAGGGAGCCGCCGTAGTCGTCGGTCCTACCGTTGGTAATCGGCGACAAGAACTGATGCAGCAGATATCCATGAGCCCCGTGGATCTCGATGAAATCGAAACCAATGCGGTCGGCCCGTTGGGCCGCCTCCAAAAAATCGTTCTTGATCTTGCGCAGGCCGCTGTCATCGAGAACCTCTGGCACCGGCCAGCCTTCGGCAACCGTTGTTTCACTGGGCGCGACCGGCCGCCATCCGCCATCTTCGGCGAGAACCGGTCCACGACCTTGCCAGGGCGTTCCCGTCGAGGCCTTTTGTCCGGCATGCCCCAATTGGACCCCGAACGGGGCCTTGCCGTGTTTCCGGCAGAAAGCACTCACCTGGGCCAGTGCGCGTTCGTTTTCGTCGGAATACAGGCCGAGGTCCGCAGGGGTGATCCTGGCCTCTGGCGAAACGCCGGTGACCTCGGTGATCATCATGCCCAGTCCAGCCACCGCGAACTTGCCGTAGTGCATCAGATGCCATTCGTCGGCCGATCCGTTTACGGCGCTGAACTGATCCATAGGAGCCAGAACAGCCCGATTGGGAAAGGTTGTTCCTCTCATTTGGATCGGAGAAAAAAGCATACTGCCCACCTGCCATCTCCCTCTTGCCTTGTTCGTTGCGCAATAGTCCCTCCCCTTCCGGAGGAAGGTCAATCGCCATTCCCCCGGCAGCCTGTCCGCCCACGTACCCGGCAATCAAACCTTGTGCGGAGGATAAGATGCGTTTGTTATTGATGCCCTAGGAACTTTGCACACCATTTGGAAACGCGGAAAAGGGAAAGCCATGATCTCGGGACGTCTGGAAGGCAAACGTGCCATCGTCACAGGTGCAGCCAACGGCANNCCGTCTGCCTCGCGGATATCGATGTCGAGAGCGCCGATACAGTGGCCCGCACCATCGTGTCACAGGGGGGGAAAGCCTTGGCAGTCACCTGCGACGTATCCGACCGGGCGTCCGCGCGGACGGCCGTGGAACGGGCCGCGGAGGCTTTCGGCGGGCTGAACGTTCTGGTCTGCAACGCCGCCGTACTTTCCCCCAAGACGCGGCTTCACGAGATGACGGAAGACAACTGGGAAACCTGTCTGGCCGTAAACCTCACCGGGAGCTTCCTGATCTGCAAATATGGCATCCCCTATCTTCAGGAAGACGGCGGCGGCAGCATCATCATGGTCGGATCGCAGATGGCCCGAGTCGCGAATCCCCTGCAAGCGGCCTACTGCACGACCAAGGCTGCAATGGTTCATCTGGCCAAGGGGATCGCCCTGGAATATGCCGCCGACAAGATCAGGGCCAATGCGCTTTCCCCCGGGGGAACGGCCACCAGCCGGATGGAGCGACAATTCGGCACGATGGAGAAGGCTCAGGAAATCTGGGGCCACCAGCACCCGCTGGGAAGGCTGGGCACTCCCGAGGAAATCGCCAACGGCGCCATCTTCCTGGCGAGCGACGAGTCCGCATTCATGACCGGGGCGGACCTGTTGATCGACGGTGGATACGCCGCCCGCTGAACACGACGTTACACTTGCTCTCACCTGCCCGCATCTGAGGAGACGCCGACATGGCCGACCACCATCCCATTGATTTTGCAGCCGTCGATATGGAGTCAGGGTGGGAGCATCCCGAAGGATATGCCGATGGGGTTACGGCCAAGGTCCTTGCCGATACCCTGGACGAAACCCGCCGGACGGGTCATCGCACCCTGCTGCAACGATATGCACCCGGCGTCATCGACATGCGGGTGCTGACCCACGACTTTGTCGAAGAGGTTCTGGTCCTGGACGGCGAACTCCTGTGGCTCGACGAAGAGGGGGCGACTGTCGGGCGACTGCCCAAAAACAGCTATGTCTGCCGTCCGCCACAAGTGCCGCACGGGCCTTTCGGCACGGAAACCGGATGTCTGATGATCGCCGTGTTTTACTATCCCTGACCCCTACTCCGCCTTGCCTTCGCCCATCAGTCCTCCAGCCGCCAGAACGTGCCAGAAGGTATAGTCGGCATGGTGCACGATGGTGGCTTCGAGGCTGCGCACGACAAGGTTTCCTTCGCCCGAATGACAGCCGGCGATATGAGCCACTTCCTCGGGCAGGCCGACCGTCAGACATACATGGACGCCGCGCGGAGGGTGGCGGATCGACGGCCAGCCCGCCGCGTGCGGTGAGGCTTGCCAACGAGCCTGGTTCACGGGGTCGAATTCCCAAGGCTTGCCAACATCGTGGCACAGGGCGCCGGCAACCAGAATGTCGCGTTTGACCGGCAGATCCGGGAACATGTCCTTCAACTCATCGGCGATCCGCATCGCCAGACGGCACACGCCGCGCATATGGTCTGCCTGCGTTCCCGCCTTGAGCGGCCGGGTATCCGGATTGCCGGACGGCGGAATCTCACTGATGGCGTCGAAGCTGCTGTCGGCCAGCGCCGTCGCCCACGCCTCGACAACCAGTTGCCGAAGTTCCGGATCCGTGATTTCAGAAATCTCGGGAAGTTCCGCTCGAACGCTTTCACGCAGTTTTTCGGTTACCTTGGTTTTGCTCATTTGGTGTCCTTCCGCTGGCGAACTCCGATTTGGCAATGGTGCGACCGCTTTCGGAAGCCTAAAGTATAGTCGAGTTTCGTCGTAATTGGAGGGAAGCCATGGAATTCCGTGTTCACGAAAACGACGACGTCTATCTGGTCGACGTACAGGTCCGCGAAGTCATCATCGCCGGCATGACGGGACGCGATGAAAAGATGGTCCAGAAGCACATCGACGAATTGGCTGAACTGGGCATCGCGCCGCCCAGCTCGATCCCGATCTATTACCGAGTCTCCGCTTCCCTTTTGACCCAGGAAAGTCGGGTGCAGTTCGTCGGCCCGGACAGTTCCGGCGAAGTCGAGGCGGTGCTGATCGGCACGCCCGAAGGCATGCTGGTCGCCGTTGGTTCGGATCACACGGACCGCAAACTGGAGGCCGACTCGATCGCGTTTTCCAAGCAGTTGTGCCCGAAGCCCATCTCGCTGGACACATGGCGCTACGCCGATGTCGCCGATGCGTGGGACGATATTCAACTGGTATCCGACAAGGTCATCGACGGAGTCCGGACCTCCTATCAGCGCGGAACCATGAGCCAGGTGCGCAAGCCCGAGGACCTCATCGGACGTTTCTTCGACGGGCTGACGGAACTGCCGGCAGGCGTCGTCATGTTCACGGGGACCATCCCGACCATCGGCGAGATCATGGGAGCCGACCATTTTTCGATGGCATTGGTGGATCCCGGCAACGGTCGCACCTTGTGGCATGGTTACGATGCCGCAATCCTGCCCAACGTCGTCTGACACGACACCCCCGATAATCCCGATCCAGGGAGGACACCATGACCGAGTTGACAGCGGACCCCATTGGCAGTGACGGAATTGCCGGTTTTGCGGCCCGGCTGCGAAAAGGGGAAACCACAGCCGTTGCCGCGACCGAAGCCTACTTGGCGCGAATTGAAGCCCTGAACGGCCGTCTGGGCGCCTATCAGTATGTTGCCCGGGAACAGGCCCTGGCCAGTGCCCGCGGGATCGACGCCTTGCTGGCGGGGGGCATCGACCTGGGACCGCTGATGGGGGTGCCGATCGCGATCAAGGATCTTTTCGCCGTCGAAGGCATGCCGACAACGGCAGGATCCAAGTTGGAAGTCAGCGATTTGATCGGCTCGGAGGGAAGTTTCGTCCGCGCCCTGAAACGTGCCGGGTGCGTCATTCTCGGCAAAACCAAAACGGTGGAATTCGCCCTCGGCGTTACCGGGATCAGCACACCACACGGAACACCCTGCAATCCTTGGGACGCCCGGGCCCACCGTCTGCCCGGCGGTTCCAGCAGCGGCTCGGCGGTGGCCGTTGCGGCCGGCCTTTGCGGGTTCGCGATCGGGTCCGACACCGGCGGGTCGGTTCGCATCCCAGCCGCGCTTTGCGGCATATCCGGTCTCAAGACAACGGCAGGGCTATTCCCGACCGACGGCGTTTTCCCGCTATCGCGCGAATTGGATACCATCGGCCCCATCACCCAGTCCGCCGCCGACGCGGCGATTGTCCTGGAGGTCCTGACGGGTCGCCGGGCACCCGACCCGGCTCCGTTGCGCGGCCTCCGCCTGGGGCGTCCGGATGCGTATTTCTACCGAGGATTGGAGCCCGAGGTGGAAAGCTGCCTGGACAAGGCGTTGGTAGCGCTTGAAAAGGCCGGTGTCGAAATCGTGCCGGTCGACGTGCCCGAGGCACCGGAACGCGAGCAGTACTTCCCTGGGGTTCTGCCCGCCTGCCTGATTGCAGCGCTGGGACGCGACCGCTTCCTGGCCGAACGCGACAAGATGGATCCAGTCGTGGCGGCTCGAGCCGACAACGGATTGACCGCGCTCGGGGCCGATGTCATCCGCCTGGAAAACCGTCGGCAGCAGGCCTGCCGGATCGTCGACGCGGAACGTTTCAAAGGACTGCATGGCTGGATCACGGCAACCGCCACGATCCTCGCCCCGGACATGACCGAATTTGAAGACGTCGAGCGCGGCATGCGACTGACGCTGGGCATGACCCAGAATACGCAGCCGGGCAACTACATGGGCCTGTGCGGGACGACAACCCCGATCCATGGGCTGGGCGCACCGCTGCCCGTGGGGCTGCAGATTGTCTGTCCGGCGGGACGCGATGCCCGCGCCGTATCCATTGCAAGAGCCATCGAAAATTTGATCGGCCCGCCGCCAAAACCAGACGTCACTGCCTTTCTATAGACATCTCGGCAGCGGTCTGTTCTTGCGCAGTTTCGCGGCTCGCACCTCTTCCCGGATGGGAGGGGGGCGAGGTCCCTGGATTCCGTCTAGAGAATCCAGACCAACAGAAACGAAATCGTCACCATTGAGATCGTGGTCGATGCGACGATCGCCGCCGAAGCACGCCCGACGAAGATGTCAAACCGCTGGGCGACCACATAGACGAGCGCGCCCGACGGCAGGGCGGCCAGCAACACCGCGCTTTGCAACCAACGTCCCTCGAGGCCGAAGACGTAGGCCCCCAACAATCCGACCGCCAGCGGATGCAATGCCAGTTTGGCGAAAACCAGCCAGCCGACCTCCCGCATGTTGGCGGCAAGCGGTTGGCCGACGAGTGACAGGCCCAGTGTAAACAGTGCCGCAGGACTGGCCACCCGGCCCAACATGTCCAGATAAGTGCCCAGGCCTCCGGGGATGGAAAGCCCCCACAAGGAGAACAAGACGCCGGTCAAAGCCGCAATGAGAAGGGGGTTCCTGATCAGGGAACCCATCGCCGTCCGCATGGCCCGGCCTGACGTCGATGATCGATTCAGGCTTACGTCCACACCGGCGATGACTCCGGAAATGACGACAAGCAGACACAAGGCCCCGGTGATCGCCGGCATCGTACCCTGCTCGCCGAAAGCGAGATAGAACAGCGGAATGCCTAGATAAACCGTATTGGCGAAAATGGCCGCCTGGCCATGGACGATCGATGCCGCCACGTCATTGCAGAAAACCTTGCGTGACACCGCATAGGAGCCTGCCAGCGTCAGAAGCGTGCCGCCAAGGAACGCACCGATGAAAGGCCAGTTCAGGCTTTCGGCGACCGGAGCCCTGGCGGTGAAGGTGAACAGCAGCGGCGGCAACGCGAAATAGAAGACGAAACGGTTGATCGCCGCCGCCGCGGTCGCGCCGAGCACACGGAAGCGGCCGGCGAGATAACCGGTGAGAATCAACCCGAAGACCGGCAGAACGACCTCGAACAGAACCCTCATGGCATCGTGCCGGCCATCCCCCTCGTCAGAGGACTGCCATCTCGGCGTTGAGACGGTCGGTGATCAGCATGGAACCGGGACGATGGGTAATGCAGAAAGGCGGCCGCGCGTTCGCCAGGGCTGCCTGCGGCGTCACCCCGCAGGCCCAGAAAACAGGCACCTCACCGGGCCGGAAAGCGACCGGTTCGCCTCCGTATTCCGGCTTGTCGATGTCCGCAATGCCGATGGCCTTGGGATCGCCGAAATGCAGGGGCGCCCCATGAACGGCCGGGTATCGCGAGGTAATCTGGATCGCCCGGATGGCGTCGACCGGCGTATACGGCCGCATGGTCACCACGGTCGGTCCCCTGAACGGGCCGGCCTGAACCGTCGGGATGTTGGAGGTGTACATCGGCACCACGGTGTCCTGGTCGATGTGGCGGACTGACAGGCCGCCCTGCAACAGTGCCTCCTCGAAGGAGAACGAGCAGCCGAGGACGAAGGCGACCAGATCGTCGCGCCACAAATCGCTGACGTCGTTCACGACATCGACTTCTTTGCCGTTCTCAAAAACCCGATAGGCCGGCACGTCGGACCGGATGTCGACGTCCTCGCCCAACATCGGAAGCTTGGGGTCGCCCGGGTTCGATAGGCCGATCAACGGACAGGGTTTGGGGTTGAACGTGCAAAAGCGGAGGAAGTCCGCGGCCCACGCCTCGGGCAGGATCACCACGTTGCCCTGCACCGCGCCGGCCGCCATGTTTGCGGTCTGTCCGGCATAACGTCCCGCCCGGATGTCCGCACGCGCGGCCTGAGCAGCGACAACGATCGCGGCGGCAGGCGCGGGGGTTGAGCACGGCGCGGAATCTGGCATGACGATTCACTCCTTCGCTTGAGTATTTGGATGACCTGAATGACGCGGCGGTGCGAATATGGTTACCGAGGGTGGGCCACTTGTCCATGCCTTAATCAAGCCGAACAGCCGGAACCTCACCCCGCCAACCGGCCGTGACGGTTCCGACACCGCAGCGGGAGGAGCCGATGGCCGGCGTGTCTTTCGATCTCAGTGGAATGAATGCCCTCGTCACCGGCGGCCGCAGGGGCATCGGCCTGGCGATTGCCAGGGCCCTCCGTGACGCCGGGGCCCACGTGGTGGTGACCGGCGTTGGCGACGGGCCAAACGACGTCGACGACTTTCCTTTCAAACGCCTGGACATCCGCAACGATGAATCGGTCTCCCGCCTCGCTGCCACGATCGAGAAACTGGACATTCTGGTCAACAACGCGGGTGTTCTCGCCCGTGGCGGTCGTGAATACGATCCGACGGTCTTCGCCGAAATCATCGGTACCAATCTGATCGGCACCTATCGCATGTGCCATGCCTTCCAGCCCCATCTTTCGGCAAGCAGAGGCAACATCATCAACCTGTTGACCATCCGGTCGTTCATCGGCAGTCCGTTGACCCCGGCCTACGGAGCCTCGAAGGCAGCCCTCCTGCAACTCACTCGGACGCTTGCCCGCGAATGGGGGCCAAGGGGAATCCGCGTCAACGGCCTCGCACCCGGTTGGACCCGGACCGACATGAATGTCGGTGTCCAACAAGATCCGGACGCCAGCCGCGAAATCGAGGAGGCCGCCGCGCTCAAGCGCTGGGGTGCGCCCGAAGACATCGCCGGCGCCGCCGTCTACCTGGCGTCGCCGGCCGCCTCATTCGTCACGGGCGCCTGCCTGCTGGTCGACGGCGGATTCATCGCCTGAGCCGTGGCTTATTTCAACACGCCGGGCAGCCACAAGGCGATCTGCGGAAACGCCGTCAACAAGACGATCATCAACAACAGGGTCACGGCGAACGGCGCCGAACCGATCATCACGTCATGAACCGGACCACGGCCGCGCACACCCTGGACGACGAAGAGATTGATGCCGACCGGTGGCGTGATCATGGCGGTCTCGACCAATAGCATGATCAACACGCCGAACCACACCGGGTCGAAACCGAGGTTGACGACGACCGGGGTAATGATGGGCACCGTCGCAACCATCATCGACAGCGTCTCCATGAAGCAACCGATGATGATGTAGAACAGGATAATGGCCACCATCGTTCCCATCGGCGACCAACCGAGATCGATCACAAACGAGTTCACCTGCTTGGTCAGGCCCACGGACGTGAAGATGAAGTTCAGGAAGTAGGCCGCCAGCAGGATCGCCATGATCATCGCGGTCGAACGCATGGTACCCTCGACCGTGGCCTTGAGCATGCTCCAGTTCAGACGGCGGCGCCACGCCACCAGGCAGAACGCCGCAATCACGCCGAGCGCCGCCGACTCGGTCGGCGTCGCGATCCCGGCATACCTCGTCCCGATGACGATGATGAAGATGATAATCGGTGGAATGAGATCGGGCAGGCTGCGAATGCGCGCGTCCCAATCCGTCTTGACCTTCTGTCCTCCCCACTTGGGCCGCACCACGCAACCGATGGCCACGGTCAGCATGAAGAGTCCCGCCAGCACAAAACCCGGCACAAAGCCGGCGAGGTAGAGCTGGGGTATGGAGGTTTCGGTCAATACCCCGTAGACGATCATGTTGATCGACGGTGGGATCAGAATTCCGAGAGTACCGCCGGCGGCAATGGTGCCGAGAAAGAACCGCTCGTTGTAACCGCGCTTTTCAATCTGTTCGACGGCCACCGTGCCGATCGTTGCCGCCGTCGCAACGCTCGAGCCGGAAATGGCGGCGAACATCGTGCAGGCGCCGACGTTCGAATGCATCAGGCCACCCGGCAGCCACGACAGCCAGTGGGTCGCCGCCGCATACATGCGCTCGGCAATTCCCGAACGCAGCAGGATCTCTCCCAGCAGGATAAACAGCGGAACCGCCATTAGGACGAAATCGTTGGACGTCTTCCACGCCATCTCGCCGAGGGCAAGCTGCAGCGGAAGGAAGGAATAGACCTGGTCGAGCAAAAGGCCCAGTGTGCCGAGAGCGGCGGAAACCGGAACGGAAAGGGCCAGCAGTCCGATCAGGACGACAACGGTAAAGGCGATCATTTCCTGGTCTCCGACGGCTCGTGGCCCTTGTCAGCAGCATCGCGCAGCGTCTTTCCCACCGTCAGTTCCTCTTCGAGTTCCTCGGTCGCGCTCTTCGAACCGGCGTACTTGTGGACGCCGATGAAATCGCGCCGCACCAGCCGGCTGCAAACGTGGATCAGCAGCAGCGCCGTGACGCCCATCAGGAAGGTGAGGCCGAGTACCCAAAGGAACTGTGGATAAACGAGCGGCGAACCAAGCGGGGAAATGGCATGGGCGTCAAGGGCGACCGATTCGAAGAACGTGCCCCAGGCGCGAATGGTCATGAGACCGAAGAAGATGAAAAAGAAGATGAGGCCGATCACGTCCATGACGGCGCGTGTCGGTAGCGGCATCCACGTATAGACGGAGTCGATCCGGATGTGGGCACGCTCCAGCAAGGCGAACCCGAGCGCCCAGGCAGTGCCGATGGCGAGCGCGAACCCTGACAACTCGTCAGCCCCACCGATCGAGATGCTGAAAACTTTGCGAATAAAAACTTCGAATCCGACGATAAAGGCGGAAAGACAGATCAGCCCTCCGCCGAACCACGCACCATAACGCGTCAGGCGCCGCGTGTGCTTCAACAAGCTGTCCATAAGATCTCCGTCGGCCCAGCAGGGTGAGAGCGTAACGCCGAGGTTCGAGCGTGTCGCTTGAAGACGCACGAACCTCGGCGGCGCAGATCGTAAGGATCAGAGTTTGTCGAGCGGGATCGTAAGACCGACGACCTTGCCCACAGTCTCGTTCCACTTGCTGGCGTATTCCTTGCCGGCGCGCTTGCCCCAATTAATCAGGACCACGCTCTCCATGAGTTCCTTGTGGCGCTGCGCATCGGCATCGCTGACCGGCACCTCGGTCAAT
>NPIF01001727.1_pt2 | contig 13937 bp, 10 predicted proteins | sample 8637461 | NCBI WGS metagenome assembly NPIF01 (sample SAMN07420641, study PRJNA396082) | bioreactor metagenome | isolation source: sample BR12 brine-fed electro-methanogenic bioreactor BR | place: Japan: Kochi | collected 2016-12-09
TGTATTCGCGTTCATTGGCGGACTAATTCATTTCCGGTTTAGGAGCACAGACAGCATGGCCAAGGTACTGCCCGAAATCGACGCCGAGCTGGCTGCCTGGATGGCGGCGCAGCCCGTGTTCTTCAACGCCACCGCGCCCCTGGCCGGCGACGGCCACGTCAACCTGTCGCCGCGCGGGCTGGATACCTTCCGCGTCCTCGGCCCCCGCGAGGTGGCCTGGCTCGACCTCACCGGAAGCGGCAACGAAAGCGCCGCTCACCTGGCGCAGAACGGCCGCATCACCGTGATGTTCTGCGCCTTCAGCGGCCCGCCGCGCATCCTGCGCCTGTATGGCCGGGGCACGGTGGTCCTGCCCGGCAGCGCCGCCTGGGACAGCCTGCGGCCGCAATTTCCCGATTTCCCCGGCGTGCGCCAGATCGTGCATGTGGCGGTGGAGCGCGTGCAGACCTCCTGCGGCGCCGGCGTTCCGCTGATGGATTACCGCGGCCCGCGCGACGAACTGCTGGCCTGGGCGCGCAACAAGGGGGAGGACGGCATGGCGGACTACCGCCGGCAGAAGAACGCCGTCAGCATCGATGGCCTGCCGGCACCGGGTCAGGTTCCTGAATAAACCACGGAGGGCACGGGGAAGATCCGGTATCGTTATGGAAACCCCGTGCCCCCCCGTGTTCCCCGTGGTTTGCCTGTCCGCTCTTGGCAGGTTTGCCCTTGTGTATACTGCACGATAATTCTCAACAACCGGACACGCCCTTTTGAACACCCCCAAGCGCAGCTCCCTGGACGACTGGGTCCGTCGCATCAGCGAAGAGGAGATGCCCATCTTCGGCCACACCGTACAGCAGGTGGTGAGCGTGGCTGAGGACGAAAACGCCCCCACGGTGGAGCTGGCCCGCGTCATCCTGCAGGACGCCTCCATGACGGCGCGCGTGCTCAAGCTGGCCAACAGCGTCTATTACAATCCCCACGAACAGCAGATCAGCACCATCAGCCGCGCCGTGGTAGTGCTGGGCTTCACCACCGTGCGAAGCATGTGCCTGTCCATCGCCCTGGTGGACTCCTTCGTCCAGGGCGCGCCGCGCGACCGCCTCACCCGCGAGCTGGCCCGCGCCATCCATGCCGCGGTGCAGGCCCGCACCGTGGCCATGGCCCGCGGCGACGAGTCGCCGGAAGAGGTGTTCATCGCCACCCTGCTCTACCACCTGGGCGACCTGGCCTTCTGGTGCTTCAGCGGCGAGGCCGGCGACCAGCTGGACAGCCTGCTGCGTCAGCCGGGCAGCAACCCGGAACAGGCGGAAATGGAGGTTCTCGGCTTCCGCCTGCGCCAGCTCACCGGCAACCTGGTCAGGGAATGGCGCATCAACGACCTGCTCAGCACCACCCTGAAGCACCCCGACAGCAAGGACATCCGCAGCCGCAACATCACCCTGTGCCACCAGCTGGCACGGGCGGCGGAAAAGGGCTGGGAAAGCCCGCAGGTCAAGGAAATCACCAAACAACTGACCGAGCTGACCGGCCAGAGCGACAAGACCGTGAGCACCCACCTGCACCAGAATGCCCGCGACGCCGCCCGCATCGCCGGCTATTACGGCGCGGCGGCGGCAGCGGCGGTGATCCCGCTGCCGCGCGGCGAACAGATGCCGGGAGAGGAGGAGCTCGAGGTACCGGAATATCCGCAGCCCGACGGCATGCTGCAACTGCGCATCCTGCGCGAGCTGGCCCTGCTGCTGGACGATCCCAAATCGGACTTCAACCTGGTGATGGAGCTGGTGCTGGAGGGGATCTACCGCGGCACCGGCATGGACCGCACCCTGTTTGCCCTGCTGACACCGGACCGGCGCGGCCTGCGCGCCAAGTTCGCCCTCGGCGGCGAGCGCGACGCCCTCACCGGAGCCTTCCACTACACCCGCCACCCGCAGGAGGACAACGTGTTCTTCCACCTGCTCGACAAGCCCGCCGCCCTGTGGTTCGACCCCGCCCGGCACCCCGAGCAGCGCCGCTGGCAGACCGCCCAGCTCACCGGGGTGGTCGGCCGGGCGCCGTTTCTGGTCGCCCCCATCCAGGTCAACGGCAGCGCCATCGGCCTGTTCTACGCCGACCGGGCCCTCAGCGAACGCCCCCTGGACGAGGAGAGTTTCGAGAGTTTCAAGCACTTCGCCCAGCAGGCAGGACTGGGGCTGGGCCATCTGGCGCAGCGGCGCAAATAACACAGCCCTACCCGCCCGGCAACCCTTTCCGGGCCTGATGCAGAATCTTTATACACAGTCAACAGGGTGGGGCGGCGATTTCACGGAAAAATTCGGCACCCATCGGCAGCGTCTCACGCCTATTCGAATAACCAATTGAAAATAAACGAATTTATATGGCGGTCAAATTCTCGCCAGTTTAACAAAACTGTAGCAGTGGCGGGGCCTAGGAGCGCTTGATCCCAATTCATCCACAAAGTTATCCACAGGTTTTGTGGATAATCCTGCTTCCGCAGACAGTACAAGGAGTTAGGTGAGATTACGCAGATTCCCCCTCAAATTGTCATATTTGCCGACACCTCCGACGGCCCCCGCCGAAGCCTCCCGCGCCGGCCGATCCGGTTTCCCATGACGCAACATTGCACCCGCCGGGTGACATCATTTGTCCGCCGCCTTCGGTAAACTCCGCCCATGTCCCGCGCCGTACTTCATATCGCCGTTCCCTCGCCCCTGCGGCGTCGCTTCGACTACCTGGCACCGGCACAACCGGTCCCGCCCGGCAGCCGGGTGTCCGTCAGCTTCGGCCGCCGCCCGGCGGTGGGCATCGTGCTGGGGGCTTCCGAAACCAGCGAACTGCCCCTGGAAAAGCTGCGTCCGGTGGAGGCGGTGCTCGACAGCGAGCCCCTGCTGCCGCCGGATATTCTGGAACTGCTGCACTGGGCGAGCACTTACTATCACCATCCCATAGGCGAGGTCTGCGCCGCCGCCCTGCCCGTGGCCCTGCGCCAGGGGCAGCCGGCGCTGCCGCGCGGGCTGCGCCGCTACAGCCTCACCGCCGCCGGACGGGAAGCGGACACGGAACAGCTGAAACGGGCGCCGCGCCAGGCCGCCCTCCTGGCCCGGCTGCAACGGCTGGACATGGCCGCCGGGCCCGACGACCTGGCCGAGCTGGACGGCTGGCCCGGAGCCATGAAGCGACTGGAGGAAAAGGGCTGGGTACAGGCCGAGGACACGCCGGTACTGCCCGCTGCCGCCGCCACGGACAGCGCGCCGCCCCTGGGCGCGGCGCAGCAGGCCGCGGTGGACGCGGTCAGCGCCGCCTTCGGCGGCTACGCCGGCTTTCTGCTGGACGGCGTCACCGGCAGCGGCAAGACCGAGGTTTACCTGCGTCTCATCGAAAAGGCCCTCGCCGCCGGCCGCCAGACCCTGGTGCTGGTACCGGAGATCGGCCTCACCCCGCAGCTGTTGGAACGCTTCCGCCGCCGCTTTCCGGTGCCCATCGCCGTGCTGCATTCCGGCCTGGCCGACGGCGAGCGCCTCAATGCCTGGCTCGCGGCCCGCGCCGGCCTCGCCCCCATCGTCATCGGCACCCGCTCCGCGGCCTTCACGCCGCTGCCCGGCCTCGGCCTCATCGTGGTGGACGAGGAGCACGATCCCTCGTTCAAGCAGCAGGACGGCTTCCGCTATTCGGCGCGCGACGTGGCGGTGGTGCGGGCGCAAAAGGCCCGCGTACCCATCGTCCTCGGCTCCGCCACCCCGGCGCTGGAAAGCCTGGCCAACGCCACCGCCGGCCGCTACACCCGGCTCGAACTGCCCGAGCGCGCCGGCGTCGCCGTCCATCCGCACATGCGCCTGCTCGACATCCGCCACCAGCCCCTGGACGGCGGCGTCAGCGAGCCCATGGTCCGCGCCATGCGCCACCACCTGGAGCAGGGCGGACAGGTGCTGCTGTTCCTCAACCGCCGCGGCTACGCACCGGTGCTGCTGTGCCATGACTGCGGCTGGGTGGCCACCTGCCGCCGCTGCGACGCCCACCTCACCTACCACGCCGGACAGAAGCGCATCCGCTGCCATCACTGCGGCACCGAACGCCCGGTGCCGCAGCAATGCGGCGGCTGCGGCAGTCTCGACCTGCGCCCCGTCGGCCACGGCACCGAACGGGTGGAGGAGGCCCTGCGCGCCAGCTTCCCGGACATCGGCGTCGAACGCATCGACCGCGACGCCACCCGCCGCAAGGGCAGCCTGGAGGCCAAGCTGGAGCGGGTACACAGCGGCGCAGCGCGCATCCTCATCGGTACCCAGATGCTGGCCAAGGGCCACCATTTCCCCGACGTCACCCTGGTGGGCATCCTCGACGCCGACCAGGGCCTGTTCTCCGCCGACTTCCGTGCCGGGGAGCGCATGGCCCAGCTGATCCTCCAGGTGGCGGGCCGCGCCGGCCGCGCCGAACGGCCCGGCGAGGTTGTGATCCAGACCCACCACCCGGAACATCCCCTGCTGCGCCTGCTCATCGAGGAGGGCTACGGCGCCTTCGCCACCGCCGCCCTCAACGAGCGGCAGCAGGCCGAACTGCCGCCCTATGCCTTTCTCGCCCTGCTGCGCGCCGAGGCCCCGGCCGCCGCCGTGCCGCTGGCCTTTCTGGAAGAGGCGCGCCGGCTGGTGGAGAGCGTGGGCCACGCCGGGGTGATGGTGCTGGGACCGGTGCCGGCTCCCATGGAACGGCGCGCCGGCCGCTACCGCGCCCAGCTGCTGCTGCAGGCGGCCGGCCGCGCCGCGCTGCACCGCCTGCTGGAGCGCTGGCTGCCGCTGCTGGAACAATCGAAAGCAGGTCGCAAAGTGCGCTGGTCGCTGGACGTGGATCCGGCGGAGATGTTCTAGTAGCGGGGTTCGTGCCCGAACGGACCGACGACACGAAGACGGAAACCACTGCCGATGACGCAGCCCACTGAAACATCCCCAGCCAACCCCGTCATGCTACGGGTGTACGACAGCGACAAAATCGGCTCGACCGCCTTTTTCCGCAACCGTCCGCTACTGGACACCCTTGCCGCACTGTTTCGGGCCTCGGGCAAAGATACGCTCGACGTGTTGTTTCATGCCTGCTCCATAGGCGCCGAACCGTACTCGCTGGCGGCCTATGCCGCCATGATCGGGCTGGACACTCACCTGCGCCTGAACATCCACGCCACCGACATCAATCCGGCCTTTCTTGCCCATGCCCATCAGGCCGTCTACCCGGAGGGTGTGCTGGCGGGCATGTCGGAAGCGGAGCGCGCCTGTTTCGAGCCCCACACTGCCGGCACGGTCCGGGTGCACCCCGACATCGCCGCCAGGGTGACTTTCTTGCCGCCCGCATCGTTTGTCGATTTCACCCCGGAGCGGCATTTCGACGTCGTTTTTGTACTCAACGCCCTGACCTACGTCTCCGCCGAACAACAGGCCACCGCGCTGCGCAACATCGCCGGCTACAACACCTGGCTGTTGGTCACCTCCGCCTTCCACCCGGACACTATCCGCACCGACATCCTGGAGTGCGGCTATGCACCCGTAACCGACAACATCCAGGCCATCCATGATGCATGGGTCGAGCGCATCCGCCACAACATGATTGCGCGGCCGGGCAGCCCGGAATACAGCTGGATGCTGCCGCCTTTTGCACCGGTGGAAGACTACCGGTACAAGTACTGCGCCTTGTTCCAAAAAAACGGCGAGGCGGGAAAAGCGGCCGATGAGGCTGTATAATCCGCCGCCATTGCAAGGCTTCCGCCTCGTCTCCTCACCCGTACCCGGCTCCAGTACCTGAATCCATGAAACACCACCTGCAACAGCTCATCACCTCCGCCCTCGACTCCCTGCGCGCCAGCGGCGCGCTGGATTGCGCGGCGCCCGAGTCCATCGTCATCGAACACACCCGCGACAAGAGCCACGGCGACTTCGCCGCCAACGTCGCCATGCTGCTGGCCAAGAGCGCGCGGCGCAAACCGCGCGAGCTGGCCGAGCTCATCGTCGGCGCCCTGCCGGCATCGGGCAAGGTGGCCAGGGTGGAGATCGCCGGCCCCGGCTTCATCAACTTCTTCATGAGCGCCGACGCCTTCACCGCCGTGGTGGGCGAGGTGCTGGAGGCCGGCGAGGCCTATGGCCGCTCCGGCGTCGGCAACGGCAAGCGCGTGCAGGTGGAGTTCGTCTCCGCCAACCCGACCGGTCCGCTGCACGTGGGCCACGGCCGCGGTGCGGCCTACGGCGCCACCGTCGCCGACCTGCTCGCCGCCGTGGGCTTCCAGGTGCACCGCGAGTATTACGTCAACGACGCCGGCCGGCAGATGGACATCCTCGGCACCTCGGTGTGGCTGCGTTACCTCGACCTGTGCGGCGAGGAGATCCCCTTCCCGGTGAACGGCTACAAGGGCGACTACGTGTGGGACATCGCCGCCACCCTGCACCGTGAGAACGGCGACGCCTTCCGTCATCCCGCCGGTGCGGTGTTCAAGGACATCTCTCCCGACGAACCCGCCGGCGGCGACAAGGAGATCCACATCGACGAGCTCATCGCCCGCGCCAAGGAACTGCTCGGCGCGACCGGCTACCGTCAGGTATTCGACCTGGGCCTGAACACCATCCTGGCCGACATCAGGCAGGACCTGGAGGAGTTCGGCGTCGCCTACGAAGAGTGGTACTCCGAACGCAGGCTGGTGGAGAGCGGCAAGGTGGACGAGGCCATCAAGCGCCTGCAGGCCGCCGGCCACGTCTACGAACAGGAAGGCGCGCTGTGGTTCCGCTCCACCGCCTTCGGCGACGAGAAGGACCGCGTGGTGGTGCGCGACAACGGCGTGAAGACCTACTTCGCCTCCGACATCGCCTACCACATGGAAAAACTGGAACGCGGCTTCGAGCGCGTCATCGACGTGTGGGGCGCCGACCACCACGGCTATGTGCCGCGCGTGAAGGCCGCCCTCACCGCCATGGGTGACGACCCGTCGAAACTCGACGTGCTGCTGGTGCAGTTCGCCATCCTCTACCGCGGCGGCGAACGCGTGCAGATGTCCACCCGTTCCGGCTCCTTCGTCACCCTGCGCGAGCTGCGCGACGAAGTGGGCAACGATGCGGCGCGCTTCTTCTACGTGCTGCGCAAGTGCGAGCAGCACATGGACTTCGATCTCGACCTGGCCAAGTCGCAGAGCGCCGACAACCCGGTGTACTACATCCAGTACGCACACGCCCGCGTCTGTTCGGTGATGCGCCAGCTGGGCGAAAAGGGGATGTCCTACGATCAGGCGGCGGGGCTCAGGCACCTGCACCTGCTCACCGAGTCGCACGAGCAGGAGCTGATCCAGGCGCTGACCCGCTATCCCGAGGTGCTGGAAGCGGCGGCGCTCAACCACGAACCGCACCAGCTGGCCCACTACCTGCGCGAGCTGGCCAACGGCTTCCATACCTACTACAACGCCCACCAGTTCCTGGTGGACGACAGCGGCCTGCGCGATGCGCGCCTGGCCCTGATCAGCGCGGTGCGCCAGGTGCTGCGCAACGGCCTGTCCCTGCTCGGCGTCTCCGCGCCGGAGACCATGTAGGCCATGGCCACCCGCGACTACAAGAGGCGCGCACCGGCGAAGAAGAAGGCCGCGGTACCGGGCTGGGTCTGGCTGCTGGCCGGGCTGGCCGTGGGGCTGCTGGTGGCCTTTCTGGTCTGGCTGGACAAGCTGCCGTCACCGAAGCCGGTGGCGCGGACGGCAGTGGAAAAGCCGGCTCCCGCCAAGGATGCGCGCAGCGTGAAGAAGGAGGCGCCGGCCAAGGCCCCGGACGCCCAGGCCAAAGAAGAGCGCAAGGGCTTCGCCTACGACTTCTACACCCTGCTGCCCGAGATGGAAGTGCCGGTACCGGACAACGAACCGGCGGCGCGCGGCCTGCCGCCGACCCCGGTGGCCCCCGGCAGCTATGTGGTGCAGGTGGGCGCCTTCCGCACCCTGAAGGACGCCGATGCGCGCAAGGCCGAACTGGCCCTGCTCGGCATAGTCTCCTCCATCCAGGTCATCACCATCGACAGCAACACCCTGCACCGTGTGCGCATCGGCCCCCTCAGCGACATGAACCGCCTGGACCAGGTGCGCAGCACCCTCAAGCAGCACGATATTCCCTTCATGTTGCTGCGTGAAAAGAGCTGACGGATGCGTCCAAAAGAGTGCATGAAACCGGCGATTCACAAAAAATTCATGCACTCAACTGGTGCTCAACCCCCTGTAATTCCTCGTAACTACCTGATTTATTGACATTTATCAATTTTCGCCTCTTGCCTCTATTCCTGATAAACGCTATAAAGATTTCGCTTACCCGGCCGTCCTCCAGAAGACGCATACAAAACGGGTGACATCAACAGCGCCTCCACCGGCGCCCTGTATCAGGAGAGGGGAAAAATGGACATGGTCTTCAAGCCCGGCATCGGGCTGCTCAATCGCCTGCGCTACCCGCACAAATTTCTGCTCATCGGCCTCATCTTCCTCGCGCCGCTGGTGGTGATGGGGTATTTCCTCATCGCCGAGGTGAATCACCGCATCAGCTTCATGGAGCAGGAACGGCTCGGCATCGAATACATCGCCCAGTTGCGCAAGCCGATCCAGGACATCCAGCAGCATCGCGGCATGAGCGCGGCCTTCCTCAACGGTGACGCCAGTTTTCTCGAGCGCATGCAGCAGCGCCAGGCGGCCGTCGACGGACAATTCGCCGCCCTGCGCGCCGTCGACCAGCGCCTCGGCAGCGCCCTCAACACCGGCGAAAAGCTGGCGGCGCTGGAGCGCCAGTGGGCCGCACTGAAGCGTGAAGTCACCGGCTACACGCCGCCGCAGAGCTTCGAGCGGCACACCACCCTCATCGAAGGACTGCGCGACTACATCATCTATATCGCCGACACCTCCAACCTGATCCTCGATCCGGAACTGGACAGCTACTACCTGATGGACCTGATGGTGGCGCGCCTGCCGGCCCTCACCGAGGGCATGGGCCAGTCCCGCGCCATCGGCTCCGGCGTCGCTGCCAAGGGCGCGTTCACCCCGCAGTCCTGGGCCCAGCTGGCGATACGCGTCGACCGCATCCGTGAAGCGGAAAAGGCACTGGAGTCCAACCTCTCCACCGCCCTGCGCGAGAACCCGACCCTGACCGGCGTACTGCGCCAGGCCGGTAGCAACGCCTCGGAAACAGTGGCCGGCTACGCCCGCCTGCTCAACGGCATGCTGGAGAAGGATCAGGTCACAGTCACCGCCGGCGAGATCTTCGGCCAGAGCACCCGCGCCATCGACGCGGTGTTCGGCCTGTTCGATCTCATCGTGCCCACCCTGGATCAGCTGCTGGAGCAGCGCATCGCCGACTACAACACCGTCAAGATGACCACCCTGGGCACCATGCTGGCAGTGCTGCTCGTGATGATCTACCTGTTCACCGCCTTCTACCTGGGAGTGCTGCGCTCCATCGCCGACCTGAAGAACGCCATCCACCGCATGGCCGACGGCGACCTCACCGTGCAGCTGTCGCTGCAGACCCGCGACGAAATCAGCCACATCGCCGATCAGGTCAACGCCATGGGCAGCCGTTTCCGCGAGCTGGTGGGCAACGTGCTGCGTTCCACCCATCACGTCGCCACGGCGGCGGAAGAATTGTCGGCGGTGAGCGAACAGACCAATCAGGGCATCAACGAACAACTGGCCCAGACCGACCAGGTGGCCACGGCGGTCAACCAGATGAGCGCCACGGTGCAGGAAGTGGCACGCAGCGCCGCTTCGACCTCGGACGCCACGCGCAATGCACAGGAAGAATCGCACACCGGCCACGGCGTGGTGCGCGACACGGTCAGGACCATCAATTCCCTGGCCGAAGAGATCCGCGGTGCGGCCTCCGCCGTGCGCCAGCTGGGCGACGACAGCCAGGAGATCGGCAAGGTGCTGGACGTGATCCGCACCATCGCCGAACAGACCAACCTGCTCGCCCTCAACGCCGCCATCGAGGCGGCGCGCGCCGGCGAGCAGGGCCGCGGCTTCGCCGTGGTGGCCGACGAAGTGCGCACCCTGGCCGGGCGCACCCAGCAGTCGACCCAGGAGATCCAGGCGATGATCGAGCGCCTGCAGGCGGGTGCACGAACCGCAGTACAGGCCATGGAGGCCAGCGAGAGCAAGACCGAGGAAGGCGTGTCCATGGCGGCGCGTGCCGGCGAGGCGCTGGACTCCATCACCCGCTCGGTCGCCACCATCGCCGACATGAGCGCACAGATCGCCGCCGCCGCCGAAGAACAGTCCACGGTGGCCGAGGAGATCAACCGCAACGTGACACAGATTGCCCAGGTGTCCGATCAGAATGCCGCCGCCTCCACCCAGACCGCATCGTCCAGCACCGAGCTGGCGCGCCTGGCCGAGGAACTGAACGGCATGGTGGCGGTGTTTCAGGTGTGAGGGAAAGATTTAACGCAGAAAATTTAATAACAAACAAGCAAACCACGGGGGACACGGGGGATACCGTGATATGACCATGTTTTGCCCTAATACCCGTGAATTCCCCGTGTCCCCCGTGGTTAAATCTTTATGCTTTTTTTGAGACCGGCTCCGGTCTTTAGCCGCCCCGAAACGCGATGATGGAAAACAGCGCCAGCAGCACCACGACCACCGCCACACCGCCCACCGCCACCGAGTTGTAGGTCTGCGCCAGCTTGCGCTTGAGACGGTGCAGTTCCTGCTGCTGCATCACCAGTTCCGTTTCCAGCTCATGCTCGCGCTGCGCCGCCTTTTTCAGGTTGCGGCGCAGTTCCGCCATTTCGTCTTCCAGCTGGCGCCGTTCCTGATCCCGCGCCGCGATGCCGGCGGCGCTTTCGGTATCGGCCTGGGCCTCGCCCAGCGTCACCATGCCGGGCTCCTGCTTCTTCAGCACGAAGTTGAGGGCATGCTCGTGGGCCCGCAATTCGGCAAACAGGCGGGCCGGGACCAGGTCCATCTCCCGCATCTTCGCCTCCAGCCGCTCTTTGGCCGCGGTTATGTCACCGGGCGTGTTCATGACCAGCCGCCGGTAGGTATCGACGTAGGCCATGGCGTCGCTGGCCATGAATTTGCGCACGCTCTCGCTCATGCTCAGTCTTCCAGATAGGTGTAGCCGGCCAGTCCGGCCTCCAGCGCTTCGGCGTAGCGAGCGTACTCATCGGGAGGCAGCGCCGCGGCGTCCAGTTTAGCCTGATACGCCTTGCGCAGCAGCGCCGTGTCGAAATTCACATAGCGCAGCACCGTGTCCACGGTATCGCCATGCTGCGGCGCCGTCAGACGGTAGTCGCCGTCGGGCGACAGCTCGACGTTCACCGAATCGGTGTCGCCGAACAGGTTGTGCAGGTCACCGAGAATTTCCTGATAGGCGCCGAGCAGGAACATGCCGATGAGATAGGGTTCGTCCGGACGCAGGCCGTGCACCGGCATGGTCGTCTCCAGACTGTCGTGATCGATGTAGTGATCGACCCGGCCGTCGGAGTCGCAGGTGATGTCCTGCAGTACCGCGCGTCGCGCCGGACGCTCGTTGAGGCGGTGCAGAGGTACCACTGGGAATACCTGGTCGATGCCCCAGGCATCGGGCAGCGACTGAAACAGCGAGAAGTTGCAGAAGTACTTGTCGGCCAGCTTGTCGTTCAGTTCGTCCAGCACCTCGCGGTGGGCGCGCACGCCGGGTTGCAGGCGGGTACGCACCTGCTGGCAGATGGCGAAGTACAGCTCCTCGATGCGGGCGCGCTGCTCCAGCGAGATGACGCCGTGCTGATACATGCCGTGCGCCTCGGCCAGCCAGTACACCGCATCGTGATAGGTTTCCACCAGGGAACGCGCGTTGCCGCCGTATTCCTGCAAGGCCAGCAGTCCCTGCCACAGATTGTGAATGATCAGCGGTTCGTCATCCGCCGCCGGCGCCACCTGGCCCGGCGCCGGCGCCTGCTCCTGGTCGATCACCTGGGTGATGAGGACGGCGTGGTGGGCGGTCATGGCGCGGCCCGACTCGGTGATGATGTGCGGATGGGGAAGATCTTCCTCCTCGCAAATCTGCCACAAGGCGTGCACCACGTCGTTGGCGTACTCCTGCACGCCATAGTTCATGGAACAATCGCTGCGCGAGCGGCTGCCCTCATAGTCGATGCCCAGCCCGCCGCCCACGTCCACGTAGCGGATGTCGACCTCCATGGCGCGCAGTTCCGCATAGTGGCGGGCACATTCGCGCATGCTGCGCTGGATGTCGCGGATATTGGCCACCTGCGAGCCCATGTGGAAATGGATCATCTGCAGGGCGCCCAGCATTTCGGCCTCGCCGAGGCGCTGCACCACACGCAGCACCTGCGCCGCGGACAGGCCGAACTTGGCCTTCTCGCCGCCGGTGTTCTGCCACTTGCCGGCGCCGACGGAGGCCAGGCGCACGCGTACCCCGAGCAGGGGCGCCACACCCAGCGCCCTGGACTCCTCAATGACCAGTTCCAGTTCGGACAGTTTTTCCACCACGATGAAGACGCGCAGGCCCAGGCGCAGGCCGATGAGGGCGAGGCGGATGTATTCGCGGTCCTTGTAGCCGTTGCATACCACGGTGCCGCCCTCGCGGTCGGACAGGGCCAGCACGGCCATCAGTTCGGGCTTGGAGCCTGCCTCCAGACCGACGCGGCGGCCGCCGTGGCGCAGCAGCTCTTCCACCACGCTGCGCTGCTGATTGACCTTGATGGGGTAGACGGCGGTGTAGCCACCACGGTAGTCGTCCTCGACCATGGCGTGCTGAAAGGCGTGGCACAGCACATCGACCCGGTCACGCAGGATGTCGCTGAAGCGCACCAGCACCGGCAGCGTCAGCCCCTCCCGGCGCAGCTGGTCCGCCAGCGCGTAGCAATCGATACCGGCGTGGACCTGGTTGCGATCAGGCCGTGCCAGCAGGTGGCCGGCCTCGCTGACGTCGAAATAGCCGCCGCTCCAGTGCGGTATGCCGTAGGTTTCGCGTGCCGCTTCCCGATCCCATTCGCTCATGCAGGTGTGTCCGACGTTGAAGATGTCACGGTACCGGGTGACAATATAGGCGAATAACCCCTGACCGAACAGCAAGCGGAGCATCCATGGCCCTCGACGATACCCTCTGGTTTACCGAAAACCCCACCGCAGACGGTTCCACCCTTTCCCTCAAGGTCACCGGCAAACTGCACGAGGAACAGACCGACTTCCAGAAGATCGAGGTCTACGGTACGGAAGGCTTCGGCAATCTGATGGTCATCGACGGTTACATCATGCTCACCGCGCGCGACAACTATCTGTATCACGAAATGATGGCGCACCCGGTGCTGTTCACCCATCCCAACCCGCAGCGGGTGCTGATCATCGGCGGCGGCGACTGCGGCACCCTGCGCGAGGTATTGCGCCATCCGGGGGTGAAGCAGGTGCAGCAGGTGGATATCGACGCGGGCGTGACCCGCGCCTCGGAGAAATTCTTTCCCGAATTGTGCGAATTCAATACCGATCCGCGCGCCGAACTGCACTTCGCCGACGGCATCAAGTGGGTCAAGGACGCTGCGCCCGGAAGTTACGACGTGATCATCGTCGACAGCACCGATCCGGTGGGTCCGGCCATCGGCCTGTTCTCCGAGCCCTTTTTCCGCGACTGCCACAAGGCGCTGGGCGAGGACGGCATCATCGTGCAGCAAAGCGAATCGCCGCTGCTCAACATGCAGATCCTCACCGACATGCACAAGGCCATGCGCGGCGCCGGTTATGCCGACGTGCAGACCCTGCACTTCCCGCAGCCGGTCTATCCCTCAGGCTGGTGGACCTGCACCATGGCCGCCAAGCAGCCCTTCCGTGGCTTCCGCATCGCGGACAGCGTCGGCAAGCCCTTCCCCACCCGCTACTACAGCGCCGAGATACACCAGGGCGCCCTGGCCCTGCCGCCGTTCATGAAGGAAGCGTTCGGAAAGATCAAATAATAGTTTCGAGTTTCGAGTTTCGA
>NPIF01003671.1_pt2 | contig 13908 bp, 12 predicted proteins | sample 8637461 | NCBI WGS metagenome assembly NPIF01 (sample SAMN07420641, study PRJNA396082) | bioreactor metagenome | isolation source: sample BR12 brine-fed electro-methanogenic bioreactor BR | place: Japan: Kochi | collected 2016-12-09
CCCACGCCGTACCTGACGTATGCCCGCGAATGCGCAGGCGGCTGCTGCTCATTCGACATGACCCGCCTCCGTTTTCGGCCCCTGCGACGCCACTTCCCTGTCGAGTTTCAACATGCCGGAGTCAGGCCGAAGCCACTTCAAGTAAGGCGAATCGGCCGGCAGGAAGATCGTTGTCCCCTGCTTAAGGGTCTTCTCATACGATTCCAGCGTCCGCAGGAACTCGTAGAACTCCGGATCGCGGCCGTACGCCTCGGCGTAGATTCCGGCAGCCTCGGCATCGGCCCTGCCCTCGGTCTCCTCGGCCTGCCGTCCCGCTTCGGCGAGGATGCGCGTCGCCTCCTTGTCCGCCTCAGCGCGAATCTCAACAGCCTTGGCCTCACCCTCGCTGCGGTACTTCGTCGCAATCCGTTTGCGCTCCGCCCGCATGCGCTCGAACACGCTGGTGCGGTTCTGCATCGGGAAGTTCACGCGCTTGATGCGAAAGTCGACGATCTCGATGCCGTAACGTTCGCGGGCGGCCGACCCGCATGCATCGCGGATATCCGCCATAATCTCCGGCATGCGCATCTCATCAGGATTGGTGGAGACTATCTGCGACAAGTCGTTATTACCTAGCACCTTGCCGAGTTCGGAAATTACGATGTCGTCGAGGTTGGCCTCCGCCGCTTCCCGTCGCGTACCGGTACTCTCCAGGAAGAGGTTGGGATCGACGATGCGCCAGCAGGTGTAGCTTGTCACTTCGATGTTCTTCTTGTCGCGCGTGAGGTATTCCTTCAAAGGCTCCTCGGGGCGCGGCATGTCCGTCACGAGTACGCGCTTGTCGAAATACACCACGCTGTCGATCGGATAGGGCCACTTCACGTTGAGCCCGGGCTCCTTGATCGTCTTGTAGGGATCGCCGAAACGCGTCACGATCGCGTATTGGGTTTCGTCCACCGTGAAGAAGACCGACCATGCGATCAACACCACCAGCGCCAACGGTATCAGCAAGTACAACTTCTTCAAGGCAACGACCTCCTCACCCTATCGTGCGTTGTCATCCAGCTTCGGCAGGATCGGAAGATCCAGCGAAGTCGTGCCCTTCTTAACCAGCCACAAATCCATGCCCTCGCTCGCATCCTCCGACAGGCATGCGTATTTCTTCATGCCGGGCAGGACCGCGTCCATCGATTCAAAGTACATCTGCATGTTCATGATGTCGGAGTAGCGGCGGAAGGCCGTCTGCATGTAACGAAACGACGCCGTATCCCCGACGGCGTTTTCCTTCAGTTCGATCGCGCGTCCCTCGGAGGCGAAGCGGACGCGGCTACTCTGTCCGACCGCCCCCATCACGACGCGTTCCTCATGTTCGTATGCCTGATTGATCGTCTTCAGCTTGTCCTCGGACGCGCTGGCCACGTCGCGAAACGCCCAGTGAACGTCCTTGGGCGCGTGAACATCGAGCAACCCAACGTGGACTATCTCGACCCCCGCATCGCATCGGTCCAGCGTGGCTTGCAGGTCCTGCTGTGCGGACGACTCCACCACAGCACGATCGATCGTCAGGAGCGTGTCGATGTTCCGCTGGCCGACAACGACGCGAATGGCCACGTCGGCAGCCGAACGGATCAATGCCTCCGGATCGCCCAACTCGTACAGGTATCGCCGGAGCGCGCGGCCGTCTTCGCTATCGCGAATGCGGTACTTGACGACCCATTCAACATCGATGATGTCTTCGTTGCCGGTCAGCATCCACGATTCATCCGTGAGATTCGACCGCTCGCGCACCTGCGTCACTCCCTCGTCCTCGGCCTCGGCCGTCTCGTCGGGAGGTACCTCGACCACCGGTGCGTCAACCGCCTGCCGGAATCCGAATTGAATCGTGCGAACGCGGGCAATCGATTCGACATCCGCGTCGCTGATCGGATACGGCCACGCGTAGTAGAGCCCCGGCGTCAGGTTTGCCTGCGTGATGCGGCCGAACGTCTTGACGATACCGCGCTCGCCCGGACCGACGATGAACAACCCACTCGCAAGGTAAGCGAGAATGACGAGCACGATCAGTGCGACTTTGACGGTTCCCGGCCGCACTCGGACGCCGGTGACACGGCCGATGTAATCAACGAACCGCGAGAACAGTGTGGTGCGCCGGAAGCTCATCAGCGCGAGTGCGAGCAGCACCACCGCGCTGACGATTTTTGCCGGCGAGGGCATCGCACCGAGCGCCTCCACCGTGCTCGGCGGCGGCAGAATCTCGGTCGCCTCATACGCGCTGTCCAGCCAGAGTCCCATCAGGATGCTGATGAGTGCGATGCAGACAAGGTATACAACCAGCGTCCGTCGGCCAAGTTGCTTGTTCAGTACCAGCAGGCTGCCCAGGTTCGTCGCCGGTCCGGCCAGCAGGAAGACCAGCGCCGCGCCGGGGCTGACGCCCGCGACCAGAAGCCCGGCCGCGATCGGTGTCGAGGCAGTGGCACAGACGTACATCGGGATGCCGACGACCAGCATGGCCAGCATGCTGATGAACGAGCCGCCCGCAAGCTCCTGCAAACGCAGCTCGGGCAGCAGCGCCGTAATCAATCCGCCGAGGATCATACCGAGCAGCAGCGAACCGATGATGTCGTCGAAGAACTTGACGAAGCCGTAATGGAAGGTATTCCAGATGACGCCTTTGTCGGTTCGATAGTCGCCGCCCTCGCTCGACTGGCACCCCGCTTCCGCCCCCGCCTCCGCATTCGGGCCGCAGCAGCCGGATTCAGGCGATTCCGGCTTGACCGGCTTCTCTTCGGATTCCTCAGTCCAGCGGTCGACGATGTTGGTCACCTGCCCCGTGAAGACTGCCGTCGCGACCGCCGCCAGCGGCCGGACCACAGCCATCACCGGCCCGATCAGCCCGTAAGTCAGGAGGATCGAGACGATGTCAGTCTCAGGTACGGAAATCAGAAACGAAACTGTCGCTCCCTTGCTCGCGCCTCTACGACGCAGCGTCAATGCCGCGGGCACGACACTGCACGAACACAACGGCAGCGGCGCGCCGAACAACGACGCGAGCAGAACGGATTTCCCGCCGCGTCCGGCCAGCAGATTCATGAACCGCGGCGTTCGCCGTAACAGAACGTGCAGCACGCCCGCGAGCGCAAAACCCAACAGCAGGTAATGCGCCGACTCGGTAAAGATCCAAATCGTCTCGGTGATGAAGTCCATGTTGCTTTCCCGTCAGACTCTCAACGACATACCGGAGTCGTTGCGATTCTCGCGGAATCGCCTAGTTCCCGTATCATCCTCGCTTCCTGGCAGCGAGGCTCCTGGCAATAACGACACAAATGTACACGAAGCCCGCCAGGATGATAGTCATCGCGCCGCTCGGCAGGCTCGGACCGTAACTGAACGCAAGGCCCGATGTCGTGAATAAGAGGCACAACGCCCCCGCCAGCAGCATCATTTTCCATAGTCTTTTGCAACAATGACCCGCAATCGCGGCGGGCAGCGTCAGCAATGCGATCACGAGAATGATGCCGACCACGCTCACAAGCAGAACAACCGCCAGCGCGATCAGCGACAGCAGCAGCAGGTAGTAGACGTCGACCGGCACGCCGCGCAGCCGCGCAAACTCCGCATCGAAGCACACGGCAAGAAACTGGTTGTACGCCGCCACCACGACCGCCACCACGACCAGATCAAGAAACCCGATCAGCCAGATGTCCTTCGCCGACACCATCAGGATGTTGCCGAAGAGGTAGCTCATCAGATCTTCGTTGTAGCCGGGCGTCTTGGAGATGAACAGGATGCCCGCGGCCATGCCGATGGCCCAGACCGCGCCGATGACCGTGTCCTCACGCTGCCGCGCCCGCAGGCTGACGGTTCCAATGACGATCGCCGCGATCAGGGCTGAAACGACGGCCCCGAGCATCGGGTGCAGCCACGGCATGCCGTACACGACCTGGCAGTATTTTGCCGCGCCCATGCCGCCCAAGACGCAGTGGGCGATGCCCCCCGCGATGTAGGTAATCCGCCGCGTCACGACATACGTGCCGACGATCCCGCACGCGATGCTCGCCAGCACGCCCACCAGCAGCGCATTGCGAAGGAAGGCGTTTTGGGGCTCTATCAGCGCCTCGAAGAATTCCAACACGTGCGATTGACTCTCCCGGCCACGCGGCGACACGCTGGGCATCACCGCTGCCACTCTCTAATGCGTATGGTCGTGCTGGTGCAGAATCATGTTCACGTCGCCTCCATACAGATCGCTGATCATCTTGCCGGACAGATCACCGGTCGGATGCACGACCACGTGACGATTCACGCACACAACCTTGTCCACGTACTTGGACACAAACCCGACATCGTGCGAAACGAGCACCAGCGTCAGTCGCCGATCCATCTCGTGCAGCAGACGGTAGAAATCATCCTGCACCGCCGGATCAAGGTGCGCCGTCGGTTCATCGAGAAGAAGCAGCTTCGGATCGCACGCCATCGCCCGGGCAATCAAAGCCCGCTGACGCTGCCCACCCGAAAGCTCGGCGAATGTCCGATGCCGCAGGTCATACAATCCGACATCCTTCAATACCTGTCCGGCCCGCTCACGGTCTCGTTTGCGATATGGTCCGATGCGCGTGCCGAGTCCGAGACACCCCATCAACACCACGTCCATCACGCTCACCGGGAACTGCGGATCGAGCCGCTCATGCTGCGGCATGTAACCGATTCGCGTCCGCGCGTCTTTCGGCTCCATCCCGAGCACCCGCAGCGAACCGCGATCCGGCCGCAGCAGACCGACCAGCAGCTTGATCAGTGTGGTTTTGCCGCCGCCGTTCGGCCCGACCACGCAGACGAACTCGTGTTCGAAGATGTCCACGTGGGCATCCTGGAGAATCGCCTCGCCGCCGTTGTAGGCGAAGGTGAGGTTCCTGATCTCGATGACGGTTGTTTGCGACAAGCCGTTGCAGCCCTTTCGGCAACTCAAGGTTAAAGGCGGGTGTCGACACCCTGCGCGTTCTAGTTCGCTTGCGTAGTCGTCGGCTGTGAAGCGGCCGATGCCGACGGCCGAAGTCCCTCGGCAATCCGCTCCGCGATGAGCCGCAGGTTCTCGAGGCAGTTCCTTTCGAGCGGATCAAGCTGGATCACGCTCCCGCCGATCGCTTTCGCAATCGCCCTGGCACTCGTATCTGAAAACTGCTTCTGTACGAAGATCAGTCGCACGCCGGCCGCCTTGGCGCGAGAGATCAACTCGGCCACCTGCCGCGGCCCCGGCTCCTTGCCCTCTTCCTCGACGGCAACCTGCGTGAGCCCGTAGGCGTCGCCGAAGTAACCGAACGCCGGGTGGAACACGTAGAATTCCTGGCCGCGATAGGGCTTCAGCCGCTCCCGCAACTCCGCGTCCAGCGTCTCCAAATCCGCCAGCAGTGTCGCCGCATTGGCACGAAACGCATCGGCGTGTTCCGGGGCGATTCTCTCAAGATGCTTCAGCACATTCCGTGTCTCAACCATCAACATCTCCGGTGACAGCCACACATGTGGATCCTTGCCGCCGGCCGAACCGCACTGATCACCCGCGTGATCGTGCGAATGGTCATGTCCGTGATCGTGTTTACAGGCGGCGTCCATCGTACGCAGCTTCATGCCGTCTCGAACATCCACGATCTCGAGGTTCTTGAATGCGGCCCGAATCCGCTCCACGAACTGCGTCTCGAACTGGACTCCGATCGTAAAGTAGACCCGACTATCGGCAAGCGCAGCCATCTGCTTCGGCGTCGGTTCGTAACTGTGCGGCGACTGCCCCGACCCCACCAGCACCGTCGTCTCGACATTTTCCCCGCCGACGCGTTCGACGATGTACGCCTGCGGCGGGATGCTCACGACCACCTTCAGCCGATCCGCCGTGTTGGATTCTCCGCCGGGCCTTTCGGCCTCGGATTCCTGGGCGCAGCCGGTCAGCCCCACGGCAACAATGCCCAGCAAAAGTTTGACCGAACTTGTCCATCTGAGGTTCATGTGGGTTCTATGCATACGTCCAGCCCGGCCCTCGGTTCCTGATTACCCTGATCAAGCCTTAGTATTACATTGTTATACGACAGCGTCAACGCAGAGTTCGCCGCCGCCTCGAGAATCCGGCGGGCTGTTTTCTGCGGCTGACTGGCGAAATGAGATTACCACGGCCGGTAAAAAAAGCCAGAACGGGTCGGCCTTGGCCACAACCCGTTCTGGCGGACGAGAATGCAACGGAAGAGAACGCGTTGCATGCGGGGGCGGCGACGATCACGTCGCCAGATCGTTCAGCATACGATCGATGGCTACCTCCAGTTTCTCGGGGGTATCGTACGTGCCTTCGTTGATGGCGTTCCGCAGTTCGACGATCTTCCTCGCCCGGGCCTCCGGAAGTTCCGCGAGGCGATTGAGGAACGTGGCGAGTTCGGAAATCTCGACGCTGTCGTTCGGCGAGGAGGAATCGGCCCGATTGTTCTGCCGGGCAGACTGGTTGGCGAACTCACGCAACGTCGCGGTTGTCGCCAGGCCGTGAACAGCATTCACTTCGTTCATGCTTGACCTCAAAACGGCGTATTCGACCTTTCGATACTTTCTTACGTAACCGGACCGTTTCGTGTTCTTTTCTGGCCGTGGGTTTCGTCTGATGCCTGCGGCCCCGGCATTTTCTGCGCGGAGCCATGCGGTCCGGCCTTACCTCGTTCTACCCGTACTATCGGCCGTCAGCCCGAACAATCTCCAGCAATTCAGAAAAGCCACCACTAGATGTTGAACAGGATTTATGTGTGCGTTTCTGACGCAGAACGACGGTTTCTCGCGCTATTATCGGCCTAACTTTCGGTAAACGCGGGATATCAGTGTTTTAAGTCCGAAGTGTAGAACCTGTGATTTCTTTGACCAGCGAAGCAACCGCCGAACAGGGACACACAATATGTAGTGCTCCAACAGGAGACCGGTGGCCGATATCCGGTGTTGCGCGCCGGACAGCCGTCGCCGTTTTCAGCGCTGATGCCGGGCGAGCGTTTTTTGCAGGTATTTCAGATGTTCTTGCCGAAGAGCAGGGCCTCCGCCATCTTCGCGGCCATGCGTTCATTCGTGAAAACCAGCGGCAGAAGGAAACGTAGATCCGCGTTCGGCATCCGGAGGTGATCGACCAGTTCGCTCCGCCAGGCCGCGTCGTATTCCATCAGCGCATCCTGCGGATGAGGAGATGACACAGCCCTGGCAGCGATCTCGATTGCAAGAGCAGCGGATTGAATCGCGGGATACAGGCCTTCGTGGCTGATCGACGCGACGAAGCCGCCCGCGTCCCCGATCGCCAGCGTGTTTTTGCCGACCTGCGAATCGCGATCCAGCGCAAGCCCTCGCGCAATCGGCCGCACCTGGATACCGCTCGGCTTCACATTTGTCGCCGGTACGTGCTTCTTCTCCAGCCACCGCGCATGTGCCGCCAGGAACGCCGCCGCCGTCTCGTCTCTCGGCAGATTGGCCACGAATCCCAGGCAGAGCCCCCCTTGGGCCTCATGCACATAGCCAAACTGAGACATGTCGTTCGATTCCAACAGCACGGTCAGGCAGTCGGCCTCCGCCGGCGTCGCCCCCTCGCACATGACCTGCACGCAATGGGCGGAGATGCCGCGCGCGTGGCCCGCCGTTCCCGCGACCTTCTCGATGGCAACGGAATAACAGCCGTTCGCGGCAACGAGCAAACGACCCTCCAGCGACGCCCCCTTGCCATTCGACAGTGTCACCCCGCCTTCACCGACATCGATCGAGGACGCCTGCCAACCGAAGTGAAGCTCCGCTCCGAAACCCTCCGCAGCGTTCAACAGTGCGTCCAGCAGGGCGGAGGCATCGATCACCTCCACGGCCGTCTCCATGTCCGCAGCGATCTCGCGGCGGTTCTGCACGTCGATGAACCGCACATGCTTGATCTTCCCGACAGACAGATCCCTAGTTGTGATACCCCAGCGATCAAGAATCGGCGTCGCATTCGGATGCAGCCACTCGGCCGCGAGCGTAGTGCCGCCTCGCCGCGCCTGCTCGACGACTGCCACTGTGAGTCCTCGCTTCGCCGCCGCACATGCCGCCGCGGCACCCGCGGGCCCCGCGCCCAGAATGAGCACATCGCTTCTCTCGGGCTTATCCGTCATGGAACGTCCTTGTTTTCCCTCTCGGCTCCTTCGGTATAATTGTTCCTCATGAGCACTTCAAGCCCTTCGGATCGTGCGAGTCAGTTGGCGGCCAGTTTCGCCGAACTCGAACCGCGTTACACGCCGGATGAGGCCGTGGCGGAAGCCGCCCGCTGCCTCTATTGCTTCGATGCCCCCTGCACGAGGGCGTGTCCCACGCACATCGACGTGCCCAAATTCATCCGCCAGATACTCCATCACAACCCGATCGGCGCCGCCGAAACGATCCTCGAAGCCAACATCTTCGGCGGATCCTGTGCGAGGGCCTGCCCCACGGAAGCACTCTGCGAAGGGGCCTGCGTCGACAATACGCTCATGAAATCGCCGGTGAGGATAGGGCGGCTGCAACGCTTCGCCTGTGACGCGGCGAACGACGCGGGGATGAATTTCTTCAGCGCAGGGCAACCGACCGGCAAGCGGGTCGCGATCATCGGAGCCGGCCCGGCCGGACTGACCTGCGCGCATGAACTCCGCAAGCAGGGGCACGCCGTCACGGTTTTCGAGGCGCGCGATCTGCCCGGCGGCATCAACACCTACGGCATCGCCTACTACAAGTACGACACCGATTTCGCCCTGAGCGAAGTCGACCTCATCTCGAACATCGGCGGCATCGACCTGCGAACGAACTCGCCAGTCAACGCCCGCTCCATTGCCGAAATGCTGAGTGAATTCGACGCGGTCTTCCTCGGTATCGGCCTCGGCCAGACACTGCCGATCGGGATCGACGGCGAAGAGGTGGCCGGCGTGTGGGAGGCGCTTGATTTCATCTTCCAGACGCACACGCAGCCGCTGGATCAGTGCCAGTGCGGCGAACACGTACTCGTCATCGGCGGGGGAAACACGGCCGTCGATGTCGCGACAGCCGCCAAGCGCCTCGGCGCGAGGATCGTCACGATCGCCTATCGCCGTACCGCCGACGAGATGCCCGCCTTCGCCTACGAGTATGAACTGACGAAGCACGACGGCATTCGATGGGAATTCAGCGCGGCGCCTCTGCGGATCATCGAGAAGGACGGCAAGGCGTGCGGCGTCGAATTCGCCCGGACCCGGCTGCTCGGCTCAGGCCGCGACGCGAAGCTCGAACAGATCCCGGGCTCCAACTTCACCCTCGACGCCGACATGGTTGTGAAAGCGCTGGGGCAGGAAAAGCTGATCGAATTGCTGAAGGCGATGGATGGATTGAAGCTCGACCGCGGCCGCATCGCGATCGATCCGACGTCCGGCGCAACCAGCGTGCCGAAACTCTTCGCCGGAGGCGACTGCGTCAACGGCGGCGCAGAAGTCGTCAACGCTGTGCAGGACGGCAAGATCGCAGCCGCCGGTATTCACCAGTTGCTCAGCAAGTAGGAAGCCTGTTCTGGAAACCCCCTGCGATTGAGACCGAGCAAGTGCCGCCTCGCTCCTCAGCGCCTCGCCGAACCTCGACCCGGCGTGTACGATCGCAACTGCTCCAGCACCGCCCGCTGTGAATCCTGATCAAACTTGAACGACAGCAGCTCATCAATCGCCTGCTCGACACTCCAGCCCTGCCGCTCGATTCGATACAGCCCGCACAGCAGACCGGTGCGATGTCGGCCCGCCGAGCAATGCACCAGCACAGGATGGTTCGCCGGGTTATCCACCACATCGAAGAACTGCTTGATCTGTTCGTCGGGCACCGCTTTGCGACTTTCGATCGGAATATGCACCACGTTGATGCCGAGCGCGTCGGCATGTTCCTTCTCGTCGGGCACACGATGACTGCTGCCCTTGCGCACGATTACGATGGTCTTGAGGCCGTAGCGATCTCGGAGATGGTCGATCTGCCGGGTGGACGGCTGGGCCGATCGATACAACACGCCCGGCTCAACCACGGCGAACCGCTTCGGAACCCAGTAGTAAACCACGAGCGTGACGCAGAAGATCACGGCTAAGATCGCGGACGTAATCATCGTTCGCTTTCGCCAGTTGATCTTCGGCCGTGGTGTCGAAGCGTCGGTCACGTTTTCTCCGTTTCGCAGATTGCGACTCCGTCATCGGCGCTAGCGATTGAGCGTAGTCCCGTCATAGGTGCGAGGCAAGTGCAGGCGGCAGTGAGAGCGGATTACGCGAGCCGTCGGCGCAGCAGAACCAGGAAAATCGGCACGCCGACGACGGCCGTGACGACGCCGATCGGCAGGATCGTGCTGCCGAGGTTGCGGCCCGTCAGATCGCTCACGACCGACATCGCCAGACGCGAAATCCAGTCGCAGATCGTCAGAAACGCACCGCCGAGCAGCGCCGACGCCGGCAGGAACAGACGACAGTCTCGCCCGACGATCAGGCCGACGATATGCGGCACCACAAGGCCGACGAATCCGATCGGCCCACAGATCGCCACCACCGCCGCCGTCGCAATCGACGCCGCGAAGACACAGACGACCTGCAATCGAACGACATTCACGCCTCGCGCCGCCGCCATCTCCTCGCCCAGCACATACTGATTCAACGGCCGCGCTGCCGTGATCAGCACGATCCAGCAGGGCGCGATGAGCGGCAGACTCGACGCAAGCCCCGCGTTTCCGACCGTGTCCAGCGAGCCCATCATCCAGCGGACGATCTCGAACGTCTGCCGCACGTCCGACAACGACGTCACCAGCATCATCATCGCCGAGCAGAAAAGACCCAAGGTCACGCCCGCCAGCAGCAACTCGTTCGTCGTTAGCCGTCGCGCACCGCGCGTGAAAACGAACAGCACGCACAGTACCAGCAACGCCCCGACAAGCGAACCCAGTGACACCGCTGAAAAGCCCCACAACGTCAGAACGAATCCTGACTTGATCGCAACCAGCGCCCCGAGCGAGCCGCCGCTCGCGATCCCCAGCGTGTAGGGCGTCGCGAGCGCGTTGCGAAACAGCGTCTGAAAGACCGCGCCGCAGAGGGCCAGCGTCGCGCCCGCCACCACGGCCAACAGCGTCCGCGGCAGCCGATAGTCAAACGCGATGTAGTACACAGGCGCGTCCGTGCTGCCCGCCGCGAAGGCCCGCCAGACGTCGAGCAGCCCCGCCTCAGAATGCGTACCAATGCCGGGGCTCACTGCTACAACCACGACGAGCAGCAGCAAGCACGCCGCGAGGATCGCCCAGTATCGCTTTGGCTTGAGCGACGTCATCGGCCACCTCGCTGATCTTGTTGAGGTGGCCACTCGTCCTCCGCAAGCCGCAGCGCAACCGCCCATGGCCGCGCAACGCCGGCGATTTGCGCCAGTTGAACCTCGACGCCGTAAACACGCCGTAACGTCTCTGCGGTCATTACTTCATGCGGCGAGCCGCACGCAGCAGCCCTGCCGTCGTCGAGCAGCAACAGGTGCGAGCAGTACCTGGCCGCCAGATTCACGTCGTGCGTCACAACCACCACGGCCAGCCCGTCGTCATCTGCGAGCCGTCGCAACAGCGTCATGATGCTGATCTGGTGGTACAGGTCGAGCGAACTCGTCGGCTCGTCCAGCAGAAACACCGCCGGCTCCTGTGCCAGGGCGGCCGCGATGTGCGCCCGCTGGGCCTCTCCGCCGGAGAGCGTGTTCAAGGGCCGCTCGGCAAAGTCCGCCAGTTGCGTCGTCATGATCGCTGCGTCGGCGACCGCCCTGTCCTGCGTATTCTCGAAGAACCCCAGCCCGCGATGCGGATAGCGTCCCATGAGCACGATGTCGCGCACGCTGTGGGCAAGATCAGAGGTCGTACCCTGCGGCAGAAACGCCACGCGCCGCGCCCGCCGGCGCGCCGCGACAGACTCGATCGAAACTCCGTCGAGCAGCACACGCCCCGAGGCGGGAGCGGCTAGTCCAGCCAGCAGACGCAGCAGCGTGCTCTTGCCCGCGCCGTTGGGGCCGATGATGCCCCAGCACTGACCCGCTGTAATCCGCAGATCAATCGGCCCGAGAAAGCGCGGTCGCTCCGCGTAGCCGAAAGTGACGGCGTCTGCGCGCAGGATGTCGCCGCTCGCCTCACTCAATGTCGATCTCCGGGTGCAGCAGTCCGGCCAGCCTTCGCGCCGTCTCCGTCATGCGCGGCGAGGGAATCAACACGTTGTCATCCGTAATGACGTAAATCCGATTCGTCTCAACCGCCGGCAGCGATCTGAGCCGACGCCAGACATCCATCACGCGCTGCGTGAGTTCCGCGCTCGCTTCCGCTTCCGGCTGTGCCTCGATGATGACATCAGGCGCGGCGGCGACAATCGCCTCAAGGCTGACATCGGGATACTCGGCATCAAGTGAGCCGAAGACATTCTCACCACCGGTGATACGGATGAGGTCATCGATGAAGGTGCCGGGGCCCGCCGTGGTGACACCCGCCGGCACCTCGCCCGCGCGTCGGCCGACGACGAACAGTACGCCCGGACGAGGCGCGCCGCGCACAGCGTTTCGCACCGCGTCGAGTTCGCCGCGAATTCGCGATTTGAGTGCATCGGCCGCGCCAGCGCGATCCAGGCGCTCGCCCAACTCATCAATGGCAACAAACACATCATCGAGACGCTCGGTCGGATCGTTGTATATGTCAATACCGCGATCGGCGCACATCTTCATCACAGACTGGTTGGACCCGCGCATCACGACAAGATCGGGAGCGAGTTCCATGATGAGTTCGAGATTCGGATCAAACAAACCACCCACGCGCGGCAGGCGCGTCACTTCAGCCGGATACTGACAGAAGTCGCCGACACCGACCAGTCGTTCGACGCATCCCAGTTCCGCGATGATCTCCGTCGAACTCGGCGCGAAGCTGATGATGCGAGGCGGACCGATCGGCCTGGAGATGGTTTGCCGCGCCGGTGCATCTTCGTCCTTGCGACACGCCGATGCGAGCAACAGGCCGGCACACGCGCATGCGAGCGCGATGCAACGCGCCCCCGACAGTCGTCGCGCTGTCATCTTCATCATTCGCCGAGCTGTCACAAAACTGCTCACGATTCACGCTCATTCTCGCGGCCGCCCGCGCGAGCGTCAAAACTCTCGTGTACAGACCCGCGCGGCGCGATCAAAAACGCCATCGGCCCGAGCGTGACGCCGCCGCGGCCGACGCTACAATGGGCACATGGCGACTCCCAACGTACTCATCCTGAGAGCGGCCGGCACCAACTGCGACGAGGAGGCCGCGTTTGCGTGGGAGCAGGCCGGCGCGGTTCCCACCCGCCTTCACGTTCGCCGCCTGATCGAACAGCCGGACGCACTTGACGCCTGTCAGATCCTCACCATCCCCGGCGGCTTCAGCTACGGCGACGACATCGCCAGCGGCAAGGTGCTGGCCACGCAGCTCGCCAATCATCTCGGGGATCGTCTCGCCGCCTTCGTCGATCGCGGCGGGCTCGTCCTCGGAATCTGCAACGGCTTCCAGGTGCTTGTACGGCTCGGGCTCCTGCCCGGCGGCGACTGCGGCGTCCGCGTCACGCTGGCGATGAACAACTCCGGCCGCTACGAAGATCGCTGGGTCCGGCTCGTCACGGATGATTCGCCGTGTGTTTTTCTGACGCCCGGCGAGCAGCTCTATCTCCCGATCGCGCACGCTGAAGGCAAGCTCGTACCGGAGAACAACAGCGAGGGGATCGGCCTTCTCAGGGCTGAAAAGCGGGTTGCGATGCGGTACGTCTCCACCGGCGGCGGCGAACCCGCCTACCCCGAGAACCCCAACGGCAGCATTGGAAACGTCGCCGGACTCACCGACGCCACCGGCCGCGTGCTCGGCCTGATGCCGCATCCCGAGCGCAACATTCTGCCCATGCAGGCGCCCGATCTCGGCAG
>NPIF01004517.1_pt1 | contig 13847 bp, 9 predicted proteins | sample 8637461 | NCBI WGS metagenome assembly NPIF01 (sample SAMN07420641, study PRJNA396082) | bioreactor metagenome | isolation source: sample BR12 brine-fed electro-methanogenic bioreactor BR | place: Japan: Kochi | collected 2016-12-09
ATGGCGAACGCGATCAGGGCTTTCCTCATCTCTGATCCTCCGTGGGCCCGCTCTGCGGGGCTCCCTCTTGCGCATTGTCCCACATGACCCGGCCCGTCACGGAGGGTCCGGCCCATCTACGGTTTCGAGAATAAACCCCGGCTGCCTTGCTGGCAAGTCAGCGATTGACCCACCAGAGCGCTAGCGTTATAGTCCCCCTTGGGCTTACTGAGAAACAAATAAGCCAGAGGCTGATTGAAAGATGCTGCGAATAAGGTTGTTGTGAGGGGCCCCTTCGACGGGAGTCTGGAGGACCTCCACCGCCATCGCTGATTCCAGCCCATCCGGCGCCCGTTCGGGAGCCGGCGTCCCCCGTCTACACCGACATTCGCTCGTGACTTCTCTTTCGAATTGCTCCGGAAATGTTCGGAGCACTGTGATTCGGCGCCCGAGACGCGCCGAGGAGGGATGACGATGCCACGAAGGCTGTTGCGAGTGCTCATGGCCGTGGTGCTGATAGCACCCTGGTCGATGAGCCCGCCCTCGCGAGCCGGAGGCGTCCCAGGCGAGGAGTGCATGGACTGTCACGAACAGGAGTTCGTGGTCAGCTTCCCGCAAACCTCCCATGGACGGCTCGCCGAGGGTGATTGGTTCGGCACCGCGCAGGCCTGCGCGAGCTGTCACGGTTCCGCAGAACGCCACATCGAGGAGGCCGATCCCGAGGCGATCCGGAACTTCCCCGGTGCGGACCCTGCGGCGGACAACAAGCTCTGCCTGTCCTGCCACACCTCGGCCAGCCACATGGGCGCATGGCCCGCCAGCGAGCACGCGCTCGCCGGGCTCTCCTGCGTGAGCTGCCACACGGTCCACGGGCGGAGCGGCGTGCATCAGCGCGACGCGGCTCTCGGCCAGCGTCTCGACACCGTGCCGGAGAGCGTCTGCTTCGAGTGCCACAGCGAGGTCCGCGCCGAGCTGCGCATGCCTTCGCACCACCCGGTCCTCGAGGGTCGGATGGAGTGCGCCTCGTGCCACGACGTCCACGGCGCGAACCCCGGCCTGCTCAAGAACCCGCTTCGGAAGAACGATCTGTGCCTCGACTGCCACACGCAGTACCAGGGCCCCTTCGTCTTCCAGCACGAGCCCGTCGAGGAAGACTGCTCCACGTGTCACCGCCCGCACGGCGCGGTCTCGGACAACCTGCTCGCGCAGACCGAGCCGTTCCTCTGCCTGCAGTGCCATGAGGCGCACTTCCACGCCTCGCTGGCCAGCCCCGAGGGCGACCGCGTGATCGCCGGCACGCCGCGCGGGAACGCGTACGGCGAGGCGAGCATGAAGCACGCCTTCCTCACCAAGTGCACGCAGTGCCACTCCCAGGTCCACGGCTCCGATCTGCCCAGCCAGTCGGTCACCGGACAGGGCGAGGCGCTGACGCGCTAACCAGGAGGATCCACGATGAAAAGCAGAGCAACCCTGCTACTCGCAGTGCTCGGCCTCCTGGCGCTCCTCGTCCCCGGCACCTTCGCCGAGGGCAAGGACATCGTCGAAGGTGAGGCCGCACTCGGTGCGCAGAGCACCAACACTCGCGACAGCCAGAACCGCGCGTCGGAGTACAGCGCGGACGAGGGTGGAGCCGCGTTCTCGAGTTGGTGGGACATCCACATGGCCGAGGGCGGCGCCGTCCAGCTCGACCTGTTCGCCATGAACGAACTCGAGCAACGCCACAGACTGCGTTTCGATTCTTCGCAGTCGTGGATGCTGTTCGGCGAGTACAACCGCTTCGTCCACAACCTGCCGCACGATCCGCTGACCAACCTCGAGGCCACGGATCTGTCGGCGAAGTACGTGCGCAACACCGACATGGACCCGGATCGTCAGTACGGGACCGAGATCACCGAGACGCGGACGGGACTCCGCTATCGCCCGGTGAGCGCACGTGCGTGGGAGATGGCGCTGATCGCCCGTCGCCTCAAGCGCGAGGGCACGCGCCAGCACACGACGACGAGCCACTGCCAGTCGTGCCACGTCATCGGCCAGACCCGGGTGATCGACGAGGAGACCAACGACCTGACCCTGCGCCTCGCCCGCGAGACGCAGAGCTGGGGCGTCTCCTACGAAGGCACCTTCCGGGACTTCAACACGGACGCCGACACCCTCGACCGCTACTTCGAGCCGGCGATCCACCCCGGGCTCCAGTCCGACGTGTTCCAGAACCGCGTGCAGTACACCGACGAGACGATCGCGGTGGGGATGGTGCCCGAGACGAAGAAGCAGACCCACGTGCTCCGCTTCTACGCGCACCAGGGCGACCACCACTTCGACGGTGTCGCTGCGATGTCCGAGTCCGAGAACCAGACCAACGGGCTGCGTATGCGTTATCGCACGCTGCGCGCGCGGTGGTTGACCACCGCTTCCGATCAGATCACCTTCGCGCTGCACGGGCAGTACGAGAAGATCAGCTCGGACGACGTCTTCGTCGATGTCTTCGAAGGGAACCTCCCCGGGGGCGGACCGTCAGCCGGACAAACCTTCTACGAGTACTACGCGAACCGCGACGCGCCGGGCGACTACACCCGCCGCTCCGCCGCGGATCGCAAGACGGCCAAGGCCCGCGCGGACCTCGTGTACCGCTACGGTGAGGGCAAGCGGCATCGGGCCAAGATCAGCCTGCTCGCGGACAAGACCGACCGCGATCACTTCGAGGTGATGGAGACGAAGGAGTACAAGCTCCGCGCCTTGTTCACCGGCCGATTCTCCAAGGCCACGCGCTACCGCTTCCTCGGCGAAGTGCTCTCGGCCAGCGATCCGCTCGCGAACATCGACGGCGGCTTCCGCTCGTTGATCGAGCGGACGATCGGCACCGAGCCGGGCCCGGGCACCGAGTCGCCCTGGCGCGGCGAGCAGTACTTCGAGCTCTACCGCACCCGCTTCGGCGACCTGACGAACCAGCCCACGGACGGCATCGCCGCCAAGGCCTGGCTCTCCTACACGCCGAAGGACTCCCTCTCCTACTCGCTGCACGGGAGCTACGTCGATCAGAAGAACGACGAGACCGAGGCCTTCGACTGGGAGAAGGACAAGACCGAGCTCGGAGCCTCGATGTGGTGGGCGCCGACCAACAAGCTCTACGCCACTGCGAGCGTGAACGTTCTCCAAGACGATGTGTACACGGGAGTCAGCATTCCCGTGTTCGATGGGTGAGCTGGCGGACTGATTTCCGACCAGTCTGGTCGGACCGACGACGTTGTCGACTACGACATCACCTCTTCCATCGTCCACGCCGAGCTGGGCCGTCCGCTCAGCGAGAACCTCACCTTGTTCTTGAGGGGTGAGTACCAGAACACCCGCGGCTCGATGAGCACGTGGGAACCCGAGTTGCACTACGAAGGCGATCTCCCGCACCTGACGGGCCTCGACTTCTCGAGCGTTTCTGGCATCAGCAACGTCTCGATCCGGCGCTACGACCTCGGCATCGGTACCCGGTACCGCAGCCCGGCCGGCTACGGCGTCGAAGTGCAGTTCGTCCGTACCAACTACAAGGACCGCGACCCGATCCTCGAGGACGAGACCGGTACCTTCAACCGTTTCACTGCGATGGTCTCGAAGCGTTTCTAGACCGCCGTCCAAGAAGGACCAGACCGAGGCGCCGCGTCGAGCGGCGCCTCTTTTCGGACTGTCACCCGCCTTGTGCAAGTCGAGATGGCGAGAAAGCCAGCGGGTGACTGTCCTGGGCAACGAGCCTGCCTCATCGGTAGACTCCGGCTGCGAGAAACGAGCTGCCGGGGACAGCCGATCTCAGACACGCGCTACGCTGCACCCTCGATGAGATCGGCAGTCCCCTCCACGTGCGCGATCCTTGGATACCGGGACAGTCGACCTCAACCGAGCCCCATGGAAACGTTGTCGTCAGAGGTCGACCGTCCCATCGGCGCCGCAGCGACCGGGACGGTCGACCTCCTTGCGCGCAAGGTGAGAAGGACCCGCTCGAGGTCGACTGTCCCACGATCCAGGCTGCGTCACCGATACAAGTCGCCGTTCAGGTAGCGCAGCCCCGTGTCGATGACCACCGTCACCACCTTCTTCCCCGGGCCGAGTTCGCGCGCCCGCTCCAGCGCCGCCCACACGTTCGCGCCCGAGGTGATGCCACCAAACACACCCTCCTGGCGCGCGAGCGCATTCGCAGCCGCGAAGGCGTCTTCGTCCCGCACCGGCACGACCGCATCGATCAGGTCGCACCGCAGGATGCTCGGCACGAAGGACAGCCCGATCCCCTCGAGGCGGTGTTTCCCGCTCGTGTCCCCGCCCGAGATGTTGCGTACGTGGTAGGGCTCCACGGCAACCACCCGCACGCCCGGCGCGGCTTCCTCGAGCACCTCCGCGTTGCCCGAGATGCAGCCCCCACCACCCACGGCCATGACGAACTCGTCGATCTCCGGCCCCAACTCGCCGAGGATCTCCCGCGCCATCGGGTGATACCCCAGCTTGTTGTCCGGGTTGTTCACCTGGTCCGGCCAGAAGGTCCCCGGCTCACCTGTCAGTTCCTTGGCCCGCGCGATCATTCGGTCGATCACGTCCGCCGTCAGGACACCGCCCTCGGCGTGGACGATCTCCACCGTCGCGCCGAATGCGCGCATCGTCTGGAGCTTCTCCTCGGCGAAGCCGTTCGACGAGACGAAGTGCGCCGCGTATCCCCGCGTGGCGCAGACCATCGCGAGCGAGCTCCCGGTGCTTCCGCCCGTGTACTCGACGACGCGCCCACCCGGGCCGAGCTCACCCCGGCGCTCGGCGCCCTCGATCATCGAGAGCGCCATCCGGTCCTTCATGCTCCCGGTGGGGTTCGCGCCTTCGAACTTCACGTACACGTCGGCCGAACTCGCGCCGGGGAGCCTCCGGAGTTTGATCAGCGGGGTGTTGCCGATGAAGTCCATCGTGTCCTTCCTTCCTGCCCCTGCTTCGGCGCACTGTGCAGCCGTCGAAGGTGGTAAACGTGGATCGCCCCGAAGAGCACCGCTCCGACCGCAACGGGTGGCGCCGCGACCAGAACGCCGTAGCTCGCGTAGAGCCCACACGAGGCGAGGTGCAGCCACCGGAGCGTCTTCATGCGTCGGCTGGTCATCGCCACCAGCGCGAGGCCGAGGGCTGCGAATCCGAGCAAGTCAATCACGTGCGAGCCTCGCGCCGGCGCGTTCGGCGAAGCCCTTCTCCGCGATCCGGTCCTCGAATTGCGCGAGCTCGTCGAGGAAGCTCCTGTCCGCACCGAGGATCTCTCGCACCGTCGCCTGCCCCGCCGCCCAAACCCGCCGCAGGCGGGGCATGCGTCGTTTCGCGTGAGTGCTCAGGCGCACGAGCTTCTTGCGTCCGTCGGCCTCGTCTCTCTCCTCCTCGAGGTAGCCGCGCTCGATCATGCGCTGGACCATCTTCGTCGCAGCGGGTTGGGAGAGGCGGAGGCCCGACGCGAGTTCGGTCAAGGGAGCGCTGCGCCCGTCGAGGTAGAGCAGCACGAGGTGCCAGCTCGGCTCGATGTCGACGCCGTTGGCCTTGTAGTAGTCCTTGATGCTCGCGCTCAGGGTGTCGCTGAGGCGTTTGAGGCGTGCGGTGACGCCGAGGTACTCGAGCTCTCGGAGGAAGTCGGGTTGCATGGGGACTCCGCGGCGCGTTGGTTAACGGGCTATGCAGTATTGGCGGCGATGCATAACCTGTCAAGTACCTGTGCCGGAGAGGGCGCTTCGATGACCGCTGCTACTGGGACAGTCGACCTCTGCCGGGCCCTTTGGCAACGCCGTCGATAGAGGTCGACCGTCCCGGTCGTGGCCATCACGCGTACCGAGAGGACGATGGCTGGGACGGTCGACCTCCTTGTGCGACTCGTGGGGGGGACCCGCTTGAGGTCGACTGTCCCCTCGTCCTGGTAACGCGTGCGTGGGAGATGGAAGGGCGCTCGAAGGGACTGGGATCTCGAGGGGACTGGCTCCCGCCTTGCGGGCGGCTCGATGGCGGGGAACTCTGCGGGTGCCTGTCCCCGGCAGGAATCGCTCTGGTATCCCAAGGCCCGTCCGTTCTGGAACTCGCTGCGGGGACAGTCGACCTCTGCCGGGCTCTCCCGCCACATCGTCGTTGGAGGTCGACCGTCCCAGTCGCGCCGGAACGCAAGAAGCCCGGGCCTTTGGCCCGGGCTTCGGTCGAACACCAGATTCAGGATCGATCACGCGTAGCTGTGCAACCCCACGATGATGAAGTTCACCGCGATCCAGTTGAAGAGCATCACGGCGCAACCGACCAGCGCGAGCACCGCCGTCCACAAGCCCTTGTCCTTGACCTTGAGGCGGACGTGCACGAGCAGCAGGAAGACCAACCAGGTGTTGAGCGCGAAGACTTCCTTCGGGTCCCAACCCCAGGGGCGGCCCCAGGAGACGTCGGCCCACACGGCGCCGAGGATCGTGCCGACCCACAGGCTGACGAACGCGACCTCGAGGAAGATCATCGTCGCGCCGTCGAGCACGCGGCCCATGTTCTGCTTCTTCTCGGCGCCGCCCTTGAGCCCGCCGAGGATGACGGAGCCGGCACCGCCCGCCGCCGCGATCGCGAGGCGCTGCGACGTGGCCGGGCCCTCCCTCCAATAGGCGATGAGCCGGTAGATCATGTAGCCCGTCGCCGTGATCGCCGCGAAGAAGATCAACGCGTAGCTCGCGATGATCACGTTCGTGTGGATGTAGAGCCAGATCGTCCGGTCGAGAACGGGCATGACCGTCGTGATGTCGCCGTTGAGCTGCACGGTCATGAAGCGGCCGTACATCATCGCGACCATCGCGTAGGCCGAGGCTCCGAACGCGGAGAGCAGGAACACGCGGTGCTTGCGAAGCACCCACTCGAGCACGATCGCGAGCAGGCTGCCGAACCACGCCGAGGCGAGGATCGCCTCGTACATGTTCGCGTTCGGGATCCGGCCCGCGAGCCACCAGCGCAGCGCGATCGAGAAGGTCTGCAAGCCGAAGCCGAGCACGAAGAGACCGAGGCCGGCCCAGCGCGCGAAGCGGATCTTGTAGACGAAGCCCATCAGAAGGAAGGGGATGGCGAAGAAGAAGATCAGCCAGCCCCAGGTCAGCTTGTTCTGACGGTAGTACCAGTGCTCCCACTCGAGGCGCCCACCCTCGGGGTAGGCATCGCCTGCGACCTGCGGCAGGAGCGCGCTCAAGGACGCGAGGTGCTCGTTCGCCTTGGCAGCGTCCTGGAAGCGCCACGCTTCGCCGAAGCCCAGCCAGGCCGCGGCGATCTTCTCGGAGACCTCCGAGTCGAGGCCCGGGATGCCGGAAGGCATCGAAGCACGGCGGTGCATCGCATCTCGCGGCATGCCGCCGCCTCGCGCTGCCTCGTCAATCGTGTGCCAACGCTGGTCGATCTCCCCAGTGGCCGGGGGAACGACACGCAAGGAGTGCGAGAGCACGCGAGAGCTCGCGTAGGCCTGCGCGTTCCGAAGCTGGTTGATCGGCTTCTTCATGCGCAGCACGTCGCGCTCGAGCTGAGAGATCACCTCACGCGACGCCGGGTGGTCGAGGAAGCGCGGCGAGACGACGCGGGTCTCTTCGATTCGAGCGAGCTCGGCTTCGGAGATCACACCGACACGCCGATCCGCGGGCACGAGCGAGCGCAGGGTCTGCACGAATTGCGCGGAGAACGGCTTCTTGCCGAGAACCAAGCAAGGCTGCTCGGTGTAGTTCTGCGGCGTGAAGAGCAGGTCGAAGTAGAGCACGACGGCATCGTGCTGCCGGAGCGCGCGCCGGCTGACGTACTTGAGCTGCTCACGCGCGAGCGAATCGAACGCCTTGATGCGGCCGCGATCCTGTACGGCGAGCAGACGGAACTCGTCGAGGTCGAGCGCCTCGGTGAAACTCGAGCTCACGGAGAGATTGACGTCGACACCCTCGGGGTGCTTCATGAGCTGCATCGTCGCGAAGACGATCAGCACGATCGCGAACGCCGCCGCGAAGCCGGCGATCACGCCTCGGAGAGTCGCATTCATCACTCACCTCCCGAGCTGTGGAGAGCAGCGCCCTCGGGCACGGCCGCCGGAGCTTCGGTGACGACGGGCTGCGCCTCGCCTGCCAACTCGGCGCGGCGCCGGCGCAGGAGGAAAGGCTTGACGTAGAACGCCCAGAGACTGCCGAAGACGGTCAGCACGCAACCGAGCAGCATCGTGTACACGCCGTGCCGGTTGCCGATTCCGAGGCCCGTGTAGTTCAGCCCGGAGTAGCCTCGTTGCCGGTCCGGCGGATCCCAGGTGCTCTGGAAGTACCACCAGCCGTCGCGCGAGGTCGGTTGGTTGCTCCGGACCTCGTCGACCTCGGACCACTGTCCGTCGTCTTCCTGGAAGCGAACGAGCGAGATGTAGTCGCGGGCGTCCTCGCCGCCGGTGTAGGTCTCGAGTTCGAAGGTCTCGAGCGCGACCTTGCGAGGCAGCGTCATGCGCTCACGGGAGTAGAGCAGCTCGACGTGCCGGCCGTCCGCGAGGTGCACGCGCTCGGGCCGGTAACCCATGCGGCTCGGGTGGGCGTACGCGCTGTACGGAAGCCAGAGGCGTTGCGCGCTGTTGCCCGCACCGATCTCCACCTGAAGGAGCGAGTAGTAGGCGCCCGAGCTGAGGTCCTGCTCGGACTTCGCCACTCCGTACGGCTTCGATACGCGCTGCGCCGTCTCGCTGAGCTCGGTGATGACGAGCTGCATCCGCCCCTCGAAGAACTCGATCGGCTGGCCGACGCTGCCCGCCCGGTGCTCCACCGAGCCGTCCTCGCTGACCAGCAGGGCGTGCAGGCCAACAGGCCCGGCAACGAGCGTCAGTCCCGTCTCGCGGACGCCGTGCAACTCGATGGAGACGCCGGGGTCCGCGATCTTCTTCGACGCCATCCCGTGCCCCTTGGATCCGAGATCCTGGGAGAGATGGTTGTAGGGCGCGCCGACGATCGCGCGTTGGAACGAGGCGTCCGGGCCCTGCACGCCAACGACTGCCATCTGGGCGTTCTGCCCGGACGAAAGCGTCCAGCGCGGATAGAGCTGCATCATCTGCAGCGAGTAGCCCTTGCCGAGATCGACGGGAGCGGCCCCCGCCTCCTCGAGCGAGAGCTCCCGCTCGATGCCCGCCCGCGGAATCTTGACGACGAGACGCGGGCTCCCGGCCGTCTTGAGCGCGTCGAGCTCCGCCTGCTCGGTGAGCCAGCGGAAGCTGACGCCGAGGACGTCATCGCCGAGCTCGACGTGGCTCGCCGCCGGGTCGCTCGCGACGAGCTCCCCGCTCAGCGGCGTGGCGCCCATCTTCAGCGTGAAGCGCAGGAAGGGGTTGAAGGTCGGGCCACCCGGCTCCCAGCCCGCACGCGTGAGCGCGTAAGGCATGAAGCCGGTGATCTCGAGCCCGATGTCGTCCGGGAACGCCGCGCTCTCGGCGTCGCGCTCCGGCGTGAGGGCGAGCTTGCCGACGACGGCCTTCGGGTCGCCATGCGGCACCACCGCGTCTCCAGCGCGCGAGAGGTACGGACGATAGCGAGGCAAGCCGTCGAGCGGGTACTCCGCCCAATCCTCCGAGCCCACGATGCGTGCGTACAGCGCGCGGGAGTGCTGGAGGAAGAGCTCGTCCGAAGCCGCGTAGCGCAGCTCCACCTTCACGTCCTCGTCGACGAGCGCCTTGCCGAGCACCTTGATCGCGCGCCCCTGACCGGGGACGACGTCTTCGGTGTACTGCGGGTAGCCGACGAGCATCTGCCGGATGAACGAGACCGCACCCTGCCCGCCGACCGGCTCGAAGTGGAGCTGGGCCGCGTAGGTGGTCTTGCCCTTGTCCTCGCCGGTGAGCAGCTCGTAGCCCGGGTTGAGCGTACCGACTCCCACCCGGTAGACCTTGCCGCCCCCTTCGACGACCCCGCCGTCACCCGGCCGGAGGATGACCTCGAGCGGCTCGCCATTCCCGATCGTCACCACGGCGGCACGGCGGTGGACGAGCATGTCGCCCTCTTTCTTGAGGCCGTAGTAGACGAACGCGCCAACGACGAGCACGACGATGCCGGTGTGCAGCATCCACACGCCGAGGTTCGGCACGTTGAAGGGGATCTTGCGCACCGTCGCCAGGCTGATCGACAGCAGGAAAAGCACGATGAGCAGAGAGAAGGGCCACCAGGTGAACCACTCCATCTCCGTCAGCTCGAATCCGAAGCGCGGGTTGTACCAGCGGTAGGGCCCGATCCAGATGCCGGACGAGCCAAGCCAGCAGTAGATGAGAATGGCCGCCATCGTCCCGATGCCGAACCAGAGATTCGAGACGAAACTGACGAGGGCGACGAGCGGGTTTCGCGAGCCATCGCCGGGCGCGGGTCGCTGCTCCGTCCGCGGCGATCCTTGATCGTTCATGGTCATCCCATCTCTCGCGGTCCACAGCGGCCTCGGCGCCACATTCTTCGCGGCGCCCCGGCCTTACCGGGGATTCGCAGGATTGATTTCCGGACTAACGGGGATGTTAACAGCCTAAGATCTTCCTGTCGAAAATGTGAACGCCAGAATAGCAGTCAGCCTCTGGCGCCGGGTTGACGAAAGTCAATCGGTGGCGCAAGGAGCAAAGTCCCGGTACATCTGGAAGAAGAAACCCAGATTAAAGCGCCATCAAGCCCCCTGCCATGAGCGGCCGCCCGGCCCCTTTGCCCTCCTAACGAAGACGCATTCGAAGACGACCATTCGAAGACGGAGTCGCCATGTCCCGCCCTCGGATCCTCGCCCTCCTCCTAGCCCTCTCCCATCTCTGGATGCACGAGAGCCCCGCGCAGTCACCGTTCGATTGCAGCGGCGTGCCCGAAACCGCGCAGAGCGCGCTCGAGGGCGTGCTGGTCATCGACCGCGGCTTCACGGGCACCGCGCTCTATCTCACCCAGCCCCCGGGGGACACGAGCCGCCTCTTCCTCGTCACCAAGGAAGGGCGCATTTACGTCAAGCCCAAGGGCGGGCCGATCGCCGGACCGCACCAGCTCTACCTCGACATCTCGAGCAAGGTGCGGATCAACAACGAGGGCGGCCTGCTCGGGCTCGCCTTCCCGCCGGACTTCGAGACGACCAAGCACTTCTTCGTGTACTACACCGACCGCGTCGGGCTCCAGACGCGCTCCGTCGTCTCGCGTTTCACCGAAGCGGGCGGCGTCGCGAACCCGGCGAGCGAGCTCGTGCTACTGCGCTTCAACCAGCCCGAAGACAACCACAACGGCGGCCAGGTCCTCTTCGACGACGACGGCTACCTGCTGATCTTCACCGGCGACGGTGGAGGCGGTGGCGACATCCACGGAGCGTGTGGCAACGGCCAGGACGCCACCCAGCTCCTCGGCAAGGTCCTGCGCCTCGACGTGTTGGGCATCGACCCGGACAGCGTCGCACCGGACTGCGGACCCGGGCCGGGCGGGAGCGGCTACCGCGTCCCCTCGAGCAACCCTTTCACGGCGGCCGGCGACCCGCGCTGCGCGGAGGTCGTCGCGTGGGGCCTCAGGAACCCCTGGCGCAACGATCAGGACCCGCTGACCGGCGAGCTCTACCTCGCGGACGTCGGCCAGAACTGCTGGGAGGAGGTCAACGTCACGCCCAAGGCGAGTTTCCTCCAGGGCGTGAACTACGGCTGGCGCAAGATGGAAGGCCGACACTGCTACAGCAACGCGACGCCGAGCTGTACCCCCGCGCCGGACCCGAACGAGTGTTCGCAGTACCCGACCTGCAACGACGCGGAGCTGGTTCTGCCGGTCTTCGAGTACTCCCACGGCGTCGGCTGCTCGATCACCGGCGGGCACGTCTATCGCGGTTGCCGCATGCCGAACCTCCGAGGTCGCTACTTCTACGGGGACTACTGCGAGGGCTTCGTCCGCTCGATCCTCGCCTCCGAGCAGCCCGGCACGGCGCCGCTCGACCACACCGACGAGGTCGACCCGGACGGCCTGCTCATCGGCGGGTTGTTCAGCTTCGGCCGCGACGCCCAAGGTGAGCTCTACGTCCTCGGCTCCCGCTTCGCGATGAAGATCCTGCCGCCCTTCGCCAACATGGCCGTCTCCGCTCCCGGAGTCGGCGAGGACCAGCTCTTTTCGCTCGGGGACACCTGGAGCTGGGAGGACTTCGCGCTCGCCACCGACCACCCCGTCGCGTTCTACCGGGTCTACCGCTCTGCCTCGCCCAGCTCCGAGGTCTTCCGCTGCGTCCATCGCACGGCGGACGCCACGCCGCAATGGGTGGGCGGAGATCCGACGGAGCCACCGACGGGCACAGCTCTCTTCTACCTCGTGACGGCGGTCAACCCCTCCGGCGCGGAGACGAGCTCGGGGCATCCGGCGGTCACGGTGATCCCCGGTCTCTGCCCCTGAGCACGAGCGAGCGAGCTCGGCCGAAAACTCCGAGCGCAATCTCCTGTTTTCAGACTTCGGCACAGGCCGTACATTGGGGGCGTTCCACCGCCCCTCTCCGGGGCCGCATTCAGGACAGACGCCGATGGAAACAGACGTTCGGAAAAACCCCGGTCTGCTCAAGCTCGACCTCTACTGCAAGGGCGCGCACCTCGACGACTCACTCCACGTGACCGACGAGGGCGGCCGGCCGATCCTACGCACGCGCGCAGGCCTCGGCTCGGGCCTCGAGCTCATCCTCCCCGACAACCTGTGGACGAACATCCCCGTCGAGGAGCGCTTCGCCAAGGACTCGCCCTACGTCGTGCGCCGGCGCGAGAACGGTGAGATCTGGGTGGACCGCGGCGACGAGCCGATCGCGCCCGCCAAACTCGCACCGCGTCCGGGGTGGTACGACCGTCAGACCTCGTCGGGCAAGCCGATGACCTCGGTGGGGACGCTGCAGGGGACCTACCTCGGCGTCTACCCGTCCAAGGTCTGCGAGTACTGGCTGGAAGACCAGCCGAGCAACTGCAAGTTCTGCTCGGTCGGCCTGAACCTCGGTAAGGACGACGCCGAGGACAAGCGTGTGCAGGAGGTCGTCGAGGTGGCTTCGGCCGCGCGCGACGAGTCCGGCATCACCTACGTCGACTTCAACACCGGCCACTACACCGGCGAGACCTACCTCGACATCCTCGAGCCTTACATCCGCGCGGTGAAGGAAGCGACCGGCGTGATGATCGGTGTCCAGACGCCGCCGCACGCCGACCTCTCGCGCTACGACCGGCTGAAGGAAATCGGCGTCAACCGTGTCTCGTTCTGCTTCGAGCTCTACTCCCCCGAGCACTTCGAGAAGGTGTGCCCGGGCAAGGCTCGCGAGTACGGTCTCGAGCGTTATCTCGACGCCGTCGAGTACAACGCCCGCCTCGGCCAGAAGTCCGGGCTGAGCTTCGACCCGTGGGTGAGCAACGGCGAGATCATCGCCGGGCTCGAGCCGCCGGAGTGGTCGATCAAGGCGATCGATTGGATCACCTCGGTCGGCGCCATCCCCACCGTGTGTGTGTTCCGCCCGCTCAAGGGCACCGACTACGAGCATGTCCCGCCGCCGAAGACCGAAGACATGATCCCGGTGTTCGCGCGTCAGTACGAAGCGTGCATGCGCGCGGGATTGCCGATCAACGTCGCGCCCGGCATCGACGTCTCTCTCGTCATGTTGCCGTGGGAAGCGCGCTGGCTCGTGTCGAAGGCGACGAGGCGCCGCTTCGCGGCGAAGACCGCGAAGATGGCCGTGCTGAGGACGGTGTTCCGCAAACGCTTCTTCGGCCAGTTGGCGAAGCACGACGCACGACGCCGCCAGGGCGCTGCCTGACGTTTCGCGGCGATGGGCCTGTGAAGCGACCGTCGCACCGATAGTGGATTGCGCGACCAACGCGACGAACGCCACGAACGCGTAGGGCAAGGGTTTATCCCACTGCTGTCCAAGAACGC
>NPIF01002597.1_pt2 | contig 13845 bp, 11 predicted proteins | sample 8637461 | NCBI WGS metagenome assembly NPIF01 (sample SAMN07420641, study PRJNA396082) | bioreactor metagenome | isolation source: sample BR12 brine-fed electro-methanogenic bioreactor BR | place: Japan: Kochi | collected 2016-12-09
GGCTGGATGAACGTCATCCGCGGCGTCGACAAGCCGGCCGAGGGCATGACCTGGCAGGAAGACGTCTTCTGGAAGATGGTCGAGGCCAACCCCTTCCCGGCCCTGATGGGACGCACCTGCCCCGCCCTGTGCCAGGAGAAATGCAACCGCAACGACGTCGACGACTTTGTCGCCATCAACGCGATCGAGCATTTCATCGGCGACTGGGCGCTGGAGCAGGGCCTGAAGTTCCCGAAGCCCGAGAAGGAAACCGGTAAGAAGATCGCCGTCGTCGGCGGCGGCCCGGCCGGCCTGTCCTGCGCCTATCAGCTCCGCAAGCAGGGCCATTCGCCGGTCGTCTTCGAGGCCAACGCCCAGCTGGGCGGCATGCTGCGTTACGGCCTGTCCGGCCATCGCTGCCCGCGCGACATCGTCGACGCCGAGATCGACCGCATGCTCGAGATGGGCGTCGAGGTCCGCACCAATACCTTCGTCGGCAAGGACGTCACGGTCGAACAACTCGAGGCCGAATTCGACGCCATCTTCTGGGGCATCGGCGCCTGGTCGGGCAACCCGGTCCCGGTTCCGGGCTGGGACGAGGCTTCCAACTGCATCGACGGCCTCGCCTACCTGCGCGCTTATAACGAGGGCCGTCTGCAGTACCTGACCGGCCGCACACTGATCATCGGCGGCGGCAACACCGCCATGGACTGCGCCGGCGTCGGCCGCCGCCTCGGCACCGTCAAGGGCACCTACGACGACGCGATGCGCCCCGAGAAGGTGGTCGCCGGCGAGGTCGAACATCCGCAGACTCCGGTTTCCGAACGCACCGACGGCGATATCTGGATCGTCTACCGGCGGCCGCTTTCCATGGCGCCGGCCGACCAGCACGAGAAGGACGCGGTGATCGACGAGGGTGTGGAGATCCACGAGAGCCTCGCGCCGGTCGAGGTCATCGTCGGCCCCGACGGCCGGGCCCGGGCGCTCAAGGTCATCAAGACCGACTGGAGCACCGGCAAGATGGTCAAGATCGAGGGCTCGGAGTTCGAGATCGAGTGCGATCTCATCATTGCGGCGACCGGCCAGAGCTCGATCTTCACCGGCATCGAACAGCTGGACAACGGCAAGGGCCTGGTCTCGGCCGACGGCTTCTATCAGGTCGCCGGCAAGCCCGGCCACTTCGTCGGCGGCGACGCCATCTATCCCGACCTGCTGACCACCGCTGTCGGCCACGGCTGGAAGGCAGCCGAGGGCATCGACAAGTACGTCCAGTCGCTCGACATGGACAAGCGGAACAAGGTCGACGTCCACTACTTCGACATGGCAAAGGAACTGACCGAGGCCGGAAAGGCGCCGAGCGCCTACGATCACGAACCGATCCGCGGCACGGACTCGGCGGAATGCGCCATCCATAACTACGCCGATCGTTCCGACATCGAGATCATCAAGTCGGACCGCATGTTCCTCGGGCACTTCCCGCCGACCCCGCGGCACGTTCGCAAGATCAACGAGATCGGCCCGAACTGCCTCGGCGACACGCGAACCCGTTTGAATGCGCTGACCGAGGAAGAGGTCATCGCCGAAGCCAACCGCTGCATGAGCTGCGGCCTGTGTTTCGAATGCGACAACTGCGTCATCTATTGCCCGCAGAAAGCCGTGTTCCGCCGGCCGAAGGACGAGCGTTCGCTCGGCCGTTACGTCGATACCAACTACGATGCCTGCATCGGTTGCCACATCTGCAAGGACGTCTGCCCCACCGGATACATCCACATGGGGCTGGGGGAGTGATCGCATCATGTACCACCCGTTCAGGCTGATAGGGGCGCTGGCTTTCGGGCTGGCCCTGCTGGCCGCCGGAGCGCCGCCTGCCGTTGCCGGCGACGGTGTTCCGTTGCCGCAGCTGGCAGCGCCCGCGAAAGGTGAAAGCTGCGTCGAGTCCACCGATGTCATGCGACGCAACCATCCGGACTTCCTGAAAACCCAGCGGGACGAGACCATGCATCTCGGCATCCGCGACGGGAAGTACAGCCTGAACGGTTGCATCGAATGCCATGCCGCAGCCGACCCCAAAGCGGCCGATCCGAACGAGAAGAGCATCGAGGGCTTCTGCGAGGAATGCCACACCTATGCAGCGGTACGGGTCGACTGCTGGAGCTGCCACAATCCCAAGCTGGTCGAGGAACCCAAGGCCGCGGCTGCGCTCGCGACCTTCGGCGATTCCCCCCGGGACATGCTTGCCATGCTGCGGGCCCACCTCTCGAAAGGGAGGGGCAACCAATGACCAAACCGTCTGAACCCCGGACGTCGTCCGCCATGCAGATGACCCGCCGGGCCGTTCTGTCGGCAACCGCGGCCGGCGCGGCCCTGACCCTGGCCCCGGGCGTCGTCCTGATGACGGCGGGACCCGCCGAGGCCAAGGCCACGGACAAGGTCCGCTGGGGCCTGCTGGTCGATACCTCGAAGCTCGATCAGGCCGCCTGCGATGCCCTGGTCGCCGCCTGCAACGCCGAGACCCGCCTGACCCCGGCCAGCCGGCCAGAAGCGACGCCCCAGTGGATCCGCCGCATCGACATCAAGGACAAGCAGAGCGGCGCCACCAAGTCGCTGCCGGTCATGTGCCAGCATTGCGAATTCCCGCCCTGCGCCGACGTCTGCCCGACCGGGGCGTCGTTCCGCCGCGCCGACGGGATCGTGCTGGTCGACAAGCACATCTGCATCGGGTGCCGCTACTGCATGCTGGCCTGTCCCTACAAGGCGCGTTCCTTCGGCTACGAAGAGATCGTCGACCAGAAGCCCTATTCGCCGCGCGGCAAAGGTACCGTTCAGGCCTGCACGCTGTGCGTCCACCGCGTCGATGCCGGCGGCGTACCGGCCTGCGTCGAAGCCTGCGAGAAGGTTGCGCCGGGAGCCCTGGTCTTCGGTGACCTGAAGGATCCGAACAGCGCCATCTCGAAGAGGGTCGCGGAACTCATGATCACGCGCATCCGGGCGGACCTGGGCGTCGAGCCCGGCGTCCTTTACGCGGGCCTATAGGAAGGGGACGGAAGCACAATGGCTAAAGTCGAATTCCGGGAAGTCGACGGCCGAAGCGGCGAGTACTACACCCTGGTGGGCGGACTGGCAGTCCTGGTCCTCGCCGCCCTCGGGGTCGCCGCCTATACCGATCATGTCGGCCATATCGTGACCGGCATGAGCAACCAGGTGCCTTGGGGCATCCCTCACGTCTTCGCGATTTTCCTGATCGTCGCCGCCTCTGGCGCTCTCAACGTCGCCTCCATCGGCACCGTGTTCGGCCGCATTCTCTACAAGCCGCTGGCACGGATGTCGGGGCTTCTTGCCTTCTGCCTGATATCAGGCGGACTTTCGGTATTGGTCCTCGATCTCGGCCGCCCCGACCGGCTGGTCATTTCGATGACCCACTTCAACCTCAAATCCATCTTCGTGTGGAACATCAACTTCTACATCGGCTTCTTCGTCATCGTGGCCGCCTACCTTTGGACGTCGATGGATTGGCGGCTGGCCGGCGTTTCGAAACCGGTCGGCATGCTGGCCTTCCTGTGGCGGCTGGCGCTGACCTCGTGCACGGGCTGGGTGTTCGGTTTCATCGTCGCCCGCCAGGCCTGGGATGCCGCCGTCATGGCGCCGATGTTCATCGTCTTCTCCTTCGCCTACGGGCTGGCCATCTTCCTGCTGGTTCTCATGGCCGCCTACGGCTGGACCGGGCGCCCGCTGGGCGATGCGGTGGTGAAACGGCTGAAGAACCTGCTCGGCGTCTTCGTCGCCGGCTCGCTCTACTTCACGGTGGTCATGACCCTGACCAACCTGTACGCCACCGAACATCACGGCGTGACCCGCTTCATCCTGCTCGACGGCGGGATCGNNCCTGTACGCCACCGAGCACCACGGCGTGACCCGCTACATCCTCGCCGAGGGCGGCGCCATCACGGCACTGTTCTGGTTCGGCCAGGTTCTCATCGGCGGCATCCTGCCCATGATCCTGGTCTGGTACCGCGCCTTCGCCAACTCCAACCAGGCGATCGGCCTGGCTTGCGTCCTGGTCGTTCTCGGCGGTCTGTCGCAGATGTACGTGACCATCATCGGCGGGCTGACCTATCCGCTGATCCTGTTCCCGGGCATGGAGGTCTCCAGCAGCTTCTACGACGGTATCGTCAATTCCTATACGCCGACCCTGTGGGAAGTCATCCTCGGCGTCGGCGGCATTGGGATCGCACTGATCATGGTCACCATCGCCGTCAAATACCTGCGCTTCCTGCCGGAAAGCCTGGCGGACGCGGTTGCCGATCCGCACCATCGTCCCGCCGTCGTCACGGCGGAAAAGGTGGAGGCCGCCTGACCTTTCGTCACGCGATCGACCGAATCGGCGAACGGCCGGGTAGAAGAACTGCCCGGCCGTTCGTATCTTGAATGGTAGGGGACCCCGTCACTTTCGGAACCACCCATGGCCCACTTCCTCGTTTCGGCAACTCACAAGTCCTCGGGTAAGACCACCATATCGCTTGGCCTCTGCGCCGCCCTGCGTCGCCGCGGTCTGGCGACGCAGCCGTTCAAGAAGGGGCCGGACTACATAGATCCCATGTGGCTTTCCGCGGCCTCGGGCCGGACCTGCTTCAACCTGGATTTCAACACCCAGTCCGAGGACGAGATCCGGGCCCTGTTCGCCCGTCGCTGCGCCAACGGCGACATCGCCGTCATCGAGGGCAACAACGGCCTGTTCGACGGAACCGACCTCGAAGGCGGCAACAGCAACGCCGCCATGGCCAAGCTGCTTGGGGCACCGGTCGTTCTGGTCGTCGATTGTGCCGGAATGTCGCGCGGCATCGCGCCCCTGCTGATCGGCTATCAGACCTTCGACCCCGACCTGACCATCGGCGGCGTCATCCTCAACAACGTCGCCAACGACCGCCACGAGTCCAAGCTGCGGGCCGCAGCGGAGCGGTTCACCGACCTCCCCGTCCTCGGGGCCGTAAGGCGCAATCCCGACCTGCGCGTCGCCGAACGCCATCTCGGTCTCGTCCCGACCGGGGAATGGGGCCACGCCGAAACCCAGTTGGCGGCGGCCGCCGNNACCTGCTGACCATCGCACGGTCGGCCCAATCCCCCAGGCTGACCCCGGACCCGAAGATCACCCCGCAGGCGCCCTGCCCGGACCTCCGTATCGCCATCGCCCAGGATTCGGCCTTCGGCTTCTATTACGCCGACGATATCGAGGCCTTCCGCATGGCCGGCGTCGAGCTGGTTCCCTTCGATACCCTGAGCGACGGCAACCTGCCCCATGTCGACGGGCTGTTCATCGGCGGTGGCTTCCCGGAAACCCATCTGGAGGGTCTGCAGAAAAACAAACCGCTGCGCGATTCCCTCCGCCGGGCCATCGAGGGCGGTCTGCCGACCTATGCCGAGTGCGGTGGTCTGATGTATCTGGCCCGCTCCGTCTCGTGGCAGGGACAGACCGGCGAAATGGTCGGTGTCATCCCCGCCGATATCGACGTCCACCCAAAACCGCGCGGACACGGCTATGTCCGCCTGGTCGAAACCGACGCGGCGCCCTGGTCCAGGGCCCTGCCCCCCGGCATCGCCGCCCCGGCTGAAATCCAGGCCCATGAATTCCACTATTCGGACATCCGGAAACTGGACGGAACTCCGGTTTTCGCCTACGAAATGAAACGCGGATACGGAATCGACGGCCGTCACGACGGCTTCGTCCGCCACAATTTGCTGGCCTCCTACACGCATTTGCGCAACACCGGGAACAACCAATGGGTTCACCGCTTTGTCGCCTTCGTGCAAGCCTGCGGCGCCAAGGCGTGACCCCGAACGGGAACGGATAATGATGAACGAAATAAAACCCGTATATATCGTCGGCGCCGGCCCCGGCGATCCGGATCTGTTGACCGTCAAGGCGGCGCGCGTGATCACCGAAGCCGAAGTCGTGGTCTTCGACCGGCTCATTTCCGACGAGATCATGGCCCTCGTCCCGGCCGGAGCGATGCGTGTCTACGCAGGCAAGACGGCCCACAACCACCATATGCGCCAGGAGGACATCAACGAGCTTCTGGTCAAGCTGGCCCGCAGCGGGCGCACGGTCGTGCGGTTGAAGGGGGGAGATCCCTTCACCTTCGCGCGCGGCAGCGAAGAGGCCCTGCATCTGGTTGCCAACGGCATCCCCTTCGAGATCGTGCCCGGCATCACCGCCGCGACCAGCGTCTCGGCCTATGCCGGCATCCCGTTGACCCATCGCGGCAAGTCCCTCGGCGTGCGCTTCGTCACCGGCCACTGCCAGGGCCAGGACAAGGACCTGGAGCTCAATTGGAAGAGCCTCGCCGATCCCGATACGACGCTCATCGTCTACATGGGCCTGGCCAATCTCGACACCATCCGCGACCGCCTGATCGAGGCCGGCATGCCGGCGGATCTGCCCGCGGCGGCCATCCAGAGCGGCACCACGGCCAGCCAGCGGGTCGTCCTGACGACGTTGAAAGAGCTTCCCAACCGCGTCCGAGCCGAAGGGCTTCAGCCTCCGACCCTGATGGTCATCGGCCGGGTTGCCGAACTGGCCCGGGACCTCGCCTGGTTCCACCCCGGCACGCCGGCCGAACTGGAAGCACATGGTTGAGACTTCGGCCCCAGTGACTTCTTCCTGGGCCGAGTGCGGATTGCTCCTGGTCGGGCACGGATCAAGGTCGTACCCGGACGGCGCCCTTGTCATCAACCGGCTGATCCGCGCTCTCCGCGAGAAGAACCTGTTCGCCGAGGTCGAGGCCGGCTTTCTCCATCAGGGACCGCGGATCGAGACCATCGTCGAGGCCTTCTCCGCCAAGCGGATCTACGTCGTGCCGGTCCTGGCCAGCCGAGGGTACACCGCCGACACGGTGGTGACCGGCCGCCTGGAACTCGAAGGGCCGGTCACGATGCGGCAAATCGGCGGTACCGAGCGGACATTCATTCTCTGCGATCCCCTGGGCACGAACAGCAGCGTTCCCGCCACTCTTGCCGAACGGATCGCCGAGGTGAAGGCGCGTCATGGACTCGCCACCGGCGAGACGGAAATCCTGCTGGTCGGCCACGGCACCCGCCGTAACCGCGAGTCGGCAAGACGGACACGGGAAATAGCGGAACTGCTGGAAGGCTTGGGGGCGGCACGCCGCGTCCACGCAGCATTCCTGGACCAGGCGCCGAAAGTCGATGACTGGCGCGACCTGGTCGGAGCCCGGTCGATACTCGTCGTGCCGTTCCTGATGGCGAGCTGGTTCCACGGTGCCCGCGACCTGCCCGAGCGCATCAGCCTCGATCCGCTCGATCCGGCTATCCGCTCGCTTCTCCTCGATCCTGGCGCCGCCGGCCCCTTCACCGTCGGCGACCATCGGCTCTGGTATCTCAGCCCGTTCGGCAACGAACCGGGTCTCGCCGAAACCGCCGTCGCGGTCATCCGCGACTTCGACGCCAATCACTCGTTCCGATCCCCCACGTCATGCACGGACTTGATCCGCGCATCAACAGGGAATGGTCGTAAGGGCAAATAGTGTGGACGCCCGGATCAAGTCCGGGGGTGACGAGGCAGGTGAAACGGCCCCTAGACGTCGCGGTCCATCGCCCGCGTCAGCAGCATGTAGAGCTTGCCCATGTCCGACGACAGGAAGGTCGTGCTCAGCACGCCCTGATGGTCGGCCTTCTTGGCGTCCTGCAGCAGCGCCTCGAACTGGGTCAGATAGCGGCCGACATAGTCGCGGAACTCGCCGTCGTCGCGGTGTTTGTCGCGGATGGCCATAAGCTTGGCCTTTTCGCGCATCCCCAGCATCTTGCGGACGAACACGCCCTTCTCGCCCTTGTTGAAGCGCCGCCAGTCGTCTTCGGTGATCGGCGTTTCCATCAACCGGGTCATGTCGACGGCTATGGACTGCAGGCGTTCGGAGATGAAGGTGGCTCGCTTTAGGAAGTCCTCCACCGCCACCTGGCCGGAGCGCGATTTGAGGGCATCGGTGATCTCGCTGGCCTCGCGCGCCGCGGTCTGCAGTTCCTCGGTCTGACGGTCGATCGCCTTGGTCAGTTCGCGGGCCTGTTCGGCCACGGAGGTCGACGTCCGCGCCAGTTCGTCGGAACGCGATTTCAGGGTCCGGTCCCAGGACCCGACCTTGCTGAGTGCGAGCTCGGAGATGTTGGAAATCTCCTTGGTCCGCTGGGCCAAAGCCTCGCCCAGCGACTGGATGCCCCGCTCCGCCTTCTCGTAGGTCACCGTCAGGGCCTCGAGGCGGCGGGCCAGGGTATCGCTGGCCAGTTCCGAGCGGTTGGCGATGTCCTCGGTGCGGCCACCCAGTTCGGTGGCCTGGTGGTTCACGAGGTCGCCGATGCGGGTCAGTCTGTTGGCGACGTCAACGGCCGCCTGAGAGGCCTCCTCGGCCCGCCGGCTCAGGGATTCGCCAACGTTCTTCAGGCGGCCCGAGGCTTCGCCCGCCTTGTTGGAGACCGTATCCGTATGCTGGACGATCAACTGAGCGGAATCGTCGATGCGTTCCTTGGCCAGCTCGGTTTCGTGGCCGAGAGACCGGAGATGCTCGCGCAGCCTTTCGCCGGCCTCGATCAGGCCGTTGATCGTCCGTCCGGAAACGCCCTCGATCTCCGCCGTGCGCTGCCGCAGGGCATCGGTCACGCCTTCCACCTGCCCGGCCGCCCTCTCGGACGCCTCGGAAAGGTCGTTGGAGTGCTGGCGCAATGCGTTGGTCACCAGGGAGATCAGCTTGACCGCACGATCGACCGACTTCGACACCTCGTGCGACCGTTCGTGCAGGCCTTCGCTGACCAGGTTCAGACGGCTCGCAGCCTCGCCCGACGCCTCCGTCAGCCCTCCCGCCTCGCCGCGCAGCTGCTCGCTGAAAGTCCGGATGTGTCCGGAAGCCTCCTCGTAGGTCTCGGTCAGCTCATCCGTTCGCTGGCGCAGGACCCCACCCACTTCGTGGAGCCGTGTCGAAGCCTTGTCGAGAGCGGTTTCCAGGAACTCCGTATGACGTCCCAGGGCCCCGGCGATGTCTTCCAGACGGCCGGCCGCCCGATCTGAAGCGGCGCTCGCCTCGCGCACCTGTTCCTGAACCGCGTCGCCGACCGATTTGAGTCGATCCTCAACCGTACCGCCGATTGCGTTTAGACGATCCTCGACCGTACCGCCGACTGCGTTTAGACGATCCTCAACGGTACCGCTGACCGCATTGAGCCCATCCTCAATCGTATTGCTGACCGCCTTGAGGCGTTCCTCGGCCGTATTGCTGACCGCCCTGACGCGTTCCTCGGCGGTGTCCGCGGTTTCGACAACGCTTTGCCGGCTGTCCTGCAGCGCCGAAGTGACATCCTGGACCCGGCTGACGGCATCCTGCGAAATCCGGGTCAGATCCCCGGAATGGTTCCTCAGGTCGCCTGCGACCTGACCGAGATTGCGCTCCGTTTCCTCGGCCAGACGCGCCAGGTCCTCGGTGCGACGTTCGACCTTGTCGCCGACCGCCTCGATGCGGCTGATGGCGTGATCCGACGAAATGGTCAGATCCTCGGTCTGACGCTGCAAGGCGTCGGAGATCAGCGACACCAGCTTGGCCGCCCGTCCCGAAACCAGGGCCACATCGCGCGACCTCTCGCGCAGGGCCTCGCCGGCCCGCCCGACGTCGTCGATGGCTCGCGTCGAGGCGCTGTGCAGCCCGTCCGACTGCTTCTCCAACCCCTCGGCGACGGCCTGGACGCGGGATGCCGCGTCGTCGGCGGTAGCAACCAGATCACGCAGGCAGCGGCGCATTTCCTCGCCGACGCCCTGCATGCGCTGCTCGGCCTTCTCCGAGATGACGTCCAGTTCGCCGGTATGCCGCTCGAGGATTTCACCGGCCCCGGCCATCAGCTTGGCCGAACGCGCCGACACGTTGGACAGCTTCTCGGCCTGGTCGGACAGGCTGCGTGCCACCCGCTCGATCTCGCCGGTGGCCCGCGTCGACGCCGTCGCCACGTCCTGGCTCCGGTCGCCCAGCGTCTCGCCAAGGTCCAGCATCCGAGAGATCGCGTTCTCCGAGGCGTTCGACACCTCCTCCAGCCGCTTGCGGAAGGCGTCGACCAGGATGCCCGAGCGCTCGGCCGAGGCGTCGACCGTGGTCAGGCTCTGACGCAGCGCGCCGACGATGGAAGTAACGCCGCTCACGCCCTTGTCGGCCGCGGATTCGAGGTTCTGCACGCTCTTGTCCAGGGTTTCGGCAACCGCGAGAACACCGGTGCTGGCCTTGTCCGATACGACGGCAAGGTCGAGGGAGCGACGCCGCAAGGCCTCGCCGACCGCGCTGACCCGCAGCCGGCTCTGATCGGCCAGGCGGCCGAGTTCCTCAGCGCGGGCCTTCAATGCCTCGCCGACCTCGCCAATGCTGTTCAAGGTATCGTTCGCCGCCTCGCCGAGATCGCCCTGGCGTTGACGCAGGCCGGCCCCGACCCGTTCGACCTCGGCCAGAACCTTCTCGGCGGTACCGCCGAGATCACCGGCGATCTGCCGCAGCGTATCGCCGACGGCGTTGGTGCGGGTCGCCGCCGTGTCGGAGGCCTCGACCAGTTCGCGGACCTGCTGGCGGAACGCATCGCCCGTCGCGCGGACGTTGAGTGTCACCCGCTCGGAGGTGGCGATCAGGTCGCGGGCCTGATCCTTCAGGCCGTCGCCGATCGTCTTCGCCCGCTCGCTGACGTAATCCGAGGTCTCGGTCAGGGCCTTGGATTGCCTGGACAGCGTTTCCTCGATCTCCGAGGTCTGGTCCGCGACGCGAACGGCGACGCCCTCCAGGTCCTCGGCCTGGCGCCGCAGGGTCTCGCCCATCTGATCCGTCGCCGCCGTCGCCTTTTCGGTGCGTTCGGACATATCGCGGGCATGGGTACCCAGGGTATCGGCACCGTCGCGCAACCGGTCGCCGGCGCTTTCCGTCGCCTTGAGCAGCTCTTTCAACCGCTCCTGGAGAGCCTGCGACGCCTGCTCGGCGCGGGTCGCGGCAGCTGCCGCGGCGTCGGTCATCTCGGTGGCACTGGCATGGAAGAGCCGCGCCGAGGCGTTGGCGTGCTGCGCGCTTTCCTCCGACGCCTCGCCGATTTCGCGGGCCCGGCGGCGCAGCGACTCGCTCAGCCCGTCGGCCTGGGCCGAGGCCCGTTCCGAAGCCGTTGCCAAGTCGTGCGACTGCCTGAACAGCGTCTCGCCGACCTCTCGCGCCCGGTCGGCCGCTTTCTCCGAAACGCTCTGCAGATCCTCGGTGTGGCGGCGCAGCACCTCGGCGACGGCCTGCGCCCGAAGGTCGGCATCCTCCGAGACCTGGGCCAGTTCCGCCGTCCGCTTGCGGATCATGTCGTTGGCCGCATCGGCCCGCGCCGCCGCCTCTTGCGACGCCCGGGTCAGGTCGGCCGCCTGGCGGCGCAACGATTCGGTGATCTCGGCAACCCGCCGTTCGGATCGGTCGGAAGGATAGGCCAGACGCTGCAGGTGCCAGCGCAGGGTCTCCGTCTCGCGGCGGAGTTCGCGCCCGCGCTCGTAGAAGGCGATCACCATCCACAGCAGGGCGACCGGCGTCACGACGCCGGCAGCCAGCCCGCCCAGTTCGTGGGGCAGCAGGGCCAGCAGGTCGGAGAACGGAAGCTGTTCGTTGATGACGACGGCGGCGAAGACCAGCCAGGCGACGCTCAGAACCGCCCCGGCCACGACGTGGAGGCGGTAACGCAGATAGAACGGCGGCGTCCATTCGTCGGGCGCATCGACGAACTCCGGCGGGAGCGCGGCGTCGTCCCGGGTTGCCGGAGCGGCGAATGCCTGTTCGTAGACGTCCTCGGACGGCGGTGCCGGCGATTCGGCGACCGGTTCCTTCGAGGCCCCCTTCGGTCTGCTTTTTTCAGAGCGTCGTTCAGCCACGGGAATCCCCCAACTCTCCGTATCCGTGTACCGGCTGAAAGGTGTAGCGGGAAGTCTACACCATCCATATCTTGGTCGTAAATCGAGTTCGACAACAAGATATCGCGCCTACCACGAAAGTGCGACCCCTAACCCCTGGAGGCTAGGAGATTCCTGTGGATGGTTTCGAAGGGGGTAATCCGAATTTGCAGACAACGGCAAATCAGTACAGGTGCTGACCGCCGGTAATCCAGATTTCGCTGCCGGTCACATAGGCCGAATCATCCGAGCACAGATAGAAGATGGTTCGCGCAACATCCTCGGGTGTTCCCATCCGGTTCAGCGAGATGCGCGGCACCAGCACCTCGTATTCCGGCTGGATCATGTCGGTCTCGATCTCGCCGGGCGCCACCGCGTTGACCCGCACGTCCAGTTCGGCGAACTCGTGCGCCATCTGGCGGGTCAAGGCCGACAGCGCCGCCTTGGAGATGGAATAGGCCGATCCCGCGAAGGGATGCACGTAGTGGCCGGCGATCGAGGTGACGTTGACGATCGCCCCCTTGCCCTTGCGCAGGGCCGCCGCGAACCCGCGCGACAGTTTAAGCGCCGCGAAGAAGTTGATCTCCAACACCTCGCGCCAGGCGTCGATGTCGCCGTTGAGGCAACCCAGGCGTTCCTTGAACGGCGTCTTTGGCGACATGCCGGCGTTGTTGACCAGGGCGTGCAGCGGCCCGCCTTCCAGCATCTCGTTGGCCGCCTCGATGAAGTGGGCGACGCTCTCGGCATTGCCCAGATCGGTCGGGATATGCCCGGTCCATTGCGGATCGCGCTTGCAGGCCTCCGGCACGTCCTCGCGCGAACAGGTCAGGATCCGCCAGCCGCGCTCACGGAAACACATGGCGACGGCATGGCCGATTCCCCGGCTCGCACCCGTCACGATGACCGTTTTCGTCTCCTCGCTCATGGCGAGAACGATAACAGGTTCCCCGTCGCCTGTCATAGCCGCCGTGAGAATGAGTCTGACCTATACCGTCCCCGCGGACTGGCGCCGGGGTAGGACGGCTCTCTCGCCGGCTGAGCCGGCCTCAAACACAACGGGGCTTCCCATGCCTCGCATGCAAAAAAGGGGTAGCAAACTACCCCTTATGATTAGGGAGGCCGTTTTCGAATCCGGTTTCAACGGGTTGCAGCGAAAAACTGAATCCGTTTCTCCATTACTTCCGCATATCTAGTAATAAAAAGTGGTAGATCGGCAATAATTAAGATAAGCACTCCTAATTTCGAATCTATTTTCAAATGATTGCAAGGAAAACCAGAATCAAATTCTCAATATTATATAAATACAAAAATAAAAAAAGGTGGTGGCATACTAATCATTGGGGTTAGAGAAACGAAATTCGAATCCGAATTCAAAAGACTCGCGGCCGGAGTTGAATCGATTTCTCGTCCCGGCCCACCGGAGGCGGCTGCCGGGCAATACCCGCCGTTTTGAATCTCTTTTCAGGACAGTCGGCGACGGAATTGATTCAGCTTCTCAATTTCCTGCCCCTCGCGGATCGGTTGGAGGATTCGTGAGGTTTCCTCATCCGCAATGCCCCGGCAAAGTCTCCCGGCTGTCCGGTCTAACCGGAGAGGCTACCGCTTCCCCCACGGCGGCGAAGCACCTATCTTCGACCCATGTGCACCAACTACCAGGCCATCACCCGCCAGAAGGAGATGGAGGCGCGGTTCAACCTCACCGCCCTGCCGCCGCTGCCGGTCGAGGACGACGTGCGGCCAACCGACCGGGCCCTGGTCGTCGCCGGCGCCCGCCAGCCCGTCATCCTCTCCTGGGGCATCCCGGCGCCGTGGGACGGCAAGCCGCTGATCAACGCCCGCGCCGAGACGCTCACCGAGAAGCCGACGTTCAGACCGCTGCTGGAAAGCCGCTGCCTGGTCCCCGCCGCCGCCTATTTCGAATGGCGCCGCGACGG
>NPIF01004368.1_pt1 | contig 13837 bp, 10 predicted proteins | sample 8637461 | NCBI WGS metagenome assembly NPIF01 (sample SAMN07420641, study PRJNA396082) | bioreactor metagenome | isolation source: sample BR12 brine-fed electro-methanogenic bioreactor BR | place: Japan: Kochi | collected 2016-12-09
CCTGGCTGCGTTGCTCCTCCTTGGCGTGGCTGGGCCACGCCTGCGCCGTCGCGCCTTGCCCGGGGCGCCGATGGCTCGCCGACAACGACGATCAAACCCCGGTCCGGAACACTCCCCTCGTATTCTAGAGAGAGAGTTTGGGGCGTTGTCTGCTTCCTTTGGCGCCCGCCCTGCGGGGGCGTTTTGGGTCGCTAGTGGTTGGGCTTGTGTGGTCCGTTGCTATCGGCTTGCTGCTTGGTTCTCGATGGCGGGGGCGAGCAGGGCTTTGCGATCCGAGCTAGGATCGGCCCATCCACGTGGCTCGTCGCCGGCCGCGTGCGGGTGGGGAGGGGTGGCGACTCGCGATGGCGCAAGCAGGCCGGCCCTGCCGGCCTTGAAGCTCTTCGGGAAGGCAAATGATCCAGAACGTTCTCGGCAAGGTCTTCGGAACGAAGCACGAACGCGAGCTCAAGCGCATGCGTCCCAAGGTCGAGGCGATCGGCGCGCTCGAGCCGGACATGCGCGCGCTGACCGACGACGGGCTCCGCGGGAAGACTGCGGAGTTCAAGTCGCGCATCGAGCAGGGCGCGAGCGTCGACGAGCTCCTGGTCGAAGCTTTCGCCGTCGTCCGCGAGGCCGGCCGGCGCGTGCTCGGCATGCGGCACTTCGACGTCCAGCTCGTCGGCGGCATGGTGCTGCACCGCGGCTCGATCGCCGAGATGCGGACCGGTGAGGGAAAGACCCTCGTCGCCACCTTGCCCGCGTACCTGAACGCGCTCGAAGGCAAGGGCGTGCACGTCGTGACGGTCAACGACTACCTGGCCCGCCGCGACGCGGAGTGGATGGGGCAACTCCACCGCTTCCTCGGCCTGACCGTTGGCTGCATCCAGCACGATCTTCCCGAGGACGCGCGGCGCGAGGCCTACACCTCGGACGTCACCTACGGCACGAACAACGAGTTCGGCTTCGACTACCTTCGCGACAACATGAAGTTCACGGGCGCGTCGCTGGTGCAGCAGCTCGGGCACCACTACGCGATCGTCGACGAGGTGGACTCGATCCTCGTCGACGAAGCGAGGACGCCGCTGATCATCTCGGGCCCCTCCGAGGGCGACACGAAGGTGTACTACGAGGTCGATCGCGTCGTGCCGCGTCTCGAAGCGGGCGCGGTGATCGCTGGCGAGGCCTCGCGCGAGGAGCGCGACGCGCTCGAGCAGACCGGCGACTACATCGTCGACGAGAAGGGGCGCAACGTCGTCCTTACCGAGAACGGTGTCGCGCACCTCGAGAAGCTGCTGGGCGTCAAGAACCTCTACGATCCGAGCAACATCGAGATCCTGCACGCCGCAGGGCAGGCGCTGCGCGCCCACTCGCTCTACCGGCGCGACGTGGACTACCTCGTCGAGAACGGCGAGGTCGTCATCATCGACGAGTTCACCGGCAGAAAGATGCCGGGCCGACGTTGGTCGGACGGCCTTCACCAGGCTGTCGAGGCGCGCGAGGGCGTGGAGATCCGCAGCGAGAACCAGACTCTCGCGACGATCACCTTCCAGAACTTCTTCCGCATGTACGACAAGCTGTCGGGCATGACGGGAACGGCGGAGACGGAAGCCTCCGAGTTCAACGAGATCTACAAGCTCGACGTCGTCGTGATTCCGACGAACCAGCCGATGGTCCGCGACGATCAGCCCGACGCGATCTTCAAGAGCGAGAAGGGCAAGTACGAAGCGGTCGTCGACGAGATCGTCGAGTGTCAGAAGAAGCGCCAGCCCGTGCTCGTCGGTACGACATCGATCGAGAAGTCGGAGCTCTGCGCCACCTTGCTCAAGCGGCGCGGGATCAAACACGAGGTGCTCAACGCGAAGCAGCACGCACGCGAGGCAGAGATCGTCGCGCAGGCGGGGCGCCTCGGCGCGGTCACCATCGCGACGAACATGGCCGGGCGCGGTACGGACATCCTGCTCGGCGGCAACGCGGAGTACCTCGCGAAGTCGATCATCGTCGAGCGTGGTGAGAAGAGCTGGGAAGAGGCCGGCGAGGCTGCGCGGGAGCAGGCGCTCGCGGACGCAAAGGCGACCTGCGCGCGCGAGCACGACGAGGTGATCGCTGCCGGCGGCCTGCACATCATCGGAACCGAGCGCCACGAGGCGCGTCGGATCGACAACCAGCTTCGAGGCCGCGCCGGCCGTCAGGGCGATCCGGGCTCCTCGCGCTTCTACCTCTCGCTCGAAGACGACCTGATGCGGCGCTTCGCGCGCTGGCTGATGGAGAAGGCGCTCGAGGGCGCCGACGACATGCCGATCGAGTCGCGCATGGTCAGCAAGCAGATCGAGCGCGCGCAGCGGCAGGTCGAAGGGCAGAACTTCGAGATCCGTAAGCAGCTCATCAAGTACGACGACGTGCAGAACCTGCAGCGGCAGGAGGTCTACTCGCTGCGGCGTGAGCTGCTCGAGGGCGACGACCTGCGCGAGTACGTGATGGAGCGGGCGGGAGACCTCCTCGACTGGCTCGTCGAGGAGTACCTGCCGGGACCCGACGACAAGGGCCGTGAGCCGGCTCCGGACGAGCTCGCCGCGCAGGTGCTGCACTACTACGGCTTCGACCCGCGAAAGCAGGAGATCGAGCTCGAAGAGGAGCGGGACTCCGTGCGCGAGACGCTCTGGACCGCGATCTCGGCACGCTACGGGGAGAAGGAGGCGCGCGTCGGCGACGAGCTGATGCGGCGCTACGAGCGCTTCGTCATCCTCCAGATGATCGACGGGCAGTGGAAGGACCACCTGCTTGCTCTCGACCACCTCAAGGAGGGGATCGGCCTTCGCGCGTACGCGCAGAAAGATCCGCTCGTCGAGTACAAGAAGGAGTCCTTCGAGCTCTTCGGCGCGATGAAGGAGCGCATCGAGGGCGAGATGGTGCGCTACCTCATGCTCCTCGAGCCGATGACCGAGGAGGAGCGGGCCGAGGAAGAGCAGAAGCGCCGGCGCCAGCAGGAGATGGTGTTCCGCGCCGCGTCCCGCTCGAAGGCCGGCGAAGAAGCGCAGAAAGCCCAGACCGTGCGGCGCAAGGACCAGAAGGTTGGCCGCAACGACCCGTGTCCCTGTGGCTCCGGCAAGAAGTACAAGAAGTGCTGCGGAGCGAAGGCCGCCGGTTGAGGCGGCTCCCCGCGCGGGAACCCCCCGCGCGGGGCGCGCTTGAATCTCACGAGCCGGGAGCCGAGCTTTGACCCGGGGATCCTGCGGATCACCCGGGAGACAAGAGCGTGGGACTCGCAATCGAAGTCATCGAATGGCGTGAGGACGACGGGCGGGAGCTCGTCCACCGTTTCGAGCCTGGCGGGGAGATCAAGCTCGGCGCGCAGCTGATCGTCACCGAGAACCAGTGGGCGGTCTTCTTCAAGAGCGGAAAAGCGCTCGACGTCTTCGAGACGGGGCGTCACACGCTGACGACCGCGAACATCCCGCTGATCGTCAACGCGCTCAAGCTGCCTTTCGGGGGCAAGAGTCCGTTCCGGGCCGACGCGTTCTTCGTCTCGCGGAAGGCGTTCCCGGACCTGCGCTGGGGAACCCGCGAGCCCGTCGTGTTCCGCGACCCCGAGTTCAGCATGGTCCGCTTGCGCGCCCACGGGCGCTATGCGCTCAAGATCGCGGACCCACACAAGCTGATCAACACGCTCGTCGGCACCCTCGGTCGCTACGCGACGGCCGACATCGAGGACTACCTGAGGGAGATCGTCGTCGCGCGCCTGAACGACGTGCTCGGCGAGGCCGGGGTCCCGCTGCTCGACCTCCCGCGTCTCTACGACGAGCTGGCCGAACAGTTGACGGAGCGTGTGGCCGCAGACTTCGACGGCTACGGGCTCGCGCTCGAGAAGCTCGTGATCGCAGCGATTACGCCGCCCGAAGAAGTGGCGAAGGTGATCGACGAGCGCTCCGGAATGGCCGCGGTCGGGATGCAGGACAGCTACGTCGGCTTCAAAGCCGCCCGCGCGCTCGGCGACGCGGCCCAGGGCGAGGGTGGGGGCGGCGCGGCCGCCGACGGCCTCGGCCTCGGTGTCGGAGCCGGGCTCGGGATGGCGCTTCCCGGCGTCGTCCGCGACGCGATGTCGACGCCTTCGGCGGCGCCCGCTCCGAGCGCGGCCCCCGCGGCCGCCGCGGCAACCGCCTCCGGGGCGTTTTGCGCGAGCTGCGGGACGAAAGCGATGGCGGACGCGCGCTTCTGCCACGCCTGCGGCAAGCCGCTCGCTTCCGACCGCTGCGCGGGCTGTGAGGCGGAGTTGCCCCCGGGCGCGCGCTTCTGCCCGAAGTGCGGTCACGCCTCCGGCGCCTGACCTTCGATCGAGCCTCGTTCGCTGGACGCCTCCCGGGGTGGCGCGTAGAATCGCGCCACTTCGGAGCTGGGTCCCAGCTCGTTTCCATCGAGGCTCGCGATGCGTTTGGACGATGTTCCCGTCGGTCTGACTTTCGACGATGTGCTGCTCGTGCCGGGTTATTCCGAGGTGTTGCCGGGTGAGGTCGACACTTCGAGCCGGCTGACCCGCTCGATCCGCTTGCAGATTCCCCTCGTCGCCGCGGCGATGGACACGGTCACCGAGGCCCGCCTCGCGATCGCGCTCGCGCAGCAGGGCGGCCTGGGCATCGTCCACAAGAACCTGACGATCGAGCAGCAGGCGGTCGAGGTCGACAAGGTCAAGCGTTCCGAGTCGGGCATGATCGTCGACCCCGTCACGATGACCGCGGACCGCCCGGTGCGCGACGCGCTCGAGATCATGGCGCGCTATCACATCTCCGGTGTGCCGATCACGGACGAGACGAATCACCTCGTTGGCATCTTGACCAACCGCGACCTCCGCTTCTGCGACGAGCCCGACGCTCCGATCAGCAGCTACATGACCTCCGAGAAGCTGATCACGGTGCCCGAGGGCACCGACCTCGAAGGGGCCAAGGAGAAGCTGCAGGAGCACCGGATCGAGAAGCTCCTCGTCGTCGACGAGCAGTTCCACCTCAAGGGACTGATCACCTACAAGGACATCCAGAAGCGCATCCGCTACCCCTACGCGGCGAAGGACGACCACGGGCGGCTGCGCGTCGGTGCCGCTGTCGGTACCGGCGCCGACACGATGGACCGCGTCGAGGCGCTCGTCGAGACCGGCGTCGACGTCGTCGCGGTCGACACCGCGCACGGTCACTCCCGCAAGGTCCTCGACGTCGTCGACAAGATCCGTGATCGGTTCCCGGACGTGCAGCTCATCGGCGGCAACGTCGGGACCGAGGACGGCGCGCGCGCGCTCGTCGAGCGTGGTGTCGACGCGGTCAAGGTGGGCGTGGGCCCGGGCAGCATCTGCACGACCCGCATGGTCAGCGGTTGCGGCGTGCCGCAGCTCACCGCGGTCGCCGAAGCGTCGAAGGCGTGTCGTCCCCGCGGCGTCCCCGTCATCGCGGACGGAGGCATCAAGTTCTCCGGCGACATCACCAAGGCGCTCGCCGCGGGCGCGGACAGCGTGATGGTCGGCTCGCTCTTCGCGGGCACCGAGGAATCGCCTGGGGAGACGGTGCTCTATCAGGGCCGCTACTACAAGGAGTACCGGGGCATGGGCTCGCTCTCCGCGATGAAGGAGGGCTCGAAGGATCGCTACGGGCAGGCCGACCAGGACGACGAGAAGAAGCTCGTTCCCGAGGGAATCGAGGGGCGCGTTCCGTACAAGGGGCGTTTGGCCGATCTCGTTTATCAGATGGTGGGCGGTCTGCGCTCGGGGATGGGTTACAGCGGGGCAGCGACCATCGACGAGCTGCATGAGAAGGCGCGTTTCCTGAGGATCTCGAATGCTGGGCTCAAGGAATCGCACGCGCATGATGTGACGATCACCCGCGAGGCGCCTAACTACCGACTCGACTGAGTCCTCGACCTGGGACGATCGACTTCTCGCAGTTCTGTCGGCTTGGGACCCAGCAGAAGTCGATTGTCCCGTTCGGCTGGATCGACCATCGCGGACTACGAGAGGGAACGAGCCGCGAGGGAACGGGCCGAGAGGGAACGAGCCGCGAGGGGACTGTCAACCGCCTTGCACGGGTCGTGACGGGTAGGTCATTGCGGTTGACTGTCCCCGGCAGTCCGCGGCCCTGCTCTCCTCGGGTGACCGACTCCGGTGACCGGCTGGGCCGGCGTGTGGGCTTCCTAGACGCGTCGCGGGGGGAGGGCCGTGATGTGCCGTGTCGTCGGTGTTTCTCCGGGGCCGAAGTGGACTCTCCACGCTCCGTCGCGTAGGAGACGCGGGAGTCGCTGGCCCCACTCGATGGCGACGATCCAGCCTTCGTCGAGCGCTTCTTCGACGCCGAGGTCGTCGATGCCGGAGTTCTCCGGGAGCCGGTAGAGATCGACGTGGAGCAAGGAGCTCTCCGGCCCGCGGTGCTCGATCGCGAGCACGAAGGACGGTGAGCTGATCGCGTCGGGGTCGATCCCGATGCCCTCGGCGAGGCCGCGCACGAGCACGGTCTTGCCCGCGCCGAGGTCGCCCTCGAGGGAGATCAGCGCGCCCGGCCCCACCTGTTCCGCGAGGCGTCGGCCGAACGCGCGCGTCTCTTCTTCGTTGCTCGTGAGACCCTCGACGACGTGCTTCACGCGCTCTCGTTCTCCTGCTCGAGGTACCGGAAGACCTCCGGAAGAGCCGCGGCCACGCCGCCCGCCGTCAGTGAGCTCTCGCTCTCGCCACCCTCGAGCGCGACATCCGCGGCCGCCCCGTGGACGTAGGTGCCGAGCAACGCGGCCTCGAATGCGTCGAGACCCTGGGCGAGGAACGAGGCGACGAGGCCGGTGAGCAGATCGCCCATGCCGCCGCTCGCCATGCCCGGGTTGCCCGTCGGGTTGATCGCGATCGGGCCGCCGGGGGCTGCGACGACGCTCCGGTAGCCCTTGAGCACGACGACCGCGTCGGCGAGCTCCGCGAGGCGCTCGGCGGCGTCGACCCGGTCGGCTTGGAGCTCGGCGATCTCGATGCCGAGGAGGCGAGCGGCTTCACCCGGATGGGGCGTGAGAACGAGCGGCCCGCGGCAGCGGGAGAGGGAGGCGGCGTGGCGCCCGGCGAAGGCGTTCAGGCCGTCCGCATCGAGGACGACCGGGGCCTTGGTGCCGAGCACGAGGCGCCGGATCTCGGTCTGCGTACCGCGCTCCTGTCCGAGGCCCGGGCCGATCGCGAGCACGTCGTGATCGCCGGGCAACGCCAGCGCGGCGCGGTGAGCGTCGCGCGCGAGCTGCCCGTCCTTCGTCGCGGGCAATGGCTCGGTCATCAGTTCGGGGGCGAAGCAGGCGACCTCGGCGCGCACGAACGCCGGGGACGCGACCGTGACGAGCCCCGCGCCGCCTCGGAGAGCGCCCCACCCGGCCAGCGCCGCGGCGCCGGCCTTGCCGCGCGCGCCGGCGACGACGAGCACGTGGCCGAAGCGGCCCTTGTGGTCTTCGTTCTCGCGCAGCGGGAGCAGGAGCGCGGCGTCCGCTTCGGTCGTCCAGTGGAGTCGCGGCTGGGCGGCGCGGATCGCCTCGGGCGGAATGCCGATGTCGACGACGAGCAGCTCGCCGACGACGTCTTCGGCGGGTGGCAGCATGTGGGCGATCTTCGGGCGCGCGAAGGTCACGGTGAGGTCCGCGGGGAGGTGAGGCCCCGGAATCTCCGCGCTCGACGCGAAGAGGCCGCTCGGTATGTCGACCGCCACGATCCCGGCTGCGCTACTGCCGACATCCTCGACGACCTGGGCCGCCAGACCTTCGAGAGGCCGGCTCAGTCCGGTGCCGAAGAGCGCGTCGACGACGAGATCCTCGCGCCCGAGAATCGGCGCCGCGGCGTCCCATGCGGCGAGGTTCGGGATCTCCTCGACCGTCCCGCCCGTGCCTTGCCACGCGCGCGCCATCGCAGCCGCGTCGCCGCGGAGCTTGTCGAGCGTGGCGCCGACGAGGAAGAGCTCGGGGACGATGCCGGCGCGCGCGAGGTGGCGGGCGATGACGAAGCCGTCGCCGCCGTTGTTGCCGCGCCCCGCCAGGACGACGACCCGCTCCGGAGGGCACTCCGCCCACTCGTCGAGGATCGTCTCGGCGACCAGCCTCCCCGCGTTCTCCATCAGGACCAGGCCGGGAATGCCGAGCTCCTCGATCGCCATCTTGTCGGCGGCCTGCATCTCGGCGGCGCTCAGGATCTCCATCCGCTGTCTCCTCCGTCGGGCGGACACGCAGTGTGCCATGTTCCGCGCTGGGAGTCCGAGCGGCAGGGAGCTTCGCGGGTAGATCTTCTGGATGTTGGGAGCCCCAAGCCTCACACGCAGAGCGCGGCGAAGGCGACGAGGGTGGTGGGGAGACAAGAAAAGACTGCGGGCGGGACTTTCGCCCCGCCCGCCATGGCGTGACAAGGATCAATAGTGCCCCCCATGGCGTTATCCTTGCACGCGAGATCGAAGTTGCTATTCAGATACCACGATTTCATCCGCGGGCAAACCGTTTTTCCGCGAGTTATTGCTGGAGGGGCCGGATATTCTCAGCGAGGACAGCACAACTCTCGTCATGAACCGGTGGAGAACGGGGTGGAAGAGCAGCGAACAAACACGAAAAGCGATGGGCCGGAGCGTCTCACGCTCGCGATCGACGACCTGAACACGGCGGGCGATGGCGTCGCGCGCCACGAGGGGCAGGTCGTCTTCGTCCGTGGTGCCGTGCCCGGAGACCGGGTCGTAGCGCGCGTTCTGGCCCGCCAGAGGCGGCATCTCGAGGCGCGGGCCGAGGAGCTCCTCGAGCCCTCTCCGTCGCGTGTGGAGCCGCCCTGCGCCGTCCAGGAGGCGTGTGGCGGCTGTCCGCTGATGCCGCTCGCCCCCGACGCGGCGCTCGGCCTCAAAGTGCGCCATCTCGTCGAGACCCTGCGAAGGGTCGGCCGCATCGAGGGCGTCGATGTCGAGGCGGTTTCGTCCCCGCGCCTCCTCGAGTACCGGAACCGCTTGCGGTTTACTCTCGGGGCCCGCGCCGCCGGGGCCCGGGTCGGTTTTCGTCCGCGCGGTGACGCCGGCGGGCTCGTCGAGGTTCCTCGCTGCTTTCTCGCGCCGGCCCGCGCGACCGAGCTCGCGCACACGATCGCGCGCCGCCTGACGCAGCGTGCACCCGCCGACGCGCCGTGGCCGACCGGCGTCGAACTCCGTGGCTCGCTCGCGGAAGGGGGGTGGGGTGCCGTCTTGATCACGCCGCCCGGCTCCTGGCCCGGCCTCCGGCGTGTCGCGCGTGAACTCGTCGCGGAGGAGGAGGGGCTCGTCGGGCTGTTTCGCGCCGTCGTGCGGGGGCGCAGCCCGGCCGGGCCGCCGCGCCTGCTCGCGGGACGCGACGACCTGCGCGAGAGCTACACCGACGTGCGGGTTCCGGTTGGTGGGAGCGGCTTCCTCCAGGTCAATCCCGCCGCGGCGGGGCTGCTCTACGAGACCTTGTCCGAAGTGCTCGAGCCGCTTGGGACCGGCGGGCGCGTGCTCGACCTCTATTGCGGGATCGGGATCACCGCGCTGCGCGCGGCTCGGCGCGGCGCCGAGGTGCTCGGCGTCGAGAGCCATCCGGGCTCCGTCGCGGCTGCGGAAGCGCTCGCCACTTCCATCGGGGAACAGCGCGTGACCTTCCTCAGGGAAGACGCCGGTCGCGCAGCCGCGCGCCTCGCGCGCGAGGGACGCCGCTTCGATCGCGTCGTGCTCAACCCTCCCCGTGCAGGCGCGAACCCCGCCGTGCTCACCGCGATCGCGGCGCTCGCGCCACGGCGCATCGCGATCGTGTCCTGCCACCCGGCGGCGCTCGCGCGGGATCTCGCCGCGCTGCGCGGCGAGGGCTTCGAGCTGACGCGCCTCGTCGCGGTCGATCTCTTCCCCCAAACGCCGCACGTCGAAGCGCTCGCCGAGCTGCGCCCCGCGGACGCTACGTGAGGGCGGCTCTCGCGGCGGCGCTGGTTCTCTCGGCGCTCCTCGGCGGCGCGTACGGGCAACCGTGCCCCGGTGAGAGCGAGCTCGCCGCGCTACGCCCCCCGCTCGAGCTCGAAGCGGCCGCCCACGACGCCTTCGCTCGGGGTGGCGAGCGGTGCGGTGCGTGGGCCCTCGCTCTCGAGAGCCTGCTCGCGCGCCACGAAGAGTCGGTGTGCCGAGCATTCGAACTCGCCGACGCTCTCGCGCCGGACGAGCACCCCGCGCTGCAGGCGGCGCTCGCGTGGCGCTGCGGGCGCGCGCGTGTCGCGCACGCTCTCGCGCTCGAGGCGCTCGATCGCGACGAGGAGGACGGGCTCGCGTGGCTCGTGCTCGCGCGCGTGCTCGAGGCGCGGAACCGGGCCGTTGCGGCGCGCGATGCGTACTCGCGCGCTCACGCGCTCAGCCCGGAGCACCCGGAGACCTTGCTCGCGCTCGCGCGGCTCGCCGCGACGCGCCCCGCACGGCGTGAGTGGCTCGAGCGCTTCCTCGCGACTCCCCGGCGGAGGGAGGAGAGCACGGTCAAGACCCGCAACGCGCGCCAGCTCCTCGAGCTCGTCGACCAACTCGGCGATCGCGCGCTGTGGCGTCTCGAGCGCCTCGAGCTGCCCGCGGAGCTCAGCTTGCGATTGCACGCGGAGCGGGCGGGCGAGGCGCGTGGCCTGCTCGTCGATCTCAAGCTCGGCGCGCTCGACGACACGCCCGTCCTGCTCGACTCCGGCGCTTCCGGTCTGCACATCGCCAAGCGGACGGCGCGGCGCGCAGGGCTCGAGCCCCTCGCGGGTCTGACCCTCGTCGGAGGCGGGGGCGATGGCGTCCACGCGGTGACCTGGGGCGTCGTCTCCGAGCTCGACTTCGGCCCCCTCGCGTTCGGCGACGTCCTCGGCGTGCGCGCGGCCGGCTCGCTGCATCCGCGCGGCGTCTATCGAGCCATCGTCGGCATCGACGTGCTCTCCGGCCTTCTCGTCGGGATCGAAGCCCAGGCCGGCCGGCTCGCGCTCGACCTTCTCGAGGAGGAGGAGGAGCCGGAGGATCCGCGCGCGCTCGATCCGTGGCCGCGGAGTCCCGCCGCCGTGCCGATCCTGCGGATCGAAGGCCAGCTCCTCGTGCCGGTGCGCTTCGAAGCGGATCGGGCGAAGACCACGCTCTTCCTGCTCGACACGGGAGCGACCCGCACGATGCCCGCGCACTCGCTCGTCGAGGGCTCGTCCCGGCTCAAACGGGGCGGGGGCGGACGCGGGCGCGGCTACGGCGGGACGATCCGTTTCGCGGGTGAGGTGACGGTGGCGACGCTCCACATCGGCGAGGCCGATCGCACGTTGCGTCGCCTGCCGGTCCTCGAGCTCGGCGCACGCTCGCGGCTCACCGGCGTGTGGCAAGGCGGCTTCCTCGGCCTCGATCTGCTTTCGCGCCAAAGGCTCTCGCTCGACCTCCAGCGCGGGGAGCTCGTGCTCGACGAAGGGCGAGGGGTCAGCGCGCGCCGTCGCCGCGGAAGACGCTGACCAACACGCCGTCGCGAATCGGCAGGATGCTCGTCTCGAGACGCGGGTCACCGAGCAGGGTCTCGGTCAAAGCGCGCACTCCGCGTGTCGTCTCGTGCTTCGGGGAAGACTCGAGCACACGCCCGTACCACAGCATGTTGTCGACGATGAGCAGTCCGCCGGGGCGCAGGCGGGGGAGCGCGATCTCCGGCACCTCGCCGTACTGCTCCTTGTCGATGTCGCAGAAGACGATGTCGAACTCCCCGTCCTCCGCGCGCAGCAGATCGCGCGCGTCCCCGACCAGGAAGCGCACACGCTCGGAGAGCCCGGCCTGGCCGAGGAACTCGCGGGCTCTCGCGGAGTTCTCCTCCGAGCCTTCGGTGTGGACGACCTGCCCCCCGGCCCCGACCGCCCGCGCGAACCACAGCGTCGAGTAGCCGAAGCCCGAGCCCATCTCGAAGACGCGCCGCGCCCCGATCCCCTGGGCGAGGACCGAGAGCAACGTGCCGACTTGCGGGCCGACGATCGGGAAGCCGCGTTCGGCGGCGAGGGTCTCCATCGCGGCGCGCACCGGGTCGGCGGCAACGCAGAGGCTCGACAGGTAGGCGTCGATACCGTCGCCGAGGATCGGGCGCTCCGGCTCGAGCGGCGTCTTCACGCGTCGGCCTTGGGCCCGAGTTGCTGCGGGGGCCGCGCCGGGCGGATCGGTCCGTGCTCGCGCTCGTAACGCGAGACGTTGTCCTGCAGGGTCTCGAGCAGAGCCTTCGCGTGGGCCGGGGCCGTGATCACGCGCGAGACGATCTGTGCGCCGGGCGGGAAGTCGGCGACGAAGTCGAGGATGAACTCGTCGCGGCTGTGCGCGGCGAGCACCTTGTTCGCGTAGACACCGCGGTGCGTTTCCTCGGAGATTGCGATGTTGACGCCGCGGCGTGACTTGGTCTTGGACGATCCTTCGCTCATGCATTCCTCCTGGCCGTGGCGTGGTTCAGCGGTGGGGGAGACTGGCTTCGGAGAGGGTTCCTCCGAGGGCGAGTACGGCGCCCTCGACGGCGAGGCGGGGGTTGCGGTTGAAGATGACGAGCTCGGCTGCGAGGCGCTCGACGAGCGCGGCCCGCCGGTGAGCCGCGCCGAGCAGCGAGCCCGCCGCGGGGGCGAGGGCTGCGGCGCGGGCCGGCTCGAGCAGCAGAGGCGCGGCGCCCGCCTCGGAGGCGGCGACGTCGCGCAAGACGGCGAGGAGCGTGTCGAGGCTCCCCCGGGCGCTCGCGGCGTCTCCCGCGACCTCTTCCGAGGCGGCGACGGCGAGCGGCCCGGGCCGCGAGCCTGCGGCGAGAGCTTCGAGCACGCGGACCCAGGTCTCGACGCGCTGCTGCTCCGCGTCGAGGTCGATCGAGAGTGCACGTCCGGCGCTCCCGCCGCTCCAGCGGGCCCGCAGCGCCGCCTCCTCGCCCGTCAGGCCGTGCTCGGCGAGGATGGCGAGGAGCTCGTCCTCGGCCAGGCGGCCGAAGCGCAGCTCGCGAAGGCGGGAGCGGACGGTGATCGGCAGCGCCCAGGGCGCGCTGGTCACGAGCATCAACACGCCGTAGGGCGGCGGCTCCTCGAGGATCTTGAGCAGCGAGTTCGCGGCCGAGGCCGTCATGCGCTCCGCCGGCTCTACGATGTAGATCCGGTGGGAGAGCTCGAAGGGCTGGACGGAGAGCGAGAGCGCGATGTCGCGGGCCTGCAACACGGAGATACGCGTTTTGCGCCCGGGCACCGAGATGAAGCCGGCGTCCGGGTAGGTCATCGGGGAGTCCTGCGCGCTCGACTTCTCGCGGAGCCCCGTGATCGCGTCGCTCCCGGCGATGCGCTGACACGCCGAGCAGCGCCCGCAGGCGTCACCCTCGGCGGCGTTCGGGCAGACGAGGGCGGCGGCCAGGGCCAGCGCGGCGCTGCGCTTTCCGACGCCGTCGGGTCCGTGGAGAAGGAGCGGCGGGATCGGGCCGTCGCTCGCGGCGAGCTCGCGGAGGAGGCGCAGCGCGTGAGCGTGCCCGCGCAACGCGCCGAGAGGGGGGAGCGGCGCGACGTCGGTCACGGGGCCTCCGGCAGAGGCGCGAGTCCCGGGATCAGGTCTTCGAGCGCGGTGACGACGGCCGCGTGCACACGCTCCGGGGTGTCGGCCGCGTCGAGGCGGCGCACGCGAGAGGGCTCCTCGCTCGCGATGCGGAGGAAGCCCGCGCGCACGCGCTCGAAGAACGCGACGTTCTCGTCGTCGTAGCCCGCGCCGCCGCCCTCGGTGCCGCGGCCGCGCGCGCGCTCGAGCCCGGTGCGGGGCTCGATGTCGAAGAGCAGGGTGCGCGCCGGGCGGAGCGTCAGGGGCGGGTGAGCGTGCAGCGCTTCGATCAGCGCGTGGGGCCGCCCGCGGCCGTCGCCCTGGTAGGTGCG
>NPIF01003930.1_pt1 | contig 13828 bp, 15 predicted proteins | sample 8637461 | NCBI WGS metagenome assembly NPIF01 (sample SAMN07420641, study PRJNA396082) | bioreactor metagenome | isolation source: sample BR12 brine-fed electro-methanogenic bioreactor BR | place: Japan: Kochi | collected 2016-12-09
ACATGATGAAATATGCGGGCTAGTGAGCAGAAACGGAAGCCTCTGGAAAAAGCCGGAGAGAAGCTGATGACCGGAAAACTTGAGCATCTATTCACCTACGGAACACTCAAGCCGGGATTCGCAAACTACCACTGGATCGAACCGCACGTCCATGCGACCAAGCCCGGGTGGATCAGGGGTGTTCTTGTCGCCCTGCGCTCGTTTCCGGCGCTTGTCGAGGGTGACGGCATTGTGAAGGGCGTACTGCTTGAGATTGACGCCCAAGGACTCCAAATCGCAGATCGCATTGAGGGCTACTCACCGAATCGCCAGCGCAATTTCTACGTTCGTGAGTTGGTTTGCTTCGTCGGAGATGACAGCACGAAATCGCCCGCATGGACCTACTACTTTGCTCGCCCGGACCTCATCGAAGGCGAGCCACGACTGCAATGCGCTGAGATTAGTGGCGAGTCATTCTACGCGTGGCCCGATTAGTTCATTTCACCTAGCCACCAACCGCAAGATCACCGCCTGAGATAAGTGCTACCCGCAGTCCGGCGACCGCATTCATTTAGCCTTGACTCTTCCGCATCTTTTTGGCCCAGTGTGTTCTGGCATTGCGCCAACCTGAATGGAGCCTACTGCATGCATACGACAAGCCACCGACCGCAGCATCTTGATGAGATGGTCGGCCAAGATTCGATCAAGCAACGCGCTAGAATTGCCATACAGAGTGCCCTTCAACGCGGTGAGCCGCTACCGCACGTTCTACTCACTTCGGCTGGCGGCGGTCTTGGAAAGACGACCTTGGCACAAGTCCTTTCCAACGAGATGTTCTCACCGCTGATTTCGACTACAGGGCAGTGTCTGATGTCGGCATCCGATCTTCGCAACATCCTGGTTCGTCTTGATCGTAGCAGCGTTCTCCTCGTTGACGAGTTTCATTGCATAGGCAGATCGGCAGCAGAAGAACTCTTGCTTGTCCTCGAAGAAGGAATTCTCAACGTCAACGTCGGCAGCAATGGCGCGCCATTGAGGATCGAAGTGCCGCCATTCACGTTGATTGCGGCCAGCACCCACCCTGAGGCAATCTCTGCCCCATTGCAGCAACGCTTTGGCTTGGCGTTCTGCTTCGACTTTTATACGGAATCGGAGATTCGGCAAATCATCGACGGCACGTTTTGCCGGTGGAGCATGGAAATCGAAAGACAGGCTGCCTCGGCTTTGGCGCGTCGCGCTCGTGGTGTTCCGAGGATTGCCCTACGACTTGCCGAACGCGTGCGGGACGTGGCGCAGTCGCGTAGATCGCAAACGATCACTGCCGAGACAGTTCTGCTCACGATGCGAATCGAAGGAATCGACTCACTCGGTCTGACCCGCCAAGAACAGCACTTGCTCAGAATTCTCGAAGACGCGGAACCACGGGCGGTTTCGGCGAGGTCGCTATCTCTGGCGCTTGGAGTCGGAGTCGCCACCACGACGGAGGTGTTCGAACCGAGCTTGGTAAGGCTCGGGCTGATCACCATCGGCACAGGCGGACGGCGGCTGACTGCGAAGGGGCATCAGCATTTAAGAGACGGTCACCCGAGGGAGGTTGCGTAGATGATGGCGTATTCTTCGGGCATTCAGGACGGGCATTCTGCGGGGGATCGGCGAGCAATCCTCAGGCGCACCGCCATCAGAGATAGGTACGACCGACGCGCATTTGCCGGGCATTTGTGGTTTGTCTTGACCGGGAAGGGCGGGCGCTTGTCGGGCTTTGATGGCGCATTGATTGTGCGATGCTCGGTGATTGAGCGGGCAATTCGGAGGCTTTTCGCATGAAGATCCCATCTGAACTTGACGGCGCGAGGCTGAATGTAGCCAGAACGGCGGCGCTCGTCTCTATGGACTCTGGTCACTTCAGACGATTGGTGAGACGTGGCGTGTTTCCCGCGCCAAAACGAACGTCGAAGGGCATGCCGTTCTTCGATTTCGAGTTGCTCTCTCAAATCGGCGAGGTGCTCAAGTCGGGCATAGGGCTCACGGGCGAGGAAATCTCCTTCTACCGCAGAAAACCCAAGCCAGGTCGCCGGGGATCAACACGGTCACGCCAACGTCGCCAGCGAGCAGCAAATCAGCCAGATGCCTATGTGGAGGCTGTCCTCGAAGGATGTCGCCAGGTCGGGGTTGGCGACGACCTGCTCAGCGTGGAGGCCGTGGCTTCGCTGCTGAGGACGGAGTTCGGTGGTGATCGCCCTGAGTTGCAGGAGGTGATTCCTGTGATCGCACGACGGCTTCTCGCGGGAGAGTGAAACATGCCTAATTCAGCAGAATTGTGCCTGTTCCTGTTTCCGAAGCCTGCGTGGCGACGGCACCAGGGACCATCGACGACGACAGGATTTGAGCGTTTTGTGCCAGTTGGGAGCAACAAGTGAGATCAGCACGACGGTTCTTCAGCGACGGTGAGATGCGGCACCTACTCCGGGCGATGCGGCAGAAAGCGCGGGGAGGAAGGATGATCGACAAGATCGACTTCGCCCTCGTCACGTTCGCCTGGGCAACCGGCTGCCGTGCTTCCGAGATCGCTTCGGTCAGTCTCGACCCGCGCCAGCCGAACCGGATCGACCTTCAGGCTGGCTTGCTGACCATCACTGATGCCAAGTACGACAGTCGAGGAACGATTCCCCTGGATGCATCGAGCGTCCGGGTGATTCGCCACTACGTGCGGGAGATTCGCCCCCGCATCCGCAACGCCGATGTGATGCATCAGTTGTTCCTGACCAAAACGGGCAGCCCCTACAACAGCAACAAACTGTCGAAGAAGATGCGACTGTTGCTGAAGCGCTACGGCTACGAGCACAAGTCGGCGCACAGTTTCCGGCATCACTTCTGCACGGACCTGCTGCGTCGGGGTGTTGCGCTTCATGAGGCAAAGGCGCTCATGCGCCACAGGGACGTTCGCAGCACGATGATCTACAGTCACGCAACCATCGACGACCTTCGAGCTGCGGTGAACAGGCGCATTGGATGAGGGCTTCACGCGCCTTGGCGTGATCGGGATTCGATAACCGCGCACACCAAAAAGCATTCTTTGACGCGCAGCATCTACGTGCCTCCGACCCCCCGTGGGTCTAAGATTCCGGTGCCATATTTGCTGCTCGACGGGGAACACCCCATGACTAGCTCGACTAGTTCTTCGCCTCCGATGGCAAGGGGGGCAGCCCGCAGGGGGGTGGGGGTAAATCGAAGGGACTATCGATGGTCGGGGGTTCCCTAAGCGATCCCTTTTTCAAAATGTGCGGGTCACGGAACAGGAAACGAAACCGAATCGTCGGTGATGGTTAGGGGATTTATCCAGCCATGATGGTGGCATCTGGGCTAAACAGCCCTCCAGTCATTTCTTTGACGGCTGCCCCGAAAGCGGTTCTCCGCCATCTGGGACAGCATCTGAGGGTATCAAAAAACGTGCGCCCCCAAAACCACGGGCGAGGAAGAAGGACTCGTTTCAGCCCGTAAGGCCTGAACAAGCCAGAAAATGGGGTGGATCAACGGGAGGGCGGCGCTTTACAATTCGTGATCGTAGTTTGACCGCGTGGTCAGACCGGGTGGATTGGCAGATCTCGGTCAACATGATTGCCCTTCTTTATATCATACTAATCGTATTGTTCCTTGCGTGGGCGTTTGACTCGGGCCAGAAGGCGCAACAGGAGCAGAATCACAGAGTTCGAGCGAAATCACCTCCAAGTCACACGCCTCCCAATGCACGAATTGCCCGTGCCCCATGCGGCAATGCAAGAAAAAAGTCTGTTCCCTCGGTTTCGAATCCCAATCGGTCATGTCTCGTCAAAGATCGTTCTGTACCCCCGTCCGCTAGAAGTCGTGTGAATTCTCCGGGTGATGGTGGAGTTAAAGGAACATCAATCAAGAGGCTCACATGTATCGCATGTCGTATGAGTTTCGGGGCATGGTGGTGCAGCGATTGCCATTGCATGATCCACGGATTCTGTCGAAAATGCCACGCGGATATCTGGCATGATCCGTCTTTGGCACACTCCGCTGATTTGCCAAGCGATGGTGTTCAGCATACAGCACACGATAGACAAGTAGCTGCCAGGAATCGTCGCTTGATGCTGGCGGCGCGAACAGAGCGCCCGAGTAAGAGCTACTGTATCGAGTGCGATCAGGAGATGGACTACGCGGAAGCAGTGCAGTATTACGCCTGCCGAGATTGCAGAAAGAAGCTGAAAGCGAGCTTTCGTGTGCGGAACCTATCACGGCCAGGTACTGAAGAGGTGGGCCGGTCCAGTAGAAGTGCCTCAGTAATCGGTGGCGTACCTGAGGAATTCGAGTGGGCGAGAGATGACATCTGATCGATCCCCGCGGTGAACCGTTTGCCTGATCGGGCCTGTTCGATGAGCCATTGGGCAACTTCCTGTCGCGTCCAGTTCCAGCGTTTGCCTTCGGTCGCGGAAGGACTCATAACACATCGGGGTTCATCGGTGTCGGAAGCGTATACCTGTATACTCTTGAGCCGGGAAGTCGGAGTCTCGGCTCCGCTGTAATCGATTCCGATAAACAAATCGAAACTCGCCATCATGGACACCGACAACGCCCATCATCGACCGCAGCAGCGTTTGTACTTCTTGCCGCTTCCGCAGGGACAGGGATCATTGCGTCCGACCTTCGCATCGTGCCGCTGATACGGCACCGGCTTCTCCAAGTCTTGCGGCTCGGCATTGGCGAAGCTGTCCCACGAATTCACTTTCTGCTTCTTCGAAGCGGCGTAGCGATTGCCCAATCTCTCCAACTCCGCCTGACGTGCGACGAAAGCTCGCTCTCGCTTCTTTCGCTCCCTTCTCCATTGCGGGGCTTCCGGCAGATCGATGCCGAGCACGTCGATCACCGGCAGCAGCGTTTCCTCCAGGCACACCATCAATTCATCATAGCCGGAGTGAATCTGCCTGCGGACGACCTCCACCCCGCGTTCGGAAAACAACCTGCACAAGGAGTAGCAAAGCTCGGTCTGGATTTCGATGTCCTCCTCTCCCTCAAGCAAGGCGATGATTGCATCCTCAGCATCGGGATGTTTGAAACGGCAGAGCAACGAAGAGGTGTAGTTCTTGAAGTTCCATGAGGCGGACGGAAACGCATCCCTGATCAAGTAGATGGCTCGCACATCGCCGATCTTGGCGAGGGCATCGCAGCATAGCTCCAGCATGTAATCGGTATCGACGTGGAACCTCTCCACCAAAGCGGGGACCGTCTCCGTGAGGCGTCGTTCACCCGCCAGCTTGATCAGGAACAACTCCAGCCATTGACCTTCGATCTCCGGAGTCGTCAGCAGACGATGGACCGTCTCCGCATCAGGCACGTCATGGCGAGCCATGGCTTCGACCAGGGCGTCTGCGTAAACGTGGTCTATTTCACCAGAATGGTGGGCGTCCTTGGATCGATCCGAAAACGCCTGAAGCTCTGCCCAGAGCCGTTCACCCGACCACGATCCGAATTCAAGGCTTTGCTCGATGCGTCGATGAAAATCATCGCCCACATCCCCCTTCTTCCGGATCAGATCCTCATGCTTACGAAGTAACTCCAACGGTGCATAGGAGATGATCCGACTCAAATGGTGAATCGTTGCTGAATCCTCCACCTCATCCAGGAGGCGAAGCACGTCGTCGAAAGCAGGTTCGCTCACTGGAAACCGATAGCTGTGGGAGAGAAGTCCTCGGCATGGTACGGGACCATAGCGATGGCAGGCTTCCAGGATCATGGGCATCAGTTCGGGATCCTGAGAGCAGGAGTCTTCGAAGTAGTCCACGACGGCGGATCGGATTTCACGATCCTCGTGGAGCAGGTAGGGTTTGAGTGTTTCGGGGGATATCATGTTTTTTCCCGCGAAGTTCTTATGCGTGGTGGCAGATGATACGGCCCATGTCGGTCCTGTGACTCGCCATCACAAATCAAACCCCGCCCCATTCCGTTCGAGCCACAGCTTCCTCGGTTCATAATCCGGCAAGAGGCTCTTGACCAGATTCCAGAACGCGGGCGAGTGGTTGCGGTGTTTGAGGTGGCACAACTCATGCACCACCGCGTATTCCAGAATCGGCTTCGGCATGAAGATCAGCCGCCAGTTCAGATTGATCACGCGATCCCTGCCGCAACTGCCCCACAGGTGCTTCTGCTCCTTGATTCGAACCGCCTTCGGCTCCTGCCCCAACTTGCGAGCGTAACTCCGCACAAACGCGACAGCATCATCCTCAACCCGGCGGCGAAGCCACAACTCCAGGCAATGCCGGATCGTCGCATCCCGCTCATGCGACGGAATCGACTTCGGCATCTCAACAAAAAACCCGTTGCGATAGTACGTGACGATCCCATCCCCCGGCACCGGCTTGACCCTCAGCCGCATCCGCCGACCGCGATACGGGATCTTCGCTCCACTCACAAAATGCTCGGGCCACGGACTCGTCGCCAGCGACTCCCGCATCTTCTCCCGCTCGTCATGGACCCATCGCCTGCGACTGTGGACGAATGCCTCGATCTCCTGACGATCCCGATCCACCGGAGCCACCACCTCCACCGTCGTCGGCGTCACAACGATCCGCTGACGCTTCGCTCTATCGCTGCGTCGAATCGTGTACGGGATCTCGCTCTTTCCAATCGTCAACGTCGGCATGGCTATGTCTTGATATAACTCTTCAACGCGAACTCTTCCACGCGGGCAGGAATATCCTTCCAATCCTCCAACCCCGATTGATGAACGATCCGACGAACCAGCCCACGCAAGTCCTTGCGAAGCTGCTCCTTCAAATGCCATCCCACCGGGGCACTGTCATCCGACTCATAGACCTCGGCAATCTGAGCCGCCATCTCCTTGAGTCCATCCTCGCGTTGCTCCCCCTCACCGCGAAACGCTTCCAGAATCTTGTACACACCATAGGCCCGCTCGCCGAGCCCCGAATCCTGATACGCGTTTTCCTCCGCCTGCAAATCCCGAGCGACCCGCTCCATCTCCCGCAGAAGCTCCGCCGCCTCCATCTGCCCGGCTTCAAACTGCCGGATCAATTCGAGCACCCGCTCCGAAAACGGTCCATACTGAAGCGGATTGTCCAGCTTTTTCTCATACGTGATCCGCTTCAACTCGGTGCTCTTGCGAATCGCCGCCCGCTTCAAATCCTGTGGCTTCTGCTCCCCCTCGAAGTCCTTCCAGAAGTCCGGATCAGTCAGCTTCCGCAACCGGCACACCACACTCAAGCCGGTCACATCCAGATGCTCGGCCAGCATGCGGCGAATCTTGTCGCTGTAGTCGAGATGGTCGAGCGACTCGTTCTTCTCGAACACTTGAGCCGCGTAATAGATGAAACCCGCCACCCACTTGAGATCGTCGCGATACTGAAGCACGGCAGGATCGGGGCTCAACGCGGAATACGCCTGGATGAATGCTTTGCCCTTGCGGCGAAACGTGAACCACGCATCCTCCGACCCCAACGCCTGCACCAAGGCGTCATACTCCGCCTTGAGGTCGTTCGTCCCCCGCTTGATGCCCTTCATCAACGCCATCACTTCGGCATGAGCCGCCGCAAGCTGACTGCGAAGGGCGTCCACATCCCGCATGGCATTCTTCACGTCCTCCTGACGATAGGACGACAGTGCCTCATCCAGCTTGCGAGAGACTCCGATGTAATCGACGATCAGACCGTTCTGCTTCTTCTCCGCAGTCCGATTGGTTCGGGCAATGGCCTGCAACAGGTTGTGCTCCGTCAGCGGATTGTCGAGATACATCACGTTCTCGACCGGGGCGTCAAAACCCGTCAGCAGCTTGTTGCAGACGATCAGAAAACGAAGCGGATTCCCCTGCGTGTTGAAGTCGCTCTTGACGGCGACCTCCGCGTCGTGTTCGAGGTAGTACTTCCGCAGATCGGCCCGCAGTTCATCGATGTACGGATCTTCGCTCGGCTTGCCATCCTCCTGGCTGGACGAATAAACGCAGGCACTCATCGCAGCGGCCTTCTCCCTCGCCTCCTCCGGCGACAGCCCGTCGTTTTGCAGATCCTCCGCGATCACCTTGTCGAGTGCCCGCTTGTAGAGAATCACCGCCTCACGATCAATCGCCACGATCTGAGCCTTGAAGCCGTCCGGCTCCGCCCAGCCCTTGAAATGCTGCCAGATGTCATAGGCGATCAGTTCCACCCGCTTGGCATGCTTGGCCAGATCGGCAATCGAAATCCCCCGCCGCTTGATCTCCGCGATCCGCTAGTCCGACTCTCCTGCGAACCACTGATCGAACAGCACGTCCAGTCTCGCGGCATCGATCTGCCACTCGGTCTTGCGGCTGGTGTAATGGATCGGAACCGTCGCCCCGTCCGCCACCGCGTAGTCGATGCCGTACTTGTCGAGATAGCCCTCTCCGACCACGCCGAAGTTGGCGTAGGTGTCCTTGTCGTTCTTCTTGATCGGCGTGCCGGTAAACCCGAAGAACCTCGCATCCGGCAACGTCGCCCGCAGAAACGCCCCCAGATCCTTCTCCTGCGTGCGATGACATTCATCCACCAGCACGATCCAGTTCTCGCTGTCGGGCACCGGCGTCTGGGAGCCTTCGAACTTGTAGATCGTCGACAGCAGCGTCCGTCCCGTCGATCCGCTGCGGATGAGCTTGTGCAGATCGCCGATGGAATCGATCTGGATCGGATTCGGCAGGCCGCATGCCTCGAACGTCTTGGAAATCTGATCGTCCAAGTCGATCCGATCCGTCAGCACCAGGATGTTGGGGCTTTCCAGTTCCTTAGACTCCAGCGTGCGATGCGTCTTGAGCTTGAGCGTGGCGAACACCATCGTGAGCGATTTGCCGCTGCCCTGCGTATGCCAGATGACGCCGCCCTTTCTGTCCCCACCCTCAGATGTTGCCCGCATGATGCTCTCGACGGCTTTGTTTACGGCGAAATATTGGTGATAAAAGGCGAGCTTTTTTACAGTCTTTATGGTTGTAAGGCCAGTTTTCTTATCCTCACTCTTTGACTCGTCGAAGACGATAAAGAAGCGCGTTATGTCAAGCAGTGTGGGTATGTTTAACATCCCTTTGACGAGCGTCTCTATTTGGCTTATCAGATGTGAGGCTTCAACTTTGCCGTCGATGGATTTCCAAGCCATAAAGTGACTGAAATCCGATGAAATCGTGCCGCCCTTTGCCTCCAGGCCGTCAGAGATGACTATAAATGCATTGTATATGAAAAGGCTAGGTATCTTGTTTTTGTACGTTTGAATTTGATCAAAAGCAGACTTTAACGTCGCATTTTCGTCAGCAGGATTTTTAAGTTCAATTACGACTAAAGGCAAGCCGTTAACGAAGATGATCACGTCAGGTCGCTTGTTTACATTATTTTCTATGACGGTGAACTGATTAACGACGAGGAAATCGTTATTTTCAGGATTATTGAAGTCTATTAACCATACAAGGTCGCCTCTTTCGATGCCTTCCTTGCGGTAGCTAACATTGATGCCTTCTGTAAGCATCCTGTGAAATGTTTCGTTATTGGCGATGAGGTCAGGTGCATTGGACTGCTGGATCTGTTTGATAGCATCCTCCCTTGCTTCTGCTGGGATGTAAGGGTTTATCCTCTCAATGGCCTTTCGCAGGCGGTCAAACAAAAGCACATCCTCATAGGATCTTCTTTCTGGTTTGACGCCGTCAGGAGCAATGTCCGGACCGCTAACATATTGGTAACCTTGAGATTTTAGAAGCTCTATGACAAAATCCTCGATGACGGATTCGGTTATTTTATTCATTCTCTATATCACTCCTAGTATCCAAAAAGGCTTGGAGTTCCGTTAAATATGCTTTGTAATCTGCATTGAAAAGAATTTCACTTGCTGAGTATGAATAATCTCCCATCTCAAATCCACCAAAAGCATCATCCCAAAATTCGTTAAAATCAGGGTTATCGGTATATAGAATCATTTCATGCGAAGACCTGTTTCGCGGGTTCTCGCACTCAAAACTTTTAATTAGAAATAATGCTATAATCTCTATGGACTCGATGAGAAACTCTTTAGACAAATCGTCAATCTTATTGTTGCGTTCCTCGAGTTCCTCTAAAGTTTTCCCGTGAGACGTTACTCCTATTTCATTTCTAAGCTGGCCAATTTGTCGTCCAATGGTTGCTAATGCTGAAGATATCTGACTTATGGATTTTGATGGCGGATATCCAATCGCCTCAAACGCTTTCTTAAGTAATTTATTCATGTTTGCGTTAGATTCATATTCTATCTCTTTTAAATGACATATCTCTTTGCATATTGTTTCGATTAGAGCTTTTGCGTTCTCTAATGCTATACTAAAGTCGGTTTGAGCAAATGCCTCTATTCGGTCGGCATAAACTTTTAAATCCGCCCATCTACTATATTGTTCAATTACCTGTCTTAATGTTTCCATATAACCGACCCCTTGAGCTTTAATAATGCACCCTTACTTCGCCGCTCATAAGCTTAGGAAGCAAGGTGTCACGGAGTTTTTCGAGGGTGTGGATATGCCGATTATTAATAATAATCTTATCAATGATAGGCGACATCGTCTTATCCATAGCTTCAAACACCCTCTCTGGAGGAACAAGAACTATTGCCATGGATAGATCCTTTCGTTTTATATGACCCATCGTAGTAGCTTTGCTTTCAGCAATAGCAATAAAGGTCTCGAGATGGTGCTTTATCCAAAAATAATAAAACCATTTCGGATAAATTTCTGAAGTTATTTTAAATAAATGTTGGTTTAATACACATTTATCTCCATCCCAAATTTTAATAAGTAAACTACCAGACCAGGAAAAAATAACATCCCCATTTTCCACAATATATTCAGATGGCACATCAATAGTGGCCCAATCAGAATCATCTGTAAACCCACTACGCAATTCCTTAATTTTTAAGACTGGAAGTTTATCAAATTCATTCTTTGGTGGGTACTGCTGGCAAGGTAAACCATTTAAATAACTAGCTATTTTATCTAATCTGCTTTCCTCCCACTCCTCGTCAGCCTCCTCAATAAACCACTGCCGGAAGAGCGTTTCTGCCATCGCTTCAAGCGTTTTATTCTCTCGATGGAGCAAGTCTATTTTGTCGTCGAGGCTGGAAAGGACAGAGGCAATGGCGCGCTGCTCGGGAAGAGGGGGAAATAAAAAGGGGTGGTTTTTTATGACATCTATTTGGACTCTTTGCCTTCCAGAGCTTCCTGTCATTGATAATATCGCAACATCTCTAAAATCAGGTGATAATGCAAAATAATATAAAAAATGACTATCACTTTTACCCTTCTTCTCTCTCAAAACAATAAATTCTGTTGAACCAAAACCTATTTCCCCATCATCTAGGAAATCAACATAAGCTGTCTTTCCATTCTCCAAACACGGCGTAATACGAGCAATGAGTGTATCGCCGTTTCTAAACTTCATACCACCCCTATATTCTTCAACAGAATAGTTTGGAATCTTTTTTGTAAATGGAATAAGAACGTCCATATTTACTTTCTTGGCTTTTATACCTTTTACCAAATTCTCTGTTGGATTAATTATTGATATTTCACCAAGTGTGGCTTCCTCCCACTCATTCATCTACCTTCACCTTCTTTAGGTTTTCAGCGATGAGCGCGTTAAGCCTTGCTTCCTCTCTAAGCTGCTCTTCCCACTCGGCTTTAAGCTTTGTAAATCTCTCCTTAAAGTCAAAGTCATCTTCTTCTTCGGGCAGGCCAACATAACGGCCAGGCGTGAGCACATAATCAAGCTGCCGCACTTCCTCTATAGTTGCGGACTTACAAAACCCCTTTACGTCCTCATAATGGCCGTTTGGATTACGCCAGTTGTGGTAGGTATTGGCAATCTTTTCTATGTCCTCTCGAGATAGTGCGCGCGTCCTGCGGTTGATGAGATATCCCATATTTCTTGCGTCTATGAAGAGGATCTCGTCGGTTCTGCTTCTGTATTTTCCGTTGGCCTTATTTCTGCTCAAAAACCAAAGGCAAGCCGGAATCTGTGTGTTCAAAAAAAGCTTCGGCGGCAAGTTCACTATGCAATCAACGAGGCGTGCCTCTATGATCGCTTTTCTGATCTCTCCCTCGCCTGAGGTTTTAGACGTAAGCGACCCTTTGGCCATCACAAAGCCCGCCATTCCTGTGGGTGCAAGATGATAGATGAAGTGTTGAATCCAGGCGTAATTTGCGTTTCCGACGGGTGGCACTCCGTATTTCCATCGGGCGTCACTACGGAGCAGCTCTCCACCCCAATCGCTATCGTTAAAGGGCGGATTGGCGAGCACGTAATCTGCTTTTAGGTCTTTGTGAGCGTCATTTAGGAACGAACCCTCGTTGTTCCACAGCACTTGTGAGCTGTCGATGCCCCTTATAGCCAGGTTCATCTTGCAGAGCCGCCACGTGGTAAGGTTGCTTTCCTGTCCATAAATTGATATGTCGTTCATCCTTCCCTGATGCTCAGTTACAAACTTTTCGGAGTGAACGAACATTCCCCCTGAGCCGCAGCACGGGTCAAATACCCTGCCGTTATATGGCTCGAGCATCTCAACCAATAGTTCCACAACGCTTCGCGGCGTATAGAATTGCCCTCCCTTTTTTCCTTCGGCAAGGGCAAACTCTCCCAAAAAGTATTCAAACACATGGCCCAAAATGTCGCCGCTTCTCGATTTAGTTTCCTCAAGAGAGATATTGCTAAACATGTCTATTAATCCGCCAAGGCTTATTGGGTCGAGGTTGCCGCGGGCATATACCTTGGGCAAGACTCCTTTGAGCGAGGGATTTTCTTTTTCTATTGCGTCCATCGCATTGTCGACGATCTTGCCTATATCGGGCTGTCTTGCTTGTGATTGAAGATAGGACCATCTAGCTTCTTTTGGGACGAAAAAGACGTTTTCTGCCTTGTATTCATCTCTGTCTTCCGGGTCGGCCCCTTCGTATTCCCCTTCGCCTGCTTCAAGCTTTACGTATAGCTCCTCGAAGGCTTCCGAGATGTACCGTAAAAATATTAGGCCCAAGACTACGTGTTTGTATTCCGCTGCGTCAATGTTTTTCCTGAGCTTGTCGGCAGCTTTCCAAAGCTGCTTCTCCAAAGGCTCTTCTTGATTGTTGTTGACCCGCCTTCTTGCTACTTACATCAACTCCATTTTCTTCTAAATATCCGAGGCCTCTATTTTTGCGCCTTTGGCGGCGTTTCTTATCGTCCTTTCTGTCTCATCCCTTTTGTCGCGCATTAGCTTGCATTCACCCCGCGGCATACTTACACCCAGCAAGAGCACTGCCCCTTCGTCCTCACCTGGCCCTGACTTATTTCTTGGCTTGCTTTACCCTCGAGCGTTGGCATTTTAATCTTAAGCTGCTCAGCTAAGACTGACCTGGAGACATCATATGTTATGTATCGCTGTTGTATATGAGCATACCACACCTGGGCGAAATAACTCAGGTGATGCAATGTAATATTCTTGTCTCACCAGGGCGGCTTGTCGTGTTATGTTTTGAGCAGGACAACTTAGCTTTACTCTCTTTCTTTAGGGCACGAGCTTATTCACCGGCGAGGCATGCCCATGCTGTTCCTTTATGTCGTCCTGCGTGTATGCCACGTAACGCTTGGTCATGGTTAAATCCGTGTGTCTGAGGATGCGCTGTAGCGACAATGTATTGCCGCCGTTTCGCAGATAGGAAAGGGCGAAGGCATGGCGCAAGTCATAGGGTCTGATATGGATTTAGATCTGCTGTCTTAAAATAGGCAAACCAGCTTGTGGCATCGGGTGTGCCCGTTTTTAGTCTGCAATAAACACCACCATGAAGCGAAGGCGGAACAGGAACGGAAGGAAAAGGCCTCAGCGAAACAGCCAG
>NPIF01001355.1_pt4 | contig 13791 bp, 15 predicted proteins | sample 8637461 | NCBI WGS metagenome assembly NPIF01 (sample SAMN07420641, study PRJNA396082) | bioreactor metagenome | isolation source: sample BR12 brine-fed electro-methanogenic bioreactor BR | place: Japan: Kochi | collected 2016-12-09
ACGGAAGAGAGCATGGCCTGGGCTCGGGCCTCGCTGAGTCCCCGCCGGTGGCTGCGACGGCCAAAAATTTCTTCCTCGCCGATCACCGCCAGTTTCTCATCGGGCAGCCGGAAACCGGCAGAGAGGTCGCCGAGAGTCAGGGTCAGTTGACCCGGCTGCAGCTCCTCGGGTTTCAGCCCTTCGATCAGGGGCAGGCGCAACCCGTAAGGCTCAAGGAGATCCTGCAGACGCTCGGCCTGACCCTGCTGATGACAGACCAGCAGTACCCGCCAGCCTTCGGCACCAAGAGCCTGCAGGCGATCGGTCAGCTGAGCGGCCAGGGAACCGGCATCGGCTCCCTCACGCAGATCTCCGTTGCCCTGGGCGCTAAAACGATAGCGGGGCAATTCCTCGTCCAGTCGAAACAACTCCAGAGAACAGAAATCGGTGCGGGAACGACGGGCCAGGGCCGTACTAACCTGCTCGGGAGCGAGATACAGCTCGTGGGCCGCCACGTACAACTCGCCCTTGGCGAGCATGCGCTCCTCACCGTCGCTGATCTCGGCAGNNTCTTGTTCCACCGCCGGCGGATCGACAATAATCCAGTGACCGTTTTCGGCATATTCGAAAAAACTGTCGAGCCCCCCATAATTGAGAGGCATGAGGAAGGCATGCCCCGGTGCCAGCAGACCTTCGCGAATTTCTTCCAGAAGGGCCTCCCGCTGGGTCCGGGCGATATTCAGCTCATCGCAACGCCCCTTGAGGGCGCTGCAAAAGGTCTCCAGATGCTCTCCGGCCAGCACCATCTCCCGAGCCGGCAGCAGTTGCAAACNNTGCAAAAAGCTCAGTTGCTGTGAGGAGGAGCGCTGACTGACCGTATCAAAAGGCCGCATGCGCTCAATCTGATCGCCAAAGAACTCGATGCGCACCGCGGTCTGCTGAGTCGGGGGGAAAACATCCAGAATATCCCCCCGCACCGAAAAGCTGCCCTGATCCTCGACCAGGGGCACCGCCTGGTAGCCGAGGGCCACCAGTCGTCGCAACAGGGTATCGCGAGACACCTCGGTTCCGGTTCTCAACTCTTCGCAAAGCCCGGCCAGAACTTCCCGAGGCATGACCCGCTGCATAAGGCTGCGCACGGCCAGCACCACCGCCCGCAGCTTGCCGGCCTGCAGGGCAGCCAGAGTCGCCACCCGGGCCGCTTCGATATCGGGATGGGGGATCAGAGCTTCATAAGGTCCGACTTCCCAGTGGGGGAACAAGCCTATCTGCTCGGGGCGGGAGTGGTAAAAAGCCAGATCAGCGGCCATACGTTCGGCCCGCTGTTGATCGGCAGCCAGCACGAACAAGGTCTCGCGGCGACCGGCCAGACGACGGCTGAGACAATAGGCGGCGGCCGAACCGACTAGTCCGCAGACCTCGCTGTGGCCGACGGGGGCCGCTTCGGCAAAGGAGCGGACCGTGGCATGGGCAATTTCACTGAATGATGTCTGAGTCATGAATAAAAGGCTGCGGGGGCGTACTGTCGCACGCCCCCGCCGAAGGTATCATTCAAGGAAAATTCTTTTCAGTCTCTGGGTACGGCCAGCATGCGATCGAGGGCCAGCTTGGCCTTCCGGCTGATTTCGGCATCGACGGTGATCTGCGGACTCATGGTCTGCAGACACTTGAGAACGTCTTCCAGGGTCGTATATTTCATGGTCTGGCAAAACAGCAACGAGTTGGGCATGATGAATTCCTTGTCCGGATTCTCCTTGCGCAAGCGATACAACACGCCGACCTCGGTGCCGATAATAAAAGTCTTGACCGAGCTGTTTCGGACATACTCGATAATACCGCTGGTCGACGCGATGTGATCGGCCATTTCCAGAATCTGCGGCCGGCATTCGGGGTGGGCCAGGAACAAGGCATCGGGATGACGCTCCTTGGCCGCCAGCACATCTTCTTCGGGAAGCTGGTCATGGAAGGGACAATAGCCTTCCCAGAAATGGCATTTCTTGTCGGTATTGGCGGCAATATAGCGGCCCAAATTACGGTCGGGAACCAGAATCACCTCGTCGGCGTCGAGGGAATTGACCACGGCGACAGCGTTGGCACTGGTGCAGCAAATATCACTTTCGGCCTTGACGGCAGCGCTGGAGTTGACATAGGTGACCACCGGCCGACCCGGCAGACGGGCCTTCATCTCTCGCAATTTTTCGGCGGTGACCATGTCGGCCATGGGACAGCCGGCCTCCGTGCGGGGCAACAACACGGTTTTGTCGGGAGCCAGAATGGCGGCGCTTTCGGCCATGAAATGAACCCCGCACAAAACAATCACCTTGCGCTCGGTACGGGCGGCCTCAATGGCCATGGCCAGGGAATCCCCGGCAATATCGGCAATCTCCTGAATCTCGTCACGCTGATAGAAATGCGCCATGATCAGGGCATCGCGTTCGCCCGCCAGCTGGCGGATCTGCTCCTTGAGCTGTTGCTGATTCATCTTCCTTCTTCCTTGGCAAAGGGCTACAGGGTGGCTCAACGGCTCGCATAGTAGTGCAAAAGCCCTTATATGTCAAACCTTTATCTGCTTTTACCAGGACTTGACAGAAGCCGGCTTTGCGGCTATTGTCCTGATTATTGCTCTTCTCTGCTGTTCCGCCCAAGGAAACCTCGCATGTTCAATATGGGAATGCCCGAACTTTTAGTGATTTTTGGCGTGGCCCTGCTGATTCTCGGCCCCCGCAAATTGCCCGAACTGGCCCGGGCTCTGGGCAAGGGACTGGCAGAATTCAAGCGCGCCACCCGCGATTTGCACAGTTCTCTTGATCTGACCGAAGAACCGGAAGAATCGGAAGCACAGGAGGAGCCCGCGCAGGACCCAGCCAAAGACACCCTCGACAAAGACCTCGAAAATCATGGATGAACTGCCTCTGACCGGCCATCTGGCGGAGCTCCGGCGACGGTTGATGATCTGCGCCGCCAGTTGGCTGACAGCCTTTATCCTCTGCTACACGGTGGCGGAAAAACTGTTCGGCTTTATTGCCGCACCGGTCCAGGCGGCCCTGCCCTCCGGCAGCTCCCTGGTCTTTATCAGCGCCACCGAGCCTTTCTTCGCTTATCTAAAAATCGCGGCCCTTGGCGGTTTGCTGCTGAGCCTGCCGGTTCTTCTCTGGCAGTTGTGGTTGTTCGTCGCCCCCGGCATGTACGGCCATGAGAAACGCTTCGCCCTGCCTTTCGTGCTGGCCAGTTGCGGCTGCTTCGGTACCGGCACCTGGTTCGGTTTCCGCTGGGTGTTCCCCCAGGTTTTCCGGTTTCTGATTTCCTACGGCACCGATGGCGGTATGCAAGCCATGCTCTCCATGGGCGCCTATCTCTCCCTGGCCAGTCGGCTGCTGCTGGCTTTCGGTTTGGTCTTCGAGTTGCCGATCGCCATTTTCTTTCTGGCCCGGATGGGCATTGTGGACCATCACTGGCTGGCCCGACATCGTAAATACGCTTTCCTGCTCGCTTTCGTGGTGGGCGCCATGCTGACCCCGCCGGACATCATCTCCCAACTTTGTCTGGCCGGTCCGTTTATGGTGCTCTACGAAATCGGCATTCTGGTGGCCCGGCTGTTTGGTGTTCCGCCATCCAGTGACGAGTCCTGAGCGGCTGCCCATCCGGGAACAACGCAGAAAACCTCCACCTGTTTGATCTTTACCCCGTTTCCCGCTATAGTTCCGGCTATGAAACCTGCCCTTCAAATTGATCATCTACATAAAAGTTATGCCGGCGTCGCTGCGGTGGACGATCTTTGCCTGACCATTGAAGCGGGGGAGATTTTCGGTCTGCTCGGACCAAATGGCGCCGGCAAGAGCACCACCATCAATATGATCAGCGGCGTCTGCCGAATCGATCGCGGTGCGGTGCGGGTTTTTGGCCACGACACGGTCAAGGAGTATCGCCTGACCCGGCGTCTGGTGGGGGTCATGCATCAGGAGATCGTCACCGCTCATTTTTTTACCATCGACCGGGCCCTGAAGATTCACGCCGGTTATTATGGGGTTCCCTGCGACAACAGCTGGCGCAAACTGCTCATTGAACGCCTCGGCCTCGGTCCTCACCTGCACAAATCGATGCACAAGCTCTCCGGCGGACTCAGGCGGCGGTTTATGGTCGCCAAGGCCTTGATCCACAAACCGCAGCTGCTGATCCTCGACGAACCGACTGCCGGGGTGGATGTGGAGTTGCGGCGGGCCCTCTGGGAGTTCGTACAAGAAATGAACCAGGCCGGCACCACGGTGCTGCTCACCACCCACTATCTCGAAGAAGCAGAACAGATGTGCGGTCGCATCGCCATTATGAACCACGGCAAACTGGTAGCCCTGGAACGAACCAGCCAGCTTCTGGATCGGCTTGAAGGTCGATCTCTGCTGCTGCATCTGGAGACCCCCCTCGACCATGTTCCCGCAGCCCTGAGCGCCTGGAACGGAAAGCTGGAGCAAAACGGACGGCTGCTGAAAATCTGCCTCGCCGGGGACCTGGTAATCAACGATGTGCTGCAAAAGCTTGCGCAGCTCAACCTGCCGATTCGTGACCTGGAACTACCGCGCCCCGGGCTGGAAGAGGTTTTTTTACAGCTGACCGGCTTGCAGCTCAAGCAGAACAGGGGAACTACGGAATGATCGATCGCTTTCGCCAACAGCAACGCTTCGTCCCCTGGCTGCCCTTCGCCACCCTGCTGCAAAAAGAGGTACGGCGCTTTTTGAAGGTCGCCTTTCAGACCCTTCTGACGCCTATCGTCACCGCCTCTCTATATCTGTTTGTGTTCGGTGCCACCCTCGGCCAACGAATCTCGGTACTGGAAGGTTTTTCCTACGCCCAGTTCGTGATCCCCGGGCTGATCCTGATGGGAGTCATCAACAACAGCTTTGCCAACACTTCCTCATCCCTGTTTATTTCCCGCTACCTGGGAAATATCGTCGACCTGCTGGTGACCCCCATTACTCCGCCGCAGTTGATCCTTGCCTACACCCTGGCGGCCATGCTGCGCGGCCTGCTGGTCGGCAGCGTGGTTTTGGGGATCAGCTTTTTCTTCGCCGAGCTGCCCTTCGTTTCCCCCTGGGCCGCAGCGGCCATGGCGGCCCTGGCCAGCTTTCTGTTCGCTCAATTTGGTCTTGTCGCCGCTATTTACGCCAACTCTTTCGACGCCCTATCCATGTTCAACAATTTCCTGATTTTGCCCCTGATCTATCTCGGCGGAGTCTTTTACCCGGTCTCCATTTTGCCCCCCTTCTGGGCGCGCCTGTCTCACGTCAACCCCATGTTCTATCTGATCGACGGCTTCCGTCACGCCATTCTCGGAGTCGGCGATCTAAGCCTGGGCACGGCCTTTGCCGTTGCCGGCCTGATGGCTGCCGCGCTTTTTGTCTGGGCAGCGCTGTTGCTCGGTAGCGGCTATAAACTGCGGCTGTAACCAGACCCCGGGGAATCTCTTATGCCCACTCCCTGTCAAATTCTGCCCTATGTTTCTTATTCGCAGAGCGTCCCGGCCCTGCTTTCAGCCATTGGAGCACCGGAGATTCTCGCCCGTCAGCAGCGCATCCTGATCAAGCCCAATCTGGTCAACGCTTCGCCGCCGCCTGTAACCTTGCCCGTCGAGGCCTGCGCCGCCCTGGTGCAGTACTGCCAAACCTGGAGCCGAGCCGAGATCGTGATTGCCGAAGGGACCGGCGAAAAACACCTCTCCACCCACGAGGTCTTCGCCATCCACGGTTATGACCAACTGGCCCGGGAAGAAGGCATTGAACTGGTTGATCTCAACCAGGCGGAGCTGATCGCGTTACAGGACCGGCGCAACCAGGTTTTCCCGACCTTCATGATGCCGCGTATCGTCATGGAAAGTTTTGTCCTTTCCGCAGCGGTACTCAAGGCCCACTCCCTGGCCACCGTCACCCTGAGCATGAAGAACATGATCGGCGTGGCGCCGCCGGCCTACTACCAGAAAGGCGGCCACTGGAAGAAATCGGCCTTTCATCACCAAATGCAGACCTCGGTCTTCGAACTCAACCGCTTCCGCCGCCCCGACCTGGCCTTTATCGACGCCAGCGTCGGCCTGGCCGAGCACCACCTCGGCGGGCCGACCTGCGATCCGCCACCCAACAAGCTGCTGGCCGGGTTCGACTCCGTCGCCGTCGACGCTGCAGGGGCAGAACTGCTCGGCATCCCCTGGCGGCAGGTGGGCCACATCAGGATGGCCGACGGAGAACTCGGAAAAGCCGAATAGTCCGCGACCTTCGAAACGCTAACAAAGAGAGTTGAGGGACTGTCCGGCATTTTATCGGACAAAAAAGCCTTTTAGCAGCCATCCCTCCAGGCTCGGTTATGAAACCGCTTCCGGCCACTCTTTCATCAGTAGTCTGAGAACCACGGGAGCCAGCAGACAGGTCGCCATACTGACCAGGACCATGGCGCTGAACATCTCCTGGGAAAGGGCTTTTTGATGAACAGCTTTGGTGATGATGACCAAGGCAATTTCGGCTCGGGGAACCAGACTGAGGCCGATAAGAGTAGCCTCCCGATATCCGNNAGTCCCGCGAGGAGCTTGCCTATTATGGCCACCACCAACAACAGCAGGCCTGGCTTGATGGCATCAAAAATAGAAGCGGAATCGATCAAAAAACCGATATGGATGAAAAAAAAGGGGCTGAAAAAATCGTAAATCGGTATAAAAAAACCTTCTTCCTTTACCGCCTGGGGATCCCGACTGAAAACCAGTCCGGCGAAAAAGGCACCGATAGCCAGGGAAAATCCGAGCATTCCGGCTATCGAGGCGAGAATGATGCCACAACCGACTATGACGAGCATGAAGGCTGGCGGGGGCTCCACATGGCGAGCAAAGCGAGAAAGAGGCGGTTCCAGATAAAAGCCGAAAACCAGGCAGATGGCTGCAAAAACCACGAGTTTAAGCAAGGAGACTCCCAGGCTTCCAGCCATTGAAACGAGAAGGGACGTTTGGGCATTGCCCTGCAGAACAGGGAGGATGGAAAAGAACATGGTCATGAGCAGAATAGCTGCGATATCGTCGAATTCGGCAACATCCAGCAGAAGTTGCCCGGCCGAAGTCTGCAATTTCCCTGCGTTCTGCCAGACACCCACGGAAATCCCCACGCTGGTGGCTGTCAGGGCAATCGCCAGAACCAGTGCAAAAATCAGGGTGGAATGCAAAAGGGATAAAACCGCCCAGAACCCCAGCGCGCCGCTCAGAACCATTCCCAGAATCGCAACCAGACTTGCCCGTGGAAGCCTCCTCAGAAGTTCGGCCGGCCGGCTCTCCAGTCCGATTCGGAAGAGCAGGGTGATGATTCCGATACGACCCAGAAATTCAAGAATCTGCCCAAATCCGGCAGGAGGGATTCCCCAGGAATCATGCGACATTCTCAAGCCGAATCCCAGCAACAGGAATCCGACTAGGGAGGGCAGTCCCAACTTTTTGGATCCTGCCTCCAGTAGCATGTTCATCACCAGGAGGAGCCCCACCAGCAGTATCAGAATCGGGTTGGCGAATTCTCCTGTCATTTTTTTCCTTTCTTACTAAGAGGCAACACTTCTCTGAAGTAGTTTTCAAACATTTCCACCGTATCAAGTCCTGTTTTTTTTTCAAATTATAAAGCAGACAAAAAAACTACCGCGAATCCCTTCCGGCCGATTGATTCCACGGAAAATTGTTGCTGTCTTGCACGGCCAGGGATATCTGTTAATTTTGGCTTACAAAGAAGGCTGCTCTAACAGGAAACCACAGGATTTTTTTCCGCTTGAGATTCCGCTTCTTCCAGCGCTATCAACCGTCGGCACCGGGGAGACAACTATGGCAAAAGTGGCCATAGATGGTCTAGGGTTTCGATGTTTTTCTGCCAGGTAACGCCATGCTTAAGCGGCTGTAGAGATAGCACGAAGAATTTCTTGTTTAGGTGTTGAGCCACATGACCGGTGACAGCACCTCGAAAATTTATGGGAGGCGACCCATGTCCGCAGATGATCGACTCAAAGGCTATAGTGAAAAGCGAGATTTCCGCCGCACGCCCGAGCCACCCGACGAAGGGGCCAACACCTCCGATAAACCCCGTTTTGTCATCCAGAAACATGACGCCAGCAACCTCCATTATGACTTCCGGATCGAGGTAGACGGAGTGCTGAAGTCCTGGGCGGTGCCCAAAGGACCGTCTACCGATCCCAGGGAGAAACGCCTGGCGCTGCCCACCGAGGATCACCCGCTAAATTATCTCGACTTTGAGGGCGTGATCCCGCAGGGCGAGTATGGGGCGGGCACCGTGCTGGTGTGGGATACGGGCGCTTACCATAACCTCAAGGATACGTCCATGAAAACGGAATTGGACGACGGCCAGGTGGAGATCTGGCTGGAGGGCAAGAAGCTTACGGGCGGCTACGCACTCATCCGCACCGGAAAAGGGGACGACGAGCGTTGGCTGCTGGTGAAGATGAAGGACGACGAAGCGGACGCCCGGCGCAACCCGGTGAGCACCGAGCCAAACTCGGTCCTCAGTGGTCGTACCTTGGAGGAGATTGCGGAGGAAGAAAGAGACCTATAGCAGGAAGAGCGCAAGCAATGTCCAAACTGTTGGATAGTCTGCCCAGCGAGGCGAAGGACCAGCTCAGGAAATGCAGTTTCCACCTGGATGGAACCGATGCTGGCAACGCTGACATACCAGGCCTTCTCCGACGTGAACTGACGGAGGAGGGCAAGCTGCGGCGCGACAGGGATCCAAAGAATGTGGTGAGGGAGAAACCCGATCATGAGTGATGAGCTGCGATTTGGCCGTTATACGGTAACGCTGTCCAACAGGGATAAGCTCTTCTTTCCAGAGGCAGGCCTCACCAAAGGGGACCTCATCGACTACTACCAGCGGATTGCGCAGACCATGCTGGCCTATTTGAAGAATCGACCGCTGACCATGCAGCGCTTCCCCGATGGTATCGAGGGGAAAAACTTCTACCAGCAAGAGATCTCCGACTATTTCCCGGACTGGATGGACCGCGTCACCGTCAGGAAGGAAGGCGGCCAGGTGGAGCACGTCGTCTGTAACAACGCCGCCACGCTGGTCTACCTGGCCAACCAGGCCTGCATCACACCGCATGTGTGGTTGAGCCATCGCGATCGGCTGGACTATCCGGACCGCCTGATCATCGACCTGGATCCTCCGGACGACGATTTCGAGGCGGCCCGTCAGGCGGCTTTGATTGTACGTGAGGCGTTCGACAGACTGGGTCTGATTCCCTTCGTCATGACCACCGGTTCCCGGGGCTATCATGTGGTGGTGCCGCTGGAGGGCAGCCAGAAGTTCGACACTGTACGCGCCCTGGCGCGGGACTTGGCCGATTTACTCGCCGCTCAGAGCCCCGAGCGCCTGACCACCGAGCCGTACAAGGATCAGCGTGGCCAATGTGTCTTTTTGGATACCTTGCGCAACGCCTACGGCCATACTGCAGTGCCGCCCTACGCCGTGCGCGCCAGGCCGGGCGCTCCGGTGGCGGTTCCGATCGAGCGGGAGGAGCTGGAAAGGGACAGAATTTCACCCCGGCGCTATACGATAAAGAACCTGTTCCGCCGTCTGGGGCAGAAACAAGATCCCTGGACAGGCATGATGCGCCACGCACGCTCCCTGGAAGAGCCCCGCCGCCATTTAGACGCCTGGAAGCGCGAGCAAGCGGCCATCTCCCGGTGAACAGGCAAGCGATGCAGGGCCCGTTCAATCCAGGCCTGAGGGGCTTAATGCGATATCCTTCCAAGTAAGTGCCAATAATCCGATCACTCGCAGGTTCCTGGACGTGCTGGTTAATATCCAAACAATCTATTCGCGGGACCCCTGGCACAGGCACACCATCTCCTCTTACCAGGAAAAGTCAACAAGCCCCCAGGGTCCCATTAGGCAGGCGAATTTCCCGAGTCCTGCACAGCCAGTCTGTCTCGATAAGGCATCCATGGGGTCAAGTCTTCATTGTTGACATACTCTTCTCTAGCTTCCGCACCAGGTCGTTCAACATACGATCTTTTTTCATGATTTCCCTTAGCCTTCTGCGCTCCTGACTTACCGTGCTGTAACCAACTTCGAACAGCTCACCAATTTCCGGACCCCGAAGACCGCCATACCGGAACAAAAGGTCCATAGTCAGCCGCCGAAGATTTCCTTTTTCTTTCTTTATGGTCTCCAGATCTTTTCCGGATCCCTCAGATATCACAGCAAGGATCTTTTCTTTTTGTCGGTAGCGCTTGATTGTTCCGGCCGCAGGGCGCTCCTTTGTAGGCTCTCCGGCAAGGAAAGTCTCTTGGACCCAGCCCAAAAAGTCCTTTGTCCCAAGCAAGCTTTGGCTCAAAACGTGATGATGTATTTCCAGCTTTTCATCAATATCTGTGAGCAGCTGTTGGCCATAAGCTACCCTCCCCTCAATAGTATCACCGCCAAATTCCGCCAACACGAAAGAACAGTCCAGCATTTTGTTTCTTCTGTTTTTGTCGAGATAGGCAGGGAGGCTGCTCCAAGGGTACTGCAGGAGATATTCGAGTTTTTTCCGGGGTATTTCCTTTTCCAACAACTGGGTGCGAATTGGATTCAAGTGAATGTAGCGGGAAAGTACGGACAGATAGGCGGCTTTGTCCACCAGGATGCTTTTATATCTTCCCTGGTAAAGATGACCCACCCGTTTGTGTCGGCGGTTAAAATAGCCGGTATAGGTGATATTGAAGTGCCGCATAAATTCGGACAGGTTTCCGAGCGGCGTTTCCACCAACAGGTGGAAATGGTTATCCATGAGGATATAGGCGTACAGCTGGATCGAGTAAATGTTCAGGGATCGGTAGAGGCACCGTAAAAAGGCGTGACGGTCTTCCTCTTGGCGAAAGATCTCCCTTCGCTCGTTTCCTCGGCAACTCAGGTGATATACTGCGCCGGGGTATTGGATACGTAATGGTCTAGCCATGAGTTTTTTTACTTAAATTCCTCCTGTTTTGTCAATAATAAAGATTTGACCCCTGCTTGCCCATCCATGGGGTTAAACCTGTAGTCATCCATTTCGTATCTTTTTGCCTGCAACAGGTAGACGTTTCTTCTTGACGTCGACGTTACAAAGATTTAGTTTCTCTAAAACTGAATTTCCGATAAGAGCAAAATCAGGGCAACCTGGTGACGCAAAGCTACGGGTCCTACATGGATAGCCGGGTTGCCGAAGAATCATTTATAGGGCCTTTCTTCGGTATTGAAGAAGGGCCCTTTTTATTTTCAGTCCAGAGGAGGATGTTAATGCGAGCAGTCAAGTTTATGGGAATTATGGCCTTTTTGCTCCTTGCGGCCGGTTGCGCTAACCATGCAAAAATAGATATGCCGGTTGTCAGCAAGGTGAACGCAGACCAATGGCATGGGAAAAGTTTTCAATATGAGGTCTTCTATTCCCAGCCCCAGCCGGGTATTTTCACCGGAGGAGAACAACAGCAGCTCAAGCCTTTAAATGAGGCTCAACTCTCCGTCGGCTCTGCTCAGGTTTTGGCCGATTTGCCGCAGATTCTTGCCGATCAATTGCCACTGGGCGCCAAACTGACCACTGACGGCCAAGCGGACTATCGCTTGAAAATTGAGTTGATCGCGCACGATAAAAAAGGACCAACCTATGCGGACTATGAATTTGGCAAGAATCTGGCTAAATCGTTTGTCACACTGGGAATGGGAGCGGATGAGTATGATATCGTTGCGGATTTCGATATCACTTACTTTTTGATTGCCAAAGACGGCAAGACTTACAGCAAGGCATTTTCTGTAAAGGATAGCGTCGACCACGAACGCAGTGCAGTAGAGTTCAAAAACAATACCTTCGACTATTCGTCCCTTCTGCTTCGCAAGCATATCATGATCACGTCCTCTGATTTTTTACAAAAGGCTTGCAATTCTTTGTAGTTGCTGACTAGCTAAACCAAATTAAGGGGTGCCCCGCCATCTGCATAAGATGGTAGCCCCCAGCCTCTGGGAGTTTACTATGACCCGCTTTAACTCTATTGTTTTCGTAATCATTTTGGTGGGTGTTCTGGTTCTGTCAGGCTGTGCCGGGAATAAAGGCTATGTCAGTAAGACGACCTATTCCTTCGCCCGGAACGTCACCAAGGCCGGAGGACTTGATGTCAAAGACGTGTCCTGGGAAAAGGTACAGAAAGCCCGGGAAGAGGCTTTGGCCAAGGGCGCTCCCGTAGCGGATTCCGGGCCGAGTGTGCTTGGCGCTGCATCTTACGGCGTTGTGCATGGACTCAATATGGGCAGCCTGCTCTCTGGGGGACTGGGAGCACTAGCTTGGATGAGTGTTGGTAATTCCGTTGATCCATCCGTTTACAACCAAGTATTCGTCTGGATGCCGAAGGAGTTGGCTGCAGACCCTGAAATCGCTTGCGATAAAATCGTAGGTATGGTCCGCGATGCTTACGAGAAGGCTCTGTCTGAAACCAAGTTTCCACAGGGCTATTCGGTCTCGACGGAGTTAGAGACGAGGGTTGTTCGTGAGCGTTACAAAAGAACGGGCTACTTTGGATCCGTCGAAGGGATGAAAGACTCTGAGATTGAGATTGTATACAGAGAAATTGGCCCTCACAGAGTCATGAAGCCTTTTCGACTGACCCCGGTCAAGGTTCTTCCCGAGTCAGGAAATGCTCCAGACTTCATTTTTTCCGGCAGTGCCTGGTCTTATCGTTTCCCGTTTCCGGCGGGGAATACTGTTCTTGACCTAAGACCAAAAAAACCTGTTTATTTGCCAGAACTACCTGATTTTGAAGTCTGGAAACGGACGTCGCAATTTTTACCTGAATGGGTATCTATTTACTTGTCCCCAATGGCGGGTGTCTCCATCGCCGATGGAGAGGGAGGCTTTACGTTTCTGAAATATCCCGTGGTTCTCCATCAAGGGCTGGTCCATTATTTCATCGAGCCGCCGCCGAAATCCTAGCAATGGCTCACTATTACATAAAATGTCCGGCCACTCTTTTATGAGCGGTCGGGCTTTTTCTTTTTTTTTTGTAATTCTTTCTCAGTAGCTGAAAATCTTCTTCTGCGTCCGTCAAGGCAGGCCTTTCGATCTTGCTGGTTGCCCGCTCAACATAATCCACACGATTTTACCCGACGTTCAGATATAAATCCTCACCGGTCAGGCCTCTTGCGGAGAGCTTGGCACTATCGTCCGTCAAAATGTGGGCGATAGTTAACAAATACCCATTCATTCACCCATATTGATCAGGAAGCAATCACCATCTCGAAGAGCTGGCAGTGGCATAANNTGCGGGGGCAACAGCCTTGCGATAGCATATTATGTTATTGCAAGCGTTCCAGCCACGCTCAAGACGAAAATTTAGCAACCTTCCTATCACCCATCCCGCAGCAGTAACTCCTGTTTCTCCAGAACCAGCATCCGGTCCCGCAGCTCGGCGGCTTTTTCAAATTCCAGCTCGCCGGCGGCCTGCAACATCTCCACCTTGAGGCGGGCGATCTCTTCGCGCAGCTCCTTGGGGGTGTGCCATTCGGCGCCGTCTTCGGCCACCAGCGGCAGTTCGGGATAGTCTTTTTCGGCGATGTCTTCGAGGATGGTGCGCAGGGATTTCTTGATGGTCTGCGGGGTGATGCCGTGCTCTTCGTTGTAGGCCAGCTGGACAATCCGACGCCGCGCGGTTTCATCGATACAGGCCTGCATGGAACGGGTGATTCTGTCGCCGTACATGATGACCCGGCCTTCGACGTTACGGGCCGCCCGACCACAGGTCTGAATCAGCGAACGCTCGGAACGGAGGAAGCCTTCCTTGTCGGCGTC
>NPIF01004657.1_pt1 | contig 13782 bp, 9 predicted proteins | sample 8637461 | NCBI WGS metagenome assembly NPIF01 (sample SAMN07420641, study PRJNA396082) | bioreactor metagenome | isolation source: sample BR12 brine-fed electro-methanogenic bioreactor BR | place: Japan: Kochi | collected 2016-12-09
CCCATTCGGAAGGGCACATGATCGGCCTGCATCGGTGCCCTCGTATTTCCGGCGCGCTGTGCGGAGGGCGACGACACGCCGCCGACAGGCGACCCCGACGCACCGTCCATGCTGCACGGAACGACGGTTCGGCTTGAAGCACAGCAGCACCCAGTCCGCCGAAGGCGGAAGACATCGCACAAACCAGAGGGAGCGTCCGGGGCCGTCGCCCCGAATCAGGAGATCATGCCGTGAACGCGCGATTGGCACTCGGGATCGTCTTGTCAGCCTCGGTACTGGCGTACGCCGCAACGGGATATGCAGGTGAGATCAGGTGGCGATCGGGCACGGCTGATCTCGGGGTTCACGCTCCTGAGAAAGCGGCCGAGACGCTCGCCGCCCAGGCCGGCAAAAGGGCATGGGCGCGGACTCAGCACGTCGTCGTTCAATTCAGCGGCCCGCTGAGCGCCGCCGAGACGTCGCGACTCGAGCAAAACGGTTTGCGGCTCCTGAGCTATCTCGGTGACCACGCGTACTTCGCGGCCGTATCACTCGGACGCCTGAACGTCGACGCGATATCGTCCTGTGCCTCCCTCGAGGCCGTCGCGTCCGTTCAGCGTGAGTGGAAACTGCACCCAGCGCTGGTTGCGGGACAGATTCCCGAGTGGGCCGTCGTCGACACCGCTGCGGCCCCGGCGGTACAGGTGGACGCGTCGACGCCTCCGTCGGCCTCGCCTCAGGATCGACAGCCGGCCGAGACGATCGTGGCGGTCTACGTGATGTTTCAGGCGGACTGCGACGTTCGAACCGTGGGACCGGAAGTGGCCGCGAGACACGACGGCGACATTCGCTCGATGCTCCAAAGCATCAACAGCTTTGTTCTCGNNCGTTCAGTACGTGGAGCCGCCTCTGCCGCGGTTTTCGACGACGAACAACAGTTGTCGCGCCATCACCGGGGCGGACGTCGCACAGGCGGCGCCATATGGTCTCGACGGCTCGGGCATTTCCGTGCTTGTCTATGACGGCGGCACGGCACTGGTCACGCACACCGATCTCATCGGCCGCGTGAACGTCAGGGACAGTTCCGGCCAGGCCGAGCACTCCACGCACGTCGCGGGCATCGTCGGCGGCGACGGCACGCAGAGCAGCGGGCTATACCGCGGAATGGCCCCCGCGGTCATCATTGAGGCTTATGGTTTTGAGACGGGCGGCCCGCTCGAACCCGGCTTTCTCTACACCGATCCCGGCGATATCGAGGCAGACTACAACGACGCGATCAACAACCATGGCGCCGACATTGCCAACAACTCCATCGGCACCAACGTGGCGCCCAATGGATTCCCGTGCGAATGGACCGGTGACTACGGTATCACGTCCGCCCTGATCGACGCGATCGTGCGCGGCAGCCTGGGCTCACCGTTCCGCGTCATCTGGGCCAACGGAAACGAACGACAGACCGCTCGCTGCGGCGAGTTCTACAACACGACCGCGCCGCCCGCGTGCGCCAAGAACCACATCACGATCGGCGCGCTGAACTCGAACGACGACTCGGTGACCGACTTTACGAGTTGGGGGCCGGCCGACGACGGACGACTCAAGCCCGACGTATCCGGCCCGGGCTGCCAGTCCGACGACGATCTCGGCGTGACCTCGACGTCGGCCGCCGGCACCTACACCGTGCACTGCGGGACATCGATGGCCAGCCCCACGATATGCGGATTGTCCGCGCTGCTCATGCAGGATTACCGCGTCCAATTCCCCGGCGATCCCGATTTCCGCAATTCAACTCTGAAGGCGCTGCTGGCACATACAGCGGTGGACGTGGAGAACGCCGGCCCGGATTACAAGACAGGCTACGGATCCGTTCGCATCGTGCCGGCCATCGAACAGATGCGCAGCGGTTACTGGATCGAAAAGGAAATCGCCCACGGCGAGATCTACCAGATGGTCGTCGCCGTCGCGCCGGGCGACCCGGAGTTGAAAGTCACTATCGCCTGGGACGACGCGCCGGGCGCGCCCAACGTCGATCCGGCCCTGGTGAACGACCTCGACGTGCGGGTCATCGACGATCTGGCGGTCACGCACTACCCGTGGACACTCGATCCGCTCAACCCTGCTGCGCCGGCGGTCAGAACGCAGGCGGACCGCCTGAACAACATCGAGCAGGTGTACATCGAGAATCCGACGCCCGGCGTGTACGTCATCGAGATCGAGGGCTACATCGTGCCGGACGGGCCGCAGGTATGTTCGCTCGTTGCGAGTCCCACGCTGCTCGACTGCAGCACGAAGGGGCGCGTGAAACTCGACCGCATCGCGTACCGATGCCAGACGACGGCGACGGTGGAGGTTGTCGACTGCGACCTGAATACGGATGACGGCGTGATCGAGTCGCTGAGCGTGACGATCGATTCGGATTCGGAGACGGGGGCAGAGTCCATCCTCCTGACCGAAACGGGCCCCGACACGGCGCGGTTCGAGGGCGGCATTGCGCTCGACACGACCGATGCTGCGGGCGTGCTGCTGGTTGCGGAGGGTGATCAGATCGCGGTCGAGTATGTTGACGCCGACGACGGTTTCGGCGGACTTGGAGTCATTGTCACGGACACCGCCGTGATCGACTGCACGCCGCCGGTCATCGAGAGCATTACGCCGCACGACATCGAGCCGCGGGCGGCCCGGCTGACCCTCGAGACAGACGAAGCAACCTCGACGATCGTGCGTTACGGCGAGTCCTGCGGCGCGTTGAACGACACGGTCTACTCCCCGGGGGCGTCGACGGTTCACACCCTGGCCATCGGCGGACTGACGGAACTCACGGACTATTACTACGAGGTCGAGGTCGAGGATCCGGCGGGCAACGTCACGATTGATGACAACGGCGGCGTCTGCCACGTGTTCACGACGGCCGAAATCCCGGACTATTTCTCGGAGATTTTCGTTACGGCTTCGCCGTTCGACCTGGCGAACACGTCGCTGCTCTTCTATCCGGACGGCAGCTTTCAGTACTACCGGGCCTGCTCCGAGACGATCTCGTCACTGCCGACCGATCCGACCGGTGGCACGGTTCTGGCACTCGGCGACACGGATTCGGCCCGGATCGAACTCGGCGGCGGCGAGAAGGTAAGATTCTACGGCGCGTCGTACGCCGCGATGTACGTCAACGCCAACGGCAACATCACGTTCGACCTGCCGGACGATGACTCGACGGAGAGCTACGAAGATCACTTCTCCCAACAGAGAATCTCCGGTCTCTTCGACGACCTCAATCCGGGCCTGCGTGGCGAAGTGAGCTGGTGGCAATTGGACGACCGTGTCGCCGTCACATGGGACGACGTCACCGAGGATTACACGGCCAACAGCAACACGTTCCAAGTCGAAATGTACTTTGACGGCCGGCTCCGAATATCATGGCTGGGCATCAGCGCGACGGACGGCCTGGTCGGACTCTCGCAGGGACTGGGCCTGCCGATCGACTTCGAGGTCGGCGACATGTCCGCGTACGGTGCCTGCGGGCCGCGCCCGCCGTCGGCCACCAGCATCGAAATCGTCGTGGGGCAGGATCGCGCGAGCACAGTGAAGCTCTGGGCTTCCGACGACGGCGAGCCCGATCCGCCGGGCGGCCTGAGTCACATCATCGTTAACCTGCCGACCTATGAACTCAAGGATGCGGGCAACGACCATGTCATCATGGCGGGCGAGCTGCCTTACACGCTGTCCGGCGGCGGTGATTCAGTCGTCTATACGTCCAGCGGAGGATTCCTCGGCAACGACTCGTTCCAGTTCAGGGTCGACGACGGCGGAACGCCGCCCGACGCGGGCGAGTCCAATGTCGCGACCGTGTCGATCGAGGTCGCACCGGTTCTCCTGCTGCCCCTCAATGACAGCTTCCCCGCGTCAGGCTTCGCGACGGCACGCTGGGCGTTTGTCGAAAACGCCAACATAGACGAAGTGGGAGTGAATGAACCGAGCGCGCCCTACTCGGCCCGCTTCAACGGTTATCCCGAGGGCTACGATCAGGTCACGACGCACCTGTTCGATCTGTCCGGCTACGGCGCGGTCAGGCTTGCCTACAACTGGCAGCGCACGGGCGGCGGCGAAAGCCCCGAAGCCGGCGACGACATGTTCGTGGAGTTCTACAACGACGCGGGCATCTGGGAGGAAGTCGCCTATCACGAAGGCACGGGCGCGGACATGACGGAGTATGAGGCGGAGGAGATCTTTCTGCCGGCAAGCGCGCTGCACCAGGACTTCCGCCTTCGATTCCGTGCTCACGGGACCAAGAGCGGTTCGTCGATCCTCGACGACTGGTTCGTGGACGACGTAAGCCTGACGGTGGCCGATGCGCCGCTGGCGCAGGGCAGCTGGGTCGCGGTGCCGATCGACGGCCTGCGCGACATCACACTCAATGCGACGGACCCCAACGGCGATCCGATGGACTTCATCATCACGTCGCTGCCGGCCAGCGGCACGCTGACCGATCCCGGCGCCGGCCTGATCAGCGGCGGGATGTTGCCCTACACCCTCGTGTCGCAGGGCAACGTCGTGCAATACCAGCCGAATCCCGCGTTCAGCGGCGAGGATTCCCTGATGTTCAAGGCTTCGGACGGCGAGTTCGAGTCCAACATTGCCACTGTGCGCATCTCGGTGGAGACGGTGCTGTCGTTGCCCTTCAGCGACGATTTTCCGACGACGACGTTCGACGCCGGCAAATGGTCCCTGGTGCAGGATGCCACGATCGACGACGTCGGTATCAACGAGCCTTCCGCACCCTACGCCGCACGGTTCAACGGACTGTCGGAAGGAAACAACTCGATCCAGTCGTTCGCGATCGACCTCGCGGGGCTCGGCCAGACCCAATTGACCTACCATTGGCAGCGCACAGGCGGCGGCAACAGCCCCGAAACCGGCGACGATCTGGTTGTGGAGTACCTTGACACCTCCGGCGAATGGCAGGAACTCAACCGCCACGACGGCGGCGGCGCCGACATGACGTTGTTTGAGGAGGCCGTCCTCACGCTGCCCGCCGATGCCAAGCATGCCGACTTCCGCCTGCGGATCTCGAGCAGCGGCGACCTCGGCAGCTTTGACGACTGGTTTGTGGACGACCTGTCGATCGTGGAACTGCAGGTGCCGACGGCCTACGGCCAGACGATCGAGGTGCCGAAGTTCGCGACGGCGCAGATCACGCTCGAAGCGTTCGATCCGAACGAGGATCCGCTCGACTACATCCTCCTGTCGCTGCCGTCGGTCGGCGAACTCCGCGACGACGGCACCGGGGTGGCGATCGAGGCAGGCGATCTTCCGANNACGCTTGTCGGCGGCGGCAACGGCCTGCACTACTTCCCGCCGGATGGCTACGTCGGCGAGGAGACGTTCGATTTCAAGGTCAGTGACGGGGTCAACGAGTCCGACGCGGCGGTCGTAACGATGATCATCGGCGAGCCGCAGATCATCTACGAGTTTCTGATGGACACCAACCCCGGCTGGAGCACGCAGGGACAGTGGGCGTTCGGCGTTCCGCAAGGTGTCAGCGGCGATCCGCTGGCGGGCTACACCGGACCCAACGTCTACGGCTACAACCTTGCGGGTAAGTACGCCAACGCGATTCCGGCCTACTACCTCACGACGACCATGATGGATTGCTCGGACTGCGTCGACACGACGTTGCGGTTCTATCGCTGGCTGGGCGTCGAGTCTGCGCAGTACGACCACGCAACCATCGAGGCGTCGATCAACGGCACGAACTGGGTCGTTGTCTGGCAGCACAGCGGTCCGACGCTGAACGAGCAGGCATGGACGCTGCAGACCTACGACATCTCGGCGATCGCCGACCTGCAGCCCACGCTCTACCTGCGATGGGGCATGGGACCGACGGACGGAGGCGTTTCCTACCACGGCTGGAATATCGATGACGTTCAGATCCGGGCGAACCTGCAGTTGAATCCCGCGGATATCGAGCGCGACGGGGACGTGGATGAAGACGACGTCGTCGCTTTCGTCGCGGCCCTGCTCGGATCGCCGCTGTTCCCGGAGCATCTCAATCGATCGGATCTGAACGGTGACGAGGTCGCGGACGGACGGGATATCGCCGACTTCTTGGGCCATGCGATAGCTCCGTAGCAGGCCTCGGCCCCGATCGGAGGCACGGACAATCGCGTGGTTTGAGGTTGACGGACGCCGATCCAAACGGCGTCCGCGCGAAGGTCATCGCGCGCTTCTTCGGCGTCGGCGGCAATGGCAGATTGCTGCGCCGCGGTGTTCACTTCAGTCACCGAATCAGGTCCGCGCGCGGGCGCTCCGCTGCCCGACGATCATCCGCTTGCCGCCCGCCGCGCGGAGATGGATCAGAAGGTCCTGGCAAATCTGCTCCGCATGAATCAGGAGCGAGCCGGGAAGTAGCCGCGTCCTCGCTGCGACCGCATTTCACGCTGGTTTGCTCCAGACAGGTCTGATCAAATGGGACCGCATGGATCATACGAACGCCGACTCTACGGTCTTCGCCGGGCCCGCACCCATAGGTAACGATGCCCGGATGTCGGCGCCGGCGTGTCATCGAAGAAGTGCCTGTATGCGTCACCACGTGGTCCCGGCGCGGCCACGCGATAGCTCTCCACCTCCAACGACTGCAACAGCGTCTTCTGCAACACGTGTTCGGTCAGCCTCTGCGGTTCTTCGACCGTGGGGGGTTCATCCAGGTTGAACGAGCCGATCAGCAGGCCGCCCGGCACGAGTATGCGCAGCAACTCGCGACAAATCCGCGGGAGATTGCGCACATGGTCCAGTGCATTCATCGTATACAGGACGTCGACATACCCCGTCGGTAGCGGGATGTGTTGCTCACTGGAACAGACGTAGCACGTGTCGTGCTGAGCAATGCCAAATCGCGCGTATGCGTCTGCAAGGACATCAATCCCGATCCGGATGCGGGCCGTGTCGGCCCACCACAAGCTGCCCCGCGGCCCGCACCCGAAATCGGCCACGATCTTGCCCGCCAGAAAACCCGCGTCCGGCTCACCCGCCATGCCGAGCATCCGATCCTTGTAATGATCGCGGCGAAACGCGTGCCCCTCCGCCTCCCATTGTTGCTCCCAATAGCGCAACTCCGCGCTCTGCTTGACTGCGGACGGGGCGAGTCGACCAGCGATGCCGGCCAGGCGGGTTCTTACGGGCTTCGGAATGTGACGCCACCATGCCATTCTCATCTTCCCAATGCTCTACGACCCAGACAGTCACCACGATTAACCGGCTCCGCCGGCTGAAGTCTCCTTCACACGCCACAACGTGGCCAGATCGCGATCAAGCAGCACGCTTAGTCTCGCGATCTCGTCCGCAAATCGCTCATGCAATTGCGCCCGGAGCGCGGGAGCCAGGGTCGCCTCGCGCGGCAGCGGGCGAACAAAGGCGCCCACCACCCGACCAATTCCGCGGCGTAATGCCAACGGGATAAGCCTGCGGGCCCAATCGTGCAGCCTGGGCCGATCCTTGACGAAGTAATCCACCGGGTTGATCTTGATCGGCCGATATGCGTTGATTCGCCGAAAATCGGGCCGAAACGACGCATCCACATCGAGAAACTCCAGAACCCTGCGATACACCCCCGCGGTGTCTTCCTTCAGGTCGTCAAAGACGATCACGTGGACCCGCTCGCGGCCAAAACAGTCAAAGTACCGCCTTAGTTGCTCGCTGAAGCCAACCATTTCGCTGTAGCGCAACCCCAGAGGAAAATGGGCCTTGGGCGGAATGCGACGACCCGCCCGGCGATCGGGTTCGGCTGCCAACGCTTCGGCGAAATCAAGGATGTCCTCATTGCTGCTGCGCAGGAACTGACCGTGCAATGAGAAGAGCATGTCCACCGGGTTACGCAACATCGCGATGATTCTGGCGCCCGGGGCAAACTCGCGGATTCGCTGGGCCGCCACGGCGCTTCGCAGGTACCAGACCGACGCCTCACCGCACCGGCGTGCTTCGCCGGCATCCCTGAACAGGGCCAGATACGCCTCCAGGTTCGTGACTCGCCAGTAGTCCGCGATCTCTAAGTCGTCACAGAAGAAGTACGGCTCCTTGACCGCCGACATGAACACCTCCGGGTGCGCCTCCAGGTACCGGTACATGGAGGTGGTCCCGCACTTGGCCGCCCCGACAATAAAGAAATCAGGCTTGGTCATGTGTGCTCATTTGACTGCTGTGCGAGCCGATGCTCGCGATCAGATCCTGCCCGGCGATGCGCGTGTGTTTCGGTATAGCAGAAGTGTATGCGATGATCTACTCTACCCCCCTCCGCAACGCCCGGCCCAGATCACCCACCATCTTGTCGACCGTGTCCCGCATGATCAATAACGCCACCAGAGAATACGCCACGATCCCCAGCACCGCCTCGGACACGATCAACACGGCGCCCGGTGGCCAGCCCCACGCCTGCCACGTCCGGGCCATGGCAAACACTGCACCGCCCGCGATGCCGGCCGCGACAGCCGGTCTCCATACGTCTGAGAACAGCCTGGAGAGCGGAAACTCCAGATCACGAGCCGCGAACAACAGCGCCACCGGCGCCACCGTGTAACGAACGATCGTCCATGACACCGCCACGCCGAGGGCACCCCACTGGCACCCGATGACGATCCCGATCACCACGCCCGCACCTCGCGCCACCGCCAGGGCCAGGTGCAGCCTGCCATAGCCACGTGCGCAGAGTATCTGGCCCGCCGGGTAATTCACACAGACTATCAAGCCCTGCAACGCCACGATCTGAATCAGCGGGATCGCCGCAAGCCAGTCCGCGCCCAGCGCCACGGGCACCGCGTCCGGCGTGATCACCACCAGACCGGCCACCACCGGGTACAGCAACGCAGCCAGGCTGCGTACACCGGAGCGAAACCCGGATCGGATTGTCGCCGCGTCATCCTGAACCGCGCTGAAAACAGGAAACATAACCCGTGCCACCGCACTGATGATGTCGTCAAGTGTCATCATCGCCAGCGTCCGTGCCATGAGAAAGGTGCCCGCCGCCGCCACGCCCGCAAGACCCGTGATGATGACGCCGTCCAACCGGCCGATCCCATATCCCGCCAGCGTGGCCAGAAACAGATAGCCGCCAAATGACCACAGCCCCTTCAACGCTGCACAACTGAACACTGCCGTCGGGCGCCAACTGCACAGCAACCAGCAACACAGCATGGTCAGTATTGGTGCGACGATCATGCGAATCACCAACGCCCAGATGCCCGCGCCCAGAACAATCGCGACCACTGCGCATATACTGGCCACCACCACCGAACCGCCTTCAACCATCAGCAACCGGCCGAAACAGAGATTCCGACGCAGCTGCGCCACCTGCACACTGGCGACCGCGTTCGCCATGACCGGCAACGCCACACAGGACACGATCGCTGCCAGCCGCGGCTGCGCATACCAGATCGCGATCGGCCCGCTGAACGCCACCATCCCTGCCGCCAAAATGGCGCCGACGATCAGCCCCAGCCAGAAGACGGAACTTACTTCCCGCTCGGTCAACTCTTTGCGTTGGATCAGCGCCCCAGAGAATCCGCCATCGCGAAACAATGTCAGGAACGCGTTCAGCGATATGGCCACCGAAACCAGTCCGACCTCCGCGGGCGCAAGATGGCGCGCCGCGATCCACATCGTGCCGATGTTTGCCGACAGGATCGCCACTTGATTGGCCACGGAGAACGCCGCCCCGCGCACAGCTCGACGCTGCAAGCCCTCAAGATCGGCGGACTCGGTACCGGATTGTCCCTGCTGACCTGACATGCTCATCCATTCGGCCGGGTTTTCCGACCCGATCGAGTCACCGCCGCCGGCTGCGCCTTGCTCACCCGTGTTGCCGCCAGTGATGTGTCACTGCCCGTGAATGGTTCGGTACTGCTCCGGACGGCGACCCAGCAAACCGGCCCACAAACCCAGCCCATAGGCGACGTAACGCAGATAGCGAAGTGCCGCCGCGCGGCCTTTTACCAACGCTGCCGGCACCAGGACCAACCCGGTACAGATGAAGGCCGCCCCTTTCACCACAATGCTTGCCACCGTGATTAAGCCGCCACCCAGTTCTATCGCCGTGGCGCAGTTGGCCGTCCCGTTGCTGTAGAAACGCGCCAGCATCCAGCCCGCGCGAGCCCGGCTGCGAGGAACCCACTCATATGCAATCGCCTCGTCCGCCCACACGAGACGATATCCCGCCAGGCGAACGCGATGCATGAACTGCCGGTCACTACCCCCACGAAGGGCGAACGCGGTGTCAAAGTGCTCCTCCATTTCGCGAAAAACCACCGCGTCAATGAGCACGTTGCCGGTCCCGGCCGTGGTCAACGCCTCCCCGGTTCGATATCGGGGGTGCTCAAAAAGCCCTCCCTTGCGAATCCACGCCGGTACCTCGGGCGCGAAACGCGGTGGCACCGGACCGGACACGACGTGGGCCTTGTACTCCCCCTGCACTCGCAGAAGCTCGGCCAGCCACGTCGGCACCGGCTCCTCATCATCGTCAACAAACACGATGAAATCCGCCGTCGGCAACGCGTGCGCCACAGCGCTGTTCCGGGCATAGGGAATCCCCCGCTGACTTTCGATGTAGTACTCCAGCTTGCCGGGCAGACCGTTTGGTGGCGCCTGGCAAACCGCCTTCGCCGAGCCCTCCGGATCATTGTCCACGATCACGATCCGCAGCTTCGGCGGCGGCCCGTCAAAAGTCTGTTGCGTCAGCGCGGCCAGCAGGCGGGTGAGTCCCTCCGGCCGGCGGTATGTGATGACGCATATCGCTATTTCCATCGAAGATCCCGCGCCGCGCCGGCGACTGCCGGTGGGTCGGAGTCGAGTTTAGCGATCGGCCCACACACTGTAAACCGACGGGACGAGCACGCGAGCCCTGCCTCGGCGATCGCACCGATCCGCGCTGCCAACGAGCAGGAGCAGGGCACAACTCGATCGATTAGACTGTCACCGCCCGCGTCGCGGTTTGCGCATGCCTCGACGCCCACAGCAGGAGGGCCGCCCGACTACCGACGGTAAGCACATGACCAACCCCCAAGCCAGCGTCATCATTTGCGTGTACAACCGCGCCGAACAGATGCAGGATTGCCTCGACGCGGTACTGGCCATGGATGCCTCCGACTACGAGATCGTCATCGTAGACGACGCCTCCACCGACGACACACCACACTTCCTCGAACGATTCCGCCTGGCCCATCCTGACCGTCAGATTACCATCGTGCGCGCCGAGCACAATTGCGGTGTATCGGGCGCTCGAAACCTCGGCATTCACGCCGCCCGCGGCGACGTGGTCTTCTTCACGGACTCCGATTGCATCGTCGATCCCGCCTGGCTGCGACTCATGCTCGAAAAACTTAAAGCCGGCAAGGCCACCGCGGTCGCCGGGCGGGTGACCATTCCCACCCCCACCAACCTGGCCGAACGCGCCTACGCCGGCACCTCACGGCTCCATGGACACCCGCGGCAAGACCGTGTCCTCAGCGGCGGAAACATGGGGCTCTATCGCGACGTGGCCCGCGCATATCTTTTTGATGAAGCGCTCACCTACGGATGCGATGAAGACGACCTCGCCTGGCGATTGCGGCACGACGGCCATCGCATTGCCTTCAGCCCGGACGCCATCGTCCTGCACGACCACCCCTACACGCTTCGCAGTTACCTGCGCACCGCTTACCGCCAGGGCATCGGCGCCGCCCGCTACTGGTTCAAACGCGGCCAGTATGTAGGGCGTGACGTGCTCTGCACGCTGGCCGCGGTCGTGACTTTACCCTTCGCACTCATCGACCCGCGCATCCTGTTCATGACCGCGGCGCTGCTGGCCCTGCAATTGCTCGCACTCCTCTACAACGAAATGGCCTTCAAGGGAAAATCGGCGTGGGAGACCGCCACTGTGCTGCCGATTTGCATTCTGCATAATGCCTGCAAATCCGCCGGCGTGGCCCGCACCCTCCTCGCCCTCCTGTTCGGCGGTGAACGCCCCATCCGCGAGTCAAGAAAACGCTGGCGTAGCCGCAGACCCGCTCCGACGCAAACGAATCCTGCCGAAACCCCAGACGCGCCAGTGGAAGAGTGATTGGTCAGCAACGACGCCGCCTCGCGCGCTGCATCGAGATCATGGCTCAGCCGATCACGCCCTCGACACCACCGGCTCGAGTTAGATCGGCGGCTATTTCGCTGTACTTTGCATTACGAAGTTCGACGCCGGTTGTTTCGACGTCGCAGTCCTACCCGGAGGCTCCCAAGACCCAGGCACGTCGCCAGGATCGGGAAAGGCAGGGGTATGCCGCAGACAGGTACCGGCAGCGCCGGCAGGATCGGCCAGACGGATTCGATGGGCCCACGGGTGTCGTCTCCGCCACTGCCGGGCAGAACCACATGCACAGTCACCGCGCGCACCTCGGTTGCGTCGTACCGCGGATCATCGCTGCCAACTGTGTGGAGCACCGTGAGAGAATCCTCTTCGGCTTCGAACTGACCGTCCAATGCGGTTACGGTAACGGACTGCGGAACGTTCCAATTGTCGGGCGTGAAGGTTCTCTGTATCGATCCGCCCGTTTTCGCGTCCCCAATCCCCATGTTCTCGATGGTGATCGTGATTACGACGTCCGCGACAGGTTTCGAATCGAGGACAAGCGAGTAGCTGTCCGAGCGAGGACCATCCCATCGTACGATCGTAGCTCCGTGGGTCTCCTCGATCGTCACAGCCGGTGTGTCATCATCGACGATGCTGACGTTGATGCTCTGGACGACAATACCATCGTAGTTGATGTCATCGCTCGCGGTGGAATGGGCAATCGTGACCGTTCGCGGCGAGTCTTGTGCGACGCTGTTGTCGACCGCACTGACGACCACAAGTTGAGACGTATGCCACGTGGAGGGCGTGAATGTCAATATGGTCGCGACCCCGCCACCTGCACCGACATTAACCTCTGCCGACGGAGCGATCTCGACAGACACGTTGGCTGTCGGCTGCGAGTTCAGGACGACGGTGTAGGTGTCTATGAGCGTCCCCGATTCGCTGATGGCTGTCGAGCCGCCGGTCAGCGAGATCGTGACACCCGGTACGTCGTTGTCGATGACCGTCGCCACAACATCGGGAATCGAAACGGCGTCGTACTTCGGTGCAGCGCTGTTCGCATGATGCGTTATGGTGGCGGTGTGATTGCCCTCCAAGGCGCCATCGTCCTCCGCCGTGACCGTCAATGTCTGGGGCACGTCCCAATCCGCGCTCGTGAACGTCAGGCTGATCGCGACGCCCGCGCCCGCACCGACATCGGCCTGGTCGTCGGGATCGACGACGATGGTGACGTCCGCGATCGGCTCAGTGTTGAGCACGATTGTGTAGTAGTCGGAGGTCGGGCCCTGTTCGCTGACTTCCGTCGAACCGTCGGACTCGACGATCGACACGCCGGCGCTGTCGTTGTCTGTGATAACGGCGGTCACATCGCTGATTGCGATGCCCTCATAATTGGCATCGGCGCTGACAGCCGTGTGCGTGATGGTCGAGGTGTGAGGGGAGGCCTCGTCAACATCATCATCCACAGCCGTCACGGTGACGGTCTGCGGCGAATCCCAGTCTCCATTGGTGAAGACCAGATCAATCGAAGCGCCCGCACCGGCGCCGACATCCGTCTGTGCGTCTGGACCGACGGTGATAGTGACATCGGCCGCCGGTTCCGTATCGAGCACGATTGTGTAGGTATCACTGCTGGGGCCGACTTCGCTGACCGCCGTCGCCCCGTCGGATTCGGTGACGGTGACGGCGGAGACGTCGTTATCCGTGACGGCGGCGGTCACATCGCC